>Ga0315274_10012973_pt1 | contig 11859 bp, 10 predicted proteins | sample YL17G02_20_MG_FD_203700 | JGI IMG/M metagenome (GOLD analysis project Ga0315274, IMG submission 203700) | Sediment microbial communities from Yellowstone Lake, YNP, Wyoming, USA - YL17G02_20 | ecosystem: Environmental > Aquatic > Freshwater > Lake > Sediment | place: USA: Wyoming | collected... | reverse complement strand
TTGGTTATCCTTTTCCTAGCTGTCCATTATCGTCTGGAGCTAGCCCTACAACTGGAACACAATACCTTGCTTGTGGCTACCTCAATCACCGGGGCAGGGATAGTAATGCTCTGGCAACGTGCTCTTGCCCGGGATTTGCTGATGAAGGACGTTGACTGGTGGACTTTGACCTTTTTCATGTTCTTATTTGCCAAAGCGGGCACCCTTAAATATGTTGGGCTCACCGATGTGATTTCCAATGGCCTGTTGTCTCTCACCGCAGCTACTGGCGGTGCGACTCTACTTATCGTATTGATGGCATGGATATCGGGAATTACCTCCGCAGTGATGGATAACGTGGTGGTAGTGGCTGCCTTTATTCCTGTAGTGCAGAGCCTTGCCGCACATGTGGAAGTTGCGCCGCTCTGGTGGGCAATTCTTTTTGGTGCTTGCTACGGTGGTAACGCCACAATGGTCGGTTCCACCGCTAATATCGTGGCTCTAGGCATATTAGAATCCAGAAAAGGCTATCGCATGACCTTTATGAAGTGGATTTATATTGGTTTGTGGGGTTCTATTGTCCCACTGATTGTGGCAACGGTGGCACTGCTCATCTTCTTCGCTTAGGTTTATTCTTTGCCCTTTCGCCAGTAGTGCAATATAATATAAAATGTCAGCCCCTGTAGCTCAGTTGGATAGAGCACCAGCCTCCGGAGCTGGGGGCGGGCGTTCAAGTCGCCCCAGGGGCGCTTTAATTTGGTCAGGAGAGGGCAATGACGAAAAATAAGCTCATAGAAATCAGATGGCACGGCCGCGGGGGCCAGGGGGCAGTCACCTCGGCAGAACTGGTCGCCCAGGCGGCCATCAGCGAGGGTAAATACGCCCAGGCATTCCCCAGCTTCACCCCGGAAAGAAGAGGAGCGCCGGTTCTGGCTTTCAACCGCATCAACCTGGACGAGCCCATTCGGACCCGGTCGGAGGTGGACCAGCCCGACGTGGTCTTGATTATGGACCCGAGCCTTTTATCCATTCTGGATGCAACTTCCGGGCTTAAAAAGGGGGGCACAGTCATCATCAATACCAAAAAATCTGTGGAACAGGTGAAAAGGGAGTTCGGCATCAAGGCCAGATTGGCCCTCGTGGATGCCGATAAAATCGCCCAGGAAACTCTGGGAGTCAATATTGTCAACACCACCATGATTGGCGCCATGATAAAAGCGACCGGCGTTATTTCTCCAGACTCGGTGAAAGAACCCCTGGAGAAACGCTTTGGACGTCTGGCAGAGCGAAATATCCGGGCAATGGAACGAGCGGTTAAAGAAACGAAAATAGGTGGAGTAGCGGGTATGGCCAAGGCAAAAACGAAAGAAAAACCGAGAGCAAAAGGCGAGCTGGGCTGGAAAGAAATAGAAATCGGCTGCTTCATCACCGAACCGGGTAACTCCGTTGAAATCAGAACCGGTGACTGGAAGTCGCGTCGACCCGTAGTTGACCTCAAAAAATGCAACAAATGCACCCTCTGTTACTTTTTCTGCCCCGAGGGCTGCATCGCCAAGAACTCGGATGGATATTTTGAAGCCGACTTATTCTATTGCAAAGGCTGTGGGATTTGCGCCACGGAATGTCCTAAAGACGCAATTACCATGGTCGAGGAGGCAAAATAATGGCAAAACGGGAAGGCCTGGAAGTATCGATTGCCGTTGCTGACGCCGCCATGCTGTCTGACGTTGACGTCGTGGCCGCTTACCCGATAACCCCCCAGACACATATCGTGGAGCATTTAGCCGAGCTGGTGGCCGACGGTGAACTGAGAGCTGCCTATATACTGGTGGAATCGGAGCACTCGGCAATGAGCGCCTGTGTTGGCGCCTCAGCCGTAGGTGCCAGAACTTTTACCGCCACCGCTTCCCAGGGGCTGGAGCTGATGCATGAGGTGCTTTTTATTGCCTCAGCGATGCGACTACCCGTGGTCATGGCGGTGGCCAACCGCGCCCTTTCCGCCCCTATCAGTATCTGGGGCGACCACTCCGATGCCATGGCGGCTCGGGATGTCGGCTGGATACAGATATTCGTGGAAAACGGTCAGGAAGCGGTGGATAACGTCATCTGCGCTTTCCGAGCCGGAGAAGACAAACGAGTTCTGCTTCCGGTAATGATTCACCTCGATGGATTTGCTCTGACCCATGTTATTGAACCGATTGAGCTCCCGGACAAAAAGGCCGTGGACCGTTTCCTGCCGCCATTCAAATATCCATTGCCGCTTGACCCGGAGAAGCCGGTCACCATGGGCGCTCTGGGCTCGCCCTTCATCTACACCGAGGTGAAATGGGCGCAGGAGATAAATCTGGAGAACGCCAAAGATGTTATCCTGGAAGTCTGGCGGGAGTTTGGCAAGGCTTTTGGGCGTAAATATTCACCAATCGAACAATACCAGACTGATGGCGCTAAAACCCTGCTGATGACCATGGGTAGTTACAGCGAAACGGCGATGGTAGCCGTGGACAAGATGAGAGGTGAGGGCAAGGAGGTGGGATTGCTGAAGCTCCGACTGTGGCGCCCGTTCCCGCACGAAGAACTCCGCCAGGCGGTAAAGGATGCCGAGGTACTCATCGTGCTGGATAGGGCCATTTCCTTTGGCGGGCCGGGCGGTCCGGTCTGCTCTGAGGTAAAGGCCGCCCTGTACGGGGAAGAGAAGAGGCCGAAGGTCGTCGGCTTTGTGGGTGGTCTGGGCGGCAGAGATATCTCCATGTCCGGCTTCGAGGAAATGGTGAAGCGCGGCGTTGGAATCGCCCGGACGGGGAGCAAACGCGAATTTGAAATCTATGGAGTGAGGGAATAACGATGGCAACAGCAGTTCATGGACCCGGCATAATTACCGAGTTGGAGCCCTTTGCCCCCGGCCACCGCGCCTGCAGCGGCTGCGGCGAGGCACTGGCGGTGAGGCTAGCAGCCAAAGCCATAGGCAATAACGCCATCATCGTGAACGCCACTGGCTGCATGGAGGTCGTGGCCTCACCATTTCCCTACACCTCCTGGCGGATTCCCTGGATCCATACCCTGTTTGAAAACGCCGCCGCGGTCGCCTCTGGCGCCGAAGCCGGCCTGAAGTCTATGGAGAAAAAGGGCAAGAGACCGAAGCGTAACATCAAGGTTGTAGCTTTAGCCGGTGATGGCGGCACCAGCGATATCGGCCTGCAGGCCCTCTCCGGCGCGCTGGAAAGAGGGCACGATTTCGTCTACATCTGCCTGGACAACGAGGCGTACATGAACACCGGCATCCAGAGGTCCTCGGCCACGCCTTACGGGGCTTCAACAACCACTTCGCCGGCCGGTAAAGAAAGCCTAGGACAGCTAACCTGGAAGAAGAACATGCCCGCGATTGCCGTGGCGCATGACATACCGTATGTGGCCACAGCCTGCCCCAGCTACTACCGTGACCTGATGAAAAAGGTCGCCAAGGCGGTAGAGACCCCCGGTCCGGCCTATATCCACATCTTATCTGCCTGCCCAACCGGCTGGCGATGTGCCACCGATGATTCCATCAAGGTGGGACGGCTTGCCGTCAGGACGGGTATATTCCCGCTGTACGAGGTTGAAAACGGACGGTACAAGCTGAGCCTGAGCCTGACCAAGCTGGAACCGGTGGAAAGCTACCTCAAGACACAGGGCCGGTTCCGCCACCTGACGGAAGGCACCATTAAAGAGATACAGGAAAGAGTAACCCGGGAATATAACAAGCTGGTGGAACTGGCGGGCAAGTCAGGCGGGGAAGCGGCTTCAGAATAACCACTGTGGTAATATGGTAATGGCGGGGTGTGGCGCAGTCTGGTTTAGCGCGCATGGTTTGGGACCATGAGGTCGGTGGTTCAAATCCACTCACCCCGACCATTTATTAATTAAAGTTATACCGTCACTGCATCCTGGCTTATAGCACCACGTTAAGCAGGGACGGCAGCACATAGCAGCGAGCCGGCAGTCCCCCGAGCAGTTCACCATCCGCCTGGAGAAAAACCGTATCTTCCGACCGTATCTCTATTTCTCTGGCCTTCTTCAACGCTACCTTTGGATGTGTCAGGTGAGTTCCCCGGTACACCCGCGGCAGTGACCAGAGAAGGTCAGGCTTGCTCATATCGCCAATAATGAGCACATCGAGAAGACCATCGGCAAGGTCGGCCTCGGGTGCGGCCAACATGCCACCGCCGCCATATTTGCCATTGTTCAACAGCACCGTACACACCTTTTCTGCGATTACTTCGCCATCGATGCTAATGGTCACCACCTTATTTTTGTAGAAGAGAAGGGTGGAGAGCAGCCCGGCGAGATAGGAAGCGGTGGCATTCAATGTCTTGTACTTCAAGGTCGTCGTCCTCACGATTTCAGCGTCAAACCCTATGCCGGCAAAATTGACAAACAATCGTCTCACCGTCTCGCCGCCATCAAGATATTCAATAACACCCACATCCACGGTTGCTTTCCGCGGGTCTTTAAGGCACTGGCAGGCTTCCAGATATGACCTCGGTATCCCGATGGTGCGGATGTAATCACCACCGGTACCGGTGCCAATAATACCCAGCATAACGTCGGCAATGCTGCCGGTATCGTAAAGGCCATTGACCACCTCATTTATGGTACCGTCACCCCCCACCGACACCACCAGCTCATAGCCCTTGGCCACCGCGTCTCTGGCCAGTTCCCGGGCATGGCCTGGTGCCTCGGTAAGGTCGTAGTCAAAACGCAGGTCAAAGCTCTGCAACCGGGACATAATCTGTGGCCATTTCCGGGCAGTTTTACCGGCACCAGCGACGGGATTAACAATCAGTCGGGCGTAGTACAATGTCCCTCCTCAAGGCCAGAGAGGATATTCCGCCAGTGATGCCAACAGTATAACACAAAGCAAATTGGGAACAAACAGTTTACATAAAATGAACATTGACAATAACCGGTTAAAGCTGCTAGAATGACATGTTTTATTTGAACGGCAAGCGGTTGCCAGCTACCAGATTTTCCATTAAGAGGTAAAAGAATGAAACCGGTGAGGATTATACCCTGTCTGGATGTCAAGGAGGGGAGGGTAGTCAAGGGAATTAACTTTGTCAACCTGCGTGATGCCCGCGACCCGGTGGAAGCGGCCGAAGCCTATTGCTTTCAGGGTGCTGATGAACTGGTATTCCTGGACATCATGGCGACGGTCGAGAACCGTGCTACCATGCGGGAATGGGTGAAGAAGGTGGCCGAAAAAGTGAACATACCTTTCGCCGTTGGCGGCGGCATCAGGAACACCCAGGATATGAAAGAGCTATTTGAGCTCGGGGTGGCCAAGGTCTCCATCAACACGGCGGCGGTGAAGAACCCCGAACTAATCAAACAGGCTGCAGCCAAATTTGGCAGAGACAGGCTGGTGGTGGCTATCGACGGTCGTAAAAACGCCGCCGGCAGCAAACTGCCCAGGCTGGAGGTCGTTATCAAAAGCGGCAGCGAGGCTACGGGGATGGATATTGTGAGCTGGGCAAAAAGGGTGGCAAAGCTTGGTGCCGGAGAAATCCTCCTCACCAGCAAGGATGCCGATGGCACCAGAGAGGGCTATGATTTGGAGATGACAAAGGCAGTGGCCGAAGCCGTGGCCATACCGGTTATTGCGTCGGGAGGCGCGGGAAAGCTGGAGCACCTGTATGAAGCGGTAACCATCGGCAAAGCGGCCGCCGTTCTGGCCGCCTCCATCTTTCACTTCGGCGAGATAACCATACCGGAAGCAAAGAGATATCTCCGCGATAGGGGAATACTGGTTAAGATATAAGAATTAAAAAAGGAGTCCAGAAGATGAACCTGCAAAGACCAAATGCCAACGATGCCACCAGGACAGCGAATCGCTCGCGAAACGTGGCGCCGATGAGCGGCATCTGCAGCCGGTGTCTTGATGGCTGCACTGGAAACTGTGAGGTATTCCGAGCCACTTTCCGGGGCCGGGAATTAATCTATCCCGGACCTTTTGGTGACATTACCGCTGGTGGCGATAAGGAATACCCGATTGACTACTCCCACCTCAATATTCAGGGGTATGCCCTAGGCGCCAGGGGTCTGCCCCCCGGCGTTGAAGGTAATCCGGATACGGCCATCTTTCCGGCAGTGAACACCGAAACGGAATACGGCTGGGACATTAAAGTCAAAATGAAGTTGCCCGCCTTCACCGGCGCCCTCGGTTCCACCGAGATTGCGCGCAAGAACTGGGAGCACTTCGCCGTCGGCGCTGCCATCAGTGGCATTACACTGGTCTGCGGCGAAAACGTATGTGGCATTGACCCGGAGCTTAAGCTCGACTCAAAAGGCAAAGTGGCTTCGTCCCCGGACATGGACCGCCGCATTGAGATTTACCGACGCTATCATCAGGGATACGGTGAAATACTGGTTCAGATGAACGTGGAAGATACCCGGCTCGGGGTTGCGGAATACATATACAAGAAGCACGGTCTGGAGACCATCGAGCTGAAATGGGGGCAGGGTGCGAAGTGCATTGGCGGTGAAATAAAGGTCGATAGCCTGGAGCGGGCACTTCAGCTCCAGAAACGCGGCTACGTGGTCACCCCTGACCCCTCAAGCCCGATTGCGCAGGCGGCCTATAAAGACGGTGCTTTAAAGGACTTTGAGCGCCACAGTCGACTCGGCTTCATTGACGAGGAAGGTTTCTACACCGAAGTGGAGCGCCTAAGGAAGCTGGGTTTCAAGCGCATCACGCTGAAAACCGGCGCCTACAGCCTGCGCGAACTGGCCATGGCGATAAAGTGGGGCGCTAACGCGAAGATTGACCTGCTCACCATTGACGGCTCATCCGGTGGCACTGGCATGAGCCCATGGCGTATGATGGAGGAGTGGGGCATACCGAGCCTTTACCTGCATGCCGCGGCCTATGAGTTCTGCCAGAAGCTAGCAGGCAAAGGACAGCGTGTGCCCAACATTGCCTTTGCCGGTGGCTTCAGCAGCGAGGATGGCATATTCAAAGCGCTGGCTCTCGGTTCACCGTTTGTGAAGGCAATATGCATCGGGCGGGCAATGATGATACCAGGCATGGTTGGCAAGAACATCGCCATCTGGATTAAAGAGGGCAAGCTGCCCAACACCGTGAGCCAGTTTGGCTCCACACCGGAGGAAATCTTCCTCAATTACGAAGACGTAAAGAGCATCGTTGGCCCCAAAGAAATGAAGAACATACCACTGGGTGCGGTGGGCCTCTACAGCTACTGCGAAAAACTGCGGATTGGCTTACAGCAGTTAATGGCCGGGGCAAGGTGCTTCAGCATACCGGCAATCACCCGCAACGAGCTCATGTCTCTCACTGAGGAATGCGCCAGGGTGACCGGAATTCCCTACCTTATGGAGGCTTACCGGGAAGAGGCAATGAAAATCCTCAGCTAGAATGCGGTTTTCAGAGAAACGGACTTTATCTCGGGAGGAAAATTTAAAAAATGGCGCGGTATGAGTGTTCGGTTTGCGGCTATATCTATGACCCAGCACAGGGAGACCCGGAAAACAACGTCCCGGCCGGAACTCCCTTTGAAAAGTTGCCCGATGACTGGATTTGCCCCGTCTGCGGCGCCAGCAAAGACCAGTTCAGTAAAATAGACTGAGATACCTGCCATCTGCCAGGGGCGGTCGATTGACCGGACGGTAATCCCGGTAATCAGCCAAGTATTTTGTGGTAGCAGGCCAGTATTTGCTGGGCCACGTTTTCCCAGCTGTATCCCCGGGCAGTGATGATTCCCCTCTGGCCCATCTGCCGCCGCCGGGGCTTATCACCAGCCAGAGATAACAGCGCCTCAGCCAGCCTGGGCACATTCTTCGGTGGCACCAGCAACCCTTCTGCACCATGGGTCAGCACGCGGGCATATCCTGATATATCCGAGGCCACCACCGGCGTGCCTACGGCCATCGCTTCAATCAGGACTATGCCGAAGCTTTCCCAGCCAGTGGCCGGGCAGCAGACGATATCCGCCGTCTTGTAATATCGGGGCAGGTCAGCATAGGTGGCGTAGCCAATGAAAGCGACGTCCTCTATGCCATCCCGTGTCACCCGTTTTTCGTACTTCTTCCTGAGCCGTATACCCGGACCGACGACGATGAGTCGTGAGTCAGGGATAACGCGCTTAACCTGCTTGTAGGCTTCGAGCAGGTAATCGAGGCCCTTGCGCTTCTCCAGGCGCCCGACAAACATGATGTTCAGCTTTCCGTCAAGATACTCCTCAATTGGCTTGACATTAGACCGGAAATGGTCCGTATCAACCCCGTTGGGTATGATGCTGTATTCGTCGGGGAAGTACCTGTTTATGTATTCCCTTGCTGTCTCAGAAACGGCAATCTTATAGTCCAGCTTGTGGAACCACTTCTTCAAAACCAGCTTGCCCAGCGGCGTAACGAAATTGTACCACGGTTTGCCACCTGAGGCATGGAAGGTGCCGATATTCGGAGCATTGGAGAGACGCAGCACGGTGGTGCATAGCATCGGGCACAGGGGTTCGTGGAGGTGAGCGATGTCGAATTTCTCCCTTTCCAGCACCGCCTTGACCCGCGGTGACAACCATGGCGAAAGGGTAATTCGGGCAATAGAACCGCTTGACGGAACCGGCCTGGGTTTACCGATTGGTATAAAACGTTCCCCCAGAGCCGGAATTGCCTTCGAGGCGGGGGCAATGATTTTCACCTCGTGCCCCATCCTGGTCAGCTGCTGCTCCAGATTGGTTATATGGTTACAGACACCCCCCGGGTAGGCAAAGTCGTAAGGAGAGACCAGCGCTATCTTCATAATATTATTTTACACCAGTTCTTTCAGCAGAGCACGCACCTCATCTGGTGAATCGAGGTTGAATTTGGCAGCCGAAACGCCGGGCCTGACCTTGATGGACCAGGCATTCGCCGGCAGAGCCTGGAACAGGTCTTCATCAGTAACATCATCACCAATGGCGAGAATGAAGTCCCAATTCTGTCGGGAAAGCCACTGCTGTGCGGTTAACCCCTTGTTCAGATTGGCGCTTTTCACCTCAACCACCTTGCTTCCTTCCAGCACCTTCAGATTGGAATTGGCCGTCAGGTTGAGAAGGTCGTTTACTATTTCCCTGATATGCCGTTCGCTTATTCTCGGGTCAGCCTTGCGGTAATGCCAGGCCAGGGAGTAGTCCTTCTCCTCAATGAGTGAGCCCGGAATCCGGCCCACCGCCAGCTTCAAAATGGCACGCACTTCATCTTTCCATTTGTCCGAGAGTCCAGCCATCATCCCCCAGTCGCCACCTTTGGCCTTCAGCCACACGCCGTGTTCCGCCACCATACCCGTCTTCAAGCGGCCAAACCATTCTTCAAGCGTATTTTTATCCCGCCCGCTGATAAGCACGACCTCATTCCTGGCATCGTCGTTCAGCGCGGCCAGCAGCTTCAGCAGTTCCGCATCCGGTTTCGCCGCCTCGGGTGTTTTGGCAAAGGGCACCAGCGTACCGTCATAGTCCAGCAAAAACAACCGCCTCTGGGCTTTCTGGAACCGACCGATTAGCTCGCTTCTCGCTTTAGCGGGCATCGGCTCCGGCATGGTACTGCTCTCCGCCTTTTCCGTTTCACGCAGTTTGTCAATGAAATCATTGGCCCAGCGGCTGACGTCATAGCGCTTGATCCGCGCCTGCATGGCCCGGTTGCGCTCAATCTGCTCCTTTTCCGGCATCGCCAGGGCATCCGCAAAAGCCTGGGCGATTTCCTCAATGTTACTGGGATTGATGATGATGGCATCGCCCAGCTCCCGGGCAGCACCGGTTGTCTCACTGAGAATGAGAACGCCTTTACCATCGACCTTGGTGGCCAGGTATTCCTTGGCCACCAGGTTCATCCCATCACGCAACGGGGTGATGGGACAGACATCCGCCATCTTGTACAGGCCAAGAAGTGAGTGATAGGGTACCGGGCTGTAAAGATACTCAAGGGGCGTCCAGCCGATGGTGCCGAACCTGCCGTTGATGGTGCCCACCATCTCTTCTATCTGCTGCTTCAACTCGGCGTACCGCTGCACCTTGATGCGAGAGGGCCCGATAACAAGAATGAAGACCACTTTCTCCCGATATTCAGGGTGCTTCTCCAGAAAGAGGCGGTACGCTTCCAGTCGATTTGGGATTCCCTTGCTGTAGTCAAGGCGGTCCACCGAAACAATTATTTTCCTATCGCCCAGTTTCTCCCGGAATTTTTTCACCTCCGCATCCACTTCCGGGCTCCTGGCAGTGCTGGAATAGTGCTCGTAGTCGATGCCGATGGGGAAAACATCCGCCTTGGAAACGTGGTCGGGGGTCGTAATCCAGCCCATGGCGCTGCTATAGCCAAGCAGGTTGCGGGTGCTGTTCAGGAAGTGCCAGACGTAGTCATGAGTATGAAAGCCGACCAAGTTAGCACCAAGCAACCCTTCCAGTATTTCCCGGCGCCAGGGCAGCAGACGGTAAACTTCGTAGGACGGGAAGGGTATATGGAGGAAAAAGCCAATGGTCGCCTTGGGCAGTCGGTCCCGTATTAGCTTGGGGAGAAGCATGAAATGGTAATCCTGCACCCAGAAAATATCGTCCTTTTTGGCCACGTTTACCACGGCGTCAGCGAAGGACTCGTTGACCCGCTGATAAGCCTGCCACAGTTTAGGGTCATACTCCACGAACTGGGGAAAATAGTGAAAGAGGGGCCAGATGGTCTGGTTACAGAATCCAAAGTAAAAATCGTCAACGTCCTTTGCCGAGAGAAACACCGGATAGCACCGTTCCTCAGCCAGTTTAGCCTCAATCTCCTTCTCCTCACCCTTTTCCAACCTCTCCGGCTCTATCCCCGGCCAACCGATCCAGAGGCTGGGGCGCGACTTGTAGAATGCGCCCAGCGCTGTCGCCAGACCACCGAGGCTGGGCTGGAAGTGCAGCTTACCGTCTTTCCGCTCCACGTTCAGGGGCAAGCGGTTGGCAATAATCAGCAGCCTTGACATTGGACCCCCTCCCTCGGCGTCTTTGACCACATATTAATAGCATAATCCGACCCATTTTACAACGGTAAGCCAGTCTGAAATCCTCAAAATTTGCCGGCCATCTTCCCAGATTGACAGAATTTACATTATGACTGAAAATGAAAAGAATAAAGGCAAAGGCAGGGGAATTATGAATACGAAAGCTTTACATAAAATAAGTTACGGTCTCTACGTGGTAACCTCGACCAAGGAGGGACGCTTGAATGGCCAGATTGCCAATACCGTTTTTCAGGTCACCTCTGAGCCACCGACCATTGCGGTGAGCATCAACCACAACAATCTGACCTGGGAGTTCATCAAAGGGAGCCAGGTTTTTGCCGTAACAGTTCTCGGTGAGGATACGCCGATGATATTTATCGGGCGTTTTGGTTTCCGCTCGGGAAGGAATACGAACAAGTTAGAAGGAGTTAATTACCGGATAGGCGAGACGGGAGCTCCCATAGTCCTGGATAATGCCGTCGCTTTCATGGAAGCCCGGGTAACCCGAGAAATGGACGTGGGCACACACACTATTTTCATCGCCGAGCTGGTTGATGCCGACGTTATTTCCGATAAGACCAGCCTGACCTATGAACACTACCATGAGATAAAGGGTGGCAAGACGCCCAGAGCGGCGGCAACCTATATTGAAGAGAGCAAAAAGTGAGCAAGAATAAATTAATATCCAAGAACCCTCTGGTGCTTGGTGTCGACCTTGGTGGGAGCAAGATACTGACCGCGGTGGTCAACATTAAGGGTGAAATGCAATCTCGCGACCACGGCATCACGCCGGCAGCGAAAGGGCCGGAAGCCGTAATTCAGGCAATGCTGGAATCTACGGAGCGCGCCCTCAACCAGGCGGGCATGGCAGCTGCCGAACTCAA
>Ga0315274_10012972_pt1 | contig 11860 bp, 9 predicted proteins | sample YL17G02_20_MG_FD_203700 | JGI IMG/M metagenome (GOLD analysis project Ga0315274, IMG submission 203700) | Sediment microbial communities from Yellowstone Lake, YNP, Wyoming, USA - YL17G02_20 | ecosystem: Environmental > Aquatic > Freshwater > Lake > Sediment | place: USA: Wyoming | collected... | reverse complement strand
CCCAGGCGGCCTTTCACAAGGCGGCACCGTGTACAAAAGCGCTGACAGCGGCCTCACATGGCAGCAGTCAGCCAGTGGGCTGTCCAGCGAGGGGGTGTCTGCGATAACGATGGCTCAGGATGGGCATTTATTTGCGTATTCAAGCACTGGTGATGTGTATGGAAGCACGGATAGCGCCCAGAGCTGGACGCTCCTGGGATCTACGGACATGTGGGTAGGCTTCGAGTCCTGGCTGATCGTTGCCCGCTTTAATTCAGACTTAATTTATACCATAACCAACCCGGGCTGGCTGGGGCGCAGCACGGATGGCGGGCGAAGCTGGTTAGTGGTCAAAAACGGTCTGCCGCAGGGAGACAACGAGACCTACGTGCTCTCCTTGGCGATAGACCCCACCGATTCCAACATTGTATACGCGGGCACGGGCGGTTTTGTTGGCCAGGGGTATGGTGTCTATAAATCTACAGACGGTGGTGATACATGGGCGCCTTCCAATCATGGGATGCTGGATTACGCCATCACCGCGCTGACGGTCGATCCCATCGATCCCCAGGTTATTTACGCCGGCGGTGATTTTGGCGAGCTGTTCAAGAGCACCGATGGAGGACAGACCTGGTATAACCTGACCGAAAACCTGTATGGCCAGTCGAATATGCCCGGCAGCAAGATCATCGGTATCGCTATCGACTCGCTTGATTCGGGGCGGATCCTCCTGGTAGGCGGCCTGGGGTTGATGTATACCCTGGATGGCGGGATTACCTGGCAGCAGTTTAGCCAGCCTGCCGGGCAGGATCAACCGTTCTTTTCTGCCTGGTCGGTGCGGTTCGGAATGCAGCCGTTGCTTATCGTCGCCGCAGAAAATGCTGGCGCCTGGATATATACAGTAAAATGAAACTGCTTTACAACGCTCAAATTTACACGCTTGACCCGCAGCATCCCACCGGCTCAGCTATTCTCATCGATGGTGACCGCGTACGGGCGGTGGCAGACAATGCCACAGCACTCCTCGAACAAGGTAGGGATGTTGATGTGCTGGATGTGGGCGGCCGCGCGGTGATCCCCGGCCTGACCGATGCCCATATCCACCTGAGTTATTACGCCACGGGATTACAAAAGGTAGATTGCGAGACCTCCACCCTGGCTGAATGCCTGCGCCGTGTGGCCGACCGGCCGAGAGCACTGCCAACGGAAGCGTGGATCCTCGGCCACGGGTGGAATCAGAACGAGTGGGTTGGGGGGTACCCTACAACCTCAGACCTGGATGCCGTTGCCCCGCTTCAGCCGGTTTACCTTACCCACAAATCCCTGCACAGCGCCTGGGCGAACTCTGTGGCCCTGCGCCTGGCGGGGATCACCGCTGAAACACTCGATCCACCCGATGGCGCCATCGGGCGCGATGAGCATGGGAATCCCACCGGCATCCTTTTCGAAGCTGCTGCTCAGCTTGTGGCACGCTTCCTCCCCGATCCGTCCGTGGAACAGATTACCCAGGCCATTCGCGCGGCGCAGCCTGCGCTGTGGCAGATGGGCTTGACTGGCCTGCACGATTTTGACCGGCGGGGCTGTTTTAGTGCGCTGCAAATATTACACGAATGTGGGGAATTGGGTCTGAGAGTTATCAAAAGCATCCCGCTGGATGATCTAAAAGAGGCCGTTGGCGTTGGCCTGCGCACCGGTTTTGGCGACGATTTCCTGCGCATCGGGCCGGTCAAAGCATTCGCGGATGGCGCCCTCGGGCCGCGCACGGCTGCTATGCTCCAGCCATACGAAGGGGAGCCGCAGGCCCAGGGGATGCTGATGCTTGACGCTGAGGAGCTGTTCGAGCGCGGCCGCCCAGCGGTAGAGAATGGCCTGAGCCTGGCTGTGCATGCCATCGGTGACCGCGCCAATCACGAAGTCCTCAACGCATATGGGCAGCTTCGCAAGTTTGAGCGCAACACATGCACCCCCTTGCGCCATCGGATCGAGCATGTTCAGCTTCTCCACCCCCAGGATGTTTCCCGCCTGGCTGAGTTGGGAGTGATCGCCTCGATGCAGCCGATCCATGCCACTTCCGACATGCTGATGGCCGAACGATATTGGGGAGCCCGGTCAGCCCTCAGTTATGCCTGGCGTACTCAACTCGAACAGGGCGCGGCATTGGCCTTCGGCTCAGATGCTCCTGTGGAATCGCCTAACCCGTTTTGGGGTATCCATGCAGCCGTCACCCGCCGCCGGGGAGATGGCTCGCCCGGGCATGATGGCTGGTATCCCGCTCAGCGTCTGACGGTGCTCGAAGCACTGCGGGCCTACACCCACGGAGCGGCTTATGCGGCTGGGCTGGAGGATCGTCTCGGGCGCCTGGCCCCACATTACCTGGCAGATCTGCTCGTGCTGGATATGAATCCTTTTACTTGTGACCCTGCCCAATTGCGCGACATCCGTCCCCTGGCAACCATGGTGGCAGGGAAGTGGGTGTGGCGGGAAATATAAGCTTTCTCAATTCCCTGCGCTGGCGGTGATTGGATCGGATCTCACCAGATCGGCAAAGATGATCAGCCGTTTCAGGTATAGCTGGAAATCGCGGCTCCAATCCGTACAGGTGATCAAGGTTAGTTGAGGGTTTTCGGTGGGGTCTGTCACCCATAAATCGCTTTCGGCCACGATCGCCGTCTCGCGCACCCGGTACATGTACACCTTCGCATTCGTGTAAACCGTAATCTCATCGCCGGCTTTCAGCTTATCCAGAAAACGGAAGGGTCCGTTGCCGTAATCGCGCACGGTAACATGCCCGGCCAGAACAGTATTGCTGCCCAGCCCAGGCCACGAGGAACCCCCCAGCCAGGCGATTTCCTGGCGTAAACCGGAAATTAACCAGGTTTCCAGGGTGGTGTCCCAAGGGACATATTTCACTTCGGCATCTACCTGCAGGGTGGGGATAACCAGCCGGACGATGGGGCTGGTATCGAGCGTTTCGGTAATGTTGGCCGGGGTGGCAACGATGGTTGGGGTGGGAATGGGGTAAGACGGCAAGGTAGCCAGCGGCTCGGTGGTTGTATGCCGGTAGACAGGCAGCCGTCCGGCCTGGGTGGTAGGCTCGAAGGCAGGCGCAATCTCGAACCCGGCCAGCATTTCGGGCGTGGGATAATCCACCACATTGGGGGTATCGGCCCTGGAGATGGGTGCGGTTTGGCTTTTCTTGCCCGGTTGAAGCACACCACCTCCTGCCAGGCCGGCGATCAGTGCGGCCGTGATCAGCAGCATCCCGATCCCAAAATACCATTTTACGCCAGCCTGTTTGTTCGTTCGAGCCCAGAATCCATACCAGATAGCAAAGATCGCTGCCAGCCCAAACGTTAAGCTGAGAAATAGCAATGACAGATCCGGACTGGAGCGCTCCTGCGGCTCGATTGGCAATTCACCTGTACCGGGCAGTGAGGTGCCCACCACACGGTAACTCACCGATTTTGTTACGGATTTATTCACATCGTAAGTAACCGTTATCGTGTTGGTCAGGTTTTGGGTGAGCGCGCCCGAGTTGACTTTCGCATTGACGTTGATTGTCACCAATTCTCCCGGGATGAGGGTGCCAAGGGTGACTGTGACCGAGTGCTGGTCACTGGTCTTGCTGCCTTTGGTGATCGTGACGGAAGTGATATCGAGGAATGCCGGGAGTGAATCGAAGAAGGCCACATTGGTGGCCGGAGCCGCGCCGCTATTCCAAATTTTGAACTGGAAAGATATGGTTTGGTTGATGCCTACTTCGAAGGGCGCGGCCGTAGCGGTAATGACGATGAAGGGCGTGATCGTGCCTGTAGCAGTTTGTGTGGGTGTGTTGGTGATCGTGGGAGTAGGGCCGGTGGGCGTGCGGGTGGGTGTAGGAAGCGTACCAGTAGGAGTCGACGTTTGGGTGGATGTGGTCGTGGCGGTGTTGGTTGTGGTAGGGGAGCTCGTGACGGTCGCGGTTTGGGTAGCTGTTGCAGTGGAGGTAGCAGTGGGTGTCGGTGTGAGGGGATGGTATTCCTTGAACACGAGGGGCAGCGACACGGGGGTGCTGACGGTTATCTGTAACAATCCCCGGTTGGGAGCGGCCTGGGAAGTAGAAGGCGAGGACAGGATCAGCCACCCAGCCAGGATGGTGATCAGCAGGGCAATCCCCAGCCACTTCCAGATCGGTTTCAGTTTGCGGATCATAGCAAAGCCTTCTCGTTTGTTCATGGTGCTCTCTATCAGGGGGTTCTCCATGGTCTCAGCTAGGTTTCCACAATTATAACCCCAATTAACAAGCGAGGCTTCCACCCGCTTACGCGGCTAAAGCCTCGCGATGATTTTCCAGCAGTCAGGTTGCGATGCAATCAGATTGTTATTCTTTTGGGACGATCGTTACCTTGCGGTGGGGATCTTCGCCGATGCTTTCGGTGGTTACACCCTGGTGTTCGCGTAGTTCCATGTGGATGATCCTACGCTCATTGGCTGGCATAGGCTCGAGGGCCTGCCGCCGTCCAGTTTTAACGGTCTGGTCAGCCATGCGGCGGGCCAATTGGCGGAGCTGGCTGGCGCGTCGTAAGCGATATCCTTCGACATCGATGACTACGGATATGGGGCGTTCGAGTTCTTTGCAAACAATCAAATTGGTGATGTATTGCAGGGCATTGAGAGTTTCGGAGCGCTTGCCGATCAGGATATTCAGATCATCGCCGCGTATATCCACCTGTACGGGGATTCGGCCTTTGGGATCACCTGGTTCGCCATAGGTAGCAACCACCTGAGCGCGGACTTTCATTTGGTCTAGCAGATCGGTCACGGTTTCACGCGCTACCCGCAAGACATCATCCTCTTCGGAGGTAGAGACTGCTGCCTGGGTTGCGGGAACAGCTTCTTCTTGAGGATAGGATTCGGTTTCGGACTCGGGTGCAGGTATGAGGGGTGTACCCTCGGTTGCCTGGGCGCCTTTTACGATCAGCCGGACACGCGCCTGGCGCGAGCCCAGCCCAAACAGACCACGGCTGCCTGCATCCAAGATTTCGACATCCACAGCATCTTGCGGTAAACCCAGGTCTGCCATGCCTTTTTCGACTGCTTCTTCAATGGTGGGGGCGATGATCTCAATGGTCGCGCGGGTTGTGTTCATTTTGTCCTCGCCGGCAGAAGATTTTTCGGTAGTATGTTGCGCCAATTAACTTTACCCATGGCCGCGTATTGGATGATGGAGATGATATTAGTAACCAGAAAATACAGTGCCAATCCTGACGATAACGAATAAGCAATCCAGCCCATGAACAACGGCATATACATATTCATCATCTTGCTCATCTGGGCGCTTTGATCCGAGGGGTTACTGCTTGTAGGAGTCATCAGTTTCCCTTGTAGGTACTGGGTGAGCACCACCAGGATCGCCAGGGTTGGAATACCGATCCCGAACAGGGTGACCCGTTCCGGCTGGCTCAAATCCATCCATAGGAAGTGACTTTTGATCGGGATCAAGGAAGAACCATTAATGAAAGGATATAAGCGCTTGGTGAGATCCAGCAGCTGGTTCGGGGTAACCGCCATAGCGCTGGTGAGAGATTGGTACAACCCGATGATGACCGGGAACTGGATCACCAGCGGTAAGCAGGAACCGAATGGATTGATCTTCTTCTCCTGCAGCAGTTTGGCTTGCGCCATTTGCAGCTTTTGTTTATCATCTTTATACTTCTTTTGGGCTTCTAGCCATTCTTTAGACGACTGCAGCTCCTGCATCACCTGCATACTGCGCATCTGCTGCGCATTCAGAGGCTGTGTGAGTAGACGGATAAGGATCGTGAACAAGATGATGGCAATGCCAAAATCTCCGATCAGGCCATAAATCCATAATAAAACGTTCACCATCGGGTTGAGAATCACGGTGTTCCACATATCTTTTCAATCCTGTCTTATAATTTCGTTATTACTTGGCTTTCGGAGTAGGAAAGGCCCAAACCTGGGTTCCATTGGCGTCCAGGGCGATCAGGTAAGCATCTGATCCGACCGGGGTTACCAGGATAAAATCCTTGTACATAATCGGCGGGGCTTGCAGCTTACCCTTGATCGTGACGACAGGCTTGATGGTTTTACCTTCTTTGTCCATGGTGTAGAGATGTCCAGCCCCGGTTGTCACGTATACCGTATCCGAAATCACCAGCGGTGTGCTGAGAATGGCGCCTTCTAATTTAGTGGTCTTCGATGTTCCGTCCTGGGTGTTGAGCACATAGAAATTGCCATTTATATCGCCAAAATACAAATGACCATCCGATAATGCTGGGCCTGCCCATACCCAGCCCTCGGTCTTAAAGGGTTGTCCGATGATATTGCCGGTCATGGCGTCGAGAGTGAACAATTCACTATTGAACGAGCCCACATAAAGTTTGCCATCCGGGCCCAAAGTTGGCGTGCCGACCAATGCACCCCCCAGGTCTTTGTCCCAAAGGATAGAACCGTTGCGCGTATCTACCGCGTACAGGCGGTGATCCATCGAAGCGACAAAAATACAATTACATTCGCCGTCTGGCGCCGGCTGCGCCCAAATGGCCCCTTTGGCTGAGAAGGGTGTGCTCCAGATTTCCCTGAAATTGGCATCCAGGGCGAACAATTTCCCGTCCGCTACCGGTGCATAGATTACTTTCTCCGTCGCTAACGGGCTGGCGATAATGCGGTGCTTGGCTTTGAAACTCCAGGCGTTAGCCAGTCCGGTTTCAGGATTGAGGCTGAACAGTGTGTGGTTGTAGCTGCCGACGATCAACTGGCCGTCTGAAGTAAGAACCGGTGCGGCGTAAAATACCTGTCCGCCTTTGCCCTTTTCCGGGAACTTCCACATTTGCATACCGGTGGTCAGGTCGATGGCATAGACATACTGGTTGTAAGCCAGGTAAGCTGTATCGTGTTCGGCATCTACAGTCAGACCAGGCCAGCTGGAGGCGACAGCACCGCCTGTGCAGGCCGAAAGCGATGTCGCCAGGAGGAGTAGAGAGGCAATTAGGAGTAACTTTGTTTTCATGGGAGTTTGGGAGCTTTTTCTAAGTAATGGGATCGTATCCGCCCGGGTTGAATGGGTTGCAGCGTAACACGCGCCAGGCTGCCATCAGGCTGCCTTTCAGTGCGCCGTATTTATAGATAGCCTGATAACCGTAATGAGAACAGCTAGGGTAAAAGCGGCAGGTATCGGACGGCAGAGCTCGCGAAAGTGTCATTTGATACAGACGGATGAGTGCTAACAGAGGGATGCGCGGCAGGTTGAACAGCTTCAAGGGAAGATCGCGCAGACGCGGTTCCGGCTGGCTTTCATCGGGGTGAATGCCGGAATGCTGGTCATCGGACATCGGATTCTTTCCAAAGATGTGCCTGGCGCAGGAGGGTAGTCACGGCAGATTGGAGGTGTGGGAAAGGCGTGTCCAGCATGGGGCGGCGAGCCAGGAACAGACAATCCCATCCGGGTAGGATCGATGGGAGGTTGGGACGGATCGCCTCCCGCAGGAGCCGCTTGGCCCGGTTGCGTTCCACAGCTCCTCCAAGCGAGCGCCCAGCCGAGACTGCCAGACGAGGTTTGCCTTGCTCGTTGGGCAGGGCTACCAACACAATAAGCGGGTGGGCATAAGACTTTCCAAATCGCCGCACCCGCTTGAAATCGGTGGAACTGGTCAAACGGAACTTGCGCTTCACACATCGGGTCATCCGGACCCAGAAGGCCTCCGAGACCTTTCCGGTCAGAATCAGCCGTTCCAGTTAACATGCTTGACGTGGTTATTGCTCCTCACAGTCAAGCGATGGCGCCCCTTGAGACGGCGAGCCTTCAGCACATTACGACCGTCGGCAGTCTGCATGCGTTGACGGAACCCGTGCACGCGGACACGACGGCGAATCTTGGGTTGATACGTACGTTTTACCATAACAACTTCCTCAATGACTTATGTTATCAGCCAGAACAAGACTGTCCTTGCTGGGGTCGGCTTCCAGACGAAGCGTGATTATACCTTAAGGGTTTAGATTGGTCAAACAATTTATCCAGATGCCGATAAAAACCTCAACCGCTTACTTACTCGTTTTAACCTCATTTACCGGCCCCAGCAGTGCAGCCAGCTGCTGGGTCTGTGAAGTGTGCACCACTGCCAGCACTTCATCACCAGGCTGGAAGGCCGTTTCGCCGCGCGGGATCATCAGCTTGTTTCGACGGATAATGGCGGCCACCACGCATTCCGAAGGCAGGCTGAGCTCGCGGATCATCTTGCCTACTACCGCTGCAGTGGGGTGTACCTTTTCTTCCACCAGCGAATACTCACCCTTGCGCAGCTTTAATAGGGTCATCATGTCACCCAGCGACATCTCCTCGACGATCAACCCGGCTAATACATCGGCCTGGTTGAGAGCTACATCCACCCCCATCTCGGAAGTGAATAACCAGGCGTTCTTCGGGTTGTTCACGCGGGCGATGGTGCGCTGTACTTTAAATTCGAACTTGCCCAGTGTGGTGACTACCAGGTTAGCCTCATCCTCACCAGTGACAGCCGCGAGCACCTGAGCATTTTTAATTCCGGCAGCCTCCAGCACTGAGGGTGAGCTTCCATCACCGCAGACGAGTGCTTCTACAGGCAGCTCATCCTTCAGACGCTCAAACACCATGGGACGGTCTTCAATGACTTTTACTTGATGCCCGGTATCCAGCAGCAGCCTGGCCAGATAAGAGCCCGTCTTGCCTCCACCAACGATAATTACAAACATATCAGATCCCTCCTCCCAGCCCCAGCAGGGCTTCCACTCGATCCATGGACGCAACATGTACAGCGATGTGGATCACATCCCCGGTGCGAAATTCTGTCCCGAGGGTGGGCATGATCGCCTGACCCTGGCGGGTGATGGCGACAACGTTGGTTTCGCCCGGCATAGTGATATGTTTGACCATACGACCAGCCAGATGTGTGGGGATTTCGATCGTGATGATCGCCACTTCGCCGCGGCCAAATGTCATCACGGTGTCGAGATCAGCGTGGGTGAGTAGCTCGCGGATACGCTCAGCTCCCCAGGTGGTGGAAGAGATCGTGATCAAGCCCAATCGGTGGTAAATCTCTGCCCGGCGCGGATCGAACAACCGCGCGACTACCCTTGGCACATGGAAAATATTGTGGGCGATACGAGCCGCGACGATGTTAATGTTATCCATCGAACTGGTGGCAGCGAAGGCATCCGCATGTTCGATCCCAGCCTTGACTAAGACGGTCCGGTCGAAGCCCACACCCTGCACCGTGCGCCCTTTGAACTGAGTGCCCAGGCGGTCCAGGGCTGTTGCATCGTAATCGATAACGGTCACCTGATGTCCATCATCCGCCAGCATGCGTGCGGTTTGCTCGCCTACCCGGCCGCAGCCCATGATAATGACTTTCATACGCGCCTCCTAATGAGTATGTTATCAGCCTGATATTCCATTCACAGCCATTTATACAACCGCCTGGAAGTCAGCGAGGCCCAGACGGATATAACCATTTTTATCATCATTTCGCCTGTGCGTGCGCTCTGGCTTGCATCCGGAGGTGGATAAAGTGCCGGCGCAGCCAATCAAGCAGATAGAGTGCCGGGCCAAAGGCTGCCAGCCATGGCCAATACGCCAGAGGGATGGGTAAATGTTCGAAAGCCCTGGCCAGCGGGTTGAAATAAATCAGCAGCAGGATCAGCCCTGCCTCGATCGTAATCCCAGTTAGGAGGAACTTGTTCTTCAAATAACCCAGGTACCGCACTTTACCAAATTCTGTCCGGCAAGCGAAAACATTGCCGATCTGGGCAAATACCACACCGGCGTGGAAGATGGTAGTGGCTAAAATATACACCCTACCCAGGGGTGTTAGCAAGTTGTTCGCGTATGGCTGTATATCGATCTTGGCGCCAATAAACAGGCTTAAGTCGGTATATCCATGTGCGCGGAAGACGAGGAAGTAGCCCAGGAAGCATAAGGCTGCTTCTATCCCGCCCAGCCAGAGCAAGGCGCGCACTACCAGGGGTTTATCTATCAAAGGCTGTGAGCGTCGGCGCGGTGGGTGCTGCATCACATCGGGCTCGGGTTTTTCGGTGCCCAGCGCCAGGGCTGGCAGCAGATCGGTGCCGAGATCGATCGCTAAAATCTGGGCCACGGTCAGCGCCAGAGGGATATTGAACAGGACACGAGCGATGAAAGGCAGTATTTCGGGCACATTGCTGGCAAAAATATAGGTAATGAATTTGCGCAGGTTGGCGTATACGGTGCGGCCTTCGGCGATGGCATCGGTGATGGAGCGGAAATTATCGTTGGTGATGATCACGTCCCCGGCTTCTTTGGCCACATCTGTGCCAGTCAGTCCCATTACGATCCCAATGTCGGCTTTGCGCAAGGCAGGGGCATCGTTTACACCGTCGCCGATCACGGCGACCACATCGCCGCGCGTCTGGAAAGCCGCCACCAGCCGGAGCTTGTGGTCGGGTGCCATCCGGGCGAAGATCACCTCGTGGTCCAGGGTCTCTTGCAGTTTGGCATCACTCAGTGCATCCAGTTCTGCCCCGGTCAGGATGAGAGGGTTGTGGGTGGTGAGCATTCCCACGCGGCGGGCGACCGATTCTGCGGTCAGCCCGTAATCGCCAGTGATCATGACGGCGCGAATGCCAGCCGTCTGAAAGATCTGTACGGCCTCAGATACTTCCGCCCGCGGCGGATCCATCATGGCTGCCAGGCCCAGGAATGTCAACTCCTGCTCGACTTCTTCGGCTTTATATGCGCCGGTGCGAGGGGGCAGTTCTCGCCGGGCGAGTGCCAGCACACGTAACGCGTTGCGGGCATAGCTGTCGTTGGCTGCCAGGATTTTATCTCGGGTGGCCTCATCGAGCAGGCGTACCTCACCTTCCCATAATATGTGCGTGCAAAGTTGAAGCACCTCGCGCGGCGCGCCTTTCACAAAAGCCGTCTCTCCGTACACATCCTGGTGGATGGTGCTCATCCGTTTGCGGCGGGCATCGAAGGGGATTTCATGAATGCGGGGGAAGATTTCATTTAAAACGCGTTCCTCAGCTCCGCCTTTTATCGCTAACACCCGCAAGGCCGCCTCAGTCTGGTCGCCGAGAGAGGTCCAGCGCGGGTTTTCAGGGGAGGGGGGGATCAACCTCGAGTTGTTGCACAACGCCGCGGCCTGCATCAGGATGTTGACATCCCCCTCGAAGGAGGTGCCTTGCACCGCGGGGCGGATGCTGCCGCGGGGTTCGTATCCCACCCCGTTGACGCGCAGCCGCTGCCCGGATACCCACACCTCGCGCACGGTCATCTGGTTCTGGGTCAGGGTGCCGCTTTTGTCCGTGCAGATCACCGATATTGTGCCCAGGGTTTCGACCAGCGCCAGTTTTTTTACCAGCACGCCGCGTTGGGCCAGCCGCTGTACAGCGATAGCCAGGGTGAGGGTGACGGTGGGGATCAGCCCTTCAGGCACAGCCGCAACAATGATGCCGATACCCAGCAGGAAGGCCTCGAAAGCCTTCATCTGAACGTTGATCGAGCCGAATAGAAAGATCAAAACGCCGAAACCCAGGGCGGCGTAGGTGATCAGGTGTGTCAGGCGGGTAAGATTTTGCAGCAGCAGGCTGGGAGGATCTTGTACGGTTTGGGTCAGGCTGGCGATGCGCCCAAATTGGGTCATCATCCCGGTGGCGTAAACCACTGCCCGCCCGGTGCCCGAAACAATGGATGTGCCCGCGAAGGCCAGGTTGGGGCGCTCGAGCTCGGAAATACCCTCGCGCAGCGAGGCTTCAGCAGTTTTACGCGCTGGCAGCGATTCACCCGTCAGGCTGGCGTTATTGACCCGCAGGCCATATTCCTCCACGATGCGCGCATCTGCCGGGATGTTATCCCCCTCCGATAAAA
>Ga0315274_10012971_pt1 | contig 11860 bp, 11 predicted proteins | sample YL17G02_20_MG_FD_203700 | JGI IMG/M metagenome (GOLD analysis project Ga0315274, IMG submission 203700) | Sediment microbial communities from Yellowstone Lake, YNP, Wyoming, USA - YL17G02_20 | ecosystem: Environmental > Aquatic > Freshwater > Lake > Sediment | place: USA: Wyoming | collected... | reverse complement strand
CACGCGGCCCCTGCCGTAGTTGACCGTCCAGAGAATGGGTTCGTCCTTGCCCGTTCCGCCATTCTTGGGATCGTCAAAAGCCGTGGCCAGGACGTGCGCCTCCGGCTGCATCCGGTGATTGTGGTAAAGCTCATCCGTAGCCAGAAAGCTCTCTTTCATCCCCTGAGCTATCGGGTGCTGCCGATCTGTGATCTTGACCTGGAACGAATGGAGTGGCGCGTGGCCGGTTTTTGGCGGCCCTTCGACCCAGTACCCGCCGATCATCTTCAGGTACTCGGGCCACGCGGGTTGCTTGATGCCGGTCGGCTTGTGGCCGTCGCCGAGCACCTCCAAACCAGTGAAGGCGTAACTGGCTCCGTGGACCGCGACCAAGCCCTTGCCGGACCGCACGAATTCCTCCACGGCCTTTTCCGTCGCCTCGCCCCAGCGCGGACCGTTGTAGTCGAGTACCAGCACATCGTAGGGCGCCAACGTGGCGCCGGTGATGCCCGTGGGCTCTTCCTCGACGCGCACGTCGAACCGGCCGCTGCGAAGCAGAAGCTGTTTCAGAAAGGGGGTCGTCGTCCGCCAGTCGTGGTTGTTGCGCCCCGAGAAGATCAGTGCCCGGAGCTTGCCCGGAGCGAAAAATGGAGCCATCTCTTGGGCGCTGGCCAATGCCCCGATGAGAAGCACGACGGTCACAAAGCCCGCCACTTTGTATTGGGTTCGCATGTTCTTGCTCATTTCCTCTCTTATTGGGTCAGCCTCTTCAGGTGCGCCAAGCTACGGGCAGCCTGGTCCGGCGTTCCACATTCGACCGACAGCACACCTTTGTATTGGGTTCGCATGTTCTTGCTCATTTCCTCTCTTATTGGGTCAGCCTCTTCAGGTGCGCCAAGCTACGGGCAGCCTGGTCCGGCGTTCCACATTCGACCGACAGCACACCGTCGTAATTCGCCTCGCGGAGAATCGTCACGATCTTGGCCCAGTCGATGACGCCATCCCCGCAGGCGCAGCCCACTGCCGTGCCGGTCACTTTCCCTTTCTCGGCTTCCGCCTGCTGGATGGCGATGTCCTTGGCGTGCACGTGAACCAGCAGGTGCCGGACAGCCTGGAGTCCTGCATAAGGATCCTCTCCGGCTAGAAAGGCATTGCCAGTATCGTAGTTCACTCGGAGTCGCGGCGACTTCACCAGCGTTGCGATGCGCAACAGGCCCTCCGTGGTGCGGGAAATGCTCTGGTGGGGCTCGATACCAACGTTGACCCCATAGCGCTCCGCCGTGCGCAGGACGGTGGTCAGCGTGTATTTCATCACCTGGAAAGCGTCTTCCAGGCTCACCCAAGTGGGCCGGATTCCTTCGTCCGTATTCACCACGGGCGCGCCAATTGTGGCAGCGAAGCGGATGGCCTTTTGCAGGTAGGGCACACTGATTTCCGGCCGCATCAAGGGGCAATGGGAGCTGAGCCCGGAGGGCCTCATCCCGTACCGATCCAGGATGTCCTTCATCTCGAAGGGATCATCGTCCAGCGAGAAGGAGTGGAAATAGCCGGCCTCACTGAGCAATTCGCGCCCGTTATGAACCATCGGCTCGACGTAGCGAAACCCGATTTGCGCGGCGCGCTCCACTCCCACCGCAAAGGGCTTGTCTTCGCATCGGATGAATTCCATGTTGACGCCAATTTCGATGCTCATACGTCCCACTCCTTCTGCCAGACAACCCGACGCTTTTCCTTGTAGGCGATGTTTCCGATGTGGCAGGCCATGGCCCCGTAATGGCCATCCGCCACGTTGGCATTCGGCTCCTTGCGGCTGCGCATGCACTCCAGCCAGTTGGCCATGTGGGAATCCTCTGTGCTCCGGGAGCTGATTTCGCCGATCTGGGCATTCTCCCCGGAAGGCAGGAACTTGTAGCCGTAGCGGAAGATCGCCAGCCTGCCGCCCGAACCCATAAACACGATGTCCGCCGATCCGGCGGGAATCATGTCGGTGATGGTGGCTTCGAACGTCACATTGATTTTCTCCGGGTATTCGAGGACGAGGTTGACGTTATCCGGCGTGTCGCGCCCATCGTCGTAACGATAGATTCCTCCCATGCCGACAGCCGCCGTCGGCCGGTGGATACCCAGGAACCAGTGCACCACGTCCACCATGTGCACGAAGAGGCCACCGGTCTGCCCGCCGGTGGAGAAATCCCAATAGGCAAAGCGGTTGAAATAGCGTTTCGCATCCCAGGGAATCTTGGGCAGCCAGCCCAGGCAAGCCTCCCAATCCAGGCCCTCCGGCTTGCTCTCCATGCCGGCCGGCACATGGGTAAGGTAGCCGCCGTTCGCGTTCCAGAGGGTGCGGACCATATTCACGCGGCCCATGAGCCCGCTGTCGAAAAAGCGCTTCTTCGCCTCGATGAAGTGTGGGGTGCTGCGTTGCTGCACGCCCACCTGCACCACTTGCTTGGTTTCCCGCACGGCCTTGACCACCTCGTGGCCTTGCAGCGGCAAGGAGGTCATGGGCTTTTCGACGAACACGTCCTTCCCCGCGCGGCAGGCATCGGCGGCAATCTGCGCGTGCAGGTGATCGAATGTCGCGACGATGACTCCGTCAATGTCCTTCCGCTCCAGCAGCCGGCGATAGTCGCCATACTTGGCGATTTTGGTGCCGGCGACCTGCTCGGCCTGGTCGCGCCGCACATCCCATATGTCACTGCCGGCAACCCATTCCACGTTCCCGACTTCATTGGCGCTCCGCATCAGATACTGGCCGCGTTGACCCGAACCGACAATCCCCAGACGAATGCGGTCGTTCGCGCCCGCCACGCGCAAGGCCGCGGCTGCCGTCGCTGCTCCTACCATAAAACTCCTTCGTGACAGCTTCTGTGTCATACAAGTCCCTCCTCCCGCTGCTACCGACCCAAGATCACCTTGGCGATGGTTTGCAGTTGCATGAACGATGTGCCTTCGTAGATTGCTCCAATCTTCGCGTCGCGGAAATACTTCTCCACCGGATAGTCTTTGGTGAACCCGTACCCGCCGTAAATCTCCACCGCTTCCGACGTCACCCGCTCGGCCATCTGCGAGCAGAAGTACTTGGCCATCGCCGCTTCCTTGACGAACGGCTTGCCGGCATCCTTCAGGCGTGCCGCGTTGTAAGTCATCAGGCGTGCCGCCTCGACCTCCGTGGCCAGGCGGGCGAGCTGGTACTGGATGGCCTGGAATTCGGCGATGGCCTTGCCGAACTGTCGCCGCTCCTGCGCATAGCGGAGGGCGTGTTCGAGCGCCCCCCGCGCCACCCCCACCATCTGCGCCGCAATGCCGATGCGGCCTTCGTTGAGCGTCTCCATGGCCACCTTGTAGCCCTTTCCAACTTCCCCCAGCACGTTGGCCTGGGGCACGCGGCAGTCTTCGAGTATTAGCTCGCAGGTGGAGGAAGCGCGGATGCCCAGCTTGTCCTCCTTCTTGCCCACCGTGAAACCCGGAGCCGAGCGTTCCACCACCAGCGCGATGATTCCGCGGTGGCCCAGTTCCCGATTGATGGTGGCAAATACGATGAAAAGGCCGGCTTCCTTGGCATTGGTGATCCAAAGCTTGCGGCCGTTGAGGATGTAGTGATCGCCGTCCTCTTGCGCGCGAGTCTCCAGGGCGAAAGCATCGCTCCCCGCATTGGGCTCGGAAAGCGCGAAGGCCCCCACCGTGTCCCGGGCCAGACGTGGCAGGAACTCCCTCTTCTGCTCTTCGCTCGCCCAGCGCAGCAGCGTGTTGTTCACCAGAGTGTTCTGGACATCCATGATCGCGGCGGCCGAGGCGTCCACGCGCGAGAACTCCTCGATGGCCAACACGGACATGAAGAAGCTGCCGCCGCTGCCGCCGTGGACCTCGGGCATCGCAATGGCCATGAAGCCTTGAGCAAAGAACTTCTCCAGCAGCTCGCGCTTGAACGCCCCTTCGCGATCCATCTCCTCGACGTGCGGGCCGATTTCTTTTACCGCGAATTCCCGTGCCGCGGCCTGAAACATGACTTCTTCTTCACTCAGCAACGTGAGCGGCAGATTCAACGGCAAACGTCCGGCTGGGGTTTCATCCATCGGAAGGCCCTCCTCCATCCGCGCTCTGGGTTCGACGAATCCTACAGCGGCAGGCACGCCTTTTCAACGCGCGCCATGGCAGGCTGTCAATTCTTCCGGCGGATTTCGAGTTCGACCTCTTCGCCTTCAGCCAGAGGAAGTGAGTGGTGAAGCTCGAGGACGCCACGACGGTGCGTGGCCGCAGCGTGAAGAATTACTGCCGGGGCCGCGCGCGGTTCGGCCGAGGTCTTTCCAGTTTCGGCAGCGTCCAGCGCCTTGTTGACCAGGCGGTCGGCTTCGCGGTTGTGCTCGCGGCGCACGTGCTCAATCGCGAATGATTCGAGACGCTCGATCATTTGCCGCGCCTGCTGGTGGAGGGGTTGCAGGCCGGCGCTCTTGACCTTGTAGCTACCCTGGATCTGCCGTACCAGCAATTCCGAATCCGACACTACTTTCAACCGCAAGTGGTGATGGCGGAGAGCGTAGCTGAGGGCGGCGAGCAAGCCCTCGTACTCTGCGACGTTGTTGGTGGCTTCGCCCAGGAGCCTCGAAAAGCCGGCCAGCGGCGCGCCCTCGGCGGCTTTCACCACCACGGCATAAGCGGCCGGGCCGGGATTGCCGCGCGAGGCCCCGTCAATGTGCATGACCACGCCCGCGGGTCGATCAGTAGGCATTTTAAGAAAGCCTTGCGAGGAGGAAGATTCGACATGGCCGCACGCTCCCCGCGCCATTCTGGCAGAACATGCCGGTCCCTCAGTTTGGCGGGCCGGCTGGCTCGCCTGACTTCGGAGAGTCCTCCCCCTCCGCGCCTTCGGCGGGCGGCGGCTCGACGTAATAGACGATGCGGCTACAGCTCTCGCAGGTGACGACGGACTGGTTGGTCCGCACCTCGTTATACACCTGGGGGCGCAGGCGCACGTTGCAGGCCGTGCAGCAGCCCTCGCGCGCCTCGGCCAGCGCCACACCGCGTCGCGCCTTGCGCACGCGCTCATAGAGCTCCAGGATCTCCGGCGCCAAGGTAGTCTCGTCCTGCTGGCGCCGGGCCTGCAAGCGGTCGCGCTCTTCTACGTCGGCCTGCCGGAGAGATTGGAGTCGCTTGACCTCCCCGGCCACGCGCGCTTCCTCGCTACCCAGCCGGGAGGCCGCCTCGTGGATTTGCTTCTCGAGTTGTTCCGCCTCCAGCATTTTCTCCAGGAGCTGGTCCTCGATCTTGTGGATCTTTGTTTCTTCGCCCCCAATCTCCTTGAGCATCGCCCGGTATTGCTCGTTGGTCTTTAGCTCGTAGAGTTGATCCTTGTGCCGGGAGATGCGCGTTTGGATCACCTGGATTTCGCCCTCCAGGTCGCGGCGTTCTTTGTGGTTCTTGGTGAGTCGCTGCTTGCGGTCCTCGTGGGCGTGGATGAATTCGTGGAGCTGGGCTTCGAGAGTCTCTATCTCGGACGGCAAGGCCTCAATCTGCGCGGTCAACTCCGCGATGCGCAGGTCCAACTGGTGGAGCTCGATTACCGTCTTGAGATCGGAATGCACTCAGTCTCCTGCCTTCGCTCCGGTGGCATATATCACCAAGGAATGCGATCCGCTCGGCCGCCGCGCCGACTCGGACGGTCTGCGGCAACCATTGTTTCTGCATTTTGGCACAAACGCGCACGGGCGGCAAGGAAAGCAGGGCGTACAGGCGTGCGCCCCTACCATTCGCAGAAGTGGCAAAGCTCAGGAGCTGACCGTGGTGACCGCCCCCTCGGAGGCGGACGACACCAGCGCGGCGTACTTGGCGAAGACGCCGGTCTTGTAGCGCCGCTCGGGCTCGCGCCACGTGGCCAGGCGCGCCTTGATTTCCGCGTCAGACAGTTCCACATCCAGGCGACGCGCGTTGATATCGAAGACGACCATGTCGCCGTCTTTGAGCGCCGCGATAGGACCGCCGCGCGCCGCTTCCGGCGCCACGTGGCCCACCATCAATCCGCGCGTCGCGCCACTGAACCGGCCGTCGGTGAGCAATGCCACCGACTCACCCAGCCCCTGGCCTACGAGGGCCGCCGTCACCCCCAGCATCTCGCGCATGCCGGGCCCCCCGCGCGGGCCTTCGTAGCGGATGACGACCACGTCACCAGCCTTGATGCCCCTGCTCATGATGGCCTGCATGGCATCTTCTTCGCGATCGAAGACGCGCGCCGGGCCGCGGTGGTGGAGCCGTTCGTGCCCCGCGATCTTCACCACACAACCTTCCGGCGCCACGTTGCCTTTCAGGATGACCAAGCCGCCGGATTTCTTGATGGGATTTGAGATGGGCCTGATCACATCCTGTCCCGGGGTTGCCTGGGCCTTTCGGGCTTCCTCCGCGATGGTTTGGCCGCTAACCGTCATCTGGCTCCCGTCCACAAAGCCCCCCGCGAGAAGGTTCTTCGCGATCACCGGAATCCCTCCGGCGCGGTGGACATCGACGGCCACGTAGCGCCCTGCCGGCTTCAGGTCCGCGATGAGCGGAGTGCGAGCGCTGATCGGATCGAAATCATCGATCACGAGCGGCACCTGGGCCTCGCGCGCCATGGCCAGCAGGTGCAGGACGGAATTGGTCGAGCCGCCGGTAGCCGCGACACTGGCGATGGCGTTCTCAAAAGCCTTGCGCGTGAGAATTTCCTTCGGCCGCACGCCGCGCCGGAGCAGGTCCATCACCATCTCGCCGGTACGATAAGCGACGTCGTCTTTCTGCGGGTCCATGGCCGGCACGCTGTTGAAGCCCATGGGTGAGAGTCCGATGAACTCCATCACCGTGGACATAGTGTTGGCGGTGAACTGCCCGCCGCACGCGCCCGCGCCCGGGCAGGCCACGTCCTCGAGTTCCTTCAAGTCCGCGTCCGATATCTTGCCGGCGGCGTGGGCGCCAATGGCTTCATACACATCCTGGATGGTCACGTCGCGACCCTTGAATTGTCCGGCGGCAATGGAGCCGCCGTAGAGCAGGATGCTCGGCACATTCAGCCGGATGAACGCCATGGCCGCGCCGGGAATGGTCTTGTCGCAAGCCACCAGCGCCACCATGGCGTCGAACATGTGGCCCCGGCCCACCAACTCGATCGAGTCGGCGATGACCTCGCGGCTGACGAGCGACGCCTTCATGCCCTCCGTACCCATCGTCACGCCGTCGGAGATGGCGATAGTGTTGAACTCCATGGGCGTGCCGCCCGCGGCGCGTACGCCGTCCTTCACCTTCTCGGCCAGGCGTCGCAGGTGATAGTTGCACGGCATGGTCTCAATCCAGGTGTTGGCAATGCCCACGATGGGCCGCGCCAGATCGGCGTCGGTAAATCCGATGGCCTTGAGCATCGAGCGCGCGCCGGCGCGATCGCGGCCGTCCGTGATGGTTCGGCTGGCATGCTTGGGGTCGAATGGCATAGGGCCTCCAGATAGGTAGCGCCAGATTCGCGTTTCAATCTTGCGGCTTTTCCGCACGCCGCATGGTTGGGGGCAGGATGCTGCGCTACCTAAATGCCTCCAGAATTAGAAGCGGCATGTTCGCAGATTTGGCGCGAACGGGCAAGGGACGATTGTGGCGACGTAGCCCGGGCGTCCCGCCCGTGAGACCACAACACAACCGAGACGGCAGTGCTACGGCGACACGGGAATCGTGCGCGGTCAAGGATTGTACTTCGGGTGGTTCCTGGCGATCCAGACTTCAACCAGTTCTTGGTACTCGGCAGCCTTTTCCAGGAGTTCTTTGGCCTGTGAACCTGTAACTACCTCTGCAAAGTCATAATCGATGACATTTCTTTGGCGCCGACAAACCTCGAAGTAGTCTGTCAGGTGCTGCGCCGCCACGCCCAAGACCAGGCGGGCAGCCGCGAAGGTGGTCTGGTGGTGGCCGGGAAGAGACACCGATACACGGTACCCGGTGCAGGCGAGGGCCATCTTGGAAAGCTGCAGCACGGCGTTGTAGGCCGTCGCAAAAGTGCGGTCCGCAGAAAGGCCGGGGAGCGCAGCATCGTGCAAGTCACGGGCGACGAGGTCGCGGAGAGCCGCAATTTCGTTGGCGCTGGTGGAGTGGCGCGCGAGGCGTTTACCGGCCAAGAGTCCGGCCAAACTCACGGGGATCTCCCCATACGAAAATCTTCTTCGCGCGGCGCACGGCCAGCGTGAAGTGATGGCGTGCCTTCACCCGGGCGGCGAACTCCTCCGGCGTGTAAACCGTCGGGTTGACGATGCGATGGAGTTTGTGTTCCGCCCTGCGAAGCGCGCTCGCCAACGGGGCCAGCCCGAGGTGGCCGATAATCATCAGATCGACATCGCTCGCCGCGTGTTCCTGCGATCTGGCGACCGAGCCGTAGATGAAGGCCCACTGAATGCGGCCGGCAAAGGGCTCGAGAGCGCTGCGGATGACGTCCGCTAGTCCCGCCGTCTTGAGGATGAGGCCGCGAAGCTCTGCGAATACCGGTGTGTCAGTGGCGGCCTGAAAGTAGACGTGCTTCCCTTCCCGCGTCCGGCGCAGAAGCCCACCCCGCACCAGGGAATCCAGCTCGCGCTGCAAACTGGAGGGACTGAGCTCGAGTTGTCGGGCAAGTTCCCGCATGTACCAACGGCGCCGGGGCTCCAAGAAGGTAGCGGCCAGGATCGCCTGCCGCGTCTTCGGGAACAGAGCATCGATGCTAGCGGCCGTACGCATCATGCGTAATTATGTACGCATCTCGCGTATATGTCAATATGCCCGGCTGGTTCCGACACAACACCCGAGGGGTAATCTCCACCTGAGTTCTAACGCCGCTGAGATCCTCAGGGAAGCCTTAGCGCGGACGAACACCGATGTGGACACGCACGCTCCAGAAGTGGACAACACTGTATGGCGCGATTCTCAGTGGACCTGTGCTTCCCAGACCAGGCAGCGGCGCTCGATTGTAACGAACTGGCGAAGCGCCTCGAGCGGGAAGGCGACGCCCTCCCCTGCCTGGCCGAAATCAGCCAGAGAGTGGCCGAAAGCGGCCAAAGTCCGCTCAGGTGTCCGTCCGGGAGTAAGAGTGGCGCCCGTAACCCACAGAAATCACAGAGAATACAGGTCGCGTCAGCCGAGCCGTTTGGCGACCGGCGTGCCATGATCCAGGTTGGAAGCTAGAGCACGGCCCCGGCGGTTTCGGGGGAAGCGAGGTGCGCCATGAAACGGCTTTACTACATTCTGGGTTTGGCAATCTTGGTTCTGCTCTCCCTGACGGTTCTGGCCGTCCAGCCCGTGCGGGCCGAGGACGAGCCCGCGCCGGGTGTGGCGCGCGTCAGCCTGATCCATGGTGACGTCTCCACCATGCGCGGCGACTCCGGCGATTGGGTGGCGTCCACGGTGAACGCCCCGGTCGTGCAGGGCGACAAGATCACCACCGGCGAGCGCTCGCAGGCCGAAGTTCAGCTCGACTACGCCAACATCGTCCGCCTCGCGGCCGGTACCGAGGTCAAGATTGCGGACCTGGCGCGCACCCGGATTCAGGTGCAGGTGGCGCAGGGGCTGGTGAACTTTTCGGTCCTCAAGGGCAGCGAGGCCGACGTGGAAATTGACACGCCCAACATGGCCGTGCGCCCGCTGCGCGAAGGAAGCTATCGCATCCAGGTGAACTCCGCTTCCGAAACCCAACTCATCGTGCGTAACGGCGAAGCGGAAGTCTCCACCCCGCAGGGCAGCACCGTCGTCAAGAAAGACCACGTCGTCACCGTCCGGGGCACGGACAATCCTGAATACCAGACCGCCGAAGCTCCCGGCCGCGACGATTGGGACAAGTGGAACAAGGAGCGTGACAGCGAGATCGGCGACGCGCGGAGCTGGCAGTACGCCAACCATTACTACACGGGAGCGGAAGACCTTGACCGCAACGGCCACTGGACTAACATCCCGGGCTATGACTGGTGCTGGACTCCCTATGTGAACCGCGGCTGGGTGCCCTACCGCGACGGATCCTGGACCTGGGAGCCTTATTGGGGCTGGACCTGGGTCTCCTATGAGCCTTGGGGCTGGGCGCCGTACCACTACGGCCGCTGGTTCTCGTACAACGATGATTGGTACTGGTGGCCGGGCCACAACTCCTACGGCTACTACCCGACCTGGGCGCCGGCCTATGTCAGCTTCCTCGGCTTCGGGTTTGGCGGACACAACTGGCACTTCGGCTTCGGGTTTGGCTTCGGGTCGATTGGCTGGCTGCCGCTCGGGCCGTACGACCACTATTCTCCCTGGTGGGGCCGCCATAACTCTTACAACGTGGTGAACATCACGAATATCACTAACGTGACCAATGTGATCGGCGACCGAGGCCGGGGCCACATCGGGAACATCTCCAACGTCGAAGCGGCGCTGACCAACGCCCGCGTGCGCGGGGCTATCACGAGTGTGTCCACGGACGACTTCGTCAGAGGACGGGTGCCGCGTAATCCGCAGGCGGTGGACGAGGCCACGCTGCGCGGCGGCCAGGTGATTCGGGGCACGCTGCCGGCGGTGCCGACGCGCGAGAGCCTGCGGCCGACCGATCGCCCGGTCAACACCGCTGCCCTGGCGCGGGGGAGCAACCGCTCCGAGAACTTCTTCACCCGACGTCAACCACCAGCCGGACCCCAATCGTTTACTGAGCAAGCTGCCGGAATCCAAAGGATGGTCGAGCGACCCAACTCGCTCCAAGCCGCTGAGCGCGGAACGCCCGCGAGCCCCGCTCCTGCATCCACTGCTCGCCCCGAGCGAGGCCAAACTCAGCGCGCCACTCCCACTGGCGCTGCGCCCACTCAGGGGCGCGGGTGGCAACGCTTTGGCCAGCCAGGCGCGACCGGCGTGGAGCGAGGTAATGCCGCCCCCAGCACCGCGGCTCCGAGGGAACTAGCTCAAAGGGGCGGGACCGGACAGACAGGCCAGAGGCCCCAAGCTCAACCGGCACAGCAGCCGGCACAGCAGCCGGCGCAGCAGCCGTCGAGGGGAACTTGGCAGCGGTTCGGTACCGGGCAGCCCCGGGCCGTCCCGGCGAGACCCACAACGACCGGCGCGCCTCGAGGAACTCAGGCCGCGCCCGCCAGGCGAGGGGAAGACCAAGGGGGCTCCCGGCAGTCTACTCCCCAGGCGCAACCCGCGCCGTCGGGGCGCGCTTTCACGCGCTCTGCACCGGCAATAGAGCCCGCCGGCAGTGCTCAGCCCGGATGGAATCGTTTCACTCCCCGGTCCGAAAGTTCGGCCGGAACAGGGAGCGAAAGCCGATTTTCTCCGGCGCCGCGCAGCCAGACGAGTGCTCCCTCGCGAGGGGAGAATCCGGCCTTCGGGCAGGCACCCCGGAGCTACGAGAGAGCGCCCCTTCAATTGCGTAATCCTATTGTGACGGAGCGTGCGCCGCGTGCCTCCGGAGGTGGTGCACCCCGCAGTTGGTCTGCTCCCTCAGGTGGAAACCGCGGTTCGTCTGCTCCCTCGGGCGGAGGCCGCAGCACTGTCGCTCCACCGTCGCGGAGTTCCGGCGGTGGGGGACGAGGCTGGTCGGCTCCGTCGGGCGGCGGTCGCAGTGCTCCCGCGCCGGCCGCTGCTCCAAGCCAGTCTGGATCGCGCAGCAGACACTAAAACCTCAGGCCAAAACCGCTCAGGGGCATGGCATGCCCCTACACTTTTTCTCCGCCCTGCTTGAATTGCGCCTTCCTCATGTACAATGGTTGGGATGCTAAGGGGGGAAGAACTTCTAGCCAAGACGACGGCGCCTGGGGAAGAGATTGAACTGATCCTGCGTGCCGCGCACGCCGACCCCTTTCACGTCCTGGGGGCGCACCCCGTTCATCTCAAAGGTAAACCTGCCATTGCCATCCGGGCGTTCGTGCCGGACGCCGCGGAGCTTTGG
>Ga0315274_10012970_pt1 | contig 11860 bp, 22 predicted proteins | sample YL17G02_20_MG_FD_203700 | JGI IMG/M metagenome (GOLD analysis project Ga0315274, IMG submission 203700) | Sediment microbial communities from Yellowstone Lake, YNP, Wyoming, USA - YL17G02_20 | ecosystem: Environmental > Aquatic > Freshwater > Lake > Sediment | place: USA: Wyoming | collected... | reverse complement strand
CCAGCAGTTGCTCCTTCTTGGATAGAACTGGTGTCGGTGAACTCACTACTGGAGCCGTGAAAGATTTCATCCAATCTGTTGAAGATTGCTGAGGTGTCGGAGGATGCCATAGTGCGTGTGCCAGTTCTAAGGTTTGTTTGTAAATGTGGAAGTAGTCTGGTACTTTTGCCTCAGATCTACAATTTTCACAATCGTACGAAAGTCCACCAGCGTTGCTTCTAGATTTACAATAGAAGCACTCAGAGATTGCAGCTTCTGCATATCGTCTGTGCCAATGTTCTTTTGGGAATTGGTCAACAGTCCTGAGCAGAGTCCAGCATACTGTGAGTGCAATGCAAGGATCGCAGTATGTAGAAGCTTTATATGGTTGGAAATTCCATGGGAGTCGGAGACTTCTGATCCTGACTGCGTGTGCGTAAGTTGTTGCCATGTGGGAGGTTCTTTAGTAGGAGGATAACTTACCTTGGCATCGCAGTAAGGACAGCCGTAACTACTGGGCACTGTACTAACAAATCTACACCTGTTGCAACGGTAAGTGGCTGCATGTGCCATTACAAATCTCCCAGACTTAGACCAGTAGCCTTCTTGGTACTTGTAGCCTTCTTGCCTGTACCTGTAGTAGCAGCGACCAGTGTGGTATTGGTAATGATCTGCTGGCCAGTCATGATCTTTGCAATCTCACTGTCTGGTAGCAGATGCACAAGTTCTTCATGAGAGATCATGAGTTTGTGAATCTCACGCAGGTGATCCTTCATCTTGGGATCTTGAGCAATCAGACACTCTTCCAGATAACCCAGACGCTGCATAATAGCATCATGCTGAGGACTGCGAGTAGTTTGAACTGCACCGTCAGCAGTTGTTTCAGAGCTTGTTGACATGACTTTGTTTTCCTGCAAACCGAAGAATAAGATTCTCACCGATAGCGCGAGCAGCATCTGCTGTGTGGGCTACTACTGGCATCCAGAGTGGGGAGTAAGGATCGCCGCCAGTTGCTACGTAAGTTTCAGCATCAACAACAAATACACCAAATGGTTGCAGTTGAATGAAGTGAGTAACTCTTGGAGCTTTGGGTCGCACTCGCTTCTGCTGGTCCTGTGGAGTGACACTGCTGAGAGCAGTTTCTACAATGCTCTGTGAATTCATATTACGCTCCTGTTGGTAGTGCAAACCCGCTGAGACCCCGCAGTCTACGCAGTTCATTGAGATAGGTTGCACATGTAACATCTACTTTGTTCCCATCAAATTGAATCTTCATACCAAGAGCGTCATTCATAACTGCTACGAAATCTTCAGCTTGATGTGCCATTGTCCAACCTACTAGCATCCAGAGACTGGGCCAGTGATCGGAGATTTCACGGCGCAATGCATTGTAGGATTCAGGAAAGAGGTAGATCTTGTCAGTGATGTGCGCATTAGGATTGTCACCAATCTTGTGTGCAGAACTGCCAGAATCTTCCGGGCCCAAAACAGTTTGTGGTTTGTAATCTGCTAGCTGCCTAGCTTCTTCTTCCTTGATAGCTTTTGCTAGGGAAGGAATCTGTACTTGTACGGATCGTCGATCAGGATGTGCCATGATAGTTTCCTATTGAACCTGTTGAACCTATTGAACCTATTGAACCTGTTGGTTATTGCGTCTGTGCTATGAGTACGCACATGTTAAGAACTTTGGTGAGAGTATCTTCTTCAGATATTATCTGTTGGCTTGACTGAAGAGCCTTTGAGGGCAGGGCCGAGCAGCCGCTGCATAGAAGTATAGAGATCAGTAGACTTGGGATCAGTTTCATTTCTAGTTACTCCTTCATGTAGATAGTGATTCTCTTGCAGTTGCTGCATCCCTTTGAGTGCATAGCGATCAGTAGAAGTATAGGCGCCCGCATTTTGAATTACTCCTTCACGTAGATAATAATTGGCAGCTAGGTAATCTATTACTGTTTGAACTACTGTTACAGCATCAATCTCGTAGCGAGTAGCTGCGAATGTCTTGAATGCCTCCTGTACGTCACTCTCACTCTGTTCAATATGAGCAGCAATTGACCTGATGTGATTGATGCGAGGAACAGCTGTCTTTTTGCATCGGCTGCACCCCTTTGAGTTTAAAGCATCCGTGAGCCTTTCTGCTACTTCTTGTTTGCTCATAGGGGACGGTAGTCTGTAAGATACCTTCTCCATAGCCCCACACTCAGAGCAAGTGCATCGTGACCAGTAAAGATTTGGTACGCCAGTATCTGGGTAGACGTAGCCGCTTAGTATCATCATTGTAAATATCCTTCGTAATATATGTATCCAGTTAACGCCAGACTGTAAGTAACGGCCCAGAGTATAGCACTGGCTTTGGTACGGATGCTCTTGGAACTCTTGGTGCTGGCTTGCACTCTGCAAGTAGTAGCTTGTAAGTCTGCCGCTGTAGTTGTTTGCATGTTATGCACTCCTTAGAATATCTATCAGTTGTATGACGGGTTGGATTGAAATGCTGCTCCCTAGATAAGAAGTTCTCACACAGTGAGCAATACTTGTAGTATCTAGGAACTGGACCACTCATGGTAAATATCTCCAAGCAAGATATACAGAAGTAACAGCAAGTTGCATCAGGAACACCAACGCACAAGCGTTATAAACAAATCTCTTTTCTGCCTTAGCATCAACATAGTGCCAGCAGTACAGGAGTATGAACTCAAGAACAAGAGCTGCAATCATAGTCTGGTTCCATCCCATGAGAGTTTAAAATAAACAAGAGCATAACCAGTAGGAACAACTCCATCAGTTACAACTCTTATCTCCAAGTTACCTGCAAATCGCATACCAAGTCTACGACGAGCAGCAGTTTCTCTACTCTTTTCTTTCAACACAGCTTGCCGTAGGGTGTTAACTGCTGTGCCGTGGCATTTGATAGGAACTTCTGTTCCAACATCTGCCTTCTTAATAGCTTCCCAGATTGGCTGGTACTTCCGAGTCATTGAGTATCTCCAGTCTCAGGATCAGTTTCTTCAATAATGGTAAACACTAGACTGCTTCTCTTTCTTGGACGGAGAAACAACTTTGCGATATTTTTTTCTTCATCATACTCTAGAGAGACACTGCATTCTTCTAGTGTAGGATCAAGAAAACCAAGTCTATCCATTTGTTCTTTGTAATCTTTAAACTTCCGCAGCACTGCTACCCGTAATACATTTGCATCCCTGCTAGATGTTGCAAGGGTAATCTTCCTCTTATCTAGGAGAATATCAAATACTTCGGTGGAGTTCATACTAAAAGAAAAAGGCTACTACCAGTTTATTAGTAGTAGCCTCTGGTGTAGGTGTTGTGAGTAATTAGTTGCTTGCCTCACTCACTTATATCTCGCGTTAGATTGCTTGTGCGGGTTTGGTGGGCCGCAGCGAGGGCAAGGTTCTTCTAGCCACGGTACCCACTGTCTAAACGCAAACTCGTCCAGTTCTTTGTAGCGCACTACCCCAGTGCCGTTGCAACGACTGCAAACTAACAGGGCAGTCGAAGGGACGACTGGTGGCGGTGTTGTTTCTTCGGTGTTCATTTGGTGTTGCCTTTCATTTCTGCGTCATGCCTCAAGGTTTGAAAGTCTTGAGCTATTGGCGTGTGGGTTCACCAATACTTCGCTCGTGCAATCCACACCTTCAAGGTTTACAACCTTTATGGCTCCAATTTCGGTTCCATCTTCCGCTTTGTAGTTATGTGTGAGTTGCCAATACAAATCCCGAATCCCTACAGGATCACCCAGCACTGACACTTCTTGAAATCTGTCTTTCTTTCGCGTGTAGATAAGTCTTAGCATGTGCCCTACTTTCGCCGTCACCGGCATAACTAAACGTTAGTTGCTTAGCGTCTTAAGCTCACGTTCACGGATCGGATGCTTTGCAATCAGTGCCAAGTTGTTGTACTGTATGTGAAACTTGGTTGGGTTTGGTGATAGGCGCTTACCTTTGGGGTGAATAAGTCCCAGTTTCTTGAGCTGAGTATTACTCAGAGACTGAAGCTCTTTGCTTTGAGCTGCGTACAGTGCATGGCGATCCTTGATTCTGCGAGCACCTTCTTTGCTGATGTAGCTACTACTAAAATAAGCATCATGAAACAGCTTGTTGTTGCTACCTTTGCGGACCTTACGCACCATTCGGTTTTCAATCTGCTGGATATCAGGTAGGTGGGAAGTAAACGCGAGGGCGTTAGCAGCAGCAATCACCTCTAAAAATTTAAAAGTTCCAAGCATGATTACTTACCTCCCAACAGTAGCTTCACGGATTCAGCAGTATTAGCAGGGAGTTCTGCAAGAATCTTCTGAGCGAAAGTCTTACGCAGATTCTGAGTGTAGGACTCTTGAACCAGTGCAACGATAGCATCATTACGTTTGATGGTTTCAAAGTAATTGCTAGTGTCGATGCGACAGATAACCCACGAGTAGGAGATATCCTCATCAGGCTGAATCTTCACGCAGTCATCAATACCAGTGACTACGGCTACTGACATACGCACACCGGGAGCTAACAGCATGTGGCTGTTAGGATCTGCGTTATCGTAGCGCCCACCTGCTTTGATCTTAGTAGGAACCAAGACCTTGCTTCCGATCACCAGTCCAGCCGTTTGTCCACCTTCTCCGGTGACAACACTGATTGGCAGATCAGTAACGTAGGTGTACTGTTGGCAAGCTTCCCCAAGAGAATGCTGGAATTGAACTTGGATGGTGCGAGCATTCTCATTGAGAAGTGCTGCGAGATTCTTATCGAGTGCCATGATTAGGCTCCTTGTTTGTGAGCTGTTTCAGAGAAACGTACAATAGGCTTGACATTGCAGTCAGCGCGACGAGCTGCAATTGCTGCTGCTTGTGATGCCTTCTTGTCAATGTGACGGACGGTTGACGGACTAGCAGCAGTGGCATGGATTGTGCCCTTGTTAAGAAGCATTGAACGCAATGCATTCTGCTGAGACTTTGATTGTGCCATGTTTATTCTATCCTATGAGTGTAAGTGTAAGTGTTAATGAGGGTGAGAGCACCAGTATTACACTTCGGGGAAAGACCTCCTGTTTATCTCCGCCGGAGAACTAGGAGGAACTGCAATATTATTCTGATGCTCTCATAAATAGAAAAACCCCTAGAGCCAGTATTACTACCAGCATCTAGGGGTTTTCAAGGTTAGCAATTGCTCGATCTTCGTGCCACTAACCTACTAGGAGACACACTCCTAGAATACCTGCTTACAGGTTATCCATTGTGATCTTTTCTTCAGACTTCAGCAGCTTGTCCAAGCGAGCAGTGAAATACTCGATCACTTCCAGATGTTCTTCCACTGCATCATCACCAGCTTGTGTCATGTACACAGACAAGAACTGAGTGAATGCTTCCAGAATATCCTTCTGCGAACGCTGCTTCTTGAATCCAGAGTCAAAGCAAGCAATGTGATTCTCGATGTTCTTGACTGGCTTGTTCAGAGCAGCAGGCATGACGGACAGATAAGAAGCAAAGAATGCTTTCATATCCTCATCAGCAGGAACAGTAGAAGCACGCTCGCCCTTAGGCATGTTGGCAATGGCAGTCCAGTCCAGCTTATCGTAGTTCAAGCTAGCAGCAGTAACTGTTGCATCCTTGTTAGCTTCACGGAAGTCATTGATCTGACCGCGAGCAACACGGTAGATTTGATCTTGGAATGTTGCGAACAGCAGTTCTACTTCTTTGGAGAAGCGCACTGGATCTGCCAAGTATTCTTGGATACGAACCAAGCTAGGAACTGGTAGGTCCATAGTAACAGAAGGATGCTTCTTGCCTTCGCCAATAACATTGCCCTTCTCGTCACGCAGCTTCTCCGTCTTGAAGTGGAATGCTGCTTTCACCAGAGCAACTGGACCAGTAGCAGTGATGGGAGTAGGAACAACAACAGCGGCTTCAGTGGTAACGCCAGTGGTTTCAGTAGTTTCGGACATTTAAATTCTCCAAGGTGTGAGTGGTTGAAACTTTCAACAAACGGAATATCGCTGAAAGAAATGATACTGTATCAGGATACTCCGTCTGTGTCAATACCCTATTTGTTCTGTTGGTCAGCTAGGAGCTGTTGGCCTGTAGCTCTGAATGTAGCAAGGATTTCGCTAGTATCAATTTCTTTTGCGGCCAAAGCACTTAACGAGTCTTCAATCATCACAGCAATAGTAGCTTCAATGTCTGATGCTGGTATGTGCATGATGATCGGTATCCGGGCCGGATTGTGGATTAGCAGTTCCAGCTTGACAGTAGCAACAACTCCTGTCTTTGCTCGATGTACGGTAGTAGCAAGATCAAAAGCAAGCAACTGTTGAAGCTTGTTTATTTCTACCGCGGCCTGTGTAATCTCTTTTGCATTGAGTGTCATAATAGTTCCTTCTCATTTCCAATCAGTTTCAATCCAACGATGCATTGCTTGCAGTCTCTTAGCATACTGTGCATCGAATCCAGTATCTAATTTCTGATAGGGATTCTTCCCATACCAAAGCTTTAATGTAACGTATCTCTTACCTGTCTTCTTGTTCACACGCAGGCTAACTCCTACACTCTTAGCAAATGCTAGCAGGTAGTAGTCACAGTCTGCATGTATGTGCCATGTTCCTCGCAGCACTTCATAGACTCTAGCAAAGTCTCCTGATTCCAGTACAAAGATTGGTGAAATCTTATAGTCTGGATTTCCAAGGATGTCTGCTGGCAGATAGAATGAACTAGCAAGTAGCTTGTTGTTGATTGTTTCTAGCACTTCCTCCTTCAGTGGGAGTGTGAACATTTCAAAGATACTAGCGTTAGTTTCTTTTGGAGTTGGTGTAGGCAGTGCATTCATTCTTCTTCTCCGAAGCGGTTGACGTAAGCTGTTGATTCATCACTAAGGTTAACACCAATACTGTTAGTATCTATGTCCTCACTTTCATCATCTGTTCTTGTTGGTAGTACATCCTCAATGTTTGGGATGAATGTTGGATTGACAGTGATGGATTGTTGCAGCTTGATAGCAGCATCCCGGTGTTTAGTCTGGTTGCTGTGTGCTAGTTTCCACTTGGAGTGAGCAATCAGGAACTGCACCTTGCCGGGGAAGTCTGCAAGTTTCGGTTCCACGGTACTGATAGAACCATTGGCGGCCCCTTCAGCAATACTGTTAGGAACTAGTATCTCGAAGGTTTCGAATTTAGTTTCTAGGATGGAACGCTTGTGACGCAGACGTTCAAGGAAAGCAGCAGATACAGAGGAACCAGTAGGAACTTCACAGAGAAAGATCTCTTCAAACAGATCAATGTCTGCCATAGTGAATACTGCTATTTCATCTTCTTTCTCAGCATCAAAGAGTGTCCACATCCAGCCTTCAGTATCAGCAGCATAGCGAGAAGGAATATGTGCTAGGAACCAGCGCCACAAGAGTTTCTTACTGCGTGGAGTCTTGCCAGCAATTTCATCCCGTAGTCCTTTGACTGCTTCATCAGCAGTGCGGATTCTCTCTGCTTCTGATAGTTCCCGAACCTTTGACTCATAAGATTTCTTTGACTCCCAGCATTCTTGAATGTAGCCAGTAAGATCAATACCATTGTTGTTCTTGCTGATTCGTAGTTCTGGAAAGCGGAAGCGAGCAGAGTCTAGATAGTTTTTCCAGTAGCTCAGTTGCATGAGACTGGTCCAATTAGTAAACACATCGCTGAGGGTAGGAATCCAGATAGTGGATTGGTGAACATCTGCCATCTTGTGAAGCATTGCTAGTGCTGTGATTCGCAGCATCATTTCATGCTTATCAGTAATCATTGGCATACCAGATTCTTCTTGCGAGAGTGTGCAGAAGTTGTGCCAAGTGTTGCGGCCAAACTGTAGCAGCTCGGTGTTACCAAGACTAAAGAGTGGATGCAATGCTTGTGTGCCTTTCCACTGTGAGAGATAAGGTATATGGCCCGCTATCTTTTCAACAGTTAGAGCAGCTACTGTTACGCCGGTTCTGCTGCAAGTGATTGCGTGAACTTGTTTCTGTGAGATTGGGAGATTCATGATGGTTTGGTTTCTTTGGAGTGAGTGAGTTATTTGTACAATCTACCAGTGAATGGATGTGCTTGGATTTCTTCTATTGGTTTCTCCTTTTCAGTAAGTGGTTTGTTACAGACAAATGCACAATCTGGTGCAGAAGATATAATCATCAGTAAGATGATTGCAATTATCAATGTGATGCGAAAGATCATGGTAGTTTCTCCTTGGTTAAGCAGTTTGAGATTCTGAATCTTCGCGAGCAAAGATTTCTTTGAGACTAGAGAGCTTTTCTGCTAGTGTATTCCCTTTGAGTCTTGGATTCTTACTAGCCTTCGTTAGCGTGCCAGTCTTAAGTCCACGATCAGGCTCACAGATAATATACAGTTCTTTGGCAGCACGAGTTACTGCTGTGTAAATGAGTTCACGAGAGCACATCTGAGAGTGACTGCTGTGAAGCATCAAGAATACCTTCCGCCATTCAGAACCTTGTGACTTATGCACTGTGATAGCGTATGCAAAGAGCATGTCATTGATCTCACTAGCAGTGCTCAGTTCCACTGTTTCAAAGTCTTCATGGGTAAGTACTGAATCTTCAGCAGTCCAAGTGCTAGGATCAGTACCATCCATGAAACGAACCCGCACTTTGTGAGAGGCACTGGTTTTACGGTCCTCTACTACGGTGTGAGTGGCGCTCATGCTTGCCAGCAGTTCCTCGATATCAGTGTCTCCACCATTTTCAATTTCATACTGTTTTGATTGAGAAAGAATATCGCTAGATTTCTTCTTGGTGGCGCCTCCCCAGCGATCAATATCGTAAATATCAGCAGAGATTGGACGCTTACCATAGTATTCTCTGTTCCATTGAATTGCTGTGATGATTGCTTCTCGCTTGTTTACAAGAACCTTATCTCCTACAGCGTAGTAATGAGTCTTGAATCCTGCAATGATTTCATAGACTGTAGCAGCTCGCTGTTTGCCAATCCAATTAGCAAGATTACGATTCAGTTCAAGAACTCCAAAGTTCACATTGAATGGGCAGAGTATCATATCTTTGAAAGGATCAAATACTTGCTGTTGGATTGCAGCTTTAGAGAAGTCTGCTGCTTTCATGCAAGCATCCTCAGCACTGATTGCTTTGCTCCAAGGGTGGATTGTTAGTTTGCCATGTTCACCAGAATCTTCTACAGTCTTTTCTGTTACTTGCAGAGTCTCACCATTCTTGAGCTTTGTTGCCAGTGTGATGATTGGAGATAGGAGAGCCTGCCGATAGACTGTTGTTAGTTCAACGATTGGTAGTTCTAGCAGTCTGCGGCCCAGAATAGCTGTTCCGTAAACTGGCGGGAGTTGGTTAAGATCACCTAGAAAGACCCATTGAACAGCTGATGCATCTGGGAGTGCGTCGATAAGGAGATTAATCAAAGCAGTATCAACCATAGAAGATTCGTCTACTACTATTGTACGGAGACTCCTAGGTAGTTGATTGAGTCTATTCCGTTGAGGTTCAAAGCGCATTGTTTTACCAATGGTTCCATCCTCCTTGGTAATTTCATAGTAGGCTGGAGCGAACTCTAGTAGCTTATGAATGGTAACAGTGGTGATATCTTTGGAGAAGTGTTTAGCAATTTGCCGCACTGCCATGTTGGTGAAACTGGTGAGAACAATTCCGGGTTTACCAGCTTTCAGCCACTTAGTAGATTCACTGGCTTGGATTATTGGCAGCATGCCATTCATTAGGAGAGAGTTAACTGCTCCCTTGAGAGTGGATGTTTTTCCAGTGCCTGCTGCTCCAATCAGTGCAAAGGATTTACCAGAGAGTGTGTTATGAATGCCAGCTTGTTGCTGTTCATTCCAATCTCTGCTGGTGTCTATTTGCCAACCTAAGTTTGAGAGATTGCTGATTGCTGCTGCTGACTGTGAGAGTCGCAGATTCAGCGCATCTTGCTGTTGTGAGATCTTAGCAAGATTGGCCGCCTTGATTTCTGCTAGTCGAGCCTTGGCTTTCTCGATAGCAGATAGAGCATTGTTAGTAGTAGTCATACTGTTTATTTAGTTGCAATATCGTTGAGAGTATTCATGCAGTCGATAAATCCATCACCAGAGCCAGTAGGCTTTGAAGTTCTCACTACTGGTGAAGGATTAGGATTAGCAAGTTTAGCCGCCTTGATTCTGGTAAGAATCTGTTCGGCCCTTGCTCGCAATTCTGCTGCTAGTTCAGGACTCAGAGTCATTAGCTTCTAGCATCAGAAGGATCATTGTAGTTGTGAACTCCCAATATTCGCTTACTGAATTTCCAGGCTTATCCATTTGCTTGTTAAGGTCAGCAGCGTTGAAATACTGTGCAGTCTCTTCGTAATTAAGAGCCATAGACAGCAGTGGGAAAGCGTGTGTAAGTTCTTGCTCAAGCAGGAGAATGAGTGCTGGAGATAGTTTCATGATGGTTTCTTTCTATTGGAGATTGGTTTGTCAGTCTTGGTGATTATCTGACGATTATCTGATGATTATCTGTTGCTTGCCAAGCAGACTATTGGAATCTATGGTAATCTATAAACATAACTAGTCCATCCCTGTATTCTGCATCCTTGTGAGGGTAACGATTACGCAGATAGATTTCTAATGCAATTTTGGTTGGAAACATGCGCTCATAAATGAATCCCAATTCATACCACAGTATTACTGTGGCGTCAGATTGCACTGGTATGATTGTGTCAGATACACTGACAGTCGGCGTTGTCATGCTTAAACTCCTTGATTCTTGGTCTGATGCTTGCAAGTATGCACAATTCTTGGCAGTTTATTCTTGAGGGAACTGCTAGCAAACAGTGCGGCCGAAAGAGCAAAGTATTCTTGCTGATGGAGACTTGCTCGCAGTGAAGAATCAAGCAGAGAAACCATTCCATGAGAGTGACTCTTGGATTTAGTGGTTTGATTGGCAGTGTTAGATTGTGTATGCATGTTATGAGTCCTTACTATTAGTAGTTACTGGTAATAGTCTCCTAGGCGTTCTCCTAGGTGACTCACATAGTATAGGTAAAAGAATCAGGTTTGTCAAGCCCTTTTTGTTCTCTTGATGTGGATGTAATAATTCTCTGTAAATGCTGGAAACTCATCAATTCTTGGTTGCCAAGCAGACTAACTGATACCATCTTGGTTGCCAAGCAGACTAGTTATAGCAGGATCACAGACTTCCTCTATGTTCACAATGTTCACTTTGTATCAATGTTCACTTGTAACACATACCATATTCCACTATTTGCCCCTTTGATCCCTTCTGGGTTATTAGTTCCTTGGACTCTCTCTGTTACTCCTACTCTTGGTCTCTGTGGTTTGACGTAGTTTTGACCCCCACATTAATTTTTAACCTTACAAAGAAATAAATCTATTAGAAATGAAAGAAGGGGATAGATAGAAACTGATAGGAAGCTATCAGTAATAAGAGGGAAAAGAAGGGACCCCGAAATAGTGGGAATGGGTACGTGTTACAACGGAACATAGCTACATTGTGAACATAGTGTACAACGGGAAGGCAAAGAAGGAGAGAAACTAGCAGAAAATGAATAATCAAACAGAGAAACAAACTAATCAGAAACTCTTGTTTATTTTACAATTAACACCTAAAACCTACCGAGAAATTCCCTAGCAATAGAAACTACTAATAACAGAATCAAGTTATCCACAGATTGTGGATAAGTCAGAGTAAATAAGAATCATCCTCAAGTGCAGATGAGAATAAGAATCAGTCACCGAGAAATTCCCAGAAATGGTGCAGAATTCACCAAATCAGTGCGAGAATCACCAAACTGGTGCAAGTGAAAACAATCTACCAAAAGAACAAGTGAAGAACAAACTGTGAATAAGATTCGTAAGTGCTTGATTCTAAAGGCTTTTCCCTGTGAATAA
>Ga0315274_10012966_pt1 | contig 11861 bp, 8 predicted proteins | sample YL17G02_20_MG_FD_203700 | JGI IMG/M metagenome (GOLD analysis project Ga0315274, IMG submission 203700) | Sediment microbial communities from Yellowstone Lake, YNP, Wyoming, USA - YL17G02_20 | ecosystem: Environmental > Aquatic > Freshwater > Lake > Sediment | place: USA: Wyoming | collected... | reverse complement strand
GGCAGAAACCCCTCGCCGAATGAGACCAGTCTTCCAAAGGCGATCGACTGCTGCAAAAAGTCCGGGCACAAAACCGCGTTTTCGGGCCGTTTTCGCAAAAACTCGGGAATTTGACGCCGGATCCAGGTAGTACAAAAGGCTTCCCCTAGCTTCCAGGGGTGCGCCTTGCCGCCCCCGGGCTCCCGTGGGTTCCCAGTGAGTGTACGTTCCCAGGCGCACGGGATGTGTCGGCACGGACACATCGACTGCTTCTATCCAGTTCGTGGAGCCCTCGTTCCAAGAACTCCTGGACCAGAAGAGAGTGCTGCCGACGAGGCGCAGCGCGCTTTCATCGGCATTCAATGCGTTCGCGGCCCCGTATAAGCCCTGGAGTGTCGGTGCCGAAGAATCCTGCACGTCGATGATTTGCACCTGGGAAGTTGTGGCGACGTACGCCATTCCATGGCCCACTTCAATGGCCTGCCCCCCGTCCACTGGATGTTTGCTTCGCAGGGTCGGTTTTGAAGGGTCGGCAAAGTCGATGATGGTTAGGAACTTTCCGTCCGTGCCGAACAAGAGGGGGCCATCCGTTCGGAGCGTTCCAAAATCCCCATCTAGCCCAACAACGAGGTCAGTTGTACCCAGCAAGGATAACCTAACCGGCTCGGTTTGAGCCCAGACTGGCCCTGATGACAAGAGGGCACACGCCAAGAGGCCCACTCTCAGAAAGTACTCTCGTAAGTTCATTGCATCCTCCTCTCCCTGGTTAATGCCTGAAGCTCACCGCCAAGAAACCGCCAGACGAATATTACACTGTTCATGATTAGCCTCCAACGTTTGAGCAAGTGCATTGTTGCTGTAGCCAAAGCCCTCTGCCGCTCCCCCGAGCGGCACGCTGTTCCGGCATGAGGTTCACGGTTCAAATAAGCCCGGACTTCCCGGTTTCTTTCACGAAAAGTGAAGGGAGATCAATGTGTGCCAGGATTGGGGTGGTCCAGCGGCGAGCGGGTAACCGGCACCACGGCTCAGCTCCGTGAAACTGCTGGCGTTCTGCGGCGACTTCATGGCTTCACCAGTCGGAAGAACCCGGTGCTGCTCTCCATCTGCAGCGTCAGGCTGTTTACGATCTCCGTTCCCGCACGTCCGGGAAACCAGGCTGGACGAGGCGCTCATTTCTGCTTGTAGTTGAAGATCCGCGGATAGTCGTTGGGATCCGGCACCGGATCATTGCGACCCTTGAGGTACTTGTCGAGGAACCAGAGGGTGTAGGTGTTCAGGACGGCGGCCGCCTCCCGGCCGCCCTTGGGATAATCGTTCCAGTAGTAGTCGGAAAAGCTCTCATGAACCGTTGATCGAATCTGGAACCAGATCGAATCGCGGGTGGCCTTGTTGTGGAGGGTTGTCGCAGCCCCGGCGTCGTAGAGGCTAGCGGCGTACATGGAGAGAATGGGCTTCGATAGGCCGGTGCTCAGTACTGTCCCGGCATTCTGGAAGTAACCCTCGAAGCTGAGCAAGGCCCGGCACCGCGCATCGATGCGGCACGCCTCGGCCGCCACCCCCTCGCCCCAGGACCATCCCGCCACCGCCACGTTGGCCACATCCAGGCGCCCTTTGAAGAGCGGATCACCCATGTTCCAGCGCGCAAGTTCGTCCAAAACCACCTGGACATCTCGGACACGATCCTGGAACCCGCTGCCAGTGAGGACGGCGTCGCTTCGGCCGAACAGAACGGTTCTATCCGGGAAAACAGTGCTGGGGACATCTATGGGATCCGCGGCGACCACGACATAGCCATAACTGGCGAGGTAAGGGCCGCGCTCGGCCACCTCCGTGCGAAGTCCCCAACCCCCGGGGGAGTACGCCAGGATTGGGTAAGGGGCTTCAACCCCGGCACACGGCACGTCGGATTGGGCATAGGATCGAAAGAGGTTCCGACGGCTTGACGTTCCGTAGGTCAACGCCTCATCTTCCAGCCGGGCGGGAACTTTCCCGGCCTCGGCGACTGCCGGATACCAGACCGAGATCATGAAGCACGCTTCCCCCGGCAGTTTGGCATACCGGTCCCGTCGTGTCGGATCGGTTACCAACCGCGACACGACACCAACTGAGAACGGTCCCGGGGGCTTCGGGTACGGCGTGATGAAGTGGTTGACGGGCGTGCTGTAGAACCGCGCCGCAGTCCCTACCGCGTCCGGGTCCTGCCACGTGAAGACGTTGGTGGAGGCATTGGTGCGTTGCAGCGTCACCCAGGGCTTCCAGTCCACCAGGTTCGTGGACACTTCAATCGGGTAGAGATCGAAATCGTTACTGAGCGCCTGCGATACGGATCCGCCCAACGTCAGTTCGACAGTCCCGCCGGGGAGCACTGTCAGGGCGTCAAACCGGTGCGGGGTCAACCCGGTCCCGTCAAAGAGGTAAACCGTCGCGTTGCTGGTGCCAAGGGAAGCGGCACCTAACAGGTTGTCCAAGATCAGCTGGAACTGTTCGGTGGGTTCCTCCAAATCATCAGCCAGAGCAAGGAGGTCAACGGTCTTAAAGGTCTCGCCTTGGGCAAACGCCAGGTTGGTACGGATGGCAACGTAATCCACGCCCCCGGTGGCGGTCAGGTCGGCCGTCGAGAGGTCCACGGTCAACGGCCTCAACTCCAGGTCGTTGCCGCGCAGGACGCGCACCGTCAGGCTGGGTTCCTGTTCGCTGACGCCGTACTTCGGATGTTCCAGACTAACGCCGGGATCGTTATCCACAATCGTCACCGTGGCCGTCATCCGAGAACCAAGCACGCCTCCACCGGTCGGATTGCTCAAGGTCAGGCGAAAGGTCTCGTTCGGCTCCTTGAGGCTGTCGTTGAGGATCGAGACCGCGAGCAACTTTAGCGTCTCACCCGCTGCGAAGGTGAGTGTGCCGGGGGTTTCCCTGTAATCGACCCCCGCTGTGGCTGTCACGTTGGTCGTGGCATAATCTACAGTGACCGGGAAGTTCCCGTCATCGCCGCGCAGCACCCCGATCAACACCGAACCGGCATCTTCGGCCACGGAGTAGGAGCCAAGCTCAAACTGAACTCCCGTGTCGTTATCGGTGACCCGCACCGTGGCCGTCGTGCGATTCCCGAGGACCGCTCCGCCGGTCGGGTTGCTCAAGACGACCTGGAAGGTCTGGGTGCCCTCGACGAAAGCCTCGTTTAAGATGGGAACCACAATGGCCTTATTGGTTTCTCCGCCTGTGAAGGTCAGCGTTCCGGAGACAGCCGTGTATTTCAGTCCAGCGGTCGCTGTCCCGTTGGTGGTGGCGTAATCAACACTGACGACCGAAATGGTGTCGTCCAACCGCTGGACGGTGAGCGTGACGGTCCCGGCGTCTTCGGCGACGCTGTAGCTGGTCGCGGTGAATTGGAGGGTGCTGGCTGCTTGAACCACGACGGCGCTGGCCAGGCTCACAGCAAGTGCCGTGATCCACGTCTTCTGGTGTGTTTTCATGGGTTTGGGATTTGAGCAGGTTCAGTTCACGTATCCTGTGCGGATCTCAGCCGACACATGAGTCCTGGGGCCAAAGCCCCTCGTCCGTTGACCCGAGCGGAGCGCGGTTCCAGCGCGAAGTTCACAAGGTAGATAAGCCCTGGGCCGCCGATTTCTTTCACGAGAAGTGGCCGAGATTCCTTGCAAGAAATCGAGGCGACGTGGCTTATTGCCAGGTATAGCGATGGGCATGACCTTCAACGGCACCGACTTGATTCCCACGCGCCGGAGCTTGTTGACCCGGTTGAAGGACTGGGGCGATCAGGCAGGGTGGCAGGAGTTTTTCGACACCTACTGGCGGCTAATCCACAGCGTGGCGCTGAAGGCCGGGTTGACGGACGCCGAGGCGCAGGACGTGGTGCAGGAGACGATGCTCGAAGTGGCAAAGAAGATGCCAGGGTTCCGCTACGACCCGGCGGTGGGCTCGTTCAAGGGATGGTTGCTGCACACGACGCAGTGGAAGATTTCCGCCCAGTTCAAACGTCGACGGCGCCAGCGCCGTGAGGTCCGGTTGCCGGAGGCGAACGGCACAGCCACCAGCGCCCTGGAGCGCTTGCCCGACCCAATATCACTGGACTGGGACAAGGTCTGGGAAGCCGAATGGGAGCGGAACCTGCTGGAAGCGGCGCTGGAGAAGGTGAAACTCCGCGTCAGCCCGGAGCAGTTTGAGATCTTCTACCTGCACGTCTTGAAAGAGCAGCCAGTGAAGGAGGTCGCCGCGACGCTGGAGGTCAGTGCTGGTCGGGTCTATCTCGCCAGGCATCGCGTGGGCCGACTGCTCAAGTCCGAGGTCCGGCGGCTTCAGCGGAGTGTGAGCTGACTTCATGCGGATTTTGGCTTGCAGGGTCGATTGGTAAATGGCGCAGCATTCCGGCGAGCGCCGCTTCCTCGGAGTCATTCCGATACCCGAGACATGGCGCATTTCATGTAACATATGTTACAGAAAATGCGCCATTACGAGATGGCTTTGTGGGGTGGTTAGGCCCTGGGCTTATAGGTTTTGTCGCCGTGGGGGCTGGTTTCGGCGCTGCATGAGTGGCTCAGGCAAGCTGAACCGGCACGCGCTCCAGCTCTCTCCCGGCTTTCGCGCGACGCTGCGGCGGCGTCGAGGGCGCGTGCAGACTTGTGTTTCCCTGCGCTTGGGTCTAGAACCACGGCCATGAATCGCCGCACATTCCTTCAAGTTGGCAGTCTGGGCGCTGCCGGTTTGGCTCTATCGCCCCTAGGCAGCTACGCCGCGGAGTTCGCTGACCAGAAAAAACGCGTGGGCCTCATCGGCACCGGTTGGTATGGCAAGTGCGACATGTTTCGTCTGATCCAGGTCGCACCGGTCGAGGTGGTGTCCTTGTGCGACGTGGACAAGCGGATGTTGGCGGAGGCGGCTGATCTGATGGCCGGGCGCCAGGCTTCGAAGAAGAAGCCGCGCACTTACAGCGACTACCGCGAAATGCTCAAAGAGAAAGACCTCGACATTGTGCTCATCGGGACGCCTGACCATTGGCACGCGCTGCCGATGATCGCCGCCGTCGAGGCGGGGGCCGATGTCTGGGTGCAGAAGCCGATCAGCGTGGACGTCGTCGAGGGGCAAGCCATGCTGGCCGCGGCGCGCAAACACAAACGCGTGGTGCAGGTCGGCACGCAGCGACGCAGCACACCCCACCTGATCGAGGCGCGCGACCGGATCATCAAGGAAGGCAAGTTGGGCAGGATCGCTCATGTGGAGATCTGTTGTTATTGGCACATGCGCGCCTCGGGTAACCCGCCCGATACCACGCCACCCGAATACCTGGATTACGAGATGTGGACCGGTCCGGCGCCGATGCGGCCCTTCTGCCAATGGACCCATCCGCGCGGTTGGCGGGCTTTTATGGAGTATGGCAACGGCATCGTGGGCGACATGTGCATCCACATGTACGACATGGTGCGTTGGATGATGGACCTGGGTTGGCCGAAGACCATCGCCTCCTCCGGTGGCATCCTGGTGGACAAAGTCAGCAAGGCGAACATCTCCGACACCCAGACCGCCACCTTCAACCACGGCGACGTGCAGATCGTCTGGAACCATCGGACCTGGGGCGACTCGGTCGATCCGAAGTACCCGTGGAGCGCCACGTTCTACGGGGACAAAGGGACGTTGAAAGCGAGCGTGTTCAGCTACGACTTCTACCCGCAAGGCCAGGGGCAACCGGCGGCCCATGGTGAGCCGCTCTACGAATACGACACATTCCCCGAAGACCAGACGGAGAAAGACCTGGAGAAACACTGCGCGTCGGCGATCCGCTGGCACATGAAGGATCTCCTGTCGGCCATCGCCTCGCGCGGCAAGCCGGTGGCGGACATTGAACAGGGGTACATCTCCAGCACCTCCAGCATCCTGGCTAACCTCTCGATGCAGCTCGGCCGCAGCCTGGCTTGGGACCCCGTCAAGGGCCAGGTGACTGGCGATGCCGAGGCCAACCGCCTCCTGCGCCGCTCGTACCGTGCCCCCTGGATCCATCCTGAGCCGGCGCAGGTTTGATCACCGGCTCCGCGGGGCACCGATTGAGCGACCCACCGCGCAAAGGCGCAGTGGGTCAGGCTTGGCTTATCTCGAAATCAGTTATTGCCGCCACCACCGTTACGACGGCCACCGCCCATGCCACCACGCCCGCCGCCCATCGCGCCAAAGAGCTGGTTGTACGCCCGGCCCGGGCTATTCTCCATCTGGGTCTTCTGCTCGTCCGTGAGCGTGGACGCGATCGCCTTGACCCCTTTGAATCGCAGCATGGCGATCTCAGCCTGGATCTTGGTCACCGCGTCGATCTTTCCCCGGACGGTTTGCGCGTCAGCGTTCGCCGCCAGCGCCGCCTTGACCGCCTCCTTCTGGGCCGCCGCCAGTTTTTCGCTTAATGGGGTGAGTTCACTCTGAGAGGCCTGGAGGCTCTCGCGCATCTTGGTCTGCTGATCTTGCGTCAACATGCCGCGCCCGCCGCCACCACCCGCCGCAGCCTGTGCTCCAGCTTGGAACGTCATGGCACACAGCAAACCGGCGGCTACCACTACCTGAAGGAGGAATTTCCTGGTTTTCATAGCATCATCACTTGTCATTCGCTTCGGGTTGGCAACCCCAGGCTTCAATCCCCGGACCCACAAACCCTTCCGTCCAATGCCCCGCCGGAACCGGTCCGCGACCAGGCGCCTCGTGTCATTGCCAACCACACACGCAGACGCGCAAGGTGCAGGCGAGGTTACAGAAATGCGGCATCACCAGGCAAGGAGCGGGGGCGCCGCGGGGGCGGCTTTGTCATGAATCCGATCCGGCAGCGGTTTCGTCCAGGAAGCGAGGGTGAAATCGACGGCTGGGTAAGGTTCGGTGACTTTCTCATTTGCCAAGAATGGCGGGAAGGGAGTTAATCTCCATCGCATCATGAGCACCTTAGTCTCTGCTGGTTTAACGCGAGGTTTTGCGGGTTGGGTTTGCGGGTTGGGTTTCATCCAGATGGCGATGGCAGCCGACCCACCGGCCGAGACCGAGCCGTGGCTCGAGGACCGGTTGGAGTGGTTCCAGGACCTCAAGTTCGGTTTCATGGCGCACTGGGGCGCCTACAGCCAGTGGGGCTGCATCGAGTCCTGGCCGCTGGTCGAGGAGGATAAATGGGCGCGCCCGGAGGACCTGCCCGCCTGGACCGAACGCGGCAAGGACATCGAGCGGTTCAAGCGGGATTATTGGGCGTTGCCCAAGACTTTCAACCCGGTGAAGTTCAACCCGCATCGGTGGACACAAGCCGCCAAGGCCGCGGGCATGAAATACGTCGTGTTTACCACCAAACACCATGACGGCTTTTGCATGTTCGACACGCGCCTCACGGACTACCGCATCACTGCGCCGGACGTGCCCTTCCACACCAACGCCCGCTCGAACGTCGTCCGCGAAGTCTTCACCGCCTTCCGCAAAGAGGGCTTTGCCATTGGCGCTTATTTCTCGAAGGCCGATTGGCACAGCCCGGATTACTGGAGCCCCGACGCGCCGGCCCGCACCCGTAACCCGAACTACGACACCCTCGCGCAGGCCCGGAAGTGGGCCAAGTTCGTCGAGTTCACGCACGACCAGATCGCCGAGTTGATGACCGGCTACGGCCCGATTGACATCCTGTGGCTCGATGCCGGGCAGGTGCGCCCACCGCAGCAGGATCTTCAGATGGACCGCCTGGTGACGATCGCACGCCGGCATCAGCCGCGGCTCATTGTCGTGGATCGCACGGTGGGCGGCCGCTATGAGAACTACCGCACGCCGGAGCAGGAAGTCCCGGAGAAACCGCCCCCTTACGTCTGGGAAACCTGCATGACCCTGGGCGACCAGTGGTCTTTCAAACCGAACGACAACTACAAGTCCACGCACCGTCTCATCCACCTGCTCGTGGACATCGTCGGCAAGGGCGGCAACTTCCTGTTGAACGTCGGCCCGCAACCGGACGGTGAGTTGCCGGCCCTGGCAGTGGCGCGGCTCGCGGCGATCGGCGAGTGGATGAAGGTGAACGGCGAGGCCATTTACGGCACCCGGCCGATCGCGCCCTACAAGGAAGGCCATGTGGTGTTCACCCGGAAGGGCAAGGTCACGTATGCAATCTACCTGGCCGAGGGCGAGAACGACGGCCTTCCGGGGAAGGTGACCCTCGCGTCGCTGAAACCGGCCCCCGGCACCAAGGTCCACCTGTTGGGTGCGCGGCCCGCATTGCCGTGGGAAACCCGCCCCAACGGAAGCACCACGATCCAAGTCCCGGAAGCGATCCAGAAAACACCGCCTTGCCGATATGCCTTCGCCTTCCGCTTCCAGACCCAAGCCGACAAATGACCGCCACTATACACAGTCAGAAGTGACGCCGTGTGAGGGCACGCGGCCTACAATGCCCTGTAGCCGGGTCCCCCGACCCGGCGACTTGATTCTATGAACCTGCAACCCCGATCCTTGAGCGCTTGTGCCGGCCTGCTGCTGGCCACCCTGCTCTCCACCTCGGCGTCGGAGACGGCCCCACGGCCCGCCCGCCTCGCCTTCACTGCCGCGACGAATGGCGAGTATGCTTTCGACACCGGCCTGCTCCGCGGCAAACTGCGAACCGGGGGCAAATCCCTCGGTTTGTCATCCGTCGTCCACGTCCCTACGGGCACCATCCTTGATCGCAGTAACGGGCTGCTCAGCCATTACCGCGTGTTCACAAAAGGGATGCGGTATGGCGGCGGGGCGTGGGACTGGCCCAGCACGGCGCGCTTGCGCGCCGACGGCGCCGTCGAGGTGCAATGGCCCCCAGCCGAAGGACGGCCCTTCGAGCTCAGGGCCGTGTACCGGTGGGCAGCCACCAACGCGGTGGATGTCGAAACGGTGGTCACGGCCCGACAGGAATTACGCGGATTCGAGGTCTTCCTGGCGTCGTACTTTGCCGAGTCGTTCACGAACGCGGCGGTTTGGGGGAAAGCCGATGCAGGAGCCAAGGGCAGCCCCAACCTGTTGGACGCGGCCGCCGCGCACGGCGACTGGCAGATGTTTCCCAGGGATCGAGCGGACGTTCCGTTGATGACGGACGGTCGCTGGAAGCTCCCACCCAATCCCGTGGACTGGATCATTCGTCCCGCGTTCGAGTGGCCCGTGGCGCTGCGTCGCAACCCGCAGAGTGGTCTCACCGCCTGGATTATGGCGCCTCGCGATCAGTGTTTCACAATCGCGATGCCGCACCAGACTGAGGGACATTACTCCGTTTACCTTTCGCTCTTCGGCCGCGACGTGCCCGCCGGGGAAGTGGCCCGGGCCAATGCCAGGTTGGTCATCAGGAGCGGGCTGATAGACGACCGGATCGACTCAACATATCGACAGTATCTGAATGAGCTGAGCCGAGGCCGCTAAGCGCCTTCCGCGCGCGAAGGCAGTCCCGACCCGCCCCCCGCGGGATTGACATCGTGCCCGTGCTGGTCCGTCGTCAGAATCGCCCTCTTCCGGTCAAGCCCAGACCTTCCTGTAAAAACGCGCCAGAGGTGGCGAATGACTACATTCGGTTTTGCGGACGAGCACTTGGCTTCAACCCGTCACGGCTCACAACCGAGCGGGCATTGGCCCACATACGGAATTCACCGCCAGAACGCGCCTTCCTTCCACTATCACTTCTGCAGGAGACGGAAGAACTGGGCAGGTAGGGAAGTGTCGGGTGCGCGAAGCAGTTGGACGTCGTCGATAAAGGTGACGGGCTCTGCCGGCAGCCACGGTCCGGGCAAGCGGGACGCGCGCAGCAGTTGGCACGAAACGCCCGGCGCACCGTGGGCCTGCAATTCCAGTCCGAACATCTCCCGTGACAACTCCAGTCGAGGCGTGGGCACCGTAGGTTCTCCCATCAGCGCCAGACTGTGAGACTCTGCCGCGGCAATCCCCACCACGCTGCTCAACCAGACGGGCACAGTCGTCTGGCCGCCCCAGTTTTCGCCCCAGCCCACCACCCGGCCCTCGGCCGTCAGCGCCAGACGGAGCCCCCCTCCATACTTCCCTGCCGCCGCAATGGCCACCACGTTGCTCAACCCGCTGGGCACAGGCGTCTGGCTCGAATCGTTGCCGCCCCACGCCACCACCCGGCCCTCGGCCGTCAGCGCCAGACTGTAATATCCTGCCGCAATCGCCACCACGTTGCTCAACCCGCTGGGCACATCCGTCTGGCCCCACGCCACCACGGGCGACACCCGGAGGGTCAATGAGCCGGTGCCCAGCCCGGAGCGATTGCTGGCTACCAGGCTCACCACAAAGTCGCCCAATTCGACCGGCACTCCGGAAATCAACCCAGTTTGTGCATCAATGACCAAGCCCCCCGGCAGCCCGCTGGCCCCATACCACTCCGGCGCATTGTAGGCCCCCACGGCGTAATTAAACCCGCTGCCCAAACCAGCCCCTACCAGCCCACCGGGGATGGCCGGGGCGGCAGCCTCGTTGACAAACAGCGTCACCGTCCACGTTATCGACCCCACGCTGTTAGTGGCGGAAAGCACCACTGAAAACGCCCCAGCTTGCGCCGGTCGGCCCGCGATCAGGCCGGTGTCCGGATCCAGCAGCAAACCGGGCGGCAAGCCGGCGGCGCCGTAAGCGGCGACACCGTTCCGGGCCATGATCCGGTGCTGGAAAGGCCGATCCACCGTAGCCAGCAGCAACCGCGGGCCGACCCAGGCGGGCGCTGCCACACCGGGCGGCAAACCGCTCAGCGCCAGACTGTGCTCCCCTCCCGCCGCAATCCCCACCACGTTGCTCAACCCGCTGAGCACATTCGTCTGGCCGGAATCGTTGTATCCCCACGCGGCAACTTCGGGGGCGGCCTGACCTGCCAGCGGCGGGCCGACTGCAATAGCGGTGATGATCAATGAGACACCCGCAAACCATTAGGCGCTGATCTTTTTCATACGATTTGGTTTCTCAGTTAAAGGCTCGTCACTCGTTCGCTTCATTTCTCAGACAGGTCGTCAATGGCTGGTCTCACGCACCGATCCGCGAGCCGCCACACGGTCCCTCTAATCCCTTTACTGCGGAAACTGGGGGGCGGCATCACAAACAATCTGCAAGAATGTGCCGGGCACGTAAACCTGCCCTTCGCAGCGTCGAAACGGCGTTCGGTGACAGACATCAGCGGCACTCGCCAGAATGCCCAGTCGCAGAAAACAATTCCGCCCTTTCATGATCCGGCTCCTTTGAACACGACGTTGAGAATGACGCCCGGAGGCCAAAAAAAGATGCAGTTCACCCCTCCTTCAGGTGATTCCCGAAATCCAATCACCCAGCCCGGCCAACCCTTGAACAGGCTTTGCATGTCACCCCGGCTTCCGGGTTCTTTGCTCGCGGGTCGTTGGCTGAAACGCACGAGTCAGCAACTCGTGGAACCACTTACAGTCTCCTTATCGCGCCAGAGGCGGCCAGTAGCAATTAGAATCGTCACCCCGTTTTCTGCATTCGGTCTGACATCAGGCTTGAACAGTCTTGCCAAGGACGGGATCGAGGGGAATGATTCCCGCAACGACAGCGGACAATGCGCAGCTCTCTGACAACTTCAGCTCACCAACCCATGAACGCTCCCGTATCCCCAAAGTCCTCCACCACCCGTCGTGAATTCCTCAAGACTTCCGGCAAAATCGCCGCCGGCACCGCCTTGGCCAGCGCCATCGCCACGCCCGGCTATACTGCCGAGAACAATACCATCAAGATCGCCCTTGTCGGCTGCGGCGGGCGCGGCTCCAGCGCCGCCACGCAAGCCCTGTCCACCAAAGGGCCCACCAAGCTCTATGCCGTGGCCGACGTCTTCGAGCAGCGGCTTCAGAGCAGCCTCAACGGCCTCAGGCAGCAATTCGCCAAGCAGTTGGATGTGCCCCCGGACC
>Ga0315274_10012965_pt1 | contig 11861 bp, 9 predicted proteins | sample YL17G02_20_MG_FD_203700 | JGI IMG/M metagenome (GOLD analysis project Ga0315274, IMG submission 203700) | Sediment microbial communities from Yellowstone Lake, YNP, Wyoming, USA - YL17G02_20 | ecosystem: Environmental > Aquatic > Freshwater > Lake > Sediment | place: USA: Wyoming | collected... | reverse complement strand
CGTGGTGGCTGTAGCTCAATTGGCAGAGCACTTGACTGTGGATCAAGATGTTGCGGGTTCAATCCCCGTCAGCCACCCACCAAATATGGGGCCTCACATACGCGAGGCCCCTATATATTGGGGGTAGCGCAGGCTTTGGAATATATCCTTTAGCTGTACCTTCTTGATGGCCTTCTACACTGACAACACTGCAGTCAATATCAATTGTGATCGATGTTAGCTTACTTTTACAAAGTAGTTTTTTGAAGACTTTGAAATTAATATCTCTGAACATTTGTGTTGTTTTGTAACTGAAGTTGCCTAAAAACCTTGATACTGTTTCAGGTTCCTTCACCGAAATATCAAACTCGTTAACCAATGGATCCCCTTGCAGGAGTTTGAGTCGTTCCAATTTATCAATTCCAATAAAGTGGCCGCAGATCATTGTTTTTATATGATTCATCTTGATTTTGTTGGTTGATTCATTATCAAACACCAGGTCGTTGTCAATCAGTTCAAAAATTTCATTGGTCTTTGCATTTTCGAGCAGAAGAAATAGGCCTGCATTTGATGTCAGATTCTTGGACGCAAAATCAATTTTATTGATCAAAATTCAATCCCTTTTCATACTGCTGTTTTATCTACTCCAATTTTAACATGCGAGGAGGTGAAAAAGTTGGCTGATTCAACTACTTTTTCTTTCACCCAATGGGTGAAAACCCAACTTGGCAAAACCCTTATGTTTTCAGATTGAAAGCGTGTGTTTTGTCGGGTTTTTGATTAATTGACGTGGAATGCGGGTATACACATGATTATGGTAAACTAAGCAAAAGAATCAGCTGGTTGGGAACACACGAGAGGTACATGGAAACATTGTCATTAGAGGCCTATCTCAAAGAATTAGACTTCCGCTTGCGCCGGTATATTCCACCAGCCAATGATTGGACACCTGTCGAAAAGGCCATCTTCCAGCCTTCCGATCCTTACCGAGTAGAATTAAAAACCGCGGAAGTGATGCAGTTTGAAGCAATCCGGTTTGCTTTCCAACACCATTTTGAACACAACCAGATGTACCGGAACTTCTGTATTGATCACGGCGTCTATCCAACTGACCTCCGCCGAACAGAAGACTTGGAAAAAATTCCACTGATTCCAGACCAATTTTTCAAGGAACATCCGTCGGGCCGGGATTTTGCCTCTTGGATTGCTAATATTTTTACCGGGGAGTTGCCAAAGATCAACATCTCGCAATCCCAACCCAATTTCGAACAAGTCATCCAAGCGTTTAACGCGGCTGGCCTGGTAATCACCTACAGTAGTGGAACCAGCGGACACCAGACAGTGATCCCTCGCGATCGGCGAACTTACAATCTTTCAGAATATATGCTTTCTAAATCCGCAATCGCCATGACTTACCCGCAGTGGCAGTACAACATGAGTGGTTACCTGCTGATGCCAAACCCATATAAAACAAATCTGTACGCTGGTAAGGTTTGTCAAGTTTATTTCGATGCCATTGATGATATTACTGTAGCTATCGACCGGCAAATCTCAGCAAAATATATCCGAATGACTATGAGCAATGAAAAGGGAATACAACCAACTTTGATCCGATTGCTCTCGCATATGGCAAGCATCCGTATGATCAATCGCATTATTGATTGGTTGGAAAAGCATCAGAAGACAGATCGTAAAATCACTTTTGTTGGCGCGCCCTATCTGGTTTGGTCGGTACTGAATCGCTTGAAAAGGCAAGGACGTGGTTTCGATTTCAGCCACCGCGGTGGGATCATCACCGGAGGAGGCTGGAAGATCTTCGAAGGTCAGCGTCTATCAACAGCTGAATTTCGCCGCCAGGCACAAGAGTTGTTGTGCTTCTCGCCTGAATTCTGCCTGGATGTATATGGTATGGTGGAAGGCAACGGTTGGATGGTTCAATGCCCAGAAGGCCACTACCTGCATGTGCCTTATACCTATTACAAGGGGATGGTGCTGGATAAAAATTTCAAACCTCAACCCTATGGCGAATGGGGACGCTTTGCTTTTCTGGACAGCTCAGCATTAAGCTACCCGGGGTTTATCATCAGCGGGGACATGGTGCGTATGCTGGAGCACTGCCCAATTTGTGACCGTCCAGGTCCAGTACTGGAACCCGAGATCAGACGCGCCAGCGGGGAGGACATGCGTGGCTGCAGTGAGGAAGTACGCCGGATGTTTACCGCTGATATTGGAGGATAAATGAGCAGTCAGAATTACCGCCTTGATGAACTACGGGCACATACGACTTATATCAAGCTGATGCTTTCTGGGGCATTTTCATTTACACGATTATTAATCACCTATTTAAATGATGTAAAAAGACTGCGCTTTACTAAAGAAGGCGAAGCTCATTATATCCGCCCACCGCGGCTCTACGACCTACCAGAATACCTGCCCGAGATGCAGGTTCGAATATCTAACAAAAAGTATTTACGTCCAACGCGTTTCTGCAATCCCAACGCTCCAGAAGTTATTGCAGTGGCTAACACTCTGGGGGCTTACCGCTTGTCGGAAGAAGACTACGTCCAATCTGTCTTCGAATTCGTCAAGGAGAAAGTGCTACTGGAATTCCTGCCCATTGATGGCGTTGAGGCAACCCTTCGCCGTGGTACAGGAACCTGCTTTCACCTGATCTCGGTATTCATTGCCTTGTGCCGGACCGCGGGAATCCCAGCTCGTTATAAAATGTACTCAACATATTTGATCCAATCCATGCGCGAGGTTCTTATTGATTCAGATCCCATGGTAAAAAAGTGGTATGACACTTTGGGTTACTTCATGATCGAGGGCGAAGGCGAAGTCTTTCTCAAAGGACAATGGGTGGTCGCCCATGTTGGCAACACTTCAGAAAGAGAAGCTGCTGCTGGTATACCAATATCTCGGCTCGGTGAAGATGCTATCGGTGTGTGGTTATTCGCTCGATTAGGTACAATCATGCTTTTTGAATCCATCCCTTTGGGACTCAACTTTGGGACACAATTGCTACAGCGTATCGCACCTGGCTCTATGGAGAGAATCAATGTTTCGGTGCTGAAACATTCCGAGCGTGGTAGGCAGGTATTGGAGGCGGCTGGAGGAGTGGAAGCTTACGACAATGCAGTGCGCAGCAAGCTAGGGCCGAAATCCCCCAAGGTTGATTTAAGCACCCGCCCTGAGATTGTCTTTGGTAAGAAATAGGAGACTGCAGATTGGTTACAAATGATCAGTAATGAGGTGGCAAATTTACGTGATAAACAGTAGGAGGTGATCGAGATTGAACGCTGAACCGACAATTGTCCTCCAGGCGGTGGAGGCGACCAAGCAGTACAAGATGGGCAATATCATCGTGGAAGCGCTGCGTGGGACTAACTTAAGTGTCCACAAGGGTGAGTTTGTGGCGGTCATGGGACCTTCAGGTTCGGGCAAATCCACCCTGCTGCACTTGCTGGGAGGTTTAGACACACCCAGTTCCGGAGAAATCTATCTGGCTGGACAGCCTCTCTCGCGGCTTAATGACCGTAAATTAACCTTACTCCGTCGTCGTAAGGTGGGCTTTATTTTCCAGTTCTATAATTTATTACCCACGCAAACTGCTCTAGAAAACGTGGCATTGCCGTTGCTGATCGATGGTAAGCGGATGCGCCAACAACGACCCTGGGTAGGCAGTATGATGGAGCGAGTAGGACTGTCTGATCGCATTAACCACCGCCCAGACCAACTTTCAGGCGGGCAGCAGCAGCGCGTGGCGATTGCGCGTGCGTTTATCACCAAACCAGAGATTGTTCTCGCCGATGAACCCACTGGCAACCTGGATTCAAAATCAGGGATTGCAGTCCTTGAATTGCTCAAGCAAGCCTGCCAAGAGCTGACGGCTACTATCGTTATGGTTACGCATGAAGCGCGGGCAGCTTCGTTTGCCCACCGCATCGTATTCCTTAAGGATGGATTGATTGTAAGCTCGCTGAGCAACGCCGGAGAGAAAATCTCCATGGATAAAATTACTACAGAAATCAACCGTTTAGAGAATAATTAAATGGTTTTTATTAGGAATATCTCTTGTTAATAATTCCTTTCCAGTTACAGACAGCCCTACGCGGACTACGTATACGTCCCTGGCGTACATTGCTCACCCTGCTAGGCGTTACATTGGGTGTGGCAGTAGTTCTGGCTATTCAAGTCACCAACCAAAGCACGATGGCCTCACTCGAGCGTATTTTTAACCGCGCAACCGGACAGACCGAGCTGCTTATCCTGCCCCCTGGAGATGAACAGACCCTTGAAAGCGATCTTCTGGCACGAGTACAGCAAAACCCCGGTGTACAAGTTGCGGCGCCCACTCTCAGGCTGAACACTTCCCTGGTCGGAGTTATAGCGGATACGGATGCTGTATGGACCGCCCAAGGAGTGCAGGTGGGACTTGATTTTGAGGTACAAGGGATTGACCCGGTTCTAGATCCAAAAGTGCGGGTTTATTTCCTGGTCGTTGGACGGATGCCGACGCCCGATCGTTATGAAACTGTCTTGTCACAGAAGTTTGCCCAGGATAATAAACTCGAAATGGGTGAGTTTCTAGAGATTATCACACCTAATGGCTCAGAGAAGCTTAAAATCGTCGGTTTGCTAGCCGACGAAGGGGTAGCGATGACCAACTTTGGTGCAGTCGCATTTGTTCCCCTGAAAATCGTCCAGGAGCTTTTCAACCTGAAAAATAAGTTAAGCGAGATTGCTATACAGGTTGCTCCTGGGATCGGTAGTAACGTTGAAGCGTTGGCAGTATTAAAGAACGACCTGAGCGAGCACCTGGGGCGCAGCGCCCAGGTCATCTATCCAGCGGCGCGCGGCGACCTCGTGCCGCGCATGCTTAGTTCCTACCAATTAGGCTTGCTATACTTCTCGATTATCGCCATATTTACCGGAGCTTTCTTGATCTACAATACATTTTCAATGACTGTGGTCGAACGCACTCAGGAAATCGGCATGTTGAGGGCAATCGGGATGAGCCGCAGCCAGGTATTATCGATGGTGCTGGCTGAGGCTGGCATCATGGCATTGGTAGGTTCCGGCTTAGGTATCGCTGCAGGATATATATTAGCTCGTAGCTTGATTGGATTATTAGGTGGCTTTCTCACAATACAACAAGGACTCCTTTCGATAAGGATGGGGGATATAGTTCTTAGCATGGGAATTGGGATCATAGTCACCTTGATGGCGGCATTATTACCTGCCTGGCAGGCAGCCGTTATACCCCCCGTGGAGGCGTTAAGAGTCCAGGCACGTACTGGAAAGGCGGTTTCACCGGCGGTATGGATCATTGGACTGGTGCTTGTTCCGCTTGGTTGGTTTGGAATCTACCGACTCGAATGGCCTCAGGTCATGAGAATTCCAGGCGGTGTAGCGTCGTTCTTTATTCTCCAAATCGGAGTAGTTCTGACCGTTCCGTTATTGATTGGTGTTTTAGAGCGCCTAGCTCGCCTGGTTTCCAGCGCAATTTATGGCAAGGAAGGCACCCTTGGATCTGAAAATGTTGTCCGCTCTGTAATACGTACCACCGTGACCGTTGCTTCCTTGTTGATTTCTTTGACCATGATTATCGGCGTTGGTTCTATGGCTCAGGTGATCACGCGGGATGTGCAAAACTGGATCGATAACGCCACAGGAGGAGATGTGTTAATAAACACACGGGAACCGCAGAGCGCTTCTTTCATTGGGAAGCTAGCCAATATCCCTGGTGTGAGTGTGGTAAGCCCGATGCACGTTATGGAAGTACGAGTAGGGAGAGAGCGACTTGGAATGACCAGCCTTGGCCAGCCGCGAAAGGAAAGAATCTTATTAATTGCCATAGATCCTCGCCTGTACCGCCAGATTGGTGATAAAGAATTTGTCTCAAGGCAAGGTGACGCGCAAGAAAATTGGGAGATGCTTGAGCAAGGTAGTGCTCTTTTCGTTTCAAGCGTGGTTGCAGAAGAATACAATGTCAACAAGGGAGAAACCCTATCACTGGTAACACATCGTGGCGAACATGCGTTCCGAATTGCCGGGGTAACTACCGAATTCACCAGCCAAGGTTACGTAGTGATTGGGACTTTTAATGATTTAAAGCGTTGGTTCGGGAAGTCGGGATCCAATCAGTTCACAATAAAAACCGCACCAGGATATGATCCCGAAAAGGTCGCACAGGAAATTAAAGACCGCTACCAAGTTCGCTATAATTTGACCGTCCAGACCACCCAAACTTCCCGGAAAAGCATATTAAATCTGCTTAATCAGGCCACTCAATTATTCGAGGTACTCAGCCTGGTTGGAGTGGTCATCGGCTCCTTGGGTATTTTGAATACGATGACCATGAATGTTCTTGAACGACAGCGAGAGATCGGTGGACTGCGCTCACTGGGGATGTTGCGTGGGCAGGTAGTAAAAATGGTTCTGGCTGAAGCGCTTACCCTGGGTACGGTTGGAGCAATCTATGGGCTGACATTCGGCAATGCTGTCAGCCATATATTTCTATTTTCAATCAATTCAATCAGCAGCTATGAGTTAAATTACATTTTTACCCTGCGTCCCTATATAATCAGCCTTTTTATAGCCCTGGGCATCTCGCAGATCGCTGCAACCAGCCCAGCGCTTCACGCAGCCAGGGTAAATATCATTGAAGCTCTTAAGCATGAATAACGGAAGTGCTAGATAAGCCAGATAACATGACTATCTGGGTCAGATGAAACACACCCTTTATCTATATATAGATAACCCTGAAATCACCACCCATACATCTAGTAACGCACACATTGCGTTCAGGGGACAACGCTACTGCAGCAAATGCAAATCTACATTGATGGTATGGTTGGAACCCATATTTAACCGTTCGATGGTGTGCTGCTGACGGTCCTCGTCGCATTCATCGTTTCGCGGCTTGCGGCGCTCCTTCCCGGGCGCAGAGCCGCAGGGGTCAAAGTCCTGGAAGCAGTGCATTACGAATAGAACACCCCTTTATTTAACCGTGATCACCACGTATGCGCTCATCCCCCAGCGAAATTCATCGGGGATCGTGTCGAGGTCAATGGTCACGGTGTAATACACGCCGGATCCCGGGGAATCCTTCAATGCGATCCGTGACACTTTCCCTGACACACTGATATTCGGAAAAGCATCGAACGATACTTCCGCAGCATCACCAAACTGAACGCGCGTGGCATCCACTTCGCTCATGTCGGTGGTTTGTACCTGCAATGTCGAAAAATCAGCCAGGACTATCACCGGTTGACCCGGAGGAACAATTTCCCCCTCGTGTCCGTTGATTTCCACGATCAAACCGTCGAACGGGCTGAAGATCTTGGTATCCTGCAGGGCCTGGTTAGCCAGGTCGAGGCTCGATTGCGCGGCGGAAACGGAGGCCTCGGCGGCAGTAATATCCAGGTCGGGCGCTTTTACATCCTTCAAGTGTTGTAGGTTTGCCTCAGCGCTGGCCAGCTGCGCGTTGGCAGAATCGCGGGCAGAAATCGCGGACAGGTTATCAACCGAGGCAAGAAATTGGTTGTGGTAGACATATTGGCCAGGCACGGCCAAAATTTTCACGTTCTGCCCACCGGATGGGAAACCGAGACTGACCCATTTTTGCGGAACCACTTCACCGGATGCGGAGACAGTATCCTCTTCCAATGCAGGGGTGGAAGCTTGGAAAAAAGGAGTGGGAGTTCCGCCAATATTAAATCCAGAACAAGCAACCAATTGTGCCAATACCAGCAAAGCGATAAATATTAAAGATATTTTTCGAATGTGCATGTTTTCATCACCATTATCGAGAAATGACCCAACGTTGTAATTATCCCACACATTGTACCTGACGTGCAAGTTTATATTAGGAGAAGACGCCCGTGTTGAATGACCCTTTGCCATGTGACAATTACACCTTTCTTTATCCTCATAGTATTAGTATACTGAAAGTACACCAAAAAATGGCGCAAGCCATTCGGACCACGGAGGCTTAAATGCAAGATAAGAAACCAATCTCGCTGTTACATATCTCACTCTACGGGCTCTTGCTCGTGGCAGCCATCCTTATCGCTTTGGGTGTCAAAAGCTTGCTTTCCGCCCGCGCCCAGGCAACCACCGAGAAATCACCGACGAGCGCGGTTGCCAGCCTGAGCGCTGATAAAGTATTATATAAGGCGAACGAACCCATCACACTGCACGTTACCATCACCAACGGCAACGATTTCCCGCTCAAAGTGCTCAAATGGTTCACACCCGTCGAAGGGGTCGGAGGGCCGCTTTTCACCGTCACACGGGATGGCGAGCCGGTCACTTACATCGGCCCGATGATCAAACGCCTGGCGACAACCGACAAGGATTACATCACCCTGGCGGCAGGTGAAAGCACATCGAGTGACGTCATCCTTTCCAACTATTACGACCTCTCTGTCTCGGGCAACTACGAGGTGATGTACGACGTCTCTTCGATCCAACTTTACGCGGAGGAGAATACCACGCAAACAAACAGAACTGGCCGCCTGACCTCGAATAAATTGAGGCAGTTGTCAGCTTGAGCGCCGAAAAAACATTCTATGGCGCAGGCAGTGAGGTCACCCTTCACGTATCCATTGCCAACCCTGGCACAACACCCACCAGGGTGCTCAAGTGGTTAATTCCCTCCGAAGGGTTCACGGAACCGCTGTTTTCCGTGACGAGGGATGGCGAGGCGGTGGATTATATCGGTATGCTCGTTAAGCGCCTCCCCCCCAGCGAAGCGGATTACATCACCTTGAAGGCTGGCGAGAGCCTGAGCCGCAACCTCGACCTCTCTGATTATTACGATCTTTCCGCCTCGGGCAGTGGGGAGGAAATGTGGCGGTGTCAACGGGATACGTTCGCGTTGGTAGAAAAGATTAGTAAGATTCCTTCAAATCATCGCGCCCTTTTGATCTCGAAAATGGGATTAGTGATCTGGATCTCGCGCGGGCAGGTCATAAAGGATGTTATTACCATCATGGCCAAACCCCCCAGATTCGAATGGTTCCATCCCGCGAGGCAGATGCCAGGTATTTCCCGTCTGGCGAAAAAGCCAGGCCGGTTATTTGGATGTTATTTGCCTGCCACTCATGGATCATGGTCCCATCCCGCGTATCAAACAACCGCACGATCCCTTCGGTGAAGCCGATCGCCAGGAGAGAACCAACCGGCGACCAGCTTATCGTAGACGGCCATTGATCCGGAATTTGGGCAAATTGGTAGCGGGTAGAATTGGTGGGCTTGGCTACTTCCATGATGTAAAAGAAATCTGGCTGTTGATCTCCCGGCATATAAAAGAAATGAGCCAAGAATTTCCCATCCGGCGAGAATGCCGCTCCGTACTGATTCCAAGCGCGCTTATAAGCCCAATAAACTGTTCTGCGGTTTTCCAGGTCATAAACGATCATGCGAGTGCCAGTTAATTGCGCCAAATATAACGCAACCATCTTTCCATCTGGTGAATAGCTTACCAGGTTATGACCGATACCCATATCCGACCATTCCTGAATATTTTGACCGGTTGTCATGTCCATAACATAAGTACCCTTCTTGGAATTGCCGGCGGCTGCATAAATAAATAGTTGATGGGCAATATCCACACCTACGGCTCCGACCGCCACATATTTTCCCGGTGGGAATGTCAAAATGAGTGTTCCGCTCGCGGACATACCCCGGCGCAACTCAAACGTTTTATTAATTCTATCTGAGTGGTCCCGATAGAATTGCCCATCGCTTCCTAAGATAAAATTGGTGGTCTCAGTGAAGAAATAATTTTTATCCCAAACCGCACCTCTTTCCTCGCAGATCGGCTGTTCGTGATGTCCATTAAAGTTTATGGAACAGGCAGGGCTCCATGCACCTCCGTTTGAAAAGTTTACGAAATCTAATTGGTAAGTGGCCTGACTCCCAGCAAATTTGAAGCTGTGACTGGAAAACGAGGTATTCCAAGGTGCATAAATGACTCCCGGCAAGGGTTTTGGCTCATAAATCGTCGGAATGCCATCTGTGCCCAGGCTCATACCGGTGATATTATTAAAAGCGGTGGGCTCTTGGAAGACCTGGATACCATCGTCGATCTTCCAGACACCAATCTGTCCACAATTAAGGATGGCGATATACGCATTATCGGGGGAAAAAATTGCCTGGGGTGTATTATCCTTGTCCCCGCACCAGGTAATCTCTCGCAATTGCTGCCGGTCTTCCCAATTCCAGATGGTCACTTTGTCAAGGCTCGAAATAGCAATCATCATTGAATCTGAAGAAAAAGACATCCCAAATGACTGGGTGCCTTCGGCAAAATTGGTAATCCGCGTCCAATTTTCCGTATTCCATAGAATTGCCTGAGTTCCAACCCGCGTAGCCAGAACTTTGCCGTTTGGTGAGAAGAGTGGATTGTAGCCACGGGCTTCACCACCTGGACTCTTCCATTTTTCGTAGATCACCTCGCCGCTGTCAAGATTGATTACTTTGAACGACATCAAACCGGAAGTCTCCCAATTTTTACTGGTACAAGCCGAACAACTATCTATTGCCAGGTATTTCCCGTCCGGGGATAAAGAAGCCCCACCAGCTTGGTATATATATTGCGGAAATGTGAAAGTGAAGGAATAAATTTCCTGCCCTTCCCGATTGTAGACGGCTAAAGCTGTATTACTTGTCCGTACCATAAAACGACTGCTGTCGGCAGATATCTGGAGATCGTTGGGATCGTATTTGTAATTAATAGCCCAAAACATTGAATTTCGTTGAAAGATAGGGTAATGTTGAACAATTTGCCCGGATTGGGCATCATAGACGTCGATGCCTCCTTGGGAAACAACGCCTCCTTGGGAAACAACAAAATAATATTTTCCATCCGGGGTCAGCTTGACCAACGCTTGAGCCAGGTCATACCGTTCAAAATTTGCCAGCATCTGCAACTGAGAGACATTTTCCATCCGGATCGGTTCACGGACATCCGGCAGGCGCATCCCCAGGCTGACTGGAATCTGTGGGGTGGGAGTTGGGGTGGGGGTGGGTATGGGGGTATTAGTTGGTTTGGGCGTTGGTGTATTGGTTGGTGTTGGTGTCGTTGTGGGTGTTGCAGTAAGTGTTGGGCCGAACAACTTGCCTGGGTTACAGGCGCTGATCGATACAACCAAAATCATGATGGCAATTATTGAGAGACGTTTCATGACATTCCTCCTGAATCTGTACGAGCGGATTAACATCTGGAATAACGGATAATATAATTGCCTATGGACGATACGGAAAATATTCGAATATAGATATTATACGGCTATTTGTTAAAACGCTTGCTATTTTTGGGAAAGCCCTTCACTGTCCACCTGCACGACTGACCAGAGCAGCGCCCCCATTCAATACCAATGCCGAAGGCGCAGCCCCGTACCACAGGGGATGGTCGCGCTTTATTTGGCATAAATAAGACCGCCCATGTCAGAATTCTGGCAGAGGAAGTGCTTGCCAACCATTGCTTATCAGCGGCGTATTTCCCATCTGCAGGTTGGGGCATTTGTTCCATCTAGCCAAAACGTTTCCCAAAGTATAGAGCAACTCCTCCATTACGAATGGGGTGCACCAATTAAGAACGGGCGCATATCCCACGACCAGGCAATGCTAAGCCTCGAAGACAATCCGCCCGTCTACCATGGTCATCAATGGCTTGATGTCTTTCATTTCATTAATCGGGATCTGGAAGATGTCTTTCGCGAGCAAGACCATATCGGCCAGGTAACCGGTCTTCAATTGCCCTTTCTTGCTTTCCTGGAATTCAGCATAGGCAGCCTCCCGCGTGTACGAGAGCAGCGCCTCCGTCAGGCTCTGTCGGTGGTGCGGTGTTCTATCTTTCCATGTTATCCGGT
>Ga0315274_10012964_pt1 | contig 11862 bp, 11 predicted proteins | sample YL17G02_20_MG_FD_203700 | JGI IMG/M metagenome (GOLD analysis project Ga0315274, IMG submission 203700) | Sediment microbial communities from Yellowstone Lake, YNP, Wyoming, USA - YL17G02_20 | ecosystem: Environmental > Aquatic > Freshwater > Lake > Sediment | place: USA: Wyoming | collected... | reverse complement strand
TCCGCTGTTTCCCGGGTTGATGGCCGCATCGGTCTGGAGAAAGTCCTGGTAGCTGCTGGGATCGGTGATTCCCCGGCGATGCATGGCGCTGATAATTCCATGAGTGACGGTCTGATTCAATCCCCGGGGATGGCCGATCGCCACCACCCATTCGCCGACTTCGACCTTGTCCGAATCACCGAAGAGAATATGAGGGAGCCGTTCTTTCGCTTCGATCCGGATAACCGCTAAATCGGTCTTGGAATCTCCGCCGATCAACTTGGCGGCGTGCCGGTTGCCGTCGGCCAGAGTCACTTCGATCTTGGTCGCCCCTCCGGCCACATGAAAATTCGTGAGGATATGCCCCTGAGAATCCAGGATCATGCCGGTGCCGATGCCCTTGACTTCCCGTTTGAAGCTGCGGGGCGCCTCGGGCGTGTTAAAGAACCGGCGGAAAAAGGGATCGCCCTGAAAGGGAAAGAAAGGGTTGGCCACTTCCTGCCGCTCGGTTACCTCGATATGTACGACCGCCGGGATCGTCTCTTTGGCCACCCGGATAATCGCGGTGCTCAAGTCGACGGACGGTCCTGCCTGAACAGAGGGGGGGAAGGCCCCAAGGAGGCCGACGGCCCAGATGAAAACGAAAAGAAAGAAGATCCAGAGGATCGGGCGCCCTAACGTGAATTCTCTACTCATAACAACTCTCCTCATTCTTTATTTTTCTGTGTTTCTCCCAGGTCATCGAGGGACTATCTTGCTGATTTTCAAGCCTCGGCAGCCGCCCTATCCATCCCTCATTGCCTGAGCCCGACTTCATGAACTCCGGGACCTTGCGCACGACTGGCCTGTTTCCTTCCCTCAACCCAGTGGTACACGGCCGGGATGACGAAAAGGGTGAGGAAGGTTGAGGTCGCGAGGCCGAACACAACCACGGCGGAGAGGGGCCTCTGTACTTCAGAACCGATTCCCTTGGACAGAAGAAGCGGGAGAAGTCCCAGAATCGTGGTGATTGCCGTCATGAGCACCGGCCGGAGGCGCAGCAATGCGCCTTCTACGATCGCTTCCCGCAGAGGCCGGCCTTCATCCCGGAGCTGATTAAGGTAACTCACCAGGACCAACCCGTTTTGAACGGAAATGCCGAAAAGGGCGATAAAACCGACCGAAGCCGGCACCGAAAGATAATTTCCCATTACGATGAGCCCAAAAATGCCGCCAATAAGCGCAAGCGGGACATTGAGGATGATCATGAAGGCATGGCGCATCGTTCCAAAGGACATCCACAGCATGATGAACACCGCGGCAAGAACGGCCGGCACAATGATCGACAGGCGGGCCATGGCGCGTTGCTGGTTTTCAAACTGCCCGCCGTACTCTATCGAGTAACCCGGCGGCAGGGCCACCTTTTGGTCTATGCGTTGACGGATGTCCTTGAACACACCCCCCAGATCCCTTCCGCGAATGTTTCCCTGGACGATCCAGCGTCTTTGGTTATTTTCCCTGCTGATCTGCATCGGCCCCGTGGCCGTTTTGATTTGGGCCACCTGGGAAAGCGGAATGAGGGAGCCGTCCCGGGTGTGGACCAGCAGGTTTTTCAGGGCCTGCGGGTCCGCCCGGTACGGTTCCTGGTAGCGGACGTGGATGCCGAACCGTCTCGTATTCAGATATAGGTTGTCCACCACCTCCCCTCCTACGGCCAGCCTCACGATTTCCAGGATCTGTCCAACCGTTATCCCGTAACGCGAGCAGGCGGCCCGATCCGCAATCACCTGCAACTGCGGCTGGCCTAAACTCTGCTCGGTGCTCAAATCAACCAGGCCCGGGACCTCTTCAATCGCCTCTTGGATCTCATGGGCCTTCTCTTTCAGGATCTCCAGGTCTTCCCCGAAGACTTTTATCGCCAGCTGGGCCTTGACCCCGGAAAGAAGTTCATCAAAGGCGTTTTGGATGGGCTGGGTAAAATTCAACTTTACCCCCCTGTAGGAGGAAAGGTCCCGGTTCAGGGCGTCGATCAGTTCTTTTTTGCCGTGGGAAGTGGGCCACTTCTCCGGGGGGTTCAGGCTCACATGGATTTCGGCGTAGTTCACGGGGTGAGGATGGGTTCCTGCCTCGGGCCGCCCGATGCGCGACACCGTTTCTTTTACCTCTCCATGGCTCATGATCCGCCGCTCGAGCTTCATCACCGTCTCGGTCGCCTTATCCAGGGAAATGGACGGGGCCATGGTAACGCCGATCATGATGGAGCCCTCTTCCAGGGTGGGGATAAACTCCGTGCCAACGAAAGAAAGGGCGCCCAGGCTTGCCAGGAATGCCACCAGGCTGATTCCCATAACCAGGGCCTTCCTTCGAATCGCCCATTCCAGCATGGGGCGGTAAGCCTTTTTGAGCTGGGTGACCAGCCAAAATTCCTTTTGGGCCCCTTTTTTGAGGAGGTAGGAAGACAAGACCGGGGCGACAAACAGGGCGCTCAGAAGGGAACCAAACAGGGCAAAGCAGATGGTGAAGGCCATAGGGGTAAACATCTTTCCTTCAACATCCTGAAGGGCGAAAATGGGGAAAAAAACGATAATAATAATGGCGATGGAGAAAACAATGGGCCGGCCTACTTCCCGGGCCGCTTTCAAGACGATATCGACCTTGCCTTCTTTTGCGGTTTCGGGATTCCCGAGATGACGGAAGATATTTTCAACCATGACGATGGCCCCGTCCCCCAACATACCGATTCCAATGGCAATTCCTCCCAGGGACATGAGATTCGCCGAGACTCCGTTTGCCTTCATCGCAATGACGGATACCAGGGCGGAGAAGGGAAGGGCGAGGGCGACCACAAAGGCGGAGCGCAGGTTGCCGAGAAATACCAGGAGGGTTAAGATTACCAGGAGCGCCCCCTGGACAAGGGCCGTTTTCATGGTCCACGTCGCCTGATGCACCAGGGCCGCCTGCTCGTAATAGGGAACCAATCTCACCCCGGGAGGCAAGGACTTTTGTACCGCCTCGACCTTGCGGTAAAGCCGATCGATAACCTCGGAGCTGTTTTCCCCGAATAGCTTGAGCACCATTCCGGACACAACCTCTTCCCGCCCGTCATGAGTGACCACCCCTCTGCGGATGGCATTGCCGTAACCCACTTCGGCCACATCTTCCATTTTGATCGGAATCCCCTTAACCACTTTGATCGGAATCCCCCGGATACCTTCGAGGTTCTGCAGAAGCCCGATTCCCCGCACCAGGTACTCCTCGGAGCCAATCACCAGAAACTGGCCTCCGGCGTTACGGTTGTTTTCCCTGACCGCCGCGGTCAGATCCTCCAAAGACAGGCCGTACTTGCTGAGGGCGTAAGGATTCACCCGGATCTGGTATTGCAGGACATGGCCGCCGATCGCCAGGATGTCGGTCACCCCGGGGACCGTTTGGAGCTGAAATTTTACGATCCAGTCATTCACCTCCCGCAGGTAAGTATCCCGATCCTTGCCGCCCGTATCCGCTCCTTTATCGAGGGTGAGTAAGTAGATGAAAATCTGCCCCAGCCCTGTGGATATGGGGCCGAGAATCGGCGGCTCCTCCATCCGGGGCAGGTCCGCCATAACGCTCGCCAGCCTCTCCGAGACAAGCTGTCTCGCAAAATAGATATCCACGCCGTCTTTGAAGTAGACATAAACAACGGCCATGCCGAAAGCGGATGTGGACTTGATCTGGGTTACATGCGGCAGGCCGTTCATGGCCGATTCAATCGGGAACGTAATCAGACGCTCGATCTCCTCGGGAGCCATGCCATGCGCCTCGGCAAAGATGGGAACCATGATCGGGGATATATCCGGAAAAGCCTCCACCGGCATTCTCCTGTAATCGTAAATTCCTAAAGCGATGATTCCCAGGATGGCAATCAGGATCAAGCCCCGTGTTTTCAGCGCTGTTTCAACCAGTCGATTAAACATTTTTTCTATTCTCCTGCGGGAAACGACCTCTCCCGGCAAAACGGCAGAAGACTCCCGGGAACGCGGGTCAAAGGAAGGGGGCTATTCTAATGGCCGTGCCCGGCGTGGGCCCCTAAGGAACCGGTCGTGATCGCGGCCTTGATTTCGAAGGCGCCCTTGGCCACGTAGGGATCACCGGGCGAAAGGCCGGCAACAACCTCCACATGGGTCCGGTCGGATCGGCCGGTGGAAATCGGTTTGGGTTGAAAGCCTTCAGCGGCAGGGATAAACACGACCATGCGTCCCTCCAGAGTTGCAACCGCTTCTTGGGGAATCCATAAAGGAATACGCTCTTTCGCCGTGGATATTTCGGCGTTAACAAAGAGACCCGGCCTCCACTGTCCGTCGGGGTTCGGGAGCAGCACCTGTGCATGGGCCGTTCGCGTTGTTTCGCCGACCAGCGGTCCGATGAAGGTGATCTTGCCCCTCGCGTCCGGTATGCCTTGACCGGCGGAAATGACCACCTCTTCTCCTTTTCGCAAAAAGCCCATGTCTTTTTGGTACACGTTGACCTTGACCCACACCGAATCCAAATTGGCAACCCGATAGACCGCGGTTTCACTTTTCACCATTTCGCCCAACGAGATTTTCTTCTCCAGAACCTCTCCGTCCAGGGGGGAAACGATCTCATAACGGGTTAAGAGGGCATCGGATTCTTCGGGAACCCTTTCCACCGCGGCGTTGGAAAGGCCCAGGGCCATGAGTTTCTGCCTGCTGGAGCGCATTTCGATTTCGGCTGAGGCCAGCGCCTGCTTCGCCTCAAGATAATCCTGCTCCGACGATATCTTTTTCTTCCACAGCCCCTCTTCCCTGCTGAAATTTCCACCGGCCAGCGACACCCGCTCCCGGGCGGCAAGAAACGCGGCTTTCGCATCCGCGAGATCCCGGCTCGCCAAAACCGCCATCACTTCTCCCCTGCGGACCTGGTCATGCCAACTTTTGCGAACCTCCGTTACATACCCGGACACATACGGAATCACGGAGGCGACTCGATCATCGTTCAGGAGGATCTCACCCGGCAGGCTCAAAATATTCCGGAGCGTTCCCGGTCCCGCCTTGGAGAGTTGGATACCCAATTCCTTCATCTCTTCTTTTGAAAATCGAACCCGTCCTTCATCTTTGTCTGCCGGTTCGTCTTCATGACCTTTCTTGGCGGTTTCCTCATGAACTTCCCCCTCCTTATGCGCCGGTTGCCCGAGAATCCGGCCGGCGGGTATGCCCGGCCCCGTGACCCAAATGTAAGACAGAGCCGTTAGGACTCCGGCAATAAAAAAAACCGCGCCGATCATAATCGCCTGTTTTCCCTTCATGGCCGTTTCTCCTTCTCCTGGGCATTAATGAGCTCCGGCATTTTCTTGCCGATCAATCTCTCCACGTCCGTGCCGGCCTTGTGGTAGGTAGTCAGGGCATTGAGGTAACGCAACTTGACCGCAATCAGGGTCCGCTGCGCGTCGAGCATATCCAAGTAGGTGAATTTCCCATACCGATAGCCTTCCCTGGAGGCCTCAAAGGCGGTCTGCGCGCCCGGTAAAACATCGCTTTGCAAGGCGGTTATCTCGGCGAAGGCGCTGGAGAGGGCCTGATACCTTTCCCCTAAGGTATTGATGACCCTTAATTGGGCGCCCCTGGATTCTTCCTTCGTCTTCGACAATCGGTTGCGCGCTTCAAGAGCCCCTCCCCGGTTGCGATCAAAGATAGGGAGGGGGATGGAAACCCCCACGATAAAAGCCCTGTCGTCGCTTTCACGGTAATATTTGGTCCCCAGGCTGACCCTCAAGTCCGGAATGCCCTTCGCTTCCTCCAACTCCACGCCGGCGCGGTGCTGATCAATCGCCGCGGCCCAACGGGCGATATCCGGGTTTTGGAAGACCAGTCCTTCTAACTCCTCGAAAGGAGGAACTGGGAGCGCGGAGGAGATATCCCCTTGGGCTTTTTGAAAGGTGGGAGTCGTTCCCCCCCAGGTCCCCGAAAGCCTCCTCCAGGCGCCCTTGAGCTCGTAACCAGCCTGTTTCAGGTCAATTTGGGCTGAAGACAGGGCGACTTTCGCCTTGATTTCCTCCACCGGGGAAACCTTCCCCGCTTTGACCCGCTCGGCGGTGGAGTTGAAGGCCTCTTCGGCGAGATGCTGCAATTCTTCCATCAAAGCTTGACGTTCCTGGGCGGAGAGGACATCCACAAAGTCCAGGCTGACCTTGGCCAGGACGTCCGCCCGTTTGACCGTGTAATCCCGCCCGGCTACATCCCGTTCGAGCACTGAGACCTTTTGTCTTTTGGGCCGTTTCCCTCCCATTTCAACCAACTGGCTAAGCTGGACCGTTGTCTCCGCGGAATGAAGTCCGGTAAATGCCCCGGAGCCGCCGAAGTTCTCCGTTTCCACCGTAATTTCCGGGTTGGGAAGGCGCCCGGCCTGGAACACCGACCTTCCAGGGCACGCACTTCCCAGGAAGAGGCCTTTAATTCCGGGTTATGCGCCAGGGCCAGGGAGATCGCCTGCTGCAAGGTCAAAACACCGTCTTTAGCAACGGTTTCTCCCTCGAATCTATCGGGAAGAGACTTTTCCCGCTCGGCGTTGAATGTCAGTGTTTCTGCCCCAATGCCCGGGGACGGAGGCGAAAGGGCGAACGCGAACAGTAGCGAAGCACATAAGGCGATGGATGATGAAAATCTCTTGAAGCGCATGGATGACCTCCTGCTGAAAATGAGCCCGGTTATAACGAGGGCGGGCAAAGTTCAAAATAGCGCACGGATAAACAGCCCCAAGCTTTTATCCTTTTCGTCTTCCATTTTACAATTCCGGGCCTCTTTGGCTACGCCCCGGCCCTGTCTCTTGCGGCGCATCGGCAGATAAGTCACCGGACCAAAAAGAAGAAGAATCCGAAAAGCCTGCTGGAATTCGGCGGGAAGATGGAACAAAGACAGGCGGTAGAGAAAAAACAGCTATCGTCTTTTTTATCTTCATTTTCTTCAAAGTCCCCCGTGTTTTCCAGCCCCGCCGGGTTTTTGATGACCCCGCCCCTTAACCATGGATCGTCATGCCCGGATGGGAAAAGGGGGGTTCTTCCCCGATAAAGCCGGAATGGCCTTGGTCCTCTCTTCCTATGCGGGGTAACTTTTCCAGCTTTTTCAAATAATCTTTGCATCGATGGCAACGGGAAAGGTGTTCCCGCAGAACCCAAGCCTTCCTGCCTCCCATAAGATTGTAATGGTAAAGAATCAGATAGACTTCAAATTGTCGGCAGGGATACATCTTTTTCTCCTTTCGCTCCTTCTGCTTTTCCGACTTGCCGCAGGTCTCCGCCGCAGTGCGGGCAGAAAGTCCACCCATCATTCGGAGGAGAGGATGCCCGCCGGGAGGTTGGAAAAAGCAGGCGTACGAGGATAAGTCCAAGGACGATCAGGACCGGCACTGCAATAAAAGGATGGACCGGCCACATTCTCGGCCCAAAAGAACGATACCCCACCCCCCAAGGAAATAAGGAGGCCGGAAGGGAAACCCGAAATAAATAAAGAGTCAAAAACAATCCTGCGATGACAATGACCACCCCTCCCCAATGCTTTCCATTTTTCATTTTCTCAGGCTCCTTTCTTCACTTCCGCGCTCAGCCATGGAATCCCGGGAGCTCGCCCGTTTTTGAGCGGTACCTTTCTTGCCTCGAGGGGATTCATCAGTTGAGGATTTAACCAACGGCCCTTTCCGCGCCGAATTCCCCGGAACCCTGCCTTTTCATCCGGCATAAACTTTCCAACAGGAGAGACAATCCCTGCCAGTCGAGGGGCTTGGAAAGAAATGCATCCAGCCTCGATTTTTTAAGCCGATCACCCAAATCCTCCGGGGGAACCCCGGTCACCAGGATCATCGCCATGGTCGGGTCCATGTTTCGCGCTTTCCCGATCAATTCCAGGCCGTCCATTCCCGGCATACGAAAATCAGAGATGAGAATGTCGAAGACCTCCTCTGCCAGCCGGGCCAGGGCTTCCTTCCCGCAGGAACAGGAGCGGGTTTCATAGCCTGAAATTTGCAAAAGCCGCTCCATGCTATCCCTGAAGAAAGCATCATCTTCGGCAATCAGGATTTTTGGGACCTTCATGGCTCCTCCCCGCTCGACCCCGGAAAGGCGGGAGGAGAGTCCTCCTTCCCGCCCCCCGGTTGAGCCGGCTACGGGTTGATCACTTTGAGAATTTCCGCCCGGAGTTTGATCGACTCCTGCTGGAGTTGATCGACCAGGTTGAAAATCTCCTGCTGAAGGGCGCTGATCTTGGCCTGATCCGGGTTCTGAGTCAACCAGAGGCGTCGCAGATCCGTCTTTTTCGCGAAGAGCTCCTGCTGAATCGGCGTGGTCTTTTCCAGGTTGGCCTGCTGGAGGGCCAGAACCTGCGATGATTGTTCGGGAGTCAGATTCGCGATTCCCGGTCCCATGCCGTAAAATCGGCCGCCCCATGGGCCGGCAAATGCCGCCGAAGCGATTAAAGCCACCGCCAAAACTAAACTCAAACTGATGACTGCTGTCTTTTTCATTGGAATTTACCTCCTGATTTGATTTTGTTATCTCCCCTCGCGGGGTTCCTGGAGAATTCCTTTTCTCTCTCCGTCGAATTATTTTGTTTTGTCACCTCCTTTAGGGGCAGGGAGGGCAGAAGAATTTGCGCCCCTCCGTTCAACTACCAGCGGCCCATGCGGCCCATCTTGCCCATCTTAGGCCCCATGCCAGTCCCATAACCGAAGGCGCCTATTTGAGCCTGCTGCTCGGGGGTTAGGACCTTGCGGATTTCGAGCCTCAGATTGGTGGCCTTTTCATTAAGTTTGGACTGAAGGCCCAGAATTTCCTTCTGCTTGGCCGCAATTGCGGATTGGTCGGGCTTCGGGTTCAGCCATAGGGTACGAAGCTCGGTCCTCTTGGCCAGGAGCTGCTGCTGAAGCGGCGCAGTCTCATCCAGATTGCCCTTCTGCAAGGCCTGGATCTTGGCAGACTGGTCCCCTGTCAGGTTGGGAATGGCGGGATATCCATACCCTGGGGTTATCCCATAACCCCGACCATACCCGGGACCCCCGGCAAGCACCAGAGAGGCCGTGACCAGCAAAACCGCCGCGAAAACGATTCCGATCGTTGTCTTTTTCATCTCTTTTCACCTCCTTTCTTTTGGGGATTTTTCAGTAAGTCCCGCAGGACTTCTGAGACAATAGTCCGGTGAATTCGCTTCCAGTGAGATTATTCGAATGAATCAGAGTAGGAAAATGCTTATAGATTAGCAGCGCAGAGGGGCAGAGGTGGAAATGCCTTCGAAGGGAATAAGTAACGCGGAGTAATGATGACTCTGCAAGAGGATGCCATTGAATCCTTCCAACGGCATTGCGAGACAAACAGCCAATTCTATTTCCAGGGTTCTTTGATCCGAAGAAACAACTCGATATTTGCAGGTGTCGGGTTTGGGCAGCTCCTTTTTATCAAAAAGGTTGCATGCCGTGGGCAACTTGCTTGCGCAGGCGAGAGGCGGGCCCAACACAATCGTGACCACGATTATCGCCAGAACCCAAATAAAATATGTTCTCAAACGGCCTGACATCTCCTTGATCTCCTCTCTTTTCCTATCACCCTCTTTCAAGAGCATTTCCCATGCCATAGAAATCCCCACCAAGAAAAGCTTCACAATTTCAAATGGTTATATTTCTCTTTCCCAAGTGGAAAATCTTAACCCTCGAAATCTTACCTGACAGTATTGTCGATTAGGAAAAAAAATAATTAACAAATCAAAATAGTTAAAAAAGCACACTCGTCGTCGATCTTGATGCAAGACGACAATTTTGTCGAATCAATTTGGCTGGCAAGATTTGGAATGATTATATGGAAAGATTTTTATTAAAAAAGCATTTGTCATCCTTTACATTTTTTGTTGTATGTCTTCAAGCAAACGCTCCAACCACTCATCGACACCGCTCAGCGCTTTCATCCGGATATGCTCCAACCTTTGCCTAGTTCGACTGTCCAAATTTTCCGCAGCTTCATCCAAAAGCTCTTTCGCTTTTTCTAAAAAACGCTCCTCCCAATAATTGTCAATCATGAACGATCAGCCTCCTAAGCCGCCGGCTATGCACCGCCAGGGAAAACAAGTTTTTATTTCTTTCTCCCCCCAAGAAGCCTAGGCAATTGTGGCATAGCCCCCTGGAATGCAAATCAGGATATATCCGTGCATCTCAACGGTGGCCCCGAGCCTGAGAAAATGAGGGCGAGGTGAAAACCCGCGGTTGAACCGAGTGGAAGGACCTCCCCCTAATAACAGGCGGACCAAAAGTCCTGCTCCGGGCCACCTGCGGAGCCACATAAATAAGTCTCGGTGCGAATGCAAAACCACCAATTAAACCGGTTCCCAGGCCCAGGATTCATCCCCCTTCGAATCCCCGGTGGGCGTCTGCAGCCACAGGCACGGAAATTAGGAGGACGATCAGCAAGCCGATAAAGGCCAATTGGGGTGTTTTCCTTTCTCTACCTTCTAACAATCTTTAACGCAGCATTCTCGAAAGGGTTAACAAAAAATATTTTTGGATATCACTTCTGCCTTGATGGTCTCCTAGGAAAAACGCCTTCTCGACTGTATGGGATTGAAGAGACAACTTTGTCGAAACCGGGTCGATGATGAGGTGAGATTGGGGCGAGAAAATTTTAATCCTGATCTTTGCCTTCTAAAGCTAGGTCTTATTTTTTCTCGTAACACCGATGCCCCAATCCTGACCCCAATCTCCCGTGACCTCGATCCCGCACGACCGCAGGGTAAAAAGAAGAGCACGTCGGACTACCGATTTGATCAGGAACCGGGTGTAGCCCATTATCTTGTGAGATTCCTATGCTTCTCCAGAACTTCCCGGATCTTTCCTTTGAGTTCGGTGCAGTCAGACGATTTAATCAAGTAGGCTTCCACTCCCCAGGCCATTAAATTATTACGATGGATAGGGTAGGCCGTGTTTAAAATCACCGGAAGCTGCCGATTTTTACCCAGCAGGGTATTGAGCGTCTCCAAGCCGTCCATATTGGGCATCCGGATGTCCAGGACCACCAAATGAGGAGATTCCTGATCATACTTCTCCAAAGCTTCCTTGCCGTTCCGGGCCACAAGCACTTCATATCCTTCTTCCGAAAGCTCTTCCTGGTAGAGGAAAAGGAGGCTTGAATCATCATCGACGCAAAGGATTTTCACCATGGTTCCCTCCTCCCTGGAAGAAGAGAAGTTTACTGATTTCCTCAGCCGAAGAAAGGTATAATTTCTTTTGCGGCCGGCTCAAACGAAGAATCTTGCAATCGGACTTTCCCCCTTTTTTATTTCCCTGGCTGGGAGAGCGTGCCAAACATAGGCCTCCAAATGGAGCGCAGTCTCCCTTCGGCATCTATCCAGTATCCGAATTTCAGTGGGCCAACCTGCTCGCTAAACCCAAATGGCGAAATTTACAGTGCCGTATGAATTGAGGACCGGCTCGGATTCCAGAGTCCATTTACCGGAGGCCGTTGTTACGAATACCTCACATGGCCTATCCTCGACCCAGGCGCCGTCTACGAATAATTTGTATTCATGCCGGCCGATGCTTAATTCAATGGCTACGTTCCACGCGCCATTTTCCCCCTTGAGCATGGGCAGTGCCTGGGTATGCCATTCGTTAAATTTACCCGCGAGATAGACTTCCTTTGCTTCCGGGGCCTGGAAGATAAAATGGATTTTTCGCGTTTGGCCATTCTCTTTTACCTTGATCAAAGAGCGACCCTTTGCTTTCCGTTTGTTCCTTTTTTTCATGCCTAGTCCTCCTTTCGGGCAAAGAATAAGCTTCCCCGCCTCCTCTGCAAGGCCTCCCTAAAAATAACAAAGAACTTTTCTCTGAAAATGTTTTCCTCCCAAAGAGTCAGAAAATATCCTTTAATCGCCCTATTTC
>Ga0315274_10012962_pt1 | contig 11864 bp, 13 predicted proteins | sample YL17G02_20_MG_FD_203700 | JGI IMG/M metagenome (GOLD analysis project Ga0315274, IMG submission 203700) | Sediment microbial communities from Yellowstone Lake, YNP, Wyoming, USA - YL17G02_20 | ecosystem: Environmental > Aquatic > Freshwater > Lake > Sediment | place: USA: Wyoming | collected... | reverse complement strand
TGACGAACTGGAGAAGCAGAGAAAGCGGGTGGAGGAAGAGCTGGAGGAAAAAGAGGAGTGAGATGAGCAAGCGGCGTGTCATGTTTACCTTCAACGAGGAGCAGATACGGGACCCAATCATCTATAACCTCGGGCAGCAGTTCAAGCTGGTGACCAATATCCACCGTGCCCGCCTTTCCGAAGAGAAAGGCTGGATTGTGCTCGAGCTGGAGGGTGACGAAAATAACATTGAACAGGGCCTTGCCTGGGTCACCAGCAGGGGGGTCCGCGTCGACCCCATGGATGGATAAAGCGAGGAGAGTTAATATGAGGAGAATCTATCTTGACTATGCCGCCACCACGCCCACCCACCCCGACGTGGTCAAGGCGATGCTTCCCTACTTTTCTGATTCTTTCGGCAATCCTTCCAGCATCTATGGCTGCGGGCAGGAGGCGAGAGAGGCCATTGAGGGCGCCAGAGCCAGCGTCGCCGCGCTCATCGGTGCCCGGGGTGAGGAAATCATCTTCACCAGCGGTGGCACCGAGTCCGATAACGCCGCGCTCAAAGGCGTGGCTTATGCTAATTCGAACCGGGGCAACCATATCATCACTTCATCCATTGAGCACCACGCCATTCTGGAAACCAGCCACTTTCTGCAAACGCAGGGGTTCGAGGTAACCCGCCTGCCAGTGGACGAGCACGGCATGGTTGACCCCGATGACGTGCGCCGGGCGATTACGGATAAAACGGTCATCGTTTCCATTATGCACGCCAACAACGAGGTCGGCACCATTCAGCCCATTGCCGAAATCGCTAAAATAACCGGAGAGGCCGGCGTCTATCTGCACACCGATGCCGTGCAGACGGTGGGGCACATTCCGTTTAATGTGGACGAACTGGGCATTGACCTGCTCTCCATGTCCGCCCACAAACTTTACGGTCCCAAGGGAGTGGGGGCTTTCTACATAAGAAAAGGTACCAAGCTCGTCTCTTTCCTGCATGGTGGCGAGCAGGAATTCGGGCGGCGGGCCAGCACCCACAATGTTCCCGGCATTGTTGGCCTGGGAAAGGCAGCACAGATTGCGCAGCAGGAGATGGATGAAGAAGCGGAACGGGTAACCCGCCTCCGCAATAGATTAATCAGTGGCATTCTGGAAAACATTGACCATACCCGACTCAACGGCCATCCGCAGGTGCGGCTGCCCAATAACGTCAACGTGAGTATCTCTTACGCCGAGGGCGAGGCCATGTGTCTGAACCTTGACCGGGAAGGTATCTGCTGCTCGACCGGTTCTGCCTGCAGTTCCACTGCCACCGAGCCATCCCACGTCCTGCTGGCACTGGGGCTTGACCCGCTGCAGGCCCACAGTTCCCTGAGGTTCAGCCTGGGCAAGTGGACCACCGAAGAGGAAATCGACCGGGTGCTGGATGTGTTGCCCCGTATTGTCGCCAAACTGAGAGCCATGTCGCCACTGTTGAAGAGCCACCATTAACTCTTTTTATATTTACTATCATCAAGGAGGAAACATGTTACCGGAGATAGGCAAAGTAGACAAAGCAACCTTTGACCGGGTTATCTTCCCCAACCTGGGCAAACCTGACCGCTCGGTGCTCATTGGCCCCAAACATGGCGTCGACGCCGCCGTAGTCGAGCTGCCCGGCGGCGAGGTCATGGTGGTGGCCGAAGACCCCACGTTCGGGATGCCGGTGCTCATGCCGCACTTCGGCTGGTCTATCGTGCACATCTGCGCCAGCGATGTCGCCGTGATGGGCGTGCCGCCCAGATACATGACCATCTGCCTCATGCTGCCGCCAGGCACAGAGGAGAGCGTTCTGGAGCATATCTGGCTGGAAGTACATCAGGAATGCCAGAAGCTGGGCATTGCCATCATCGGAGGGCACACCGGGGTTTATCCCGGCATAGGCTACCCGCTAAACGGTGGCTGCACCGTGTTCGGCATCGGTAAAAAGGAACAGCTTACTCCTCCCTCCAACGCCAGGGTCGGCGACCGGGTGATAATGACCAAGGGCCCGGCAGTGGAGGCAGCCGGGATACTGGCCTTCCAGGCAGAGAAGGCGCTGGTGGAGAAGTTCGGACGGGACATCGTAGAAAAGGCCAAAGCCCTCTTCATGGCGATGACCGTGGTGCCAGATGCGCTGATCGCGGGCCCCAATGCTCATGCCATGCATGACGCCACCGAGGGTGGCCTGCTTAACGGCATATATGAGGTTGTGGAAGCTTCTGGGGCCGGAGTGACCATTTATGAAGACAAGATAGTTACCCCTGAAGAGATAGCAATCGTCTGTCAGCACTTCAACATTGACCCGCTCATCTCCATCGGCGAGGGCACGCTGGTCATCACCGCCACTCCGGGAAATACCCCTAAAATCATCAACGACCTGAAGAAACATAATATTGCTGCCTGGGAAATCGGCGAGGTGACCAAAAAAGACAGGGTTTTTGTCCGCAGGAATGGCAAAAAGGAGGCGCTGACGCCGGTCAAGGTGGACCCATTCTGGGCAGCCTACTTCAGCACGCTGGGAGGATAAAATTTGAGAACAAATCAGCAAGAGGAAATGATACTGGGCAACCTGGCCCGCGCCGTGGTCACACTCCAGGAGAGCGCCGAATTCGCCCTGCTCATGCCCGAAGTCAGAGTTAATCTGGTCTATGCCTTGCCCGACGCCAGGACAGCTAAAGATGTCGCCGCCATTGACGGCAGGATAACGGTGGTGCGGGGATTTCCTCACGCCTCCGGCCTGCCGACCTGGGGAGGCTCCGACCACATGGCCCGCCTGATAATCGAGGTGAGGAAGTATGACCCCGGTATAAACGCCGGCATAAACTTCAAATGTGACGCTAACGTGATTGGTGTGATGAAGCGGTACTGCGCGGAGAAGAAGTTTCTCTTTGGCTGGATTGACCGCACCAGGGAGCCGGCAGAAGTGGCGGAAAAGGACCGGAGCTCCATGCCCTGGAAAGTCAAGCAACTGGTGGACAGTTCCGGTGGCGTGCCCAAGCTCTTTTACGAAGGCGATGGCTGGGGCAAGGAGCCGCTTTCGGTGGCTCTGGGCGCTACTGCGGTCGAAGTGGTCAACATCGCCATTGACATCGCGCGGCGCTACAAGCAAAAATTGGGCTGAGCTCAGCTTCCAGACAACTCATTTTATACGACCTCAGTTCTGGACAATCTTTATCAGGTAAAGAGCCGTGGAAAAAGTAGCCGTGGCCATGAGCGGCGGCGTCGATTCGTCTGTGGCCGCTGCCCTGCTTAAAGAAAGAGGCTATCAGGTTGTCGGCGTCACCATGCGTCTCTGGCCGGAAGATGCCGCGGGTACTTCAATAAACAGCCCTTCTGATTCGGTCAGTGGTGCCCGTCGCGTAGCTGATGCGCTCGGCATCCCCCATCATGTGATTGATTTAAGCAATATTTTCCACGATAAAGTGATTGCCCCTTTCTGCCAGGAGTACCGCATGGGGAGGACGCCAAATCCCTGCGTGCGCTGCAATCGCTACCTCAAGTTTGACGCCCTTTTCCAACAGGCCCGGTCGCTGGGAGCACGTTATATCGCCACCGGACACCACGCCAGAGTGTCCAAGGACGATACTTCAGGCAGGATGCTCCTCTATAAAGGTCGGGACAGGGAAAAGGACCAGTCCTATTTCCTCTATGCGCTGACTCAGGAGCAGCTAAGCCGCACCATGTTCCCCATCGGGCATCTGACCAAAGAAGAGGTAAGGGCAATGGTACGGGAGAGAAACCTGCCGACCGGCCGCCAGCCGGAGAGCCAGGACATCTGTTTCATTAAGAACAATAACTACGCCAATTTCCTCAGAGACCTCATCCCTCAGGCATCCCGGCCGGGGCCCATACTGGACGAGCAGGGCAATATCCTCGGCCGCCACCGCGGTATCATGAACTACACCATCGGGCAGCGCCGGGGACTGGGCATCGCCGCCAGAGAACCCCAGTACGTGGTTGCCATCGAGCCAGAACATAACACCGTCATCGTTGGCCGCCGGGAAAGAGCATTGGGTGATGAGCTTGTAGCCGCCCACGTCAACTGGGTCGCCATTGACCGACCAACCGGAGCCTTCACCGCTAAAGCCAAGATAAGATACCGTCACCTTGAAGCCGAGGTCACCATTACCCCGGTCGATGAAGACCAAGTTTATGTAAAGTTTAAGGTGCCACAGCTGGCCATCGCGCCGGGTCAGGCCATCGTGTTCTATGATGGCGATAAGGTGCTCGGTGGTGGTACAATAATGTCATCAGGCAAATCAATGGCACCGGAGCCGGTAATGGCTAGAGTCGTCGCCATCTGCACCAGCCAGAAAAAAGGGACCCGCAAAAAGGCTATCGCGGAAGGCCAGCTTGAAGAGGGTTATGGTCTGGTCGGCGATGCCCATGCGGGCTGTTTGCCCAACCGCCAGGTGAGCCTGCTCGCCCTGGAAAGCATCGACAAGATGCGCCGTCTCGGCCTGGAGCTGCATCCCGGCGATTTTGCCGAAAATATCACCGTGGAGGGCATGAACCTTTGCCGGTTGCCCATAGGCACCAAGCTGGTGATAGGCGAAGACGTTCTGCTTGAAGTCAGCCAGATAGGCAAAGAGTGCCACACCGCCTGCGCCATCCGCCGCCAGGTTGGACAGTGCATCATGCCTGAGGAAGGTGTCTTTGCCCGCGTTTTAAGAGGCGGGAAAGTCAGGCCAGGAGATAAAGTATCGATTGGAGAAGGACCATGACCGACACCAATGCCTCCCTGGTGGAAAAGATTTTAAAGCTGAAAAAGGAAAGGAATGCCGTTATCCTGGTCCATAACTATCAGCTTGGTGAGGTGCAGGACATCGCTGATTTCGTGGGCGATTCCCTGGGCCTGAGCCAGAATGCAGCCAAAACCAGGGCCGACGTCATTGTGTTCTGCGGCGTCCACTTCATGGCGGAGACAGCGGCTATCACCTGTCCCAAGATGACTGTTCTCCTGCCGGACCGGCATGCCGGCTGCCCGATGGCCAACATGATCACCGCAGAACAACTGCGGCAGAAGAAAAAAGAGCTGCCGAATGCCACCGTGGTCTGCTACATCAACTCCACGGCGGCGGTGAAGGCGGAATCCGATATCTGCTGTACCTCGGCCAACGCTATCAAGGTGGTGGAGAGCATTGATAATGACGAGGTGCTGTTCGTGCCTGACCAGTATCTGGGGCACTACGTGTCAACCAAGGTAAAAAACAAAAAGTTTCACCTCTGGCCGGGCTACTGCCCGACGCATGTCCGCATTCAGCCCCAGGATATCATCCGGCTCAAGCAGGAAAATCCCCGGGCGAAGGTGGTTGTGCACCCAGAGTGCCGCCCCGACGTCATCGCCGTGGCCGATGAGGTCGCCAGCACCGGAGGCATGATACGGTTTGCCCGCCGGGACGACGTTCAGGAGATGATTGTCGGCACGGAGATTGGCATAATCCACCGGCTCAAAAAGGAAAATCCGGGCAAGAAATTCATCCCCGTCTCGGAGCAGGCGGTCTGCCCCAACATGAAGCTCATCACGCTGGAGAAAGTCCTCTGGTCGCTCGAGGAAATGAGGCCGGAGGTAAAGGTATCGGAGGCCACCAGAATTAAAGCCTGGGCGGCGGTGGACAAAATGCTGGCCATCGTCTGAGGTGGGCACAGAGCATCGCCTAGAGCATGCCCAGCTCATCGAGAAGCTTAATCACCCTCATTGATTCAGCCGCACCGGTGCTACCACGCATGGCCACCGCCACGGAAACGGTCTCCAAAAACTCCTCTCGTGTGGCACCAGCCGCCTGGGCATGTTTTGACTGGGCCAGAATGCAATTGGTGCACCCCACTCCCAGCGCGATGGCCAGCGACATCAATCTTTTGACCTTGGTGCTGAGCGCGCCGTCCTGGTAAACGGCGTCAATCAGGCCGTGCAGGCCAGCGTATACATCAGGCAGTTGCTGCTTAAATTTTTCCACCAGTTTCAGGCGCTCTTCGTTGAGTTTTACCTGGCTCTCCATGACATCTCCTTTCCCCGGCTATTTCAGCTCCGCAAGGGAGGTATAGAGGATATCAAGCATCTTGTCCGCCTCCTTTTGGGTGGTTATGATGGGCGGGTTAAAACGCACCCTGGTGTAATCCTTGGCCAGCGCCATGCGGACGTACAGACCCCGGTCCAGCACCTTGCGTACCCACTTCTGCATCGTCCCGGTATCAAACGGTGTCCTGGTCTTTTTATCTTTCACCAGCTCTATCCCGAGCATCAGGCCCAGGCCGCTGCAATCACTGACGCTGGGCAGGCTTTTAAACTCCCGGTTCAGGCGCTTTAATACATAGGCACCGACCTTTTCCGCATTGGCCACCATTTTGTCCCGGAAAATGATTTTCAGTGCGGCCCTGGCGGCCGCAGCGCATATGGGGTTACCGTGCTGGGTGAAGCCGTGCCAGAGCATGGTGCCCTTCAGCCCGGCAAATATACGGTCGTTGAGCAGCGCCGCACCGAAAGGCAGGTAGCAGCCGTTAATCGCCTTGGCCACCGTTATGATATCCCACTTTACCGGCCAGTGCTCCTGACCCCAGAGTTTGCCCGTCCGGCCGAAACCGGTCTGCACCTCATCGCAGACCATAAACACATCGTGGTCATTGCATATCTGCCGCACGATGGGGAAATATTCCGGCGGCGGGGCCACATTGCCCGCTGCGCCCATCACCGGCTCCGCAATGTAGGCCGCAATGCTGTCCGCCCCTTCCGCCTGTATCACCTTCTCAAGGTAGCGGGCACAGAGAACATCGCAGGACGGGTATTTCAAATCAAAGGCACACCGGTTACAGTAAAAGGTGGGTGCCTGGATAAAGCCAGCGGCGAGCGGTGCATACCCGGTCCAGAACGCGCCGCTCCCGGCACGCGTCGCCGCTGCCGAGCCCATTCCGGCCCCATGAAAACCGTTTTGCAGGCTGATGATTTTATATTTCGGCCTTCCCTGAACATGCCAGTAAAGACGTGCCATTTTGAAGGCCGTCTCCACCGCCTCCGTGCCGCCATTGGTGAAGAAGAAGTGTGTCATTCCCTCGGGGACAACCTTGGCCAGCTCCGCCGCATACTCGATAATGGGCACGTTTGACTGCTTGGCCAGCAGGTGACAAAATTGCAGCTTACGCGCCTGCTCGCAGATGGCATCGATGATTTCTTTCTGCCCGTGCCCCAGGGTGTTGCTCGTCTGCTGCGAGGCGGCATCGTAATAAGCTTTCCCCTCAGTATCCCAGCATTTTACCCCTTCCGCCCTCTCAATAATTGGCCACACGTCTTCGCTGCCCACCACGGCGAACCCGTGTATCAGGTATTTCCGGTCCAGAGCCAGGAGCTCCTCGGTCCGCTTGCTTACCATCTTGTCCTCCTTTGCTTCCGATTTGAGAGGAGTGTGGTTGTAACCCTAATTATACAACAGGCCAGCGCTAACGCGCTGGCCCAATTGTATCCCATATAAGTACGACTGGATGGCCCCTATTTCACGAAGCGCACTGTTACCGACCCCAGCCGGTCAAAAGTGGCACGGTAGCTGCACGGGCCATCAACAAAGAGGGCGGCATGTACTGAACCGGAGATGATGAATTCGCCTTTGCCTATGCTCATGTCGTAGTCGGCCAGCTTGTTGGCCAGGCTGGCGACCGCCTGCGCCGGATTGCCCAGCACCGCGGCGCCAGCGCCGGTGGCGATCACCTCGCCGTCTTTATCCAGCACCATGCCGATGAGCCGCAGGTCGATGCCATCAACCGGTGTCAGATGCCCGCCGAGCATCACCATGGAGCCGCCGGAATCATCGGAAATCCCGTCCGGAGCCTTCTTTCTCTGCTCCTTATAGCGGTTATCGGCGATTTCAAAGGCGGGCAATACACCAGCGGTCGCCGCGAGTACCTTGGCGACATCCACACCCGGGCCTTTCAGTTCTTCCTTGAGGATAAAACAGATTTCACCCTCAATTACCGGCTTCACCAGCTTGCTCAGCGAGACCGTCTCACCTTCGGGGACAACCATGGTGTTGAAGATGTGCCCGTAGATGGGCTCGTTAACGCCGAACATAATCTGATTGGCTTTGGCGCAGAGCCCGACCTTGCGCCCGACAATCTTCTCCCCACTCCTCAGCCTCTCCTGAACCAGTTTCATCTGAATGGCATAGGCATCGGCCATGGTGACATCAGGGAACCGGTCGGTTAAATTGACGATTGATTTGGCCGTCCTCTGCGCCTGCAGAATCTCCTTGGCCATCTGCTCCATTTGCTTTTCGGTTAAAGGCATGTGTACCCTCCTCTATATATTATTTTTTGAAATACGAATAGCATTGAGCTATCACCGCTATCTTAAGTCGGCGCACTCCAACTGTCAAGTTTACGCCCTTTTGATTTCAGCCACCTCTGTTTCTGGCTGACCCGTGTTTCTTCATCCGTAGGCTGGTAGCGCGAGCAAAATTCCTCCCGAAAGCGAGGAAAGGTGCCATCCATTATCGCCACCCGCGCTTTCTCCATCAGACCATGAATGAAGTACAGGTTGTGGAGCGTTGCCAGCCGGTACGCCAGCAGCTCCTCACTTTTGAAAAGGTGGTGCAGGTAGGCAGCGGAGAAATGGCGACAGGTATAGCAGTCGCAGCCGGGCACAATGGGTTGCTCCCGGCGGCTGAAATCGGCATTTCTGATATTGCGCCGGCCCTCTCTGGTGAAAAGAGCACCATTCCGCGCCACGCGGGTAGGCAGAGCACTATCAAAGATATCGATGCCCCGCTCCACCCCCCCGATAATGTCCTCCGGAGCGCCCACGCCCATGAGATAGCACGGCTTATTTTGGGGCAGCAGCGCCGCCGTCTGTTCCACCATCTCAAAGGTCACCTTCTTCGGCTCACCAACACTCAGACCACCGATGGCGTAACCATCAAAGTCCATGGCCGTGAGGTATGCCGCCGACTGTTGCCTGAGCTCGGGAAAGACACCGCCCTGCACGATGGCAAACAGCGCCTGACCAGGATGCTGGTGCGCCTTAAGACACCGCTCCGCCCAGCGGTGGGTGAGTTCCGTCGCCTGCTGCACTTTCTCAAAGCTGTCACCATACGCGGAGCACACGTCCAGCACCATGATAATGTCGGCGCCCAGTTTTTCCTGGTACGCTATGGCCAGCTCGGGGGTAAATAAGTGCTCGCTGCCGTCAATATGGGAGCGGAAGGTCACCCCTTCTTCATTGACCCGGCAGAGCGGGGCCAAGCTGAAAATCTGGTAGCCCCCGCTATCGGTCAGGATGGCGTCATCCCAGGCCATGAATTTATGTAAACCACCCAGCTTCTCCACCACCTCAATGCCCGGCCTGAGGTAGAGGTGATAGGTATTGGCCAGCACTATGCCATAGCCGATTTCTTTGACTTCCTCTGGAGTTAATGTCTTGACCGCACCCTGGCTGCCCACCGGCAGAAAGAGCGGCGTCGGCACCGTGCCGTAAGGGGTTACCAGCTCCCCTGCCCGGGCAGCACCACAGGCCTTGATTAATTGAAAACTTTCTTTCATTCTGAGCTAGTCGTAGTATAGCTCAAGACGTTATGATTTGTCTTGGCGGCCAAATAAAGATAATATTAAAACAGTGAGGGAAAAATTCAAACAAATATTATCTAACAGGAAAAAACGGCGCATCTTTGACCCGAAACGGACTTCCGCCGCAGTGCTGGTGCCCATTTACGAGAGAGATGGACAGTACCATATCCTGTTCATCAAGCGCACGGAATGGGTGGAAAAGCACAAGGGAGAGATATCGTTTCCCGGCGGCGCCTATGAAGTGCGCGATGGGACACTGCTCAATACCGCCCTGCGCGAGAGCGCCGAGGAAATCGGCCTGAATCCAGATGACGTTGAGGTGCTCGGCGAGCTCGACGACGAGGTCAGCGTCAAGACCAACTACGTCATCACGCCTTTCCTGGCCTTCATCCCCTGGCCCTATGAATTCAGGGTGGACGGCCGGGAAACAGAGGCCATAATTGAAGCCCCCATTCAGGCACTTATGAACCGGGGCTTTTCTCGCCAAGAAGTCAGAGACAGTGAGACGCTTACTGCCTACTACTACCACTATCAAGGCAGGGTTATCTGGGGGGCGACAGCCCGCATCCTGACCAAGTTTCTGGACGTCTTGGCTCAGGCGGCACGGGCCTGATTACCACCTTGTTTCCAGCCTAGTGCATTCCACAGGCATTTCCACCTCCCATCCACCAAGTCAATATGCAGCCTAAGTTAATATCATTTTATTAAGTTTTATAATATATCAATGTTGATTTTATTTAAAATATATTGTACAATTTACTAAGAAGTGTGGTTCAAACATGGCCAAGAAAGATTATTATATAACGCTGGGCGTCAGCCGCAACGCCAGCGAGCAGGAGATAAAGAAGGCATACCGCCGGCTGGCACGTCAGTATCATCCCGACGTGAACCCCGGCAACAAGTCGGCTGAGGCCAAGTTCAAGGAAATCAACGAGGCCTATGAGGTCCTCTCCAATAAGGAGAGCCGGGCCAAGTATGATAAGTATGGCGACCAGTGGCAGTACGCCGACCAGTTTGAACAGGCCAGGCGCCAGCAGACACCATCCTGGGATTTCGGCGATGCCGGCGGAACCACTGGCTTCCACTTTGCCGGTGAGGATATGGGAAGCCTGTTTGACGAATTGCTGTTTGGCGGGGGTCGCACCCGTAACTACACACAGCGCACCCGACCGCTGCGCGGTCAGGATATTGAGTCCCCGGTGGAAGTAACCCTCGAGGAAGCATTTCATGGCACCAGCCGGACCATCAGCCTTCAGTCGGAAGAGCCCTGCCCTACCTGCAAGGGCAGTGGATTGATACAGAAAGTGCCCTGCTCGACCTGTCAGGGTGCGGGTAGAGTGCCCCGCCTGAAACGACTTGAGGTCAAGATACCGGCCGGAGTAAATACCGGCTCGCGGGTGCGTATTGCCGGCAAGGGAGCGCCCGGATATAACGGCGGTGCCAGTGGCGACCTTTACCTGGTGGTATCGGTGAGGCCGCACCGCCAGTTTGAGCGGCGTGGCGATGACCTGTACGTGGAAGTCCCGGTGCCGCTTACGGTGGCCGTGCTGGGCGGGGAGGTGTCGGTACCCACCATGAAAGGCAGGGTGGCACTGAAGATTCCTCCGGAGACCCAGAACGGTCGTTCCTTCCGCCTTGCCGGACAGGGAATGCCCCACCTTGGCAACTCGTCCCGCGGCAACATGTTCGCCAGGATAAATATTGTCCTGCCCACGAATCTATCAGACCGGGAAAAGGAACTTTTCCAAAAGTTGAGTGAACTCCGACCCGCCTGAGAGGAGGTAAGTTTATATGGAACGAAATGATGAGCCGAGATATGTAATCAGCATTGCCGCCAGGATTCTGGGCACACAGACTTATACGTTGCGTTACTACGAAAGAATCGGCCTGATTGAGCCGAAACGTTCGCAGGGCAACATCAGGCTCTACTCAGATAGAGATATTGACCTGCTCCGCCGGGTCAAGACGCTGGTTGAGGATATGGGGGTGAACTTGGCCGGGGTGGAGGTCATTCTTCGCCTGATGCAGCGGATGGGGGAGATGCAGAACGAGATGGAAAAGCTGGAATCAACGTTAAAGAAACGGGGAGGGAGATAAAAGATGAGGCAGGAGAGGTTTACGGAACTGGCGCAAGAGGCGCTGGCGGCTTCCCAGCAACTTGCCATCCAATATAAACACATTCAATGGGAAGTGGAGCATATTTTGCTGGCGCTGCTCCAACAAGAGAGAGGACTAATTGGAGACATCCTGAAAGAACTGGAAATAGATGTGGAAGTGGTAAAACGTGAGCTGGAAGCGGTTCTGGAAAAGGTGCC
>Ga0315274_10012961_pt1 | contig 11865 bp, 13 predicted proteins | sample YL17G02_20_MG_FD_203700 | JGI IMG/M metagenome (GOLD analysis project Ga0315274, IMG submission 203700) | Sediment microbial communities from Yellowstone Lake, YNP, Wyoming, USA - YL17G02_20 | ecosystem: Environmental > Aquatic > Freshwater > Lake > Sediment | place: USA: Wyoming | collected... | reverse complement strand
CACGATTCTTCTCCTGGATCAGTTCCACTTCTGCACCGATGAGGTCGGTATTTGAAATAATCACATCCAAATAGGCAAGCGCTGTCTTCTGGATCATCTCCTTTAGCCCTGAACCCCTCAGCAGGGCATGATAAATGGTCCCATTGGGTGTCTCTTTGCTTAAACCCACGCCGCTCGTTGAATTTCCCTGAGGATCGATGTCAATGAGCAGAACCTTCTTCTCTGCCACAGCAATGGAGGCAGAGAGATTGACTGCTGTTGTGGTCTTCCCGACCCCTCCTTTTTGATTGGCAATACAAATCACTCTCGCCACAGTTGAGGCACCTGGAATCTCTTTTGGTCTTAATATATAGCATAAAAATAGGAAAGATGGGAATATTAAATTCCAATAACCAAATCCCTGCCCGCGGCAGGCAGGTCAAATCCCAAACAAATTCCAATTAGCCAATATCCAATCACCTAACCATCCTCCCTTGCTAAAGAGGGCAAGGGTGAGATTATTGCTTTTCAAATAGAAGCATGGATCTTTTGGAAGAAGTAAAGGGGAGAAAAAAAGGAATGATCTTTTGCAGCCGATATTGGATCTCTTCCATTTGTGAAAGGCATTGGATTTCTCGACTGTCCACTTCGCCTTTCATGGCGATGACCCTCCCTCCTTCTTTCAAAAAGGGGAAGCTCAGAATGAGAAAGGTTCGAAGATCAGCAAATGCCCTTGAGATAATAATATCAAATTGTCCTCCTAAACTTTTCAGAATTCCCTTGTCTTGAACACGACCATGGATTGCCTCAATTCCTTTTAAACCGAGCTTTCGGATGATGTGCCTTTGGAAATCGACCTTCTTACGAACAGAATCGATTAGGGTAATCTCAAGAGAAAGCTCCACCATTTTTAAGGGAATGCCAGGAAAGCCTGCCCCTGAACCAATGTCTAAGAGAGAAGGGATGTTGAAAAGATAAGGAAAGACGGAGAGGGAATCGAGAAAGTGTTTCAGCACAATCCCCTTCTCTGTTCGAATGGCGGTGAGGTTGATCTTCTGATTCCACTTAAGAAGTTCCCTTAGATACAGATCGAAGGCTTCGACAGTCTTTTCATCCAAAAGGATCCCGAAGGCCTTCGCCCCTTCTATAAGGAGATTCCTATTTTCAACCTCCATGCTTGAGACTCATATCATAAAATACTTCCTTTTAAAAGGAGTTAACCCTATTGTTGCATAAAGATTCGGTTGAATTAACTGGATACTATCATAAAAAGTCGGTTTCCAGTATTTTGATGATCTCTTCCCCTGTGGAATAAGAATCATGTTCGATAGCATCACGTATTATTTGCTCCACTATTGGGAGTTTTATCTTTCCAGAGAAGATGTAAAACCTATTCCACAGGGTCACCATTTGATTAATCCAGCAGATGACATTGATTTAAGAGTCGCCCCTTGATAGCCAAAGGTTTGATGAATCTGAACGCAAAATTTAATGCAACAACAGGGTTAACCTAACCCAACTCCCGGGTATAGGAAATTGTCATTTTTCATTTGTCTTATCTCTTTGGATTCTTACGGCCTCCAAAAGGGCCCGAATATTGGCCTTAAAAGCCTCAATGATTACCTCATTCCCGCTCTCTAAGATTTCAATTACATTGTCAAGGAGCTTTTTTGTTGAAGTTGGAATAGCTTGGTACGGGTTGACGGGTTCACAGATCTTCATTCCTTTTTCATATCCTTGTTGATATTTACCCTCTGCAAGAAGGGTCATAGCAGACATGATATCGCCCTTAATCTTATTAATAATAGGTTGAGGAATTTCTTCAGATTTAAGTTTATTTTCGATCTCGTCTAATTTTTGTTCCCAGAAATAAAAAAGATTTCCATGAAGAATATAATCGCTTGATATCCCAAACGCATGTCTGAGTTTTTCTAAAAATTCTCTTGAGGGCTTCTGCCTTCCTCTTTCTAAATCCGCAATATAACCATAGGAATATTCCAATTTCTTGGCGAACTCTCTTTGATTGAGCCCTTGCCTCTTACGAAAATCTTTAATCCTTTCCCCTATTTGCATATTTAGCTCGTAAATAACTAATTAATTATTAAATATCTTGACATGATGCTCGTTTTTTGCTAAGTTTCTAAACCAATGGACCCGTTAGTCATCAGAGCTGAAGTTACTCAAATCTCTATCATAAAAAAAATCGGGGGACCAGATACTTATATTAGTCCGCGAGACAAGCGCGTCCGCAAATCAAACCATTTTTCGTCTGATTCAAAGGCAATAACAAGAGAGGAAGATTTTCCTCTCGGGGAGGCCGGAGATCTGAATCTTCTTGGAAGAGTAAAGAATCTGTGGCCTCTTTTTTCTCAAGTACTCTATAAATTTTTTTAATCTTTTTCAAGGATAAATTTTAAAAACCTCTCTATTCTTTGCCATTAAAGAAATTGCCGATAGGCAAGAAAGGAGTTGGCACCATGAGGGATGAAGAAATTATAAAAGCCTTTGAGGTCATCAAAAAAAGCGGTGAACTGGTATTGGAACACCATCAATCAAGAGGTTTCAGGAACAGTTTGATTGAAGTGGGCCTTCAGAACATCATCGATATGTGTAAAATAGCCCTTGAACAGATTTACAAAGAGAAAAGGAAAGAATAAACAAATAATGCTGATAAGCAATAAAATAATAAAGGTAATGAAATCCATCCCGATCATATTAGGCATCCTTTCATCGGATATTTCCACTCTGGTTTTCACCTTTCAAATCAAAAATATACAATATTGATTTAGTTTTTTAGAATTGATACGATTAGCGTATATTCTCCAGCTTTTAGGTTCCTCATGAGCAAAGACCAATCCGAAACACGAGAAAAAGTTCAGCAACTTGTTGAGAAATTCCAGCACGAGCAGGCCGCCGGCGTGATTGGCCAGTATAATGAATCCGAGACCAAGACCGGCTTCATTGAACCTTTGCTCCAGGCACTGGGATGGAACACCCAAGACCGGAATGAAGTTGGACTGGAAGAGAAAATCTCCGGCGGGCGTGTAGATTACTCACTCAAGATCAGGGGCTCTCCAAAGATCTATATCGAAGCCAAACCTCCCCGGGCAAAGCTCACCAAAACAGAAGCAATCTCGCAAGCCATCACCTATGGTTACAATAAACGTTCTGTGCAATGGGTGCTCCTGACCGATTTTCAGGAGCTTCGCCTCTTTGATGTGACCATTCGTCCCAATAGGAGAAACCTTGAGGCGGGTCTCAGGATGGATCTCACCTATGACCGCTTTTTAGAGAGGTTTGACGACCTATGGCTTCTATCTAAAGAATCTGTTGAATCCGGACTGCTGGACCGGTCACTCCTTTCCAAAAAGCTGGATCGCCTGCGCCGTCCTGTGGATAAAGAAATCCTTGAGGATATGAAACGGTGGCGGGAAGTTTTGGCTAAGAACATCTATAAAAATCATCCTGACATGACAGAAGCGCAGCTAAAGGAAAATGTCCAGCGGATCCTTGACCGGATCATCTTCATTCGGTCCTGCGAGGACAGAGGGCTGACCTATAGCGAAAAATTGCAGGAAATGGTTCTCGACCGGCGAGACGATATCGGCACAGCCTTCATGCCGACCCTCAAAGCCCTGTTCCGTCGCTATGACCGGGACTTCGACAGCGAACTTTTCGATGAGCATTCCTGTGAAGACCTTGCAATTGATTTTCCGGTTCTAAAAGAGATTGTCCTTGAAACTTATGACCCTTATCTCTTTGATGTCATCGGTGTAGAGGTGCTTGGCAACATCTATGAGCAATATCTCGGTTTCGTACCTCGGCTTACTGAGAAGCGGGTGAAGTATGAACTTAAGCCTGAAGTCCGAAAAGCTGGCGGCATCTTCTATACGCCAGAGTATATCGTAGATTACATTGTGAAGAATACGGTTGGCCGATTCCTTGCTAAGAAGAAACCTAAGGAGATTAAAGGTCTTAGAATCTTAGATCCTGCGTGTGGATCGGGCTCCTTTCTCATCCGAGCTTATAGAGAACTGGAGGTTTATTATCAGCGTCTCAAAAAAGAAGACTGGGAGAAGCGACAAAAGGTCCTGGCCAAGGTCTATGAGGAGCAAGCTCAATTTTCTTTTGACGAAGGATCAGTGGAAACCCGTTGGGAACTGAACGTCTTTGACAAACGGAAGGTCGTTCTTAACCACCTCTTTGGGGTAGACCTCGATGAGCAGGCGGTGGAGGTTAGCCGCCTGAGTCTGATGCTTAAGATGCTTGAAGGCGCGCATGGAATCATTCCTGGGCGGGCAGTGCTTCCAACTCTTGGCCATAACATTCAATGCGGGAATAGCCTTATTTCTGGAGACGTGGTCAAACTCCAGAGCTTTTTTAAAGAGGATTGGATCAAAACCAACCCATTTGACTGGGAGATTCGATTTCGAAAGATTGTTAAAGAAGAAGACGGGTTTGATATTATCCTCGGCAATCCACCCTATGTCCGCATCCAGACTCTTCCAAAAGGCCAGGTAGGTTTTTTCAATAAGAATTATATTTCAGCTACCGGGAACTACGATATTTACACGCTGTTTTTAGAGCGAGGGCTTCAGCTTCTTAAGCCCGGGGGCATCCTTGGTTTCATCCTTCCTCACAAATTTTTTCAAGCTGCTTATGGCCAGGGATTAAGGAAGCTTATCGCTGAGAAAAATGCCCTCATGGAGGTTGTCAACTTTCGGGACAACCAAATCTTCGAACGGTCGAGCACTTACACCTGCCTGCTTTTTCTACAAAAGGGGAGAGACAGATCATTTAAGTATTCTGAAGTTGCAAAGCTGGAAGATCCAGGAAAGCAACTCCAGATTATCGGAGAACATGAGGAATACCAGGATGACCAGATGCGGGTGGGGAGGATACCGAAGAAACAGGTCACGGAAACACCATGGAGTTTTAGTTTTGGGGAGGAGGCTGCGCTTATTGAAAAGGTGAAGGCAAGGGGATTACTTCTTGGAAAGGTGACGGAAAGAATCTTCCAGGGCCTCAAGACCAGCGCAGATGGCATTTACATCTTGGATGTTATTGAACGGAAAAGCAAAACGATGAAGGCGTTTTCAAAAACCCTCCAAAAGGAAGTTACGCTTGAAACAGAGCTGCTCAAGCCTCTCATTAAAGGTGGACAAATGAGGCGTTATCTAATCGAAGAACCTGAAAAGGTCCTTCTTTTTCCATATCAAGATGCAAAATTAATCTCCAAAAGAGAGCTTCAAGAACTCCACCCCAGATGCTGGGAATATCTTTTGTCAAATAGAAGGTACCTAGAAGATCGGGAAGGTGGAATAATGAAAGGTGATAATTGGTATGCCTATGGGAGAAATCAGGCTTTAGATGTTGTTCCCCTCCCAAAAATCATCACGCCTGATCTTGCTTCATCAGCTTCATATTGCTATGATCCAGAAGGCACCTACTATTTTACTGGTGGGGCCGCTGGTGGTTATGGGATACTTCCAAAAGAAAGCATCAATGCCAATTACCTCCTGGGGCTTTTAAATAGCCGCCTGTTGGATTGGTTTCACCATCAAGCAAGCACCAGATTTAGAGGCGGATACTTTTCCTACGAATCTCGCTTTATAAAAAACCTCCCCATCCGCATCATTGATTTTCACAATCCTAAAGAAAAAGGACTACACGACGATCTGGGGAAGCTGGTGGAGGTGATGGTCGGTTTACGGAAACAGGAACAAAAAGCTAAAGGTCATGAACTTGAGCAGTTGAAGCGCCAGATCGAAAAGACGGACACTGAAATTGATGATATTATCTATATACTGTACAATCTTACTCCAGGAGAGATTAAGATTGTAAAAGGAGAATTATGAAAAGGAAACTCCCAAACAAAAATGCTTTTAAGAAAGGTACTAGGCGCGTTGAAGCCTGGATCTATACCGTTATTAATCCGTTGATCGAAGCTCTCAAGGTGGAGAAATCTTTCTTAAAAGAAAAAAATTGGACGTGGCGTTATCAGACAAGGAGCTTGGAATTTATACTCCCCCTCGAAAAATACGTGGATTTAGCCTCCCTGCCAAATTTCAGTGACTTTCTAAAGGCCAATCCTCAAATAGAACGGAAGAGGAAAAAACACGAGGATCTTTTTGTAGTCTTATCTGAAAATTGCCAAATCGCTTTCAATCACCTTGTAGCGTTGGAAACATTCCAGGACAAAGTCAAGTCCGCTCTTACCGCCTATGAGAGGGAGAATCCAGGTGAAGGATTCCTTGGGGGGGCGGTCCCTGGAAAAGATTTTGATAAGCTTTTTGCCCAGTATATTGTTAACTGGATTAAAGAGCTACCAGGTCATTATACTACGGCAAAGTTTTGGTCAAAATTCGGAGGTGAATTTCTGCAATTTCGAACCCATGATGTGTTTGACAAGCTTGATGCATCAGGGGAACTGCTTGAGAAAGAAGACGAACGTCTTTCGAAGACGTTGGAAGATCTGAGGTCCGATCTGGTCGAGACGTATGACATTCCGGCTGCTCCGGTTTATCACTACGACTTGGCGGGGCAAGGAAGATAAATTAGCTGCTTCGAAAAATTATGTATTTGATTCCAAGACATCCCATTGTTGACACCGGCCCTCTCTTTGATTTTCTTTTGTGGCAATTTTCAGAGTCTTTTAGAATGCCTGCACTTTTATCTAAGCTCAGATATCTCACGAATAATTTCTATAGAGAATCCGTTCAATGGTACTTCACAGAAGCAAAACCCATCACAACATGCCCTGAGGTTATCGCTGAGATTCATCAGCATGCAGAACGAGTGCGTGGATTGCGGCTCGGAGATTTCTGGAGATTTGCGCAAAAAGAACTCATGGAATTGGGCTTACGTGAAGAAATGGTGAGATTGCTTGAAATGGATGTTAACATACTGTCGGATACCGGTCCAACTGACGCTGCACTTGTCCATCTTTCTCACCAAATAAGGCAGCCAGTTTTAACGGAAGATGGTAAACTTAGAACTAAGTGCCGAAGTTGGGAATTGCCAGTTCTGGGTATTACTGAGATTTTGGCTTTTTGGCAGCAACACGAGACTGGATCGTCAAAATAGAGATGGACATTAACCATTTCTCCCTCTCCCTTAAGAGGCCGTGTCACAATGTCATTCTGAGGCGTCAGCCGAAGCATCTCTAATCTATAATGACCTGAATTCTTTAGATTCTTCGCTTCGCTCAGAATGACAGCAATGGGGTTCTTGGTCATTACGACACAGTCTTCAGGGCAGGGGAATTTTTATGGTTTCCCTTTTTAATGTCTATTTTTGGGCGGATAGAAGGAGCATAGGAAGCGGTTTTTGACTAACAGGTAAAATGAGTGGAGGTGAATAATGGCGTATAAAGTATTCATAAGCCATAGCACACGGGATCGGGGGTTAGTTATTGCCCTTGCAAATTTGTTTTCAAAGCTTGGGGTTAAGGTTTTTGTGGCGGAGTGGAATCTCACTCCGGGGGAGCGGATTGATGAGAGGGTGTTCAGAGAGATAGAGAATGCCGATTGTGTAGTTGTCCTGCTCACAAAAGATGGGATGCGGTCAAACTGGGTCCAACAAGAAATCGGGTTTGCTCTTCAAAAAAAGAGACCTCTTATTCCCCTTGTAGAAAAAGGAACGGATCGAAGGGAATTAGCTTTTTTGCAGTTGAACAATTACATTGAGTACGATCCATTACAACCAGAACAAGCAATGATGAGGATATCCACCTTTATGAAATCATCAAAAATAAAGAAGGAGGAAAAAGAAAAAACACTGCTTGTCGCCGGAGCTTTTATCGCCTTCCTCCTACTATTTTCTGGAGAAAAAAGATGAAAATATCGTACCTACCCTCCAAAGATGAGCTGATTTTGAGAATTTGTGCTGTTGGTAAAAAACCAAATAAAAAAGCAGGCCCTCTAAAGTTATGGTGGGATGCTGAAGGAAGCATTTGTGCTGTGTCTATAACAAATTACACACACGAATTAAAAGAATTTGAAGAGAATCTTTCTACAATCCAGCTTGGCGGCATCTGGAAAGGAGTTAAGATCTCAAGTAAAGATATTAAAGAGGTACGAAAAACCCTCTTGGAAAAAATTGAGGAGAAATGGTAATGCCCTATGTGACAGATACCCATTCTATTGTGTGGCACATGGCAGACGATCCTAAGCTTTCCAAAGAAGCAAAAAGGGTCTTTCAGGAGGTAGATAGCGGTTCGGATTATATTTATATTCCTTGCATCGTTTTTTTTGAATTGATGTACCTCGTGGAGAAGAAGAAAATCGAAATAGAGTTTAACGACTTTGTTAACTTAACATTATCTTCGAAGAATTATAAAGTTGAACCACTATGTTTGCCCATCATTGAAAAAAGTCGGACAATTCCAAGAAGAAAAATTCCAGATCCTTGGGATAGGCTTATTATTGCCACTTCTTTACATCTGAGGCTCCCGTTGATTACTCGAGACAGATCTTTACGAAAAATGGGATTTGACACAATATGGTAATTTTCACAATGTAGGGGGCACATCTTCAATTGCCAGTTTGAGAAAAAAAGAAGGGTAGGTTGACTTAACATTAATTATGCTGTTCTATTATGCTAATAATATATGTGCTTTAGGCAAATAGGGAGGCTACGATGAGAGTTACGGTCCATATCCCGGAAAGTGTGAACAACGAGATCAGGAGAGCCGCTGCAAAAGAGAAGAAATCGGTCTCATCGTTTATTGCGGAAGCTGCTAAATACTATATTAGAGAAAAGAGGAGGAGGGAACTTGGGTTAAAGGTATTGGCACTTGCCGGAAAGGCAAAGATATCCGGTGATGCTTTAAGACACTTGGAAGAAGGCAGGGAGGAGCATGATAGGCCTTGATACGGGTTTTTTCATTAGACTCCTGGAAAACAAAAAAGAAGCGGTTCGGATATGGCAAGGGATTGTCGAGGGAGAAGAATCATCTGTATCTTGTCTCACGATCTTTGAGCTTAAGAGGTTATCGCTGAAGAAGGCGATCGATGAAGAAACAACAGGCCTACTTATCGATGCCATACTTTCAATCTGTGAAGTTACTTGGATTGAAGGAAAAGAAATTCTTCTCATGGGGGCCAACCTTTCACACGGCCTCGGGATACCGGCAGTGGATGCATTGATTCTCGCAGGGTTCTTGATGCTAAATGTAAACACGATTTATACAACCGATTCTCATCTTGAGCTTCTCTATAAAAAGGGTATTAAGATTCTTAAGTTGTGAGAATTTCTTGCCTCTTTCTACAAGAGTCTCCCCGAATCTTCGCTTAAATTTTCATCAAATCCTCCTCAGTTCCGATTAAATTCTTTTTTTTGACCTGCCTTCTTCTTTCTGTTAAAATGCCCACAATTTAATTTTCTTTCTTTGAGATGCTATGCCCAAAGCGAAAACCCATTTTGTATGTCAATCCTGTGGATATCAGGCTCCTAAATGGCTGGGGAGGTGTCCAGGATGTCAGGAGTGGAACACCTTTGTTGAAGAGCAGATCATCGAGGAAAAAATTCCTGAACGCGACCTTCTCGGTTTTGAGGCAGCGGCTTTTCCAATACCGATCACTGAGGTCGTCGGCGAGGAGAGAGGTCGGCTCCAGATCGGGATCGGAGAGTTTGATCGGGTCTTGGGAGGAGGAATTGTTTTCGGATCGGTGATTTTGGTCGGAGGGGATCCAGGCATTGGCAAATCGACACTTCTCCTCCAGGTGATGAACCGCTTGGCATCAAAAGGGAGGGAAGTCCTTTACATTTCAGGGGAAGAGTCTCTCCAGCAGACCAAGATGAGGGCAGAAAGGCTCGGAATTTTCTCCGATCAACTCTTTGTTGTTTCAGAAACATCCTTAGAGAAGATCCTCCAGGATATCGAAACACTCAAGCCATCCACTGTGGTCATTGACTCCATTCAGACCATCTACTCCTCTGACCTTCCTTCCACACCGGGATCGATTACCCAGGTGAGAGAAGCGTCGAGTCGATTACTCTATTTGGCAAAACATCTCTCTATTCCCATCTTTCTTGTGGGCCATGTCACCAAAGAGGGTTTTATTGCAGGGCCGAAAGTTTTAGAGCACATGGTGGATACAGTTCTTTACATTGAGGGAGAGGCCAACCACTCCTTTCGCATTTTGAGGGCGGTGAAGAACCGTTTTGGTTCCACTAATGAAATCGGAGTTTTTGAGATGAAGGATTCTGGGTTGGTAGAAGTTCTTAGTCCTTCTGAATTCTTTCTTTCTGAACGGACCCAACATACCTCCGGTTCGGTCGTCATGCCCAGTATGGAGGGCTCAAGACCCATCTTGGTTGAACTTCAGGCCTTGATCGTTCCTACACATTTTGGCATCCCGCGGAGAACTGCCCAAGGGGTGGATGCCAACCGTGTTTCACTTCTGGTTGCTGTGATGGAGAAGAGATTGGGAATGCATCTGCTCAGTCAGGACATCTTTCTCAACATCGCCGGTGGGATGAAAGTGGAAGAGCCTGGCATTGACTTAGCAGTGATTGCCTCGATCGCCTCAAGTTTTAAGGATAAAATGATCGATCCTGAACTGGTAGTCTTTGGAGAGGTGGGGCTGGGAGGAGAAGTGAGGGGAATCAGCCAATCAGAAGTAAGGGTGAAAGAGGCCTCGAGGTTGGGATTTAAACGATGCCTTTTTCCAAAACAGAATCAGGAGAAGATGAGGGAGATGAAAGGCATCGAATTGATCGGGATCAGGACGGTTGAAGAAGCAATGGCAGTGCTGTCTAAGGGAGATTGACATTCCCTTGATTCTCCTCACAGTCGGTTTGTCCTGAGTTGTTGTGGGGCTCATCAAGTTCAAATGTCAAAGCTCAAATGCCGAATGAAGTCCAAATGACAAAATGCCTAAATTGGAATTTCTGTTTTAGTAATATTTGAACTTTAACATTTGACATTGTTTTTGTTTCATTTGGATTTTGAACTTTGAAATTTGACATTTAAGAGGGGGACCTTATGAAAAAATGGGCAGTCAGATTGATTTTGATCCTTTTTGTCTCTTTATATGCCCTCCCTGGTGAAGCACAGGAGAAGATTGAGAACCCAGGGGAACTCTACGATTCATCTGTGGGACTTTATTACAAAGGCAGATGTGAAGAGGCCACTAAAGGGTTTTCAAAAATCATCCAATCCTTTCCGGAAAGTAAATTGATCTCCTACTCCATATATATGATTGGTCTGTGCCATTTCAAAATGGAAAGATATGAAGAGGCCCTTAAACAATTCAAGTTCTATTTAAAGACCTATCCTGAAGGTGACCGTGCTAAAGAAGCGGAGAGGAGGATTCCGATTTCAAAGGCGAAGTTGGAAGAGACAACACCCCCCCAGACCACCCCTTCTGAGAAGGTGGAGCGAAAAACGGAAGAGGTCAAATCCGCTCCTGAGGTGAAAGAGGTCAAAAAGGTTAGAAGACGGATCTGTGCTCAAGTCTTCTATCTCGATGTCCAGAATATTGAGGAAGTGGAGAAGAAGGTGAAGGAGTTGAAACGGATAGGTGTGGATACGCTGATCCTCAGGGTCTTTCAGAACAAAGGGGATCGAATGTATAAATTTGTTACGCCTCGTCATGAGGAAGGGGTTTATTTCAAGACGGAATATGCCCCGGTCGTAGAGGATATTTTGGGACCTCTCACAGAGATTGCCCATCGATATGGGCTCGAGGTCTTTGCTTGGATGGCCACGCGCTATGCCAATTACGGTTTAGAGGGAAATCCTGAATATCGATGTAAAAGCTATAATTTTGAGACGAGGAAAGTGGAAGAAACCAAGGGTTTTAACCTCTTCCATCCTGATGTTCTAAAACGCCTCGAAGGCCTTTTTCGTGACCTCGGCCGTTATCCCATTGAGGGGAT
>Ga0315274_10012960_pt1 | contig 11865 bp, 9 predicted proteins | sample YL17G02_20_MG_FD_203700 | JGI IMG/M metagenome (GOLD analysis project Ga0315274, IMG submission 203700) | Sediment microbial communities from Yellowstone Lake, YNP, Wyoming, USA - YL17G02_20 | ecosystem: Environmental > Aquatic > Freshwater > Lake > Sediment | place: USA: Wyoming | collected... | reverse complement strand
ATCCCTCTCCAGGAGGAGCGGAAAGAGGTCCTTCGAGAAATCGAAGGACTGGCCGTCGGGGATGAGATCGAGCACCTCCGGTTCGAGGACGTAGATGCCCGTGTTGATGGTATCGCTGAAGACCTGTCCCCAGTTGGGCTTCTCGAGGAAGCGTTCGATGCGTCCTGCGGCGTCAGTGACCACGATGCCGAACTCCAGCGGGTTTTGCGATCGTATCAAGGTCAAGGTGGCCATGCATTTGTTGCGGCGGTGGAAATCCACGACCCTCCTCAGGTCTATGTCGGTAAGGGCGTCACCGCTGATCACCAGGAAGGTCTCGTCGAGGAAGTGGGAACTTTTCTTGACGCTGCCCGCCGTTCCGAGGGGGATGAACTCGGTGGAATACTGGATGGATGCCCCCCATTCGCCACCGTCGCCGAAGTAATTGCTGATAAGGGTAGGGAGGAATTGCAGGGTGACGATCATCTCCTCAAAGCCATAGCGGGTAAGTAAGTTTACGATGTGTTCCATCATGGGGCGATTGACCACCGGCAACATGGGTTTAGGTTGATTGCTCGTCAGGGGGCGCAGGCGGGCGCCCTGCCCTCCTGCCATGATCACTGCCTGCATACCCATAACCTCCGGAAGCCGCCTCTCAAGAAAGATAGTCCATGACCAGGATCAGGGTCTCTGTGGGAAGGTCCTCCACAGAGATATACACCGGTGTCTTCCCCTCCATCTCCACCGCGGTGAAACGGGAGATGAAAGGTTCCTCGGTCTCGATGGGAAAACCGCAAGCCGCGTTGCGGTAGTGCATCGGTATGGCGATACGTGGCCTCAGTGCGTCGACCACTTGGGCGGCACCGTCGGGTTCGATAGTGAAGAGGCCACCCACGGGGATGAAGAGCACGTCGGCACCCGCCAGCCCCTGTGCTGCGCCGTCGTCAAGAGGATGCCCCAGGTCCCCCAGGTGTACGAAGTTCAATCCCTGCATCTCCCAGCGGTAAGCTATATTGGGCCCGCGTTCCGCCCCGCCTTTAGCGTCGTGATAGGTCGGGAAGCCCGCGATCTTGATCCCATCGATCTCACGTGGTGATGGGTCGCGCACGATCACCGGATCTCCCTTGACCAGGCCTACGTTTGAGTGGTCGGCATGATCGTGGCTGACAAGCACGATACCGGCCTCGACGTCCGGAAGAGGATAGCCTACATAATCGTTATATGGGTCTGTGACCAGTCGGTGCCCCATCCCGTCCTCCAGCAGGAACATCGCGTGGCCAAGCCAGCTCACACGCACCGCTTCCGAAAGGTCCCTTTCCCTGGCGTAAGGCGAGGTCATAATGCCACCTCCTATAGCATATCCATGGGCTCTACATCTTCTCGTGTGAGTTCAGCCGCATCTCACGCATCTATTGCCCGGGCTTCATCCGGTTGTGCTGCGATTACTCTGGGGGCGTATCGCCGCCCCCCGCGCCTATCAACTTTATACCCCGTCGGATATAGATGAAACCGCTCACATAGGAGAAGACGATGCCTACGCAGAAGATGACGAAGCCGAAGGGATTGACCTTGTCGAAGAACCCTGTCGCATCGGGATTATTGGGAAGGTTCCAGAGGGTGAAGATGCAGATGGAGACGAAAAGCAAGGCTGTGGCCGTCTTACCGCTCCAATGGACAGCCAGCTTCTCCCGCACTTCCTTGTCGTTTATCCCCACTATGGGCGCTCCGATGAGCATCAACACATCCCTGCTCACGATGACTATGCCCATCCAGATGGGAAGGAAACTCCTCCACATCAAGGCGATCAGTACGGAGATGACCAGGAGACGGTCGGCCAGCGGGTCGACCAGCTTTCCGAACTCTGAAATGGTGTTGGTGCGCCGCGCTATCTGCCCATCGATGAAATCGGTGGAGGCGGCGAACATGAACACGCCCAGCGCCCAGTAGTGGGCCGCGTCTACGGTCTCCGTGGACATGATCGAGATCAGCCAGAGCACTGCGGGGATGAGCGCAATACGCAAGCATGTGAAGAAGTTGGCGATATTTCTCTTGATCATGGATAACCTCCCTTGGCATCGGCCTTATACGAAAAAGGGCGGAAGGTGTATCCCGCCCGTCTCGCCTGGTCGGGATGGCCGGATTTGAACCGGCGACCTCTTGACCCCCAGTCAAGCGCGCTAACCAAGCTGCGCCACATCCCGATCTTCTCTTTCTCCAGCCTATTTATTTTATAGGCCGTCCACGCCCATTGCAACGTCTGCGCACACGCTCTTTCCCGGCCTCTACCCCGTCCGCCTCTTGCCGTCATCGGCTCCGGAGTCAGAGCCCGGCTGGGGGTCGGACAGGTGAGGCTGCGTTGGTTCCTGTACCGGAGAAGGGCGGTGGGAATGCAACGCGCGGGTGTCTTCGGCAGGGTCGTAAAGACACACCCTGTTGCGTCCCGTCTGCTTTGCACGGTAAAGGGCCCTGTCGGCCACTTCTATGAGCTCCTCCCCCTCCTCCGCATCATCCGGAAGGTTCGCCACCCCCATACTCACAGTGAGGTTGCCGACCGGTTGGTCCTCCTCGTAAGGGAAGACGTGCTCCTGGATGACTCGCCGGATACGTTCGGCCATGGAGTAGGCTTCCTGCTTGCCTACTTCGGGGATGATGACAGAGAACTCCTCACCGCCGTAGCGGAACACGGTATCGACGTCACGGGTGTTCTGTTGTAGCAGCCCGGAGAGGATGCGCAGGATCTCGTCACCGCGGGGATGGCCGTGTTGATCGTTGTAGATCTTGAAAAAGTCTATATCCAGCATGATGAACGAAAGGGGGCGGCTGTAACGGATGGATCGTTTCACTTCCTCCCCCAGTACGCGTTTCAGATGCCTGATGTTGTAGAGCCCGGTGAGCCCATCGGTTATCGCTAAATGGCTGATCTCCTCGAAGAGCTGTGCGCTTTCCACCGCCATGCCGATCTGCTCGCCAATGGCGTTTGCCAAGGTGGCGTCCTCCTCGTCGAATGCGTTCTGATAACGGCTGGCCATGTGCAGGATGCCGTAGACCTTCTTCCCGGAACGGATGGGCACACAGAGTAACGAGCGCGTCTCTGGATCGACGAGCATGTTCGGGCAGCGGATATCCTTTGCCACGTCCATACTGAGGAATGTCCTATCGTGGCGAAGGACGAAACATTCGTTAACGGACTCGAAGGGTTGGCTGAGATGACGGGCGATGTAATCCTCGCTGTAGCCGAAGCTTCGCACCGTCTCCATTAGCCCAGACGGGCTGTTTATGATGTTGATCAGGGCTTTTTCGACAGCAAACAGGCCTCGGATGACGTCCAGCGCGAGATTGTATAACTGGTCGAGGTTGGAGACGGTGTTGATGGCGTCGACCACCCGGATCAGGCTGGTCAACTGCGCGACCTTCTCCTCGCTGCGGCGGTAGAGCAGTGCGTTGTCCAGGAAAACGGATATGTGTGGAGCCAGGAGCTCGGTCAGGTCGAGGTCGCGGCGGTTGAATCCCCTGCGGTTGAGCTTGTTCGCCAAAACGATCAGTCCGATGCTCTTGCCCCGCGCCACGAGCGGGCAGCCCACGAGGTCGAATACGTTGTAATCCGGCGCGAAGGGCAGGATCTCCACTTCCCTGGACTGGCGGCGGGACACCAGCACCGGCTTGGCGTTGCGAAAGCAATTGGAAAGGACCCCTGGCGTCACCGCGTCTAACCTGAGTTTGGCGGTGCTCATGAAGTCGAGGCCGAGGGAGGGCTGCTGGGCTTCGAGGGCACCGGCCTCATCGTTGTAGAGGAACACGATCGCGACTTCCGCTTTGAGGATCTCGGCCATGCGCTGGGTTATCTCCTTGAGCACGTTGTAGAGGGCCGGGCTCTTGCTGGAGCTCTGGCTGATCTCGTAGAAGACCTTCAGCCTGTTCCTGTCCTTGAGCATAAGGTCCACTATGAACAGGATCAGGATGGTGGAGCCGATTATATATGCATACCGGACCGCGACGGCTTGGGCGTAGCTATAACCGGGCGGCTGCTGTCGGTCGAGGATCACGATAGCGGTAAAGCCGACGAGGCAGAGTATGCAAGAGTATATGGCCCCACGGTAGCCGCCATAAATGCCGCCGATTAGCGGTACTATCCCGAAGAAGAGGAAAGTATAGCTCTCCACGCCCCCACATAAATACACCGCCGCGCAGAGGCTGAAAACGTCTATGGTGGCGACCGCCCATGCATGGGAGCCCTTCAGGCTCCATGTCTCATAGAAAAAATAGGTGAGGATGGTGTATACGAGATATGATGCGGTCAGAATAGTCAGCGGCAGGAAGTCGATCTGCCCTCCCAGGTTCACGTTGAGGTGGTCCATCTGGACGATGGCCAACAACGAGAGAGCAAAGACAATGCGAAATAGGAACTCCCGCTTGCGCGGATTGTACATCTCAGCTTTGCCGTAATCCGGTTCGTACATCTTCCTATGCCCACCTCAGCTCGCGACCTTACGGTTCAGCGGCATGTCCCTGCGGAGTTATTCCACCGCATACTTGCCGATGCTCCGCCGCCCAGAATGCGGCGAATAGGCCTATTACATCATATTAGCACCCGCCAGGGTCACCCGCTCCCCATACATCCATGCGTTCATTTCCATGTTCGCCTGCAGTCTCAGGGTGATGCTCTGACCGGCTGGCACCTTCCCCTACGGCCTATACTGTCTATATCATCGGCATCTCGGCGCAGTGGTCTTACCCGCTTTTCCGCGGTGCCTTTTGCATATACTGGCATCAGGGGCATGATATACGGTGATGACGTCTAGTCAATGCGGGTCATCCCCGCTGCTTTGCGCAGGTTCTTCTTCTCTGAGGACGAAGGGCTCGAAACGGTGCAGAATGTCTTGGGGTATATCCACCGCCAGATGGTAACCTTCCTCATCCGTTTCCATCGCCAGCACCTGTCCCCGGCGGTATAAGAGGGAGAGGAGCTCTCCCTCGCGATGGGGTACGACCAGATGCACTATACGAGAGGTCGCCAGCGCGGCGGACATCCTATCCAGCAGATCCTTCAGACCCTCGCCCGTGACGGTCGAGGTGAAAACTTCGGGGGACAGGCTCTTTATAAATGCCTCCCGCGCCTCCTCCTGTAACAGGTCAGACTTGTTCAGTACGTATATGGTCGGAATATCGCCGGCTTCCAACTCCTCGAGAACTACGTCTACCGCTTCGATCCTCCGCCGCACATTGGGAGAGGAGGAGTCAACCACGTGGAGCAGGACGTCCGCTTCTTTTACCTCTTCAAGTGTCGATTTAAAGGCCTCGACGAGCTGGTGTGGAAGATGGTTGATGAAGCCCACGGTGTCGGTGATCACCGCTCGGCGGTTAGTGGGTAGGTCGATGCGGCGAGTTATAGGGTCCAGGGTCGAGAAGAGCTGGTCTTCGACCACTACGCCGGCATCGGTGAGCGCGTTGAGGATAGAGGATTTCCCGGCGTTGGTATAACCTACCAGGGCGAAGGTGGAGACAGCCTGCCGCTCGCGCCGTTTGCGTTTCACCTTCCGGACCCGGGAGAGGTTCTTGAGCTCACGGTCCAGGGTCTTGATGCGCGTGTTGATGCGCCTGCGGTCTTCTTCCAGCTTGGTCTCGCCCGGACCCCTGGTCCCTATACCACCTCCCAGTCGGCTCAGCTCGACTCCCCTCCCGGTAAGGCGCGTGAGGCCGTAGCGGAGCTGCGCCATCTCCACCTGTGCCTTACCTTCTTTGGAGTGGGCGTGAAGGGCGAAGATGTCCAGGATGAGCGCGGTGCGGTCCAAGATCTTCAGTTGCAGCTTGTTCTCCAGGTTGCGTTGTTGGGATGGGGTGAGGTCCTGGTCGAATATCACCAGGTCCGCCGCTGTGGTTGATACCAGTTCGGAGAGCTCTTCCAGTTTTCCCTTGCCCATGAGGGTCGCGGGATCGGGACGGGAGCGCGCCTGCAGCAGCATGCCTGTCACATCCGCCCCGGCGGTTTCCGCTAGAGAGCGCAACTCCGACATGCTCTCCTCGGCAGCCTCCTGGGCTGCCTCACCCCAACGTACTCCGACCAGAACGGCCCTTTCCTTCTCCTCGAAGGTGCCTTTCGTCACGCCGTTGCCGTTATCCTCCATATCACCTCACGACCCCAGGGATGCCCCATGGCAATAGAATGGAAAGAGTAACATGCAGCCCCTGTCCGGCCTGACGGGCATTCAGGAGAAGGCCTTCTTTATTCGCTCCACTCCCTCCAACAGGCGCTGGTCGGGTAAGGTGAGGGAGAAGCGGATGTAACCCTCGCCGTGAGAGCCGTAGGCGGAGCCGGGCGCCACGACGACCTCGGCCTTCTCCAGCAGTTCGCCGGTGAAATCCTGCGAGCCGTATCCCGGAGGCACCTTCATCCAGACGTACAGGGTAGCCCTGGGTACCGCTACCTCCCATCCGATGGAGCGGAGGCCATCCAGTAGGAGGTCTCGCCTGTGCCCGTAGATCTCGCAGTTGCTGCGCACGCAGTCCTGCGGCCCCTCCAGCGCGGCTACCGCCGCCAGCTGCACGGCGTTGAACACCCCAGAGTCGATGTTCTCCTTCACCTTTGCGAAAGCAGCGATGATCTCCGCACCGCCGACCGCGAAACCGATGCGCCACCCGGTCATGTTATATGTCTTGGAGAGGGAGTGGAACTCTACCGCCGTTTCCTTCGCCCCCGGGATCTCGAGCAGTGAGGGAGCCACATAACCGTCGAAGGTTATCTCCGAGTAAGCCAGGTCATGGGCCAGGACCACGTCGTACTTGCGGGCAAAATAGACCAGTTCCTCGAAGAAGGAGAGGTCGGCTACTGCGCCAGTGGGATTATTAGGGTAGTTGAGAAAGACCAGTTTCGCCTTGCGCCAGGTATCCTCCGGCACGGCCGAGAGATCGGGCAGGAAGCCCCTCTCCTCGTCCAAAGGCATCACGATGGGTACCCCGTCGCAGAACAGGGTAGCAGTACGGTAGACCGGATAAGCCGGATCGGGGACGAGAGCCAGGTCTCCCGGGTCCAGGAAGGCCAAGGGGAGATGTGCGATACCCTCCTTGGAGCCGATAAGCGCAAGTATTTCCTTCTCCGGGTCCAAGGAGATGCCGAAGCGGGCGGATACCCAGGATGCCGCCGCTTCACGAAAAAGCGGCATGCCCCGATAAGAAGGGTAACTGTGATGCTCCGGCTTGGAAGCCTGCTCGCACAGCGCCGCGACGACATGAGGTGGGGTGGGAAGGTCGGGGTCGCCCACCCCGAAGTTGATGACGTCCACGCCCTTACGCCTTTTCTCCTCGATGCGCCGGTCTATCTCGGCGAAAAGGTAGGGTGGCAATTCGCTCACACGCCTCGATATCTTCAATCCCGCTACCCTTCTGTTCGTCTTGGCCTCTTGCGTGACTGTCATCCCCTCCATCCGTGAGCGAGCCCGCATCCGGGCGCAAGCTCGCCGCTGAACACCTCGACGGCCGGTCCGGTCATCTGCACGTGGCCATGATCATCGACGCGTATCTTCAGGACTCCGCCTGGTAGACGGACCTCAACAGGGCTCTCGCATCTGCCCTTGTGGATGGCCGCAACCGCTGCAGCGCAGGCACCCGTTCCGCATGCCTGTGTCTCCCCTACCCCGCGCTCCCATACCCGCAGGATGATCTGGTTGACGTCCGATATCTGCGCGAACTCCACGTTGGTACGGTTGCGAAAGAACTCATGCGTCTCCAACAAGGGGCCGAGGCGTGATACGGGGGCTTCGCCAGCATCGTCTACGAAGAGAACGCAATGAGGGTTGCCCATAGACAGGCAGAAGCCGGTAAAAGACTCGCCTTTCCCGATCCCGACGGTCACTTCACCTGGCCGGGACGGGTCGTCTGGTGCGGGAAAGCCTCTCGTACCCAGTTCCGGAAGGCCCATGTCCACCTCTACCTCTTTCACCGCGCCATCTTCCAGCGACAATCTCAGCGCCTTTGCCCCGGCGAGCGTTTCGATGAACATGCTCTCGTTGTGTATGCCCAGCCTTTCGTACAGGTATTTTGCCAGGCAACGTATGCCGTTTCCGCACATCTCGGCCTCGCTGCCGTCGGCGTTGAAGATGCGCATAGCCACGTCCGCACCGCACGAAGACGTGCAGGCAAAGATGATCCCGTCAGCGCCTATCCCTGTATGGCGGTCGCACAGGGCGTTCACCTCCATCGGGGTCAGGACAGGCCCTTTCTTCATCGCGTCCAGGATGACGAAGTCGTTTCCAGTTCCGTGGTACTTATAAAACCTCATCTTCTCACTATCCTTTACCGAGTCTGCATGCCCCGGTTGATGTCACCACGGGTAGCTCCTCTGCCGGAAGCACGAGGGCGCTCTTTTCCCTGCTGTCGCCGTAGCCCGGCCCTGTATTTTCAATGACTGTGGCCACTTGCGAGCTCCTTCTCCAGATGGTCCCGGACCACCTCCATCACCCGGCTGGATACGGTGTACAACTCCTCTTCATCCAGCTCGAACCAGCGCAGTCCGGGAATACGCCTGAACCAGGTGATCTGGCGCTTAGCGTAGTTGCGGGACCTGCGCTTGATGTTAAGCATAGTTTCCTCGAGGGGTATACCCCTGTCAAGATGGTCCAGGACCTCCTTGTAACCGAGCGCCTGGCGGGCGGTACGGGAGAGCCTGCCAGCGGCGGCAAGTCCCCTGACTTCCTCGAGCAGACCGGCCGCGAACATCTCGTTCACCCGGCGGTCTATAGCGCGGTAGAGCGCCTGGCGGGGTGCGTCGAGTACTGCCCCTGTGCAGGCGTAATATGGTCTCTGCTCGCCCCGCCGGTGTTGGAATGAGCTGAAGGGCACCCCCGTGCGCTCATAAACCTCCATGGCACGGACAACCCGGCGCAGGTTGGCGAAGCCCTCGCCTGACGCGAACAGCGGGTCTGCCTCCGCAAGACGGCCTCTCAGCCCTTCTGGGTCCTGTGCGGCCTCTTCCCGCAGCCTTCTTCTCAGGTCGTCGTCGGCTGAACCTGGCGGGAAGCGCAGGTCGAAGACCACGGCTTCGAAATACAATCCCGTCCCACCGACCAGAAGCGCAATCCCGCCCCGCGAGTCGATGTCATCCACCTCCCGCCTCGCATCTTCCTGGAACTGAGCGGCGGAGAATTCGGAGGAAGCATCCACGATATCCAGCATATGATGGGGCACCCGGCTTCTCAGTTCAGGCCCGGCCTTGGCCGTACCTATGTCCATGCCGCGATATACCTGCATGGAATCGACGGAGATGATCTCGGCTCCCAGGTAGGGTGCTATGCCTGTGGCCGTGCGGCTCTTACCCACGGCAGTCGGTCCGAGGATGGCTGCGACCTTGGTGGGACTCGGGGCGTATGGCATGTGGCCTCAGTGATATCTGTCTACGGTGAAGCGGAAGAGTAGTATGGGTTCATGGGGGCTTATGCCTGCCTTATTGCGCGCGATCTCGAGCTGCTCCTCCACGCTGTCCACTCCTTCCAGGTCGGGAAGGAGGAGACCGATCCTGTTTCCACTCTGCACGATAACCCCATAGCGTAGGGGATCGAGCTGAGAAGCGTCGCGGACCGGCTCGGGATCGCTTAGCACGTCTACACTGACCTCCAGCTCGTCCAGCTCGTCCTCGTCAACGGGCGGAAAACGTGGGTCGCGGCAAGCAGCGCTTATGGCATTAGCGACGATCTCTTCCGCGAGGGTCTCGCGTGTTGGCTGGAAGGTCCCTATGCAACCGCGCAGCTCTCCCCCTTTCTTGAGGCAGACGAAGGCAGCTGATTTTTCCTGCAGTTCCCACCTCTCCTCACTCTTATCGCTCGCTGTCAGCTTCCTGCGTTCTCTCACCCATGCTTCAATGGCCGCCCGGGCCAGGTCGGCATGAGGGCTTGTTTCCCCGTAACCGTTGCGCTCGGCCATAAACGCACCCTCCTTACTAGTCCATACGGTGCAGTGATACAAGATAGCCTACACCGAAAGGTCCCTCGTATGAGAGGACGGAGTTTGTCAAAGAGCCGTTCTTGATAGCCCCCCACATGGCATGGATGGAACGAAAGCCGCACTCCCCGGCCGCCTCAACGAGGTCCTCCTTAATATCGTAGATGGAATCGAAATCACCCGCACCGGCTATTTCTACGATGCGCTGATCGAACTCCTCTCCGCGCGGGCTATATCCCGCCGGCGCTCCCTTGATGAGACGGTGAGAGAGGTCACCGCTGGCTACGAAGACCGCTTTGCGTCCCAGCCCTTCGCAAGCCGTGCGGGCGATACGGCCTATACGGAAATGGCTGTCGTAGTCAATGCCGGAGATGGAGAGACAGACAATGGAGGTCTCGAAGACCTGATCGAGGTAATACAGCGGCACCAGGAGCCCGTGATCGAGCTCCTCGCCGGAGTCCGGCCAGCGCGTGGAGGACGCCTGCAGCGATACCAGGGGCAAGCCCTCGGACTCGGCGGCTGCGACCATCGCCGTGGCCAGCTCGATATCGTTCTGCTTCGAAATACGGACCCGGGGCTGCCCGAAAGAAGCGAAGCTACCTCCCAGGACAGGTGCCGCCTGGATCGTGAATGCATCTCTGTACAGAGGAGTATGCGGCGAGATCATGACCAGCACGTCGAGCCCCAGCTCTCCCAACTTCCGGCTCAATTCCTCCATCGCCTGGTAGGTCGAGCGCACTTTTTCTCGCTCTTTCCCGCCTATGGCGGGTATGAGCAGTGGCGGATGAGGGACTATACAACCCCCGATCACCCCTTTATCAGGGCTCATGCGATCACCCCCGTTCGGCCGGCGAGACCCCCGGCCGGCCGTCTTCTCTACATTACCGCTAACGGTTATAGAATACCCCAGTCGCGAGCGAGGAAAACCCTGCGGGGTTAAGATGTCACCGCTATCCCGGTATCCCCACCAGCTCGCCATGCAGGCTCCAGCTGCCCGCAGCGGTGATGTTCACGCGTGCGAACCTGCCGCACAGGTCGTCATCGTCGCGCTGAAAATGGACCAGCTTGTTGTTGCGGGTACGGGCCGACCAGCGCTGCGGGTCTTTGCGGCTGGGACCGTAGACCAGTACGGTCTGTTCCGTACCGACCTCGGCGCACAGGCTGGCATAAGTCAGCCTGCGGGTTGCGTCCATAAGCCTGTCCAGCCGTTCACGCTTTACATGCGCGGGGACATCGTCCGGAAGCCGGGCTGCGGATGTACCCTCGCGGGCGTTGTAAAGGAACGTGAAGGCGGCGTCGAAACGGCAGAGTTCGACCATCTCCAGGGTGGCGTCAAAATCCTCATCGCTCTCTCCCGGGAAGCCTACTATCAAGTCGGTGCTCAACGTTACACCCGGTACTATGCTCCGCAGCTCCCCTGCCTTTTTCAGGTATTCATGCCTGCTGTAGCCGCGGTTCATGGCGGTGAGTATGTGGTCGGAACCGGTCTGTAGCGGGAGGTGCACGTACTCGCAGATATTGCCGGTCTCCGCGATAGCCCGTATGATCTCCATGTCGAAGTCACGTGGATGAGAGGTCATGAACCGGATCCACGGCTCGGGGTACCTCTCGCCCAGGAGCACCAACAGGTCAGCGAAACGGCTCTTCCCCTCCTCTTTGCGGCGATAAGAATCAACGTTCTGTCCCAGGAGATTGATCTCTCTGGCCCCTTCCGCGACATGCATCCCGACCTCTTCCACGACATCCTCCATGGGGCGGCTCTCCTCCCTGCCTCGCACGTATGGGACTATGCAGTAGGAGCAGAAATTATCGCATCCATGCGTGATGGTTATCCAGGCCCTAAAATCCTCACGGCGACTGCACGGGATCCCTGAGATGCGCACCCCGTCCATGGCGGTCGAACATACTCCCCCACCGCCCGCCTGAGCAAGCAAAAGAGCGATGTCGGGGTACTGATGG
>Ga0315274_10012959_pt1 | contig 11866 bp, 10 predicted proteins | sample YL17G02_20_MG_FD_203700 | JGI IMG/M metagenome (GOLD analysis project Ga0315274, IMG submission 203700) | Sediment microbial communities from Yellowstone Lake, YNP, Wyoming, USA - YL17G02_20 | ecosystem: Environmental > Aquatic > Freshwater > Lake > Sediment | place: USA: Wyoming | collected... | reverse complement strand
AGTTGGTTGAAACGGTGAAGGCGCAGTTGAACGCGTCCTCGTGAAAGCGGGTTTCGGGTATCGGGTCGCGCGTCTCGAAAAGAGCCTTGCGACAGAGCGACACCCGAAACCCGAAACCCGAAACCCGAGAGCCGAGACATGCGCATCGTTCCCGCAGTGGATATCCGTGGCGGCCTGTGTGTGAACCTGGTTCAGGGCGACTATGACCGGGAAACCGTATTCTCGGGGGACCCGATCAAGCAGGTGGAGGAGTGGCGTCGCTTAGGCGCCGGCCTCGTGCATATCGTCGACCTTGACGGGGCCAAGGCCGGGCGGTGCTGCATCGAAAGACACCTTCGCATCCTCGCTGACATGGGTGTGCCCTATGAATTCGGGGGCGGCATTCGAACCATCGAAACGGTTCGCGAGATCGTAGGGGCCGGGGCGCAGCGCGTGATCCTGGGTACGGCGGCGTACCGCGACCGGACTTTCCTCGAGGCGGCGGCGCGTGAGTTTCCGGGGAAAGTCGTGGTAGGCATTGACGCGAAGGGGGGCAAGGTGGGCCTCAGCGGGTGGCTCGAGATCACGGAGACGGACGCGGTCGAGTTTGCGCGGGAGGTGGAAGCCGCGGGCGCCTCGCGCATCATCTATACGGATATCCTCAGCGACGGCACGATGAGCGGCCCCAATATCGGCGCGACCCAGGCCGTGGCGCGCGCGGTCAACCTTCCGGTGACCGCCTCGGGAGGTATTTCCTCTCTGGAGGACATCCGCCGCCTGAGGGCGGTTGAAACGGATGGGATCGATGAGATTATCATAGGGCGCGCGTTGTACCTCGGCGCTTTTACGCTGCCGGAGGCGATTGCGGCGGCGCGAGGAGAAGGCAGGGGCTAGGCGCGGGGGTCAGACAAGTCGGACAGGTCGGACCTCCCCAACCCCGAGAGTTCTCAGCACTTATTGAAGGCACCGTTCGGCATGAATCGGCAGTTCGACACAGTCACGATTATCGGAGTAGGTCTCATGGGCGGTTCCCTGGGTCTGGCTCTGAAGGCACGGGGGATGGTGCGCACGGTGCGTGGGGTGGGACGCCGACAGAGTTCGCTGGACAAGGCCATCGAGGTGGGCGCGATCGATGTGGCGTTCCTGGACGTGAAAGAGGGCGCGGCAGGAGCGGACCTTGTTGTCATATGCAGTCCGGCGGCGCATGTAGCCGATGCGCTTGACAGTCTTCGTTCCGTATGCGCGCCAAGGTCGATTGTGACTGACATGGCCAGCACTAAATCGCGAATATGCGCGCACGCCCGAGACACTTGGCCCAAGCCGCAGCGTTTTGTGGGAAGTCATCCAATGGGGGGCTCGGAGAAGTTCGGGCCTGAGAATGCGACTCCGACGCTGTTTCAAGGTTGTGTGACGATGGTCGAGGCCGGCGATCACATTGACGCTGAAGCGCGCGAGGCGGTTTGTGGGTTGTGGCGGGACATCGGCGCGCGCGTCGTCGAGATGGACCCACAGGTGCATGACGTTGTCGCGGCTCGAACGAGCCACGTGCCGCATCTTATGGCGGCCTGCGTCTCGATCCTGGCCGCAGGTGAACTCGACGCGCACGCACGCGAGGTACGGGCCTTGATCGGGCAAGGGTTCCGCGACGTGACGCGCATTGCGGAAAGCCGCGCGGAAACGTGGCGCGACATCTGTCTGACAAATCGTGACGCGGTGCTGGCGGCCCTGAATGACATGCTTGAGGCCTTGAGCCGTATCCGAACGGCTGTTGGCGAAGGAAACGGCGATGCCATCGAGACATTCTTTGATCAGGGACGCATTGCCCGCGAGGACCTGATTCGAGGTCCGGTCAGCCGGTTCGCGGGGGGGGATGCCTCCCCCTTTGAAGGGGATCAGGGGGATGTCTCATGACCGCTCGCCGGGCAAAGGGCGTTTTCATAACGTTTGAAGGGTGCGAGGGCTGCGGCAAGTCAACGCAGGTAAGGGAGCTTGAAAATCATCTGAAAGCGCAGGGTTACGAGGTCGTGAGCACACGTGAGCCCGGCGGGACGAGCGTGGCCGAATCGATCCGGTCAATCCTGCTCGATCCAGGAAACGAGACGCTGAGTCCCGTCACGGAGCTTCTGCTTTATGAGGCCGCGCGCGCTCAACACGTGAGAGAGCGCATCTTGCCGGCGCTTGAAGCGGGGAAGACTGTTCTTTCGGATCGCTTCTTCGATTCGACGACGGCATACCAAGGCGCGGGTCGCGGGCTTGGAGCCGAGGACGTGGTTCGGCTGCACGCCATTGCGACGGGAGGTCTGACACCCGATCTGACCATTGTCATTGACGTTCCGGCGGCTCTTGGATTGGCGCGGGCGACGCAGGGCGGTTCCGACCGCATTGAGCGGGAGAAGATCGATTTTCACGAACGCGTTCGGGCCGAGTTTCTCCGCCTCGCACAGGCCGAACCCGAGCGCATTAGTGTGGTGGACGGAACTAAGAGCATTGATGACGTTGCAGCGGCCATTCGCGAGATCGTCGATCTGGTGCTGACGGAAAAATGAGCTTCAATAACATTCGCGATCAACATGTCCCGGTGCGGTTGCTTCGCAACATGCTGCGGCGGGGCCGCGTCCCGAATGGCCTCCTGTTCTGGGGTCCCGGCGGGGTGGGCAAGCGCCTTGCGGCCATCGAGATGGCGAAAGCTATCAACTGCGCGCGAGGCAACGCGGATGCGTGCGATACGTGCTTGAGTTGTCGCAAGGTCACGAGCGGAAATCACCCCGATGTCATGGTGTTGTCGCCGGTGAAGAAATCCCGGATCATCGATGTCGAGACGATTGGCTCCGTGAATGGCCTCGCGGCTCTTCGTCCGTTCGAGTCCAAATGGCGTGTCTTCATTCTTCATGAGGCTGACCGAATGGGCATTGCCGCACAGAACCACTTTCTCAAGACTCTCGAGGAACCCCCCGGCAATTCACTGTTTATCCTGGTCACGGAGCATCCCGGCTTGTTGTTGCCGACGATCCGTTCGCGGTGCCAGCGGGTTCGGTTCGGTGTTCTTCGGCCGGAGACGGTGACGGAGCTTCTGCTGAGGGAGCGCGATCTGCCGCGTGAGTTGGCGGACTCGATTGCGGCGCTGGCTCAAGGGCAAATGGTGCGCGCACTGGATCTTGTTGATTCAGGCAAGCGCGATGTGGTTCTGGAGATCACTAGACGGTTGTCCGACGGGGATGACCCCTTGGCATTGGCCGAGGACTTTGCCAAGAGCATCGAGGCCCGGCGAAATCAGATCGAGGCATCGATCAAGGCGGATACGGATCCCACGGCGGCGGACGTTTCGCGGGAGGGCCGGGAGGAGATCAGGACACAGCAGATGGCCCTCGCGGAGGCACTCATCCGCCGTGATATAATGGAGTACTTGTATCTCCTGGAGACATGGTATCGCGACGAGTTGGTTTATAGGACGACTGGGGACGCGGAACAGGTGCTGAACCGGGACCAGTTGGAGCGTCTTCGCACCCCGCGGGACGCGGAATACGATCAGAAGTTCGCGGCCATCGAAAAGGCCCGCGTGTATCTGGAACGTTTTCTGAATGAGGAACGGGTTTTCCGCGACCTCTTCTTTGTGTTGTCCTTGTAAGTCCGAAATCATTTCGGACCTACGAGGGCCAATAGGAGCAGTTTATGTTACAGGCCGTCAAAGTCCGGTTGCGCAAGCCGACCCGGGTGTTTGTTTTCCTTGCCCGGGACATCACGTTGGCGCGCGGAGACAACGTGATCGTGCGCAGCGACCGGGGACTGGAGTGTGGGACGTGCATCGTGGAGCCTGAGGACTGTCCGGACGAGATGTCCAAGCGCTACACGATGTCGGTCGTCCGGAAGATGACGCAACACGACGAGAACACGTATCGTCAGATGGCGGTAGATGAGGCCATGGCTGAGAACCTCTGCCGACAGAAGATTCGCGACCGCAGCCTCCCAATGAACCTGGTAGACGTGGAGTATACGTTCGACCATCATAAGGTGATCTTCTATTTCACGGCTGAGGACAGGGTGGATTTCCGCGAACTCGTCCGGGATCTGGCGCACGAGCTGAAGGCTCGGATCGAACTGCGGCACATCCAAGTGCGCGACAAGGCCAAGCTCGTGGGGGGATTCGCGGCATGCGGGCGTGAGTTGTGCTGCGCGACGTGGCTCACCGGATTCATGCCCATTTCTATGAGGATGGCGAAGCGGCAGAGCCTGTCACTGAATCCCAGCAAGATCAGCGGGCAATGCGGCCGGCTCATGTGCTGTCTGAGTTACGAGAACGAGCAGTACCACGATCCGAAGAGGAGAAGGGTCCCGCTGGAGGCGGAGGAAGCCGAGAAGCCCGTTGGCCCGGAATGGGAGGACCTGCTCGAAGAAGAAGAGGAAGACGCGGTTGCCGAGGGGGAAGTCACGGGGCCGGGTGAGCCCGTGCTGGTGGTGAATCCCGACGGGACCGAGGAGGTCTTCGAGGAGGAGGAAGAAGGCGGGGACGCGGCCTCGCCCGAGAAACATGACGAACCGCAAAGGTCTCGGCGCCGGTCTCGGCGCCGGCGCCGGCGAAAGCCGCACGATGCAAATCCACCCGCTCGGGATAAGGAGACCTAGCGCGGCGGCGACTTGCGCTCGGCGCTAACCGGGGACACGAGAGATCGCCCGAGATGGCGGCTTATTCCTGTTTCCCCTTTGCGGGTAGGTAACCTTGTGCCTCAAGGTAATCCTTCGTCTCTTCCGTGAGCGTTGCCTGCGGCGCCTTTGCGGGGGATGGATTCAGCATACCGGTATGGTCGGCGTGCGCTTTCGCCGCATCCTTCAGCCGTTTGAGCACCTCCGGTTGTTCCTGAGCGATATCCTTGAGCTCAAACGGGTCGCTCTCAAGGTCATACAACTCATGCCGCGACGGCGATCCCTGATCGAACATAACCCACTGGGAACTCGACCAGTCTTCGGCGTTCGTGCGGAGTGCCGCGTCCAGCACCACGAGCTGGTAACGGGTGTCGCGCAATGCAAAAGAACCGCCGTCGTACACCCCGTGCGATTTTCCTTCGGTAATCCCATACTGTGCCGTCAAACCGCCGGCCGGTCCGAACAGGTCACGGCCCTCGCAGTGTGCTGGGACTGGCGCTCCAGACAATGCCAAGAGCGTCGGCATAATGTCCAGAGTGCTAACCAGAGGCTCTCCGTCCATCATGCTCGGCGTCATCCGTCCAGGGAAACGCACAATCAGCGGTATGCCGGAGCACGTAATGTACGGGTTTGCGTGGTTCCAGACGCCAGGTTTCTCGCCCAACGATTCCCCGTGGTCCGCGCACAGTATCACGTTCGCTTTTTCATAGATCCCCAGGAATTTCAGCCGCGCCAACAGTTCCCCCAACCGAGTGTCGAGCGTCGTCACCTCCGAAGCGTAGCACGCCCGCGCATATTGCATGTCCCCGTCGTTGAACCGGTTCGGATCATGCGCTTTGACGCCTTCCTCGACAAGGGTGTCCGTCATGGTGATGTTTCCCATGCGCCCTCGGTTCAAAATGATCTCGGGAAACCGGTTTATGTAATCCCCATGCGTCTCCCCGAGATGCCACACCAAAAATAATCCGCCGCCTTTCATCGTCTGGATTGCCGCTGCGTTATGGTCCAAGAACTGCTTTGCGGTTTCAAACACCTGGTCCATGTCGCTGGAATAGGCATAGATGTCAAACCCTTGGTTGTATCCCATGCCTGGCCCGGCGAAACCGTCGTACGGCGACCAAATGAACGCCGCGGTGAAATATCCGCGTTCCTTCAAACATTCGGCCAGCGTCACCATCGACTCCGGCAGAGGAGAGTTCACCAGCTCCGCCGTATGCTGTGAAGGATACAGCGACGTAAACATGGAGGCGAACGACGGACGTGTCCACGGCCCCGCCGACGTCGCCTTGCGATAAAGCCGGCCTTCCGCCGCCAGATGGTCTATGTTGGGCGTATGCGCGTTCGGCGCCCCATAGCAACCCACGTAATTCCACGACAGCGCGTCCCCGATCGCCCACGCAATATCCGGCAGGCGCACCGTGGCCGCATGGCTCGTGCAGTACGCTGAGAACGACCCAATCCGGCATGTGAAATCGTCAACGTACCAGACGATCTGCGCGGGGTTTCCCGCTGAACAAGCCGCAACCAATCGGACTCCGTCCGTACCGGGCGGCGCAACCACCATGTGCCCACGCGGTTTCCAGTCCCAGTCGTTCACGAAGTTCTTCGGCCGCAGCATCGGACCCCGCGCCGGCGGCTCGATGACTTGCCACTGATTGGCGACGCGCGCCTCGACCCAGACCGTCACCGCGTGCTGCGGCGTCCCGTCCACGTGAACCCAGGCCAGGAAATCCACGCAATCTCCCGGGCCGGCCCGAAGCGGTTCCGAAACCAACCACACTTCCTTATCAACGCCCGTGCCCTGGAGCGTCATCGACCGCTTTCCCCCGTGAGCTTTGACTTCGCTCATGACCCATTGCGGACCGTCCACGGACAGGGATGTCCATCCCGGGACCGTCTCGCCTGCGCCCTCCTCAAACCCGGGGTTCGCATTGTCCCAGTGTTGTGGCAGGATGGGATACGCCTGGGCGGACGCAGCGGCAAGAGCAGTGCCGGTCAGACTGCATACCGCAGCCGAGCACAGCAGCGCACAGGTTCCAATCCTTCTCATCTCCATTGCCTCTCCTCTACCGTACGGGAACAACGGAAAGTGCCGCAACGCCCATATTCGAGGCCGTTCACAAACCTATTCTAGAAGCCCCTGTCCGGGGGCGTCAAATCCACTTTACACACGCCGGATCATAGTGATCCGCAAAACGGGCGGCGAACCATCGGCGGACATGTGTTGCGGCCCCTTAAAGGCCGCCTGGACACGTTGCTTCTCGATCTCTTGGAATTCCAACTCCTTTCGGCTACACTCTGTTCCAATCGAAGCGAATTCTGATGTCGTACAAGCACGGTTGTGACGGTCGCTTGTACTGGATCCGGCGGTAGGACTTGTCTCGAACTGCGAGAAATCCGGGATGGGGTCGGGCACCCATGGCGCTTGTCGACACGCATACCCATTTGCAGCATCCCAAGTTTGATGGGGATCGGTCTGCGGTGCTGGAACGCGCGCTCTCCGTGTTGGATTGGCTCGTTGTAGTGGGCGACGACGTCGCTTCGAGCCGACAAGGGGCAGCGCTGGCGGGAGAACGAGTTTACGCCACTGTTGGAATCCACCCGCATAACGCCGATAAAGCAAATGGCGAATCGCTTGAGGGTATCCGCGAACTCGCATCGCTGCCCGGGGTCGTTGCCATCGGCGAGATTGGGCTGGACTATCACTACGATGTTTCCGCCCGTGATCGCCAGCGGGAGATCTTCCGCCGTCAGCTTGAGATCGCGGCCGAGTTCAAGATGCCCGTTGTAATCCATTGCCGAGAGGCGGAATCCGACCTTGCGGCAATTGTGGAACCGTTGCATCGGGAGCTTGCAGGAGCGGTGGCGCACTGTTTTGGCGGAGGCCCCGGCTTCGCGGAACAGTGTTTGGTTTGGGATTTCCACATCTCCTTCGCGGGAAACGTGACGTTCCCAAGGTCGGTCGCATTGCGTGAAGCGGCCCGCGTTGTACCCCTCGAGCGGCTCTTGATCGAAACTGACAGTCCTTACCTGGCGCCGCAACCCGTCCGTGGCAGACGGTGCGAGCCGGCTTTCATCCTTCACACGGCGGCTTTTCTGGCCAATTGGAGGAACGTCACGCTCGAGGAACTGTCTAAGCGCACAACTGAAAACGCACGGCGCCTCTTCCGGCTGTAAAAGTGAAGGTCAACCGGGCGCACGGCGCACCTGCCATACACAGCGCCACAGAACGACCTGCGCTAGGATGGCGCCGACGGCATCCGCGGTCGCGTCCCAGACGTCCGGGGTCCGCCCGGGTACGAACGACTGGTGCCACTCGTCACTCACCCCGTACAAGGCCGCAAAAAGTATCGGCGCCCAAAACTGGACGGCTGGCGTAACAGGCCGCCCTCGTCGACGAAGCCCCATGGAAACCACAAAGGCTAATCCTGCGTACAGCCCCGCATGTATGAGTTTGTCTTCGCCGGGAAATGCCGGTTCAGGATGGATCGGATTCGCCGTCGAAGAAAGCCAGAACAACGCTGTGCAGTAAAGAATCGTTAAGAGGGCATAGCGTGGGTTCAAAGCGGACACCTTCCGACTGGGCCTGAATCGATTACGGCGGGTCTCCGGGCGGAACTGTTCCCTGACCCGAATGCTCCGGCTTTCCCGGCTCGCCAAGATCTAAGATCTAATGTGGAGTAAGCATTTCAGTGCCCGGACAAAGAACGAGGGCGAGCATGTCTGACGACATTCCCGCCCTCCATCAAGCCAAGTATAACGTTTACGTACGAGCGTGTGATGTTATGCGCCTGGCGGCAACAGCGTACCATACTGCAGGAGCCGGCCCGACGCACTATTGTCAACGTTCGTGCTCTCGACCAGGATACCCTGAACGTCGGTTGAGGCGCCCACCCAACGCACCACCAGAGCGCCATTTTTCTTCAAGCCAGTGCCGCTTGGTATCACGTCCGTCCCAACCATAGGACGATCGGGTACCAAGTTGCCCGTGTCCGGATTTTCCTGACCATTCGGGGTAGCGGTAGTGTTCGGGTCATCCGCCACCGGCCGGAACGCGATCGTGGAACTCGCTGCAATCGTGAACGTGTTGTCAGGACCATCAGGTCCCAGCGAAATGCCATCCGACGTGAAATACTCGATGGCACACGTGATCGCGCCCGGCTGGTTATTGTGCAAGTACACAATACCCTGGACTCCGCCCGCAGTCGGCGGGAAGCCGGCGTTCACCGCGCCGTTGTCCACGAACCATGGAACGCTCAGCGAACTCGCGAACGCTACACCACCAGCGATTAGGATTGCTACTATGATCGTTTTCTTCATGTGTGTACACCTCCTCTCCCAATTAGACACTGCATCCACAATGCTCACCGCCTCGCCCGAGGCAGCCTGCAGACTTCAACTTTCGACTCGGGCCTCACGCCCGTCTGTCTCTTACGACTAGTTTGTAGCACAAACCAGTCTGAAAGTCAAGCAAAAAGATCAAAAGACGAGGGCAATAACCCAATCCGGTGCATGGTGCATGTTGTAAAGCCTTTATCTACAGTATATTACAGCGATCGAAGCACAAACAGGATATTACGGGAGTCGGCGGATAATGTTACGGAGTAGGCGTTGCCGGGTCGCTCTTGGGGGTCTTTGAAGAGGACTTGCCATAACCCAACTGTTGGAGCTGGTTGATCAGTTCCGGGCTTATGCTGACGATTTCCCTTTGCGCGTTGCCGCGCACGCGGATGTTCTGGCGGCGGTGCTCGTCCAACAATACGAGCATGGAGCGGACCTCATCGGACCCCTGGGCGGAAAGGTCGTTTTTTTCAGCGGGATCGTCGAGCATGTCATACAGTTCGTTGTGTTCTTTCTTCCGGTTCACAATGAGTTTGAGACGGTCCAACTTTATTGCTTCGCTATCCGTGTTGCACGATGGCCAGGGGCCCAGCGTGTGCGAGAAGATGGGCCGCGCCTTCTCGGGGTCTTCCACGCTGAACAAGCTGCGACCTTGCCATGCGGAGCTCGCCGGCAGCCGCAGACAATCCGCAATCGTCGGCAGGATGCTGATGGTGCTCACGTCCGTGTCGACACTCCGCGGCTGGCCGTCCGGGAGGTAGATGAGAAGCGGCACGCGCATTTCCTCCTCATACGTCGTCAACCCGTGCCCAAGATAATCGTGGTCCCAGATCTGCTCGCCGTGGTCGGCGGTGATGACGATGAGTGTGTTCGGCCTCTGCTCGAGGAGTGCGTCGAGCAGCTTGACGAGTTCCTCATCCAACGACCGCGCCTCCGCATCGTACAGCGTTCGGACGGCTTCTTCGGCTGCGGTGGAAAGGGGCTTGTAGGAGGGACTGGGTATATTTCCCACCTTGTACTCACCGTGGTCCAATACGTAGCCCATAAAATCGTTGACGATAGCGAGTTCCGAATCATCAACGGGGGGCGGCCACCCAAAAAGCTCTCGGAACCGCTCCGGCGGAGTGTAAGGGAGGTGAGGATCCATGTAATGCACGTAAAGAAAGAAAGGATCCCGGAGAGCCTCGAGATGCCTCAGCGCGCACGGGGTTACCTTGTCCGCGCTTTCATCGGGGATGTATTCGTACTTGTCAAACCCTTCGGCAAATCCGAGTTCGCGGACAAGGTTGCCGTTCGTCTGGACAACGTCCGTGGCGTAGCCGGCCCTCTTCAGAAATGTGGCCATGTTTTCAAAGGATTTTGGCAGCGCATCGGAGGCGGTGTCGTTCGCTTTGTGAGGATCCGTTCCGTAGTACACCTGATGCGTGTCGACATACAAGGAAGTGAAGATCGAGGCCATCGCGGGCCGGGTCCATGTGCTGGGCGCGTTGGCGCGGGTGAACTGGACGCACCGTTTGGAGAACTGCGCAAGGTTGGGCATCAAGGGAACGCCGTTTCGGGATCCAAGAACGCGATCCGCGCGCAGGGCATCGAGAACGATCAGAACGACGTTCAGCGAGTTGCCCGGCGTCATTCGCTCGAGTTGAGTCGGCGGCGCCGACTTGCTCCTTACAAGGACGAGGCCCCCTCCGATAATAAGGAAAAGGGCCAGGGCCGCGGCCAACGCGAGCATACCGCGCTTTCGTTTACTCAAGAGGACAACTCCGCGTTCGGGTATCGGGTTCGGAGAACCTGTGAAAAAATGCCGCGATGGCGTCATTCCCGCGAAGGGGACCTTCCAAAAATGCAACGACTTTGCATTGCGTCCAAGAGGAACGAAAAATGGCTTTCAATTTTGCCCCACAAGGCACGATCTCATCTCGGGTGGACTTCGGAAGACACCCCAATAAAGCGACCAGTCGACCATGGGAACATTTTTGGAAGGTCCCGAAGGCGGGAATCCAAAATGCGGGTTCTGTACTGCATGCTCCGCACTGGATTCCCGCCTTCGCGGGAATGACGCGCAACGACCGGGCCTTTCAGAGAATAAGCGTACCGCAAGGGCAATCCTTCGCAGACTCGGACATGCGTGCGGCATCAGGGGCGGCGTTTTGCAGATTGCAGGTCATCGAGTTCATGTTCAATGCTTTGTGTTACGGGGAACCGGAACCCCGTCTTGGGGTCCAGGTCGAGGTCCATTACTTTCATCGTCACGGGGTGCTGGTCGCGTTTCCATTGGTTATATACGAACCGGCGTCCGAAATCGGCTGTCCAGGTCCGGAGTTGTTCCGGGTCATGGTCGGTGTACCGGTAACATAGGATCCGCCAACACTCCGTAAGCGACATCCGCCGCTTGGCAAAAAGATACATCAAGTCGTCGAGGATGACATAGGGCATGAGGTCAACCTCGTCCCTCTGATCGGGGGCCAACTCCGCCGTGGGAGGAATCGCAAGGACGTGTTTGAGGGACTTTATGCCGTCTCGCTTGGCAAGGTGCTCGAGGAGGCGGCTGATGACCGTTTTCGGGACGTTCGCCACAGGCGAGTAGCCGCCTTGGTTGTCGCCGCCGGTGGTGGTGTAGCCGACGGCCGCTTCGCTGAGGTTCGAGGTCACGAGCAGCAGGCCGCCAACGCTGTTCGCCCAGTTCAGCATCATGTTGCCTCTTATGCGCGCCTGGAGATTCTGGCGCGCGAGCGGACTCACTTTGTCCATCCCTCCGGCTAGCTCGGCGGCTTTCTCGAGGGCCACTTTGACCTCGTCGGCGATCTGCACGACCTGGAACGGCACGCCCAATTCCTCGGCCAGTGCGCGCGCGGCCTTCTCCGTGGCGCTGCTGCTGTAAGCCTTATTGGGGAGATAGGCCGTACTG
>Ga0315274_10012958_pt1 | contig 11866 bp, 9 predicted proteins | sample YL17G02_20_MG_FD_203700 | JGI IMG/M metagenome (GOLD analysis project Ga0315274, IMG submission 203700) | Sediment microbial communities from Yellowstone Lake, YNP, Wyoming, USA - YL17G02_20 | ecosystem: Environmental > Aquatic > Freshwater > Lake > Sediment | place: USA: Wyoming | collected... | reverse complement strand
GCTGCAAAGCGAAGAATCTGCAAGGGTCGCTGAAGTGTGAGAAGTGCGGCGCAAATCTGTAAGAGCTTATACCGACACACAGAGGGGCGCAACCACAATGTCGGTTACTCTTGCTAGTCCACGGCATATCAACACCATTCTTGTCGTGTAGCTGCTAAAGAGTACAAGACCAGAAAGAAATGGTAGCGGGGGTCGATCTGAACGACCAATCTCATGGTCATATCTTCCTAGCGGGCCCACATATCGATGACAGTATCGCGACTGTGGTCTACGCTATTGTATGGTCTTCTTGCCCCTTCGCTTCTTAATCGCATCATTGCAAACAGCGCCAACGCCGGCCAAGACACCAACCCAGGCCACTGCCACACAAAGGAAGACGAGGCCAATCAGTACGTCAGAGTAGAATACATGCAGCACGAACTCCGCCAAAGGAGTGTGAGGCTGTTGTACGTTGCCCTCAAAATCCTCCCCGGTGACTTCAATCGTGTATTGCGCTCCCGGTGTCAGAGTGTAGTCAATTGCTATATGATAAGGGAGCGTTTCAACAATGTTACCAAGACTGTCCAGGTAGACATCTGTATGGGCAAGATAGACACCTTCACTATCATAGAGTGTGACTGTAAAGTCTACTGTTTCACCGACCACGGTGAACTCGTGGGTCCCCGAGATGTAGACAGGAAGGTCCGACACTGCGGTGAAGTCGGCGGTCCCTTCCTCTCCACTGATTATCATTGTGTGCGTGAGCCCAAGGTGCATAGCTTGGTCCACACAGTGATAGAAAACGATGAAGGACCCAAGACCGATAAGAAGAATCAAGGTCCAACCTACGATCCCTGTCGCTGTGCGACCCATGTCTATAAAGAGAATCCTCCCTCTTAAGTATTCACTGTTTAGTTGACCTATTTTTAGGTATAAGACATGTTTTACGAAGATGGGCGGTAGGTCAGAAGCGGTGGTCGTCAACCCACCTCATCGAGTGATAACGTTGTGACACTACCGCTCGATGGAAAACACGTAGCACGATTGAGGGTCAAGTATGGGAGCAGGAGAGAAGAAGTTGTAGCGAGCAGTCGATTTGAACGACCGATCTCAGGGTCATGAGCCCTGCGGGATTTTATAGTCTAGACAGACGCCAATGCCGGCTCCCGTGTGGGCTTCACAGTCCTTGGACCCCTAGGTCTATCGAAGGACATGGCAAGACCCAAGAAGAGCGAGGCTATGCAGACATTCAGCAATAGAGCCGCACTTGACAATCCAGCCGAAGCAACATACTCTGGGAGCGCCAAGTATCCTAGAGGAGCGTAGAAACCATTGGCAGAGAACGACAGGGCGCACAGGTCAGTGGAAGAAGTGTGAGCACTTAGAATGTATTGGAACGGTATACGTCAAGAGGCATGACATTGAGCAAGGTACTAGGAGGTTCTGTTCTCAGAGTTGTGCCAAGTCCGATCCTGTGTATAGAGCAGGGATCTCAGAACGGGTGAAAGGGGAGAATCATCCCAATTGGAGAGGATGGGAATGGAGTGGATGGGACGAGTGGCGGACAGACAGGAAAGAATGGGACCCGATAGCCAGGATGATTCGCAGGAGAAACGACTTCGAATGCCAAGCTTGTTGGAAAGAACAGTCTAGGAAGGATTGAATGTTTCCGTCTATCATATCATTCCATTCGAGCTTGGAAGTCCGGACGAGGATTGGAACCTAATCACACTCTGTGAAAGCTGCCATAAGCGAATCGAACATCAAGGCGGCACGGTCAGTCTTCCCCTTGAATCCAAGGGGGTGTTCTTTGAGTTTCTTGGGCCTCTGTAGATTGATTTCACCAGTGTCGAAACCTGTTCTGCTATCGTAGGTTCGTGAAACTACTTGCTGAATTGGAGCTTCGGGTTATCGTACACATACATCTTAAGGTCCGAAAAGAATGATGCAATATTCTCTTCGGTCATCTTGACATCACCGGGATGCGCGGAAGTGTTCCGCATCTCAAGACAGATTGAGAGTCGCTCGTGTTGACTCGCATCAATCAGTCCCCAATACTCAAGTACCCAGAGCAGATCCGCGTCGAATACTGTGGTCTGTAACTCACTCAAGGTTGAAATGCTGAGGTTCTTGCCGTGCTTCTTGTATCGTCCTGTAGTGTTCAGCATCTCCTGAAACTTCTTGTTCAGTTCCTGAAACCCAAGCTTCTCAACTGTCTTCTGCATCCTGTGAATTGCTGCGCACCATCCGAGAATGGTTGATGCTCTCAGATAGCCCTGCTGAGCACATCCAAGAGATTCCCTGAGATATTCCATCTCGTTACCGGAGGTTTGTGATTCGATTTCTTCAAGTGGCTTCGTCGATGAAACTGCATTGCTCACCTTGTAGGCAGGAATCAGAAGGTCTTTAGTAAAACCCTTGAGGGCTTCACCAACAATCTTCAGGTAGGATGACTTCCTGCTTTTCGGAGGGATAGAGAGTTCAAGCAAGGAATGGAAGGTCTTGTGATAGTGAGATATCACTTCCTCGGGAAAAGCGAACATTCGGAGAGCAAGGTCAAGCTCTTGGAACCATCGTGCAGACAAGTTCTCAGCCTTGGACTTGATGGACTTTGCGTAGACAAACTCACTGGCAAGCCCGTTAAGATCATGCTCGAGCAGGCTTAGGCCGTCCTTTAATGACTTGAGAGCGAGTATCAATTCCGCCCGGTTCATTGAGTAATCTCCACGATTGTTTCCGCAAGCAGCTCTTTGCCACTTGCTGATAGTTCAACTTGCGCTTCGTCATCAAGTCCCATGAACAAACCCTCATTGTTCTTGAAGATCTTCCTGAAGTTTGGGCTGTCAAAGAGCTTCAGCTCTTGGAGCTTCTGCCGAACAGATTCCGTGGAAAACTCAAACCTCCCCCCTCTCAGTGCGTTTTCCAAAGCTATGAGACATGCAACCTGAACCTGAGCTTGCGCTTTCACGTCAGTTCTTATATTGTAGCTACTCCGCACCTCGGACCCGCTTATTAGAAACGCTTTCCTCAGAAGCGCTTCATCTACTCCATACTGGTTGATGAAAGCACGAACATCGAGGGGAATTTGCGGTTCAGCAGGTATGATGACCGTTGGCACGCCCGTTGGCGTTTGAGGGGGAGCCTCCCTCTTACTCTGCAAGAAATGTGATAACAAGAGTTCGTAAGTGGTGGCCTTGAACTCTTCAGGAAGCGTAGCTACAAGACTCAGAATCTTATTTATTGTTTCCCGCGCCTCTTCAATATCCATTGGTAACCCCCAAGCCAGTTTCCTGTTGCTCTTCTTATAAACGTGCACTCGTTCCGGAGCCGTATAATGGAAGAGCTGGGCTCTGTTTCGTCCTCTGTATGTATGCTCGACAACTGACTTGATGAGTACTGGTACGAGACTGCCCGGTGTTGTTGCTCCCAGACTACGTTCCCAGCAAGATCATATCTGCTGTGAACTGACAAAAGGGTGGCATCAGCCCGCTAACAACAAGGGATGAAAACAACTGCTGCGGATATACTTTTACTGGCAAACCAGATGGAGGCGCATCTTCAAGTCATCGAAGGCTGTGTTCTTCCATGGCCAGTAACCTGCTTCGGCTACTTCCCTCAGATTCTCAAGTGTAGAAAGACTGTGAGATTAGTCTTGTGCATTCATAAGAGGATTGTAACAGCGCTATGGATTCCGCAATCAATAAAAGGTAGCCTGTAGTTTCGAACTGAACCGATATGATATCTGCACAGATGCCATCTGCTGCAGATACGTGGTGGGACCATCAGTGAATCAATCAGAACTACGGGTCATTATTCAGCAGCATGAACTTGAGTCGACAGAGTTCAAATCGTCGCTCAGCGACCCCGATGACGTCGGTCAAACGCTCGTTGCATTCGCAAATGGCTTGAAGAATTCTCCAAGAGGCTATCTTCTACTAGGCGTAGAGAATGACGGGTCTATTCTTGGTATTTCGGATGATTTGGATGCAGTGCAATGTAGGCTCGCTGAACTGTGTAGGAGCGGCTGTTACCCTCCATTCATTTCAGGAATATACCCGGTGGAGATAGACAATAAGACAGTTGTAGTCGTTGAAGTTCATAAGAGTGATTCGCGTCCCCATAGATACAGAGGTCGGTGCTTCGTTAGAGTCGGACCGACGACTAGACAGGCAACACTTGACGAAGAACTGCGAATCAGGGAGGAAGTTGTCGGTTTCCCTCCAGATTCACTCTTGGTTCGGAATGCCACCATCGATGACTTGGACCCGCAGAAAGTGCTGGACTACTACAAGGCAAGCAGATCGCGAGATACCGTTGCATCGGACAGCCGCAATATAGGAGCAATAATCCAAGCGCTTGGACTGGCCAGAGATGACAATGGGATATATCGACCGACAGTCGCTGCGATGCTTGTTTTCGGAAGAGAACCTCAACGATTCTTGAGACATAGCAGTGTGAATGCCATCCGATTTAAGGGCACAAAGGTCGCAGGTATTCAGCTAGACCGCAGCGAGCTGAAAGGAACACTGGATAGCATAATCGAGCAAGCCGCCAGTTTCGTCACAAAACTGTCCGTGGCGGGGAGTTCAATCCCGATAGAATCGATTAGGCGTGTGGACATCGCTGAGTACCCGATGGGCGCTGTTAGAGAGGCAGTGGCAAATGCCGTTGTCCATCGAGACTATCAGAATACCGGGGCACAAGTGGATCTCTATATGTTCGACGACAGGATTGAAATCAGAAGCCCGGGTGGGCTGGGAGGTGGAGTGACAGAGAAGGATTTAGAGAATCATACTGGAAAGAGATGGTTGAGAAACCCGGACATTGCGCGCTTACTCCACGAACTCCGGTATATTGAAGAAGCAGGTACTGGCATCACCAAGATGTTCGAGGAAATGGAAAAGAATGGGTCAGGAGATCCGAGATTTGCAGTTGATGAAACTAGCGTGTTGGTGATTCTCGCGTGTCATCCTGACTACTCAGCGAGAAGGAGGTTCGAGGAAGCGCTCTTTGCGAGAGACCATGGCAGATTCTCTGAGGCAAAGTCGATTTTTGAAGAACTCTTGAGAATGAAACCCGACTATTCAGAAGCCTGGAGTGCCCTCGGAGCGATAGATGGTGAAATGGGCGATTTGGAAGCAGCCAGAGAGAGATTCCGTACTGCAATCGACAAGAACCCTGACAACAGTATAGCCTATTTCAGCTGGGCACTGATGGAAGACAGAGCAGGGGAGTTGGCAGAGGCCAGAAGGCTCTTCTCAGAGGCCATAAAGCGAGACCCTGAAAATCCAGCATTCTGGCACGCATGGGCAACAATGGAGAAGCGGGTCAGTAATTTTCCTAAGGCAAGAGAACTCTATAAGAAAGCCACTGAAGTTGAGCCCAACAACTCTGTGAATTGGCAATCGTGGGCGCATGTGGAGATTAGGCTTACCAACTATCAGGAAGCAGAGAGGTTGCTTATCGCCGCATCAGGACTTGCTCGTGATAGCTACCAGAAGGCATGGATTGTGTCTGACTTAGGGTACGTGCTTTGGCTTCTCAAGAGACCAAAGACAGAGATTGAAAGGTATTACAAGCAGTCACTCGAACTGAATCCGAATGATGCACAGACCAACTATCGATACTCGCAACTCTTGAGAGCAATGAAGCGTTTTGAAGAAGCCGACAGATTTGAGAGAGAGGCAACGAGACTTGGATGGAAGCCCCATGCTAGGAAGCACACCGGCGGCCGAAGATACGGCTAGCAGATTGCATTCGATGGATCCAGCCCGTGTTGGCAGGGCTGTCCGTGAGCTGCAGTGATGGGCTATTGGCAATGGCGGTATTCTTTTATGGAATCATGAAACAAGCCAAGCCATAGGAGTATGTGGAGCAACATCCGTATTGAGAGAACATAGGTTTAGGTCGAGTATCTTTCTTTTTGTTGTTCTTGTGGCTATGCTTGGAGTTGTCTTGATACCGTTGAGTGCGTCAAGTAGCTTCTATTGGCTGTTCACATTCCTTGGTGCCTTCGTGTTTGTGTGTGCACTTCTGTTTGAAATGGAATACACACTATCGAACGTGCTGCTGATTGTGTCCGCTGCAATCCTATGTGCAACAGTGGGTCTTCTCTCAGTCGAGGTAAAAATGATTGTGGGGACTGTGCTACCCATGTACTCTATTCTCGCATTGCCCCTCGGCTTTGTTTTTGCCATGAAACACTTGGAACAGATTGCAGTCTATGCTGGAGCAATCCTTGTTGGGGCTATGTTCGCTATCGCGTATAGTGATGGCTCGCTTCTGGTACCAGTAGTGGGATTGATTCTGGGGGCCATTTGCACCTTTTTGATGAGAGGGGCTTCAAATACAGGCTCATGGAACGCCCAGGTTGCTTCATTCATGTTTTTCGTCGGGCTCATCGTTGCCGCAGGCGTGATAAGCTGGCTACTGGCTCCCGGGTTGGACTTATCTCTGTCAGTAGGATTAGTGCTCGTTACCATATTCGGGTCTGTTCTCTGCATAGGTGGCCTGTTGTTGCCAGAACCTCATCGACAGACAGTTCGATGAATGCAGTCGTGTAGGCCAGAGAAGATAAGCAACACCTATGCGCCTTCCTAGCCATCTTTGAAGCCCGCAAATGGTTGGAAGAGATATGCTGTGGAAAACCTAGAGGAAGGAATCTTAGAATCTCTTCATTAGTGCCTTACCCGTCTGCACAAAAGCCTCGGGCTTAGGCTGGAGATGCAAGACGGATAGGGGGTCAAATCATCCCTTACAAGCTTGGTGCCCCAGAAGAGAGATGGTAGCGGGGGTCGATTTGAACGACCGATCTCAGGGATATGAGCCCTCTAACCTCTCATGTGGCTCGTAGTCCTACGCTTGCACAGACTCCAGTTCTTGCCGCGAATCGTCCTAATCGATAGAAGTGCCAAGATGAATCTAGCTGTCGCTTTCAATAACCTGCTGACGAGGTAGCTTGGTTAGCCGTGTAACTATGTCCTCGACAGTCTTGCTGGAGCATCCGAGTTTCCTAGCTTCTTCGACGATGTTCTGAATGACCACGGGATTCTTCATGGCATGGTCCTTCTTGATGATAGAGAACCTGCTTTGACACCCCTCCAGACACTTGGAGAACACCTTCTCCCCTATTTCCTCCTCGAATTTCTTTGACAGGGTGTGCTCGAAGCATGCACACTTGTCTGAGATCCTATCTGGCCAATCTTCTACAGGTTCTTCCAGCAGCCTCAGAAGCCTATGGTTATCCTCTGGACGAGCATCCTTACTACCAAGGTCAGAATCCCAAATCACGTACACAGGAATGCCTAGCATGCTGAACACTGTTGCTGGTCGGTCTAGGTTGCTCTTTCCCATGCAAGGAATGACAGAGATACCATTGGCTTCTAGATCGTGACCCATTGTCTGTGCCACTCCCAGAATGAGCGCTCTGTCCTCCTCGCCCTCGACCAGAACAGCAGCGTCCGCAAAGAAACCTTCGTTCATCCACGGCGTCATGAGAGTCTGCAGCCTTGGCTCAAGAGTCCTGCCGCTATATGTGCCCTCTGGCATCTGGTCAGCAATGCCAATCTTGGCAGCCACTGCGTCAAGAGTGGCGCTGATCACTCTGCTCTCCTTTGGGCCCTCGACATTGGTCCGGACTTTACATACTCGTCTGACACTACTAAAGGACTTGATGTCCACGAAAAGCGGTGAGTGCGTACTGTAGATTATCTGAGTGCTTTTCGCTACACCATCAATGCCTCCATGCGACAACTTGTCAAGGATTTTGAACAGGTGTCGCTGCCTGTTCGGATGCTGATACAGCTCAGGCTCCTCGATGCCAATCAGATAACTTGGCTCGGTATCTGGTGTTCCTCCGGCGGTTTCATCTTCTGTGTGCTTAGCTGTGGCCTGAGCGAAGGCTAGATGTTGAAGCATGGTCAAGATGTAAGCTCGCTGAAGTCCATGCCCACATCGCTCAACAGGAGTTGGGTACTCATCTTCGACTAGGCTGACGTAGGCTCTGGGTGACGGGATGTCCACTTCACTCGCCGGATCCCAATTGAGTCGAACACCTGCGTTCGGGACATACGTCTGAAGAAACGAGTTGAGGCTTCTTTCGAGCGCACGCAGCTCAGCCTCCTTCGCTTGGTCAATTATGGTCCTGTAATCCGCCTGGGTCCGTTCCTTGAGTTCTTGTATTTCCCCTCGACCCTGCAAGACACTCCTTACTACAAGGTCCATTATTTCAGTTAGGGGGCTACCCTTGGTTTCCTCTGCATCTTCGGAGGCATCCTCGACGGCTGGAACGAATATGAATCTCCAGAATCGCTCAAGGCGCGTCGTCCCAACTTCCTTAAAGCCAAAGAACTGTCCATCGTCACGCCCTCTTACACACTTGGTTGGATTCGCACGCTCCCAGTCTCGCAGGGACTGTTCAGCGGCGTCCTTGTTTGTGTACTCAGGCAGTGTGTTGTACTTGCTCTCGCGAAGTTTCTTGTACTGAACTTTCAAGTCTGAGCCTGTTGCCGCCCTATAGGGGGAGAAGTCATCATTTACTAGGCTGTTGCCGTAATACTTCTGGCTAGTGCGATTTCGAGGCCACGTCATGACCTTCTCAACGGTGAGGTCATCTCCTTCTGCATAGTTATGGAACAGTTTCTTCTCTTCGACTGTCAAGTTGGCGAATGTGACTGTAATGACGATCTCCTTGCTTGTATCTCTGTTATAGAAGTCGTCATCATCGTAGTTTGCACTTGGAGTGTAGAAGAAGCTTAGGGCTTTCAGAAACGAAGACTTCCCTGCGCCGTTGGGACCTACGAGAACCGTGAGCTCATCACACGTAAGAAGCTGGTTTCTTATGGAACGGAAGTTCTGTACTCTCACCGACTTTACAATCAACTCTATTGGCCCCCGATTGCGAAACGCTGAGGATGTTGCCCCGTACTCAGTGGGGCTGTTTTGGGAGCATTTTCATGATAAGCTTTTGCAGCTGATGATGTGTTACGGTTCGGTACAGGTTGCAGCTGGCACTCAATAGAGCAGGAATAGGACGAAGAAGTGGTAGCGGGGGTCGATTTGAACGACCGATCTCAGGGTTATGAGCCCTGCGGGATAGTATGATCTAGAATTCCTGTGCAAAGGCACTGCGTCCGTTCGGTTTCTTCTGGTCCTCAAAACCAGTGTCGCTCATTTTGACACTTGGACGGCGGGTTGACTGGCTCCGAAGCCCAATCTGACAAGTAGGTCGATTGATGCCAAGAACGTGTAGAATATCCAAGGATAGAACTCTTCTCGAGAATAGTCAGCTGACTGGTCTGGATTGTGGTGACGAATGTCGAATTTGTTTAGGATTTGGAAAAGATTGCTATCATCGGGCTTGGGCAACGCCAACTCGTTTTTCTTCAGGAATTCCAGCACATCACCTAAGGTTCTTACTGCTTCTTTCTTATCATCAAGGGACGCATTGTGTTTCCTGAACTTGGAGATTGCTCCCTGTACTCTGTTGTCTATTTCGTCCGCATTTCCCGACACGGCCATCTCATCGGCAAGTGTGTCCAGCCCTCTGGGAGTAAGCTCCAACACTTCACCCTGTTCAGATAACACGTAACCAGATCCGTAGTCCTTGAGTATCCCGTTCACTAGTTTCCGGTATCTTTCTCTTCCCTTATTTCGGTCCCAAGTTGTTCCGTGGTAACCACAGTCTGAATAATTGTGCCATTCACCTTTGTCCGGTGCAGAAACGTGGTCGTAAAGAAACTCAATCATTGTGAGAAGCTGGGGCTCGTCCCAAGAATCGATATTCCTCTCCATAGGCCAGAGATCACTCATTCTCAGTTCTGAGAGCACGAATGCCTCATGATTTCTGCCCCATGTTCCTTGGACCTCCCCATCTCTTACACAATGGTATCCAAGTGCTTCTTGGAAATAATAGTCATTGGATAGCCGTGTGAAGACAGCAAGGAATGCGCTCTTTAGGACACGGAGCGATACTTCGGCATACTCACCAATGCCCCTTCTTCGAGCATAATACTCCCTGATTCGCAACGAATACTCACCACATCAACAATCGAGATGAGGGTTTCATTCTTAAAGACTGTTTCACTTCGTGCGGTTACTTGCTTCGCAACAAATCAAGCCAGAGCGACAGGAGGTTGGAACAGCGAGCTTCGAATTCCATCCTTTCCATCTTCAGTCCAGCTCTCTCGCTGTTGCTCTTCAGAATGTAACGAACGACGACTGGAAGCACACGTTTCTCAAAGAGTTGCTTGTCACCTATGCCTGGTAGGGCAGTCCGACCTAGAGCCTTCATCAACGCACCTACAAGGTACTTCTGCTCCAGCAGGTTCACCAAGAGCTTGAAGCAGAAGTCTCCTAGTATTGCCCCCTCAAGGCTTGTTTCGCTGACATCGGTTAGGAAAGGGTTCTCGTTCCTGAACAGCAAGAAAATCCTCCCGTCATATACTGCGAAGTAAGGGCATCTCAACTCCGCTGCATAGCGTGCCGCTTGACTGGAGGCTTCGCCGAATCTCCGACCCTGCTTCTCAAGTATCCTTCGTTTGCATTCGACAAGAAGAAGTGTGAACTCATCACGGCCAGAAACGGTAGTGACAACGAGGTCCGCTTTGTCCCGGCCTGCAGGCACCTCTGCAAGAACCCTTGCCGGTTTGCTGGTGGAGTAGTAGACATTCCCTCTAATTGCATTGTTGAAACAGCAGAACAAGTGCGACCTTACGTATTCCTCGCTGTCCGAGGCCCTATTGAGCTGTTCACCGATCATCTAGACTACTCCCTGTCACAGACTATCACTGTCTTGCATTTGGACTATTCGGAGCGAATGGTATACGCTTCGCATTTCAGAGAGAAGAGTATCGACGGAGCAGAAGAAGTGATAGCGGGAGGTCGATCTGAACAACCGGCCTCAGAATCCACGAGAGGATCATGGTTCTCGGTTCCTGCGAGTTTCACGGTCAGATAGCCGGAGAAACAACAGAGAGTCAGACAATCTCAAGAGAAGCGTGTAGGACCTTATAAGTGAATCCAAGGATACTGTATACAAGAACAGTCGTATGAGGTTTCGACAATCAGAGCAACGAGGGAGTCAGTTACTTGAGTAAAGCGGCAGTCATCGGACTTGTGGTGGGAATTTCCATTCTGATGCCAGCTGCATTCATGCTGATGTATCAGGCGCCCTCGCTCGAAACGTTACAGCTGAACATGACGCTCAAGCTTCAGTCGACAAGCGGCAGTTTGGAATACAGAGCCTCCTATCACTTTGGAGCCAACAGGATTGACTCTTCAGTAAGCACCGACAACATAGAATGGACAAGTCGGACTGCTGCTGCATCTGTTGAAACCTCTGATGACCTTACAACAGCCATCAGAAGCTACTTTTCAGAAATCACTATAGAGTCCGACAAGTTCTTCGTGCGGAGTGATGGCACATGGACGCTGAGCCTGCAGGAGAAGCTGTGCGAAGGAGTGTCGGTTCGAATCGCAGCGTATGGTGACAATACGACAGTGACCAACATAGTCCCTTCACTTTCGGTTGACTATGTTCCTTCTGCACTAGCATCTGCATTGCGAAGCATCGGAGTAGACGCAGTCAGAGTCATAGTTACGATATCGCTCGACATCGCCGGCACCCTAGTCAGCCAATATATCCAGAACTGCCTGAGCATAATCATGTTCTACGCAAACCTCGGGAACAGCATTTTTGACTACCTGATTGGCGAAATTCGCGCTGACTAAAGGCCATTGCTAATCTAGAAGAAGGAGAGATGGTAGCGGGGGGTCGATTTGAACGACCGATCTCAGGGTCATGAGCCCTGCGGGAGGCAAGCACACCGGCTGGAGTAGAACGGCCACGGCTGGTTTCGAGGTTTTGTTATTTCCTAATAGACGCCAA
>Ga0315274_10012956_pt1 | contig 11867 bp, 8 predicted proteins | sample YL17G02_20_MG_FD_203700 | JGI IMG/M metagenome (GOLD analysis project Ga0315274, IMG submission 203700) | Sediment microbial communities from Yellowstone Lake, YNP, Wyoming, USA - YL17G02_20 | ecosystem: Environmental > Aquatic > Freshwater > Lake > Sediment | place: USA: Wyoming | collected... | reverse complement strand
CACCAGCAGAGCGATCCAGGAGCGGCCCCGGGTGGCGGCGACGCGCCGCGCTTCCACTGCCCCTCCACACCGCCGGCGGGCAAGGCTACCGGGCATCTGGCTTCACCTCCGAAGGAGTGAGCGAACCGCCCACCAGGTACTCCAGTTCCGCCAGGTTTCTTTCCCTCTCCGCCACCAGCATCACGCGCTGCACCTGGAGATTGTAGAGGTTCATCTGGTTGGCAAGCAAGTCCATGATATCGCCCTGGCCTGTGCCATAGCTGGTGAGCGAGGCGGCGAAGGCCCCCTCCGCCTGCGGCAGCAGGCCACTGTCGAGCAGGCTGAGCTGCTTGTCCGCCCTCCCCACCTCCACCACCATCTCCTCGATCATCGCCCCGAGCTCGTTGCGCATCGCCTCCACGTCCTGCTCCGCGGCGAGACGCATGGCCCGCGCCGCCCTAACCTCCTCGTCCACCGTCTGCCGCCGCCGGAACCAGGGAAGGTTGATCCCCACCCCCGCGCTCCACATATCTGTGCCACTCATGGGGTCCATGCCTACGGGCTCGCGGATCATGTACGCGAAGTCCAGCCGGTAGTCCGGTTTGATCTCTTCGGCCGCCAGGCTTTCCGACTGCTCCGTCTGCCCGACGCGGGCGCGCATCTCCGCCAGCCTCGGACTGTCCCTCTCCGCCTGCCCAACCAAAGCCTTGCCGGCAAGAGAAACGGCCGTCAGCTTGGGAGCAGGCAGCTCGGGAAACGGCTGTTCGGGCGGCCGGTAGAGAAGGCGGTTCAGCCTGGCCTGCGCCCCCGCCCGCTCCCCCTGCAGCGAGATCACCATGTCCACCATCTGCGACAGCCGGACCTGGGCCTGGAACACCTCCTGCTGCATCACCTTCCCGGTCCCGTAGGCCGCCTCCGCGGCTGACAGCATGTCCTGGGCCAGGTCCCTGTTCTGCTCTGCAATCGCCATCTGCGCATCCACCGACTGCACGTCGAGGTAGGCCTGCTTCGCCCGCCGCACGATATCCAGGCGCTTGTCCTCGTATCGGGCCCGTACCATCGCCACTTCACCGCCCTGGACACCTTGCCGCAGCCGGCGCTTGGTAGACCGCGGCACCTCCTGGGAGAGCATGATCTCCAGCCCGCTCATCGCGTCCTGGTCGAGCCGCCAGCTGTCAGCGGGGATGTTCTTCAGGCCCACAGAAAGCATCGGATCCGGAAGCGCCCCCGCCGGCGCGATCATCGCCTCCGCCGCCTCCGTCTGCGCCCGCAGGGAGGATAGCTCCGCGCTCCTCGCCAGCGCCTCCGCCACCGCGGACTCCAGCGTGGGCGATTCCTCCGCCCACCCAGGACAGCCGCCGAGCCAGGCAACCGCCACCAGCAGCAGAAACCACCTAGCCACGCCCGCGGTCAACCTTCACCTCCTGCCCCTCCTGCAAACATCGGTGGGCAGTCACCGCCTTCTGCCACCTATGCCCCGTTTCCTGGCGCACACCGGCGCCCCATGCGTGATCTATCTCACAAGGGCGCCCCGGCCTCCGCAGCAACTGCCCCCCCTTACGTATGAACTCGTGAAGACCGGGACAGGTCGCCCCGTCGGCGACGGGAACACGAGCACATGGAGGGACAGGCAAGATGCTTGCGTTTCTGGGCAACCTCACCTGGGTGGGATGGCTGGGACTGGGGATCGGGGCGCTGGCGGCCCTCTACGGCCTCGCCCTGCTGATCGAAGCGCACTGCACCAGCGCACACGGCCGACACTGGGCGGCGCGATGGAAGGCCGCCGGCCCCAAAGATGTTGACCGGTTCCGCAGCGCCTGGAACCCATGGCAGTTGCGCGAGGGCGCCATCCAGCGCCGCGGTGAGCTGAAGGCCTGGAAGAGCGGGTTCTGGGATGACGGCCATGGGTTCTCCTTCAGGCCGCTCGGAGCTGTCCTGCTGGTGGCCTGGGCCGTCTTGGTGCTCCTGAACCTGCCCCTCCTCGGTCTGATCATGGACCTGTTCTTCGGAGCCGGAAGGCGCATCCCGCTTCCTCTGCTGGAGGAGCCGTTGAGCATAGGAGCCGTGCTCTTCGCCGGCCTGGTTGCCCTCCTCGAGACCATTGCCGGGATCTTCCTCTTCCACGGGCGGTCCAAGCCGCTCCGCTGGGCAGCCGGGGCCGCGGTCATCATCCTCGCCCTTGGCGAGGGGATCGGCGCCTGGATTCGCACCAGCTTGATGGGAGGCGAAGGCGCCGGCGCGCTCGGCCAGATCATGCAGATGGGTCCCTTTGTCGCCTCCATCGTGGGCTTGCTCGTTCCCGCCTTCGAGGCACTCAGCGCCGGCACCGCCTGGGGCGAGGCCACCCAGCACGTGGTGAAGCGCGTTCAGTGGCTGGTCGCCATCACCTGGTATGTGCTCGCCAGCCCCTTCCTGATGGCCCTCTGCCGAAGCTGGACAATCTTCCACGAGATCACCGGGGCCGCCCCTCCGCCTCCTCCGCCCTGGTCCACCATGTGCCCCGGCTCCTCCTCCCTGGAGGAGGGCGTGGAATCCCTGAAACAGGCCCTGGAGAAGCTGGAGAAGGAGACCCTTCCTGTCTGGTGCCGGGAGCTCGACGAGGCCACGCGGGACGCCGCCCGCACCGCCGACCGGTTCGCGGAGGCCTGCGCCAAGATGCGCCGCCAGATGGAGGGATCGCTTGGCGGCCAGATCGCCTCCCTCGACAACAAGGTCGAGGCCCTCCAGCAGCGCATCGAGCGTCTGGTGCAAGAAGCCGCCGGCTATCCCCTCCTCCAGAAGGTGCGGATCGTCATGCGTTGGGACTGGCGCTACTGGGGCGAGAAGAAGCGCCACGCCGACGACAGGCAGACCCTCCTCCACCAGGTGTCTGACCTCGCCGCCAACATCTTCCTCAACGGCAAGGTGGACTGCTATCCTCTCCTCCGCCGCCTGGACGAGATCCAGCAGCGCGGCGACGAGCTGCGCGATCTCGCCACCGGCGAGCGCAACCAGGCCGCCTCCCGGTTCGAGCAGGTGGCAGACCTCGTCCGCCTCCAGGCGGCCCTGGACCACACCCCCGAACAGGTCGGGGATACCGTCCGCCACGGAGCCTGCCCGGACGTGCTCACCCTCTGCGAGCAGACTCTCAACCACGCCGCCGCCCCCTGCGCCGAAAGAGTGCACGCGATTCTCTCCCACGCCGACCCGGGCGCGAAGTCGCCCAATCTCTTCCGCTGCCTCTCCCGGTGTGAGGCCGAGCTCGCCCGCGCTCGTGAGAACGCGGAGCAGTACAACACCATCCACGAGGACTACGCCGAATGGGCCGATGCCCTCCGGCGCACCGGCCGGCAGATCGAAGTGCGACTCCACACCCTCCGGCCGTGACCAGAAGATCGAAAGGAGTTGCTGCCATGCGACCCGTGATCGGAATCCTGATAGCCATCATCTGTCTCGCCTTGCTGCCTTCCGGCTGCTCGAAGCCAACCCCCAAGCCTGGCAGCGGCCGCCCGCGCCTGGTGGTCGTGTTACTCGACGAGACCGGGTCCTATGTCAAGGACCTGAACCTGTGGCAGCCCAGCCGCCAGCTCGCCAGCTCCCTGGTCGCCGGCCTCCAGCCCAGCGACGCCTTTTGCTTGATCGGCATTGACGCCACCCCCTACGAGGCCGAGGACGTGCGCATCCCGGTCACCGCGCTTGCTCCCTCCACCCTTGCCGCGGCCATCGAGCGCAGGGACCTCCGCACCAAAGTGGAGGGGCTCGAACCCCGCAAGAGCGTGGGCACGGGCACTCCCATGACCCTGGCCATCGCCCAGGCCGCCGATGTGCTCGCCTCCCAGCAGGCGAACTACCGCCCCTACCTGGTGATCTTCTCGGACATGGCGGAGGATGCGCCCAAGGACGGCAAGCAGCCCCAGGGCCTGCACAGCCCGCTCGCCTTCCCCTCCGACACCGTGGTGCGCGCCTTCTACGTCGCCGAAGTCCCCGGCCGCGGCCGCGAGGAGATGATCCAGCGCATCACCCACTGGAAGGAAGCGTTCTCCATCTGGGGAGTCACCTCCCCGCCCGCCCTCTACAGCATGGCAGACAGCGAGAAAGAAGCCCGCACCTTCATCCGCCAGTTGGGCTTGCCGGAGTAAGGGACGATGAGGTGTCGAACGTATGGCAGGGCGCCTCCGGCGCCCTGCCATACCTAGCTCCCATTGACTCTTCCCCCACCCCGACCTATCATAGCTCAGGTGCCGCTCCTCGGAGGCCACCATGAGACTGCCCCACCTGCTGCTGCTGCCCCTCCTCCTCGCAGCACTCCCCTGCCTGCCGGTTCAGGCGAAGGCGAAGCCACCCGCCCCAAAGCGTACGGCCCTCATCGGCATTTTCGAGCCTTCTGACGACCCGGCGAACCCTCCGGACCTGGTCGTGGTTGCCGCGTGTATCGGTGGCAAGCGTTGGGCGGAAACCGAGGAGGCAGAGGGACTGGTCCCGAAGGGCGACCGGCTGCCGTTGTACACGCTTACGGATGGGCAGGTGGGCGAAGCGGCGATCACCGGCGACGGCGCGCTCGACTCGGCGACCGTGGTGAGCTACGCAGCCGTGGGCCTTCGATACCCGGCCACCGCCACCCCGCTCAGGGGCAGAGAGAAGGAGTACCAGAACGCGGTCGCAGGTGGGCCGACGGGTTCGGGGCAGCCCTTGCTGGCAGTGTGGCACGCCCCGGGAAGCCCGGCGCCGAAGTGGGTGACAGCGAGGGAGCTGAGCACAGAGAACACCGTCTACCGGAAGGTGATCTCCGACTGGCTGAAGGCAAAGGGTATCTCGCAGGAGGTGATTGCCACCGTCGTTGTTGGTCAGATCCTGCAGGCCGACGTCAACTCCGACAAGCGGGACGAGGTCATCCTGGCCTTCCGGACCTCCAACACGCCAGCCAACGAGTGGCGGCCGCGCCCAACCAAGAGCAACTTCTCGTATCTAGTCATGCGCTACGTGCCTCACGGATCCCGCAAGCCGAGGACGGTGGTGCTTGACGACACCACGCACGTGGAAAAGCGGGTGATCGGCCTGTGCGACCTTGACAGTGATGGGTGGGCGGAACTGGTGTCGGAGGTAGGGGGGCTGGATATATGGGGGGTGCAGCTTCACCACTGGGTCGGAGATAGGTTCAACACTGTGCTTGGCTGCGGCGCAGGGTGCTAGGCACCGTGTGGCAAGGGCGCCCGGCCGTTCGCCCCTACCTCCCTCTGCGCTCTTTGCGTCTTTGCGGTGCCGCCGTCTTGCCCCTGCCTTCTCCGGTTGCTATACTCCTGTGATCATCACCCTCACAAGGACTCGATAGCATGCCGAAATACCCCGACGCGCACCTCGACCGCCTCGTCGCCAAGGCCCGCCGCAATCTGGCCCGGCGCCGGTCGCCCCGCGCCGGCATCCCGAAGGCCGATGCGGAGGCGCTGGCCTCCCGCTACTCCACCTTCGCGCACCTCCGCGATGCCGAGGGCTTCCTCACCGAGAGCCGCCTCTGCATCCACCGCCCCGATACCCCCCGCCCCTGGCTCCACCTGATGACCTCCAACCACGACCACGTCTATGGAGTGATGGGCTCGTTCTGCGATGTCACGGGCGCCGGCTTCCTGTGCTATGAGACGGTTCTCGCCGGCCCCGTCACCAGCCACAAGGACAACAGCTACGTCCCCACCGCCCCGCGCTCCACCGATGTCCGCGAGTTCTGCCTGCGCGAGGAGAGCAAGGGCAAGCCCTCCACACAAGCGGCGGGCAGGCCGGCCATCTGGCACATGCTCCCACAGGTCGGCCGGGATCGCGACCAATACTCTGATTACTCGGCTTGCTATGGCTTGGGCTGGGTGAGTGTGGAGAGCGCCCGCAACGGGATCCACTCCCAGTTCCGCACTTTCGTTCCCCTCGACGACACCTGTGAGGTGTGGACCATCACCCTCACCAACCTCACCGGCCGCCCCCGCAGGCTCCAGCTTTTCACCCGCGTCAACTGGGGCCTGGAGACCCACCCCTCCTACTACTTCGATCCCCGCGTCGTCTCCGAGGGCCGGCACCTCAAGGACCTGCGCGCCATCATCGCCCTCAACAACGACAAGTCCAACTCCCTCCCCCGTACCGGGTTCATGATGTCCGACTCCAACTTCCACGGCTTCGACCTCTCCGGGGAGGCCTTCACCGGCGGCGGCCACTACCGCCCCTTCCCGCGCGCGGTGGTGGAGGGCAAGTGCCGCAACTCCATCGGCCGCCAGCCCTACCTGGGACTCGTGGGTGCGCTCCAATTCGACCTCACCCTATCCCCCGGGCAATCCAAGGCCATCCACATCCTCGTCGGGACCACCAGCCGCGAACCCGCGCTGCGCCGCCGCCACCTTACCGCTCTCCGCAAGAAGATGCTCTCCTCCGGCGGCGTGGACAAGGAGTTCGCTCGCCTGGAAGCCTCCTGGCGGAAGATGTTGGATCGCGTCGCTCTGCAAAGCCCGGACGAGGAAGTGGACCGCACCTACAACATCTGGCTCAAGTACCAGCAGCACAACACCGCCCGCTTCACCCGCGCTCTCGACCAGGTCGGCTACCGCGATGTCCTTCAGGACCTGCTCGGCTTGTGCAACTTCAACCCCGAGTTCGTGCGCAGCTTCCTTCCGGTGGTCCTCAACCACCAGCTCGCTGATGGCCGCGCCATCCGACAGTTCTTCAAGCACCCGGGCACCAAGGCGCCCAATGACGAGCGCATGTACGGCGACTCCTCGGTGTGGATCGCCGACACCCTGGTGAGCTACCTCGAGGAAACCGGCGACTTCTCCATCCTCGACCAGAAGGTCGGCTTCTACGACCTCGCCGCCCACCGCCAGGACAACTCCCACCCCAAGACCATCTACCAGCACGCCCTGATCGCGCTCGAAGGCCTGTTCAGAGCCCGCGGCCAGCACGGCCTCTGCCTGATCGGCCACGGCGACTGGAACGATGCTATGGACGGCCTCTCCAGGCGCGGCAAGGGGGTGAGCGTGTGGCTCTCCATCGCTCTGGTGTACGCCTCCACGCGCATGCTCAAGCTCGCTCGCCACCTCGGCGACCAGAAGACCGTGAAGCTACTCGAGACCATCGCGGCCACCATGACCAATGCCGTCAACAGAGCCGCCTGGGATGGCGACCACTATCTCTTCGGCTTCAACGACGACGGCGTGAAGCTCGGCGCGAACGACAGCGAAGAGGGGAAGATGCATGCCACCGTCAACACCTGGGCGCTCTTCACCGGCGTCGCCGCCGCTGCCGGCAGAGAGGAGCAGCTCCTCCAGGCCTTCCGCCGCCTGTGGACCCCCGTCGGCGTGGCCGCCAACGACCTCCCCTACACCCACAAGAGCCGCCACCTGGCCGGCCGCATCGCGGACATCACCCCCGGTCAGTTCGAGAACGGGGCCATCTACACCCATGGGCACTCCTTCTACCTCTATGGGCTCGTGTCCACCGGCCGCCGAGACCAGGCCTACTCTGAGCTCAAGCTATCCCTTCCCGGCAACACCTTCCCCGACATCTCCACCGGCCCGCCCCACCAGCAGTCCAACTTCGCCGTCGGCCCTTCCCACCCGGACTTCGGCGCCAACCTCTACTCCAACTTCTCCGGCTCGACGGCCTGGTATCTGAAGACCATTGACCAGATCATCGGCGTGCTTCCTGACTTCGACGGCCTGCGCATCTGCCCGGCCGCCCCCCGCGCCTGGAAGGAGTACCGGCTGCGCAAGCAGTTCCGCGGGATCGAGTACCACTTCCGCTTCCAGCACAAGTCCGGCCGCAGCCGGGTGAAGTCCGTCACCGTTGACGGCAAGCCGCTGGCCCCAGTCAACGGCGAGTACAAGATCCCGCTGCCGAAGCGCAAGCCCGCCAAGCCGGTCATCGTCGAGGTGATGATGTAGGGCGCACAAACTTCCGTTTGTGTGGTATACTGACTACATAAGTCTGGATGCCCAGGCAGGAGCGGGACACGGGGAGGCCTTCCCATGAGCGCGTGTCACATATCCGCAGACGTGTACAGACGCCTTTGGCTCCTCTATCTCATGGAGCAGTTCAGCGAGGCCTGCTACGGCCGGGTACGCCTCCAGAAGGTGGCGTACTTCGCCGCGAAGTCATCCAGGCTAAAGCCGTTCACGTTCAAGAAGGCACCGTACGGTCAGTTCAGTGAGGAACTAGGGGATACACTAGAGCAACTCACGTCAATGCGTCTGGTTACAGCTGAGCCGCTTGGCAAGGGCGGGAATCGGTATCGGGCAACGGTTTCCCCAGAGGGAGCGCATACCCACGCAGAGTGGCTGGAGGCAGTTGACCCGAGTGCCAAGGCGCCCATTGACCGGGCGGTGGCGGACTACGGGTACAGAGACCAGCAAGCCCTGATCGATACTGCACATGAGGAGCCTGGCTTCGCCGAGGCCAGCTTGTTCGACGTTCTTCTTCAGGCGAACATTCCTGGCTCGATCCCAGTCCAGTTGTCGGATGAGCAGTGCGAGGAGTTGGCTCTCTCTGTCTCGCCCGCCTTCCTCGACGTCCTGCGCTCCCTTGCGGAGACCGACTGGCGTACTTCCTTGAGCAAGGTCCGGCTGATTGAGGCGCGTTGAGCTACTACTCCACCAACGCGTCGCAGCAGAGCTTAGGCAACTGCGTAGCAGCCATCGGAAGTTCGCCGGGGCTGTTGACACCGCGGTGAGGAAACTACTGTCGGATCCGCATGGGGCAGGCGAACCACTGCACGGACTAGCTGATCCCGAACTCCAAGGGCGCCTCCGGAAGCTATACGTCGGTGGAAAGCGTGAGCGTCGCCTGTTCTACTGGATAGTGCCTGCCACCGGGGTGGGCCGGACAGACCTTGTCATCCCAATCTTCCTCTCGCCTGAGCCACGCGGTAGCTTCGATTACGACCGCATTGACGTCAACACCGTAGGTATGGACATCGTGAGCGATTTCCGTTCGCGGAGGTTCGACATATTCCGACGATTCGCCGCTGCTCATCCGCTCATTGGGCATCTATCCACGGTCGAGAACCAAGAAGCTTGACCCTCACGGACGGGGCTTGCGTTCCTGGGTGACGAAAGCACTCTGGCTACAGGCTGTTCCGGGTGCCTCATGCTCCTCCTCGACGATACCAACCTCCCAGATCGCATTGGCAACCTGGAGATCGTGCGCCGCGTTGGGCGGCGGACAATCACGCATGTGTTCCACGACATAGATGGCACGCACTCGCTGATCCGCGAGTGGCCTCCGGTGATGAGCGCGCTGATCTCCTGGGTGATCGCCTCGGGTCTGCCGGAGGGGTATGACGGTGACCAAAACGCGGCGCGGCTGGCGGAACGGGTGGAGTCACTTCGCAGCGAGGAGACAGACCGCTTTGCGGTCGAGACTGCCGGGCTCACCGCTCTCACTCAGATGGAATGGGCGATCCGCCGGGCGCTGCACGAGGGGACGCTTGCGCTCCCGGGAGGGCTGCTGTCCGAACCGGAGGCGACGGCAAACTCGGAGATCATCCGGCGCACATGGAACGGCGAAGAGCGCTTCGGCGATGTGCCCGACTCTCGCCGCGTGCGCGAGTACGTCTCCGCCCACACACCCCGCCTGTTTCACCTCTACGAAGCTGTTCTCGCCAAGGCCTCCAGGGATCGCAACCTGGCCGCTGCGACACGCGACCCCGCCGCCTGGCGCGTGCCCGGCTCGCTCGAGTTCCTGCAGCGCCTCCACGCCGCGGGTGCGAAGAACCACTTCGTCACCGGCTCGGTGATGTCCACCGACCAGCTTCCCGAAGGGATGCTGGAGGAGGTGCTGACTCTGGGATTCGAGGTCGGCCGCGGCAAGGTGATCGAGTCGGCTCATGGCTCGGCCTGGAACCGCAAAATGCCCAAGGACGAGGTGATGTGCGCGCTTCTTTCAGACCTGGAGATCGCGGGCGAACAGGTACTCATCGTGGGCGATGGGCGGAGCGAGGTGCATGCTGGGGTGGAGATGGATGCGGCAGTGCTCAGCCGCCTGCCGGCCGACGCCGACCGCCTCCGCCAGCTCCACCGGGAGCTGGGGACGAACTACATCGTGGCCGATTACACCGATCCCGGGCTCTCGCGTCTTCTGGAAGCCGATGACGATGGATAGGACGATGCTGCCATGACCACAACTGCCGTCAGCCCAACCTCCGCGGAGGTGATCGCCCACATCGTCGCACTTCGCAAGCGTCACCCCGGCCTCGTGAAAGTGCGCACCCTCGGCGCGACCGCCGAGAAGCGGCCTCTCCACGCCGTCACCATCACCGATCCCAGATCCCCTCCCCGCGACAAGCAGCACGTCCTCATCGCCGCCGGCCATCATGGCAACGAAGAGAGCGGACGGCTGATCGCACTGGCGCTCATGGACTGGCTGGTCACCCCGGGCGCCGCCGAGACTCGCCGCAAGCAGAAGATCGTCATCCTCCCCAACATGAGCCCGGACATGGCCGAAAGAGACGCCTACGTCCCGGCCAAGGGCCCCGCCCCTATGCGCGATCACGAGCCGGGCGGCCCCAAGACCCCGGAGGGGAGAGCCTTCGAACAGGTCGCCAACGCCCTCCAGCCCGAGGTGTACGTGGACATGCACGCCCGCGGCTTCGCCGGTTGCAGCTACGACATGGTGCTGTGGTCCGAGCCCAGAACCTACCTCGAAGACGACTACCTCCTCCACCGCATCGCCGCCCAAATGGGCGAAGCCGGTGAGCAGGCCGGCATCCCCAACGTCGTCCACCCCCTGAGCTGGCCAGGCTTCATGAGCGAAAGCCCCGATGTCACCAGCGCCAACGCCTTCTGCTACCGCAGCTTCAAGTCCCTATCCTTCCTCACCGAGACCTGCGAGAGCAATGAGTTCGCCTATCCGCCCGGGGACCGCGCCCGGAGCGGACTCGCCAGGCTCAAGGTCCTTCTCGCCTGGGGCAATCGCCGCTTCCCCAAGCTCCGCTACCCGGGCTATCCCTGCTACCTGATGGGGATGTTCAAGGGTGGCCTGGTGGCCATCGGCAAGGACGCTGCCGCCAGAAGGAAGAGCCGCGTCGCCATCTGGCGAAGCGGCAACGGCTTCGACGCCGTCACTTTCGACCAGGCCCCCTCCCGCCCGGACGAGAGGCGCATCACCGCCAGGTACAAGGGCCCGGAGGTGCGCACTGGTGTCGGCTTCCAGACTCTCGTGCGAGGCAATAGACGGATCGCTGAGATCACCCTCAACCGCCGGAAGCTCCGGCCCTCCGAAATCAACGGCTACTACACCTGGCGCCACGAGTGCGCCACCTACGTGGTCGTCGCGATGGCGGTCATGAAGCGCGGCAAGCACGAGATCGTCATCCGGCTGGCATAACGCAGCCTCAACTGCGAGCTACCCGCCTCTGGCCGCCAGCCTCGACCATTTCAGCCACACCGGTCACAGGAACCGCGCCATCGCCTGTGGAACAGGGACAAGAGCGCGCTCCCTCGCAAGGAGGCACCTATGACTCCCCGCCCGGCTTTCTTGGGCAAGCTGCTCATCGTACTGGCAGTGATTGCCCTGCTCTGTCTCGGCTCTATCGCCTTCGCCCAGCCCGCGCCGACCAGCCCTCCGCCACCCCCCACCAACACCGGCCCCGGCATCGCCCTGGAGGCCGAATCCCTCCGCCTCGAGACCAGCGCAGACGCCAAGGCCGAAACCCGGTCCATGGACGCGCGGGGAGCGCAGCGCTGGAGCGCCGGCGCCCAACTCCTCTGCACCACCCAGTCCGGCAACTGGGTAACGCTCTTCCTCCCTGTGGCCCAAGACGGTCGCTACCGTCTTGACCTCTACGCCACCCGCGCGCCCGGCCTCGGCATCGCCTGCATCTCCCTCGACGGCCAGCTGATCGGAGACCCGTTCGATGGCTACGCCGCGGAGGTCACCCCGAC
>Ga0315274_10012955_pt1 | contig 11867 bp, 13 predicted proteins | sample YL17G02_20_MG_FD_203700 | JGI IMG/M metagenome (GOLD analysis project Ga0315274, IMG submission 203700) | Sediment microbial communities from Yellowstone Lake, YNP, Wyoming, USA - YL17G02_20 | ecosystem: Environmental > Aquatic > Freshwater > Lake > Sediment | place: USA: Wyoming | collected... | reverse complement strand
TTAAAAAATCCCTCAAGGCCGACGTGGACAAAGCCGACGACGGCGAAGAAGCTTTGCTGGACATCATGGAAAACGACTATGCTTTGGTGATACTGGACATTAAAATGCCCGGCAAGAGCGGCCTGGATATCCTGCGCGAAATCAAAGAATCCGGCAAGATCCCGCCGCCGGTGATTGTGGTAACCGGCCACGACAACGACCAGGTTTTAAGCGAAGCCATCGAGCTGGGCGCTAAAGCTTATTTGGTCAAGCCGATCATCGCGGAAGACCTGATTAAGAAAGTAAAAGAGCTTTTAGGGCGGGAAAAATAAAGCCCCGAAAAGGGTTGACAAAAACATAGTAATATAGTAAATTAGTAAATGGGTGGTGAACAATATGACATTATCAAGAGTTACCAGGAATTACCAGATAACTATCCCGGCGGCGTTACGCAAAAGGTTGCATATCCAGGTAGGCAATCTGCTGGGTTTTTGCCTGGAAAGGGGCGCGATCGTCCTTAGACCACAAACCTTGGTAGACGGAGAACAGGCCTGGTTTTGGTCTAAAGAGTGGCAAGCCGGCGAAAGGGGAGTAGACGTTGCCAGGGAAAAAGGGCATACCCGGCGGTTTAAGAGCGTCCAAGCCATGAGGCGCCACTTTGAGAAATAAAGCGATTGTCTTTTCCCATCCGTTCGAGAAAGCTTTCGCTCGTCTGCCTATACAAATCCGCGAAGCCGTTTACGAAAAGCTGGAACTTTTTGCGCAAAACCCCGGCCACCCTTCTTTGCGCGTGAAAAAAATCAAAGGCACAGATTCTGTCTGGGAAATGAGTATTACCATGAATTACCGGCTTACATTCGAGTTTAAACCGGAAGAGATTTTTTTACGCCGCATCGGTACCCACGATATTCTTAATCATCCTTAAATATGCCGGGGGTACTGCATGATAATGCAGATCGTGTCTTTTTTGCCGGCGTTCTCAAAATAATGCGGCTGGGTTGAAAAAAAAGTCGCGCAGTGAGTTTGTTTCATAATGTAAATCTGTTCTTCCACGTGCAAGGTCAGCGCGCCCCGCAAAACGTAAACCCATTTTATATATTTAGGCTTTTCGTCCGGGTCTTTTTCCAGCCGGGTAGCGGCTTTCGGCTTGAGGCACAGCTTCATGCACAGAAACGGCATCTCTCGGCCGGACATCAGGCGGGCCACCGCGCCGTTATTATAGACATAATCGCCGCGGTAGGTGTCCCAGCGGGTAAACCCGGTGATCTCCCGTTTTTCCACGTCAGCCAGGAGCTGGTCCACGGTAACGTCCAGGCCGCCGCAGATCTGGTGCAAAGAACTGGCCCGGCCGTCGGTCTGGCCGGCCTCGATCCGCTGTAACGTGCGGCGGCTGATCGCGCCGCCGGGGAACAGTTCCCGGATCTTATTTAAAAGATCCTCCTGGGTCAGCTTCCTTTTCTCCCGCAAATGACGTATCTTCTCGTGTAGTTCCATGCCACTCCCGCCTCAAATATACACGATAAATGACGCCTTGTCAAGGAAACGCCCGGTCTTTTTTATACTTAGCCAGCAATAAAATGACGCCGATACTTGATTATATAAGGCGTCATTATTTTCTATTTTACCCTTGACAAACGACGCCCGATTGTGGTATATACAGGGTGGGGAAAGCGTCAAATAAGCCGTAAGCAAAGGAAACAATGACGCTGACCCAAGGAGAAAAAACCAATGGTTAAAGAAAGCTACTCGTTATTTGATTTTCGCCAGGAACCCGATGAAATCAAGGCAAAGTATCTGGAGTTAGCCCGCGGCCGCCAGGTAGAAACCCGCAGTCCGCTGCTGCTGGAAGTGATCGCGGCTAATCTATGGGCCAAAGACATGCGGCGCAAGCAAGAAGGGGGTTAGCCATGAAGACCCTTTTATTAGTTGATGATGAAAATGATATTCGGGAAGAACTAAGTCGTTTTATAAATCACCATTGCGGGGTCCAGGTCTTTGAGGCGGCTAACGGCCGGCAAACTTTAGATTCCTATAAAACAAATCATCCTGATTGCGTGTTTTTAGACCTCGGGCTGCCGGACATGAACGGGTTAAAAGTCCTGGAAGATATCAAAGTCCAGGATCCCCAGGCGAAAGTCTATATTTTGTCCGGCTGTGACGACGCGGGCCCGCGCGAAAAGGCTAAAGCCCTGGGCGCGGCCGGTTATCTGACCAAGCCGGTAGTTTTTGGCGAATTACTCGCGGCGTTGGCGGCTGTTTGATAAAACCGTTGAAAATTTGGAGGTAAGCCATGCACAAGAGCAAAGATTCTTCCGACACCTGTTGCGGTGATAATTTTCCGGTATTAACTAGATAGCAGGGGATCCCGTTGGTTAGAAAGAGGGGGCTGACGGGAGCGTATTTATAAATCATCTTCAGGGGGAGTATCTAAGATAGAAGCAGCAACTTGAAAATGGGGGAGAGCATGAAGCCACGGGGGAGATTATTTAAGAGTTTGTGTCTGGTAGTTTCTTTGACCATATTATTGTGCCCGACATCTTACGCATCATTGGCGCCGGCAATCGCCGTGTTGAGCACGGCGGCGATACAGCAGCAGCCGCCGGTGATCCGCGGCCTGCGGTTCGACCAAGATAACCCGCTAAATCTGGAGTTCCTTTTTGACCTGCAAGGACAGGACAAAATCGACAAGGCCGATTCCGACCGTCTGATCCGTTACTTTTTAGCCGGGCTGACTATCCCGGAGGATAAGCTCTGGGTGAATTTGTCGCCGCTGGACAAGGACCGCGTAACGCCTAACATCTTGAATTCCACCGATCTGGGTAATGACCTGGTACGCCAGGACTATATGCTTAAACAACTAGGCAGCGCCCTTACCTACCCGGAAACCGACATAGGCCAGGCCTATTGGTCCGATCTACGCAGCGCCCTGGTCCAGCAAACCGGCAATCCTGATGGGGCGATAGACAGTTTCAGCAAACTGTGGATCGTGCCCGAGAGCGCGGCGGTGTATGAGAAGGGCAACACCGTGTTAATCACCGAGGCTAAATTAAAGACCATCTTGGATCAGGATTACCGATTGATGAACAAAATGGGCGGCAATCAGACCATAAACAATGCCGCCCTCGATATCGCCCGTAACAAAATACTCCCCGAAGTAAACAAAGACGTAAACAACAGCAAGAGTTTTGCCCAACTGCGTCAGATTTATTACTCGATCATACTGGCGCAGTGGTTCAAAGAAAAACTCCGTGAATCTTTCTATAAGGAGTACATCAATAAAGAGAAGACCGGCGAAGTCAATACTGCCGATCCTACGGTTAAAGAAAAAATGTTCCAGCGTTACGTCCAATCGTTTCAGAACGGCGTTTATAATTACGTCCGCGTAGAAAAAGACGGCTATCAAACCGTTCACCGCCAGTATTACTCCGGCGGTATCCAGCCGGCGGCCGACCTGACCATCGGTAAAAAAATAAGGATTGCCACGGACCAAGAAGCGGCTAAGATAACCAAAACCCCATTATTAGGAATATTGGCCGGACTATCTTTTCGTAAAAAAGGCAAACGCGTGGACGACAACGGCGCCAAGACCGATACCGACAAAACCAAAGCCCAATTAGCCGGCTTCGCCGCCGGCCTGGCGATGCGCCGCAAAAGAAACGGCGCTGGCGGCCGGCGTTTAGCCGTAGTCACCGGCGCGCTGGCAGTTATAGCTTTAGCCGCAGCCCTGAATATGGGTTGTACGTCGCCGACCCAGCCGCAGCCGAAACCGCCGTATACTCAAACCCAAGTCGATTCGCTGTCTAACTTTGAATTGGAAAATAAGTTGAGAGACCAGTACCATGTTTATAGCGCAGAGGAACGGATAATGTTTGTCCAGGAACTGGCCGACCGCAAAGACACCTACGACGCCCCGGTTATTGTCGGCGTCCTGGACGATCCCAGCACTCCCGAAGATTTAAAAGACGCCTGCGCCGACGCTTTACTGGCTATCGGTGATTATGTTCCGCTCCTTTCTTACCCGGAATATGACAGTTTGCAAGTATTGGCAATCGCAGGGCTGGTCAAATCACACAACGAAGCCCCAGGCAACCAGTATACGGTTAAATACGCTCCGCAACTGGCAATAGACCCGATCAGCGTCGCGTTAAGCAAAAACACGTTGGGCGTTAACGCCCGCGAAGCCGCGCAAGAAGCAGTTGAATATTTAAGCAACTATCAGTTTTTATTGGCTGGATGCGGTGCGATATATGGCTCTATACCATCAGGTACAAGCGCTACGATCAGCGCGGCGGTCAAATATTTCGCGGCTAGAAACGATACCAACAACCTGGTTGCCGTTAAAAACGTGATCGCGGTGCCGGGGGTAGTGAACGAACTGGCGAAATGGCTAATCGCTTACCCGGGCAACATACCACTGCAAAACTTACTGTGTTACGCCGCGGTAGGCAGCCCGAAGGGGCAAACCACCCCGGTGATGATAGACCAGGGCGCTTTATCCGCTCCCGGCGGCGGTTACCTAAAAACATTGGACACCACCCATACAATCGCTTATAACGCGCTGATGAACGCCCCAGTTTTAGACGCAAGTTTGATTCCTTACTTATCCCTGTTCCGGCCGTTCAGCTTTCCAGGATCGTACGGGGAAACAGTTTGGAGAATCGTGCTGGTCGATCACTACGCGATACATCTGCTTGCCAAGATCGGCGGCACGGCCGCGCGCGACGCCATAATCAGCATTAGCAGCCAGACCACCGCCGCCTTTGAAAGCGAAGCTAATTCGTTGTTGACCGGCATGGTCACCGACAAAGATATCCCGACATACCAGGCCATGATTAAAGCCGGGCAAATTTCTTACGGCGCGGCGGTATTGGTTCAGCTGGGTACTCCCGCCGCCCAAGCAGCGTTGTTGGATGACTACGCCGCTTTCCAAGCGGCCGGGAATACAACGAATTGTCATGCGTTACTGAAACAAATGATTTTGTTTAGTAAGTGGCAAGACGTTACCAGGCTGAAAGCTTTTTTGCAGAACGAATCAAATCCTGAAAACCAAGCGTTGTTGCGGCAAATAATTAACAGTTCCAGCGGTTTAAGTGATACGACCACCACGGGCAGCCTTCTGCCGGCAGACAGCACAACGCAGGCCGCCGAAGCGGATTACGGCGGTATCGCTTTGCAAAAACCCGGCTTGACCCGGGCCGGCCGCTCGTTTAATTTTAATCTCAAAAATATTGTAACCGGCGATTTTGACGGCATCGGTTTTAAGGAATTGAGTCGGCGGGTGATCTTAGTCGAAGACTTGCTTAAATAACGGGGGTAAAAATGAAACGAATTATTTTGCTGATTGTGTTTTTAATGGCGTCCGCGCCGGCCCGCGCCGCGACCACGGCCACAGTCGCCATGACCATTAACGTACCCGTCAGCCTCGAGTTAACGGCGCATGTCTGGCGCGTGCCGGCAGGGATCAGCGATCCGTCGCAGGGCGCGGAGTGGGGAACAATGGATTTTGGGCCCCTGCGCTATAACCAGGGCTTTGGCTGGTGGGCGGCTGATGTCTGGTTTTGCGTATTTTTGTATCCCAACGCCAGCGGGGATCATTATATGGTAACACAACAATGTTCTGACCTGGTTTTTCCGGGGAGTAGCCAAAACTTGAGCAAAAAGTTGATTCTCACCCCAGCCTATTGCGGCGCGGACCAATGGGAAAGCTATGGAAGTTATTATTACCAGGGCGAGCTGAACACCGCGGCCGGGGATTATGTCGGCGGCGAGGGTGTAAGCGGAATGCACAGCACGGCGTTCACCACCAAAGACGGCAAGACTTTTCATTCATTGACCGCGAGGCCGAGAGTATCCGCCAATTGGCACCCTGTGTTTAATTCTGCATCGGGAGAACCCCGGATCATCAGAGCGTACTACGGATTTTACACCGCTGACCCAGACATGAAAAAAGAATGGGGCCTGCCTATCGGTTTGGCAAACGACCGTGACGGATTGATCCAGGACACGGATTTAACCGGGATCAGCTGGGCTAACGGCAACGCCAAAGCTACGGGGACTATTGTATTCACTATAACTAACGCCTAGGAATTGCGGGGTAACATGAGATTATTTTTATTGATAAGCCTAATATTGTTATCTGCTTGCGCCGTCGCGCCCCGCCGGCCGCTAAGGTTTACCGGCGGTCCCAATATGTCCATAAGCATAAACCGGGCCGATTATGAAGCCGCACGGAAATTAACGGGCGGCTGGTGATGTGACAAATTGTCCGGCATAATTTGTCATATTGACAATTAGGATGTTTTGTGGTACATATGAATCCGATGCGTAAACTGATAATCTTCGCCTTAGCCCTGGCCTTATGTTGCCCGGCCTTTGCCGCGCGGGATTCCTACCGTTCCGATTCCTACAGCGATTCTTACTCCCAATCCTGGAACGATTATAAGTGGAAAAGTAATTATCAGGACTACAGCCGCAATTACAAACAGCAGAGCTGGTGGCAGAATACGGTTAATTGGGTCAGCAGTTTGTTTTCTAAACCGCCGGCCGCGCCAGTCAAAGACCAGAGACTGGAGACCAGAGACCAGAGACCGCTGGCCGTAGAGCATAGTTTGCAAACCATCAAACAGAGTTCACAGTTCACCGCCCATAGTCCAGAACCTACAGTTCAAGCTACTCCAACAAAATTCACTTTACCGGAAAAACTTTCCGATTGCCCGGACCAGATCAGCCGCAAACTGTTTTTAGAGAACAGCCCGGATTACGCGCTGGCCCGGACATACCAGCAGTCGAACGGCGATAGTTCGCTTTGCACCGTTTACGAATACCAAAGCAAAACCAACCCCACGCCATGGGGTGAGGCGGTTTATATCCAGTCCCAAGACGCCGCCAAACTGCAAACAACCCGCGGTCAGTTGGTAACCGATATTCAGCCGTTAAAAGCGAGCGCCGCGCCGGTGCCTTTCTCCGATAAGCCGCTTGCCAATATCCAAACCGCGCAAAACCAGCCGCTAACCCTGCCGGACGTTACCCCGTCGGCCAGCGTGCAATCGGCTCACCATGATCCGATCAGACAGGAACCGGCGCAGAAGTGGGAATCGGCTAAGACCATGACCGACGAGCAATTTTTACAGCAGGCCTGCCTGCCGGCCAGGCAGGCCCAGCCTACCGTGCCGAAAGTAATGCCTTCAACGGGTGAGCCGATCCAACGTAAGGTTTATCTGGATAACAGCCCCGACTACAAATTTACCGGGCAAACCCATACCCCGATCGCGCCCGGCGCCGGCGTGATCTACCAGATTTTCCAATACACCAATAAACAGACCGGCGCGACCGAATCAGTCAGCATACACCCGGCCGATATGCCGAAATTACAGCAGATACAGGAAAAAATTGCGCCGACAGATAGGTCTCAATCGTCTACGGTTATCGCCGGCGAACCGGCGGGAAAGTGGTCAAAGGCAAGAGCGCAAAGCGTTTTTAACGAATTAGTCAAAAATGATCCCTATATACGCCTTGAAGGAAAAACCGTCCGGGTCAATCAGCAGACAATAGCATGGGAAACGGGTAAAGGGGCGATCATCGGCGCCGCACAGGGAGCCGGTAACGCCGTAAAAGGCGCTTGGGGCGGCGTAAAAGAAACCGGATTTGTGATGGCCGATGCGGGCCGGCTGATCGTGGCTAACGCGCTCGGTAAAGACCTGCCGCAATTATACAGCAGTACCGCTAACGCGTTAGCCAACGGAAGTATTTCCGAGGGCGAATATTACTGGAAATTAGGCTCTAATACCGCGACTTTCGGCATGGCCGGACAGGTAGAGGCCGGGTTTGACTTGTACGCCGGCAAGATCAGCGTGGACGAATTTTCCCAGAGGGTCGGCGGTACAGCGATAATGCAATTCGGCGGCGCGGCGTTCGCTAAATACGCCGTGGGTAAAACGCCGACTTTTGACGCGGCCGCGGCTAAAGTTGCCGGTATTCTTAGCAAGGATGATAATTTTGTAATTAAATCTTACTTGGATAAAAATGTGGTCAACGCTATAATCAAAGAGGATCCATCGTTAAAACCATTTTTAAAAGAAGCCCAGCAAATCGCCAAGACTAATCCCGAGATGAAGCCGATGATCGAGGAAACCATTTCTTTGATGCGGAATAATCCGGAGGTAACCAGATTTGTAAAAGAAACGGTTTTGCATAGCCAGGAAATGGCGGTTATCGCTAAAGAAAGCGGATTTAAACTTTCGCAGCCTTATCATGATATGGTTGGAGAATTCAGTAAGATGAATCCCAAAATTGCTACATGGCTGGCAAAGGATAAGACCGGCAATCCCGGTTTCGACGGTTATGTTAAAAAATGGGCGCTACTTCACAATAAAAACTCACCGCATCATAGTTTTGCGCAAAACCCGCAGGAATATGCTGCCGATATGGTTAACGCTTGGCGGATGAATCGAGTTTATAAGAATACCATGCCTTGGGCAGAAATAGAGCAACTAGTTCAAAATTGGCCCAGGCCGGCTGAAATACCAGTTTTTCAAAAAGCAATAGCTATTCAGCGTGAATTAGAGCAGTCCGGCAAAATAACTAATTGGGGAGAGCGGTAAAAACGGAGCGACAAAATGGAAAGAGACGAAATCAAAAAACTGGTCGACATAAAAAATATTGATAGGAAAAGCGTTGAGCTTCAGGAAACTACTTCCTTCAAACAGGACGAGCATAACATATACGGCAGGCCGGAAGTAATAATTCTTAAGAATGATGATGGGAAAAAAGTGTACAACGCACTGATTGAATATTTTGATTATAAAGAAAAAGGGGCGAGCCCTGTAGGGTGGCCGATAAAGTATCCTTACTATATTTTGACTATGGACTGGATAACTGCCGGATGCCATTTTGGTTTATGGAGACAATACGAAACTATACAGGAGTTAGAAAAGGAAGTTAAGACAGGTATTATGCGGGATGATTTTGCTGGGTTAGAGGAAGATATTTTGCGGATAGTATCGCCTAAAAAAGGAACTGTTAAATTAGGAGGCAAAACCATGATTGCAAAGTATAATAACATCAGTTTACTGTTAGGTATTCCCGGCCTGATCATTCAAATGGCCGGGGCGGTAAAGAGCAATCCGGCCTTGTTCGTAATCGGAACGATACTGCTGATCACCGGGTTTAGCTTTTACGCCAAAGCTAAAGGCCGCAGTCCGGCCTGGGGTTTATTCGGGCTGTTAAGCTGGGTGGGGATTTTAATTTTAGCCCTGCTGAAAGAAAAGCCGGCTCAAACAAAACAGCCTTCATAGCGGTTAAGGCAATAGCCGCGTCGCCAGTATCCCCGCGCCGATCAACAAACCCCAAAGTGCCAGCATAATTAAAGGCGTGAAGATAGAGGAATATTTTCCTACCCAAGCCAGCAACTTGACCCGCCTGACCCCCGCCGCGTAATCGGCGGTTTTATATTTTCTGCGGATGGCCTGGGCCAGCCCCGGCCGCATGCGCGGCCGGGAGCGGCTTGCGCCGGCGGCCCGGGTAAAAAATTCCGTATCTTTTAAAACGTACCGTTTAACCCGCTTCATAACCCATGCCCCCGCAATTCATCTTCCAGGACCAGGGCTTTGCGCGCCGCGGCGCGTATCTGCCCGAACAAAATTACCAGCTCGCGCGCAAATATCTGGCGGTTGCGCACGATAAACCCCGCGATCCGAAACAGCCTGTGAACCTTACGCATAGACACCCCCTTTTTTTATTCTGCCCGCCCAACGCAGGCGGCCTTCCCAACGATAGAAACTGACGTAGCCATCCGGCCTGGGTTGTCAAGCCCGCCAGGGACTGCCCAGCGGGCAGGGAGGAACGGAAGCGCAAAATTGAGACTCCCCGAAGGGCGCGAACTTTTGTGAGCGTGCTTTAGTAGAGACGAATTTTGCGACCCGTAGTATCCTTTACAACCCAGGCCGGATGGGTAGAATGAAACGGAAGTAGGGAAGGCCGCATTCCCGCGTAAACGTATCCAGGCGCAACACAAACCTGCCTGCCGGCAGGCAGGTTCCCCGGGGTATTGCGGTATGGCTCAAGCCGTAAACGCAAGGCGTACGCTTTCCTGGCGCGTTTTTTCGGGGGGAATAAACGGAAATGCGAGGAAAGGGATTTTATTACGGGCGCGGCCGCTTATTTAAACGCGGGTCCTGCGAAGCCTTGGCGAAGCAGGGGGGGGCGTGGCGGCCGTAAGAGGGCGGGGGCGGATCCTGGGCCGGTATATTGGTGAAAAAATAGGGTTGACAAGACAAGACTTGTCATGTATATTTAAAGCGGAGGTAAACCATATGCAAACTATTCAATATTCTACTAAGCTGGCGCCAAACCAAGTAGCGGCCTTAAAGAAGATCTCGGAAAAAACTCATATTCCCCAGGCGGTCTTGGTCAGACAGGCCATCGAGATACTGATTGGAACGTTAAGCAAGAAATCGGCTTCCTGGGACTTTATGAGTCTGGTAAAGAAAAGGGTCAAGGAAGACCGGGGATTGCTTAAACGACTGGCCGGCGCATGAACTATCTTGATCTAAATCAGGTTTTGGCTATTCACGGTGAAGCCATAGCGCAAACCGGCGGCCCGGGAGAAATAAGGGATATCGGCCTGGTTGATTCCGCCGCGGCGAGACCGCAGGCGACTTTTGACGGAAAGGACCTGTATCCGGATATTTTCTCCAAGGCGGCTTGCCTGGGACATTCTCTGATCCGCAATCATCCTTTCGTGGACGGAAACAAACGAACGGGTTATTTAAGCATGCGGCTCTTTTTAAACATCAACGGCTATGATATAAAGGCCGGCGAAGACGAGAAGTATAAGTTTGTTATAGAGATCGCGGAAAAAGTAAGCGACGAACAGTCTATCGCCCAATGGCTGAAAAAACACAGCCGAAAGATTAGATAACCCGGCCGCCAAATACCTCCGTAAATAAATCTGACCACGCTTTCTCCGGCCCCCCCCAATTTGCGAGAAACGGATTAGGGGGGAAGTACGCTTCCCCCTTTCGAGCCTTGAAAAAAAGGGGGGTCGCTTAATTCTTTAGGGGCGGGGTGGGCGGGGGATAGCAGGTACAAGACCAAGAAGGGCACACGCTAAACGCCGGGGCGGCTTTTGGTAAAGTCCAAGCGTAAAGGCCTGCCTGCCGGCAGGCAGGCAAACTGGAAAAGTTGTTTAGGAGCCGGAGGCGGACGGCCTGGAGCGGACGGACGGAATCAAGAGCGCGACCTTTAAAAAACCGGCCGGCAGCGCAAGGTAAACATCTTTTCCAGGCAAACTTTACGCTTGGACTATTCAGGACTTTCCTTTACAAAAGTTAGCATAACGCGTTTTATCGGCGCGTTGGGCCATTCAGGGAAAATCCTTTGCATAGACCAACCGACGATAAAACCGCGTTATGTTAAAGCGTAACCACGCCAAGCAAGAACGCCAAACCTTACGCGAAGGCGAAGGAATTTCCTTTCTTACTTTCCGCGCCGCCCCAGCGGCGCCTGCGCCTGGAGCGAGCGGCCCAGCGAGCGTAAGGCGCAGCTCAACCCACCACAAGCACCGGCTGAAACGTCTTGCCGTGAGCTGCCACCAGCCGGCGCAGGGCTGGCAGCGCAGGGAGCGCAACCACGCGCAGCGGGGTGAAGCCCGAGCAGGCAGACCTGCGCCGGCGGCTGCCCAAGCTGCCACCAGGCGCTGGCCGAAGCCTGCCTGCCGGCAGGCAGGCGCGCACCGCCGCGCAGGCGGGGCAGGGCGCAGGCCGGCGCCGGAACAAATCAGCGGATAATCGATAACCTTTGGGTTTTGGGGAGAAGTGCGAAAAAAATCGCGCTAGGATTGATTATAAGGCCGGCCAAGCAAGGCGGGTCATACTCTAGCACCCCGGATT
>Ga0315274_10012954_pt1 | contig 11867 bp, 3 predicted proteins | sample YL17G02_20_MG_FD_203700 | JGI IMG/M metagenome (GOLD analysis project Ga0315274, IMG submission 203700) | Sediment microbial communities from Yellowstone Lake, YNP, Wyoming, USA - YL17G02_20 | ecosystem: Environmental > Aquatic > Freshwater > Lake > Sediment | place: USA: Wyoming | collected... | reverse complement strand
CCCGGACCGAGAATCCAGCGGCCGCCCTGTCCGGGATGCTGGCAAAGGCCCAGAACCGGTCAGGGTAGCATGGGTCGTCTCCCCCATGCCGCGATCATCACGGGCGAGAGGGGTGTAGGCAAGACCGCGCTCTGCCGCGAGCTTGCGCAGAACGGATCGCTTTTCACCGGCTTGATCTCTCCTGCGCTCTTCGATGGCGAGGGGCGGAAGGTGGGATTCTCCGCGCTCTGTCTCTCGAGCGGCGAGCAGTGGGAGCTGGGGCGTTCAGGTGCTCCACTCGGCGGTCCCGTCTTCGGAAAACACAGCTTCTCGGTTGAAGGAATTGCGCGGGCCATCCAGTGCCTTCGCGAGGCGCTCGCGCGCCGGGGCGGGGTCGTCATCGTGGACGAGATCGGACCACTCGAGATGACGAGGGGCGCGGGCTTCTCTCCCGTCCTCCCGCTTCTTGCGGGCAGCGGGGACCTTCTCCTGGTGACAAGACCCAGGCTCGTGGCCATGGTTGCCGGCTTCATCCCCGATCACCGCAGGGAGACTTTCCTCCTCACCCCCGACACGCGTGAGGAGGTGGCGTCACAGATCCTGGAGTTTCTCGGTTCTTTCCATTCCTGTTGATCGATTTTTTTCCTCTTCGCGCCGATAGTGACAGAAAGACGCTTTCTCCGCGAGAAACGTGATTTCCGCCACGCGCGAGCTATATTTATATGGTTTGCCCGCAGGCTTGGCGATCGCACGGAGGGCGCGACGTCGAAGCTGTTCCGAGGCACGGGGAAACGGGGAGGTCGGTGAAACCATGGGTACAAGGAAACGATCGCTTTTCGTCATCGCCGCAGCGACCCTACTGCTGGGCACCGCGCAAATGCTCTCGGCGGGAGTCACCGTGAGCGTTCAATCCAGCGTCTCGATCGCGCCCTCCTCCATTCCCGTGCCCGAGGCCGGGACCGTGATCGTGGGCATGAACAAGGTGCAGCTCACCTCCACCGGCAACGGCAGCAGCAGCATCGCCTCGATCAACGTACAGCTCATCTCCAGCGGCGGCTTCAGCGCGACTGACATCCAGTCCATCCGGGTGTACTACGAGCCCAATGGCAGCAACGGCCTCTACGACAACGGTACGACGATCGACGACCTCAACGCCCTGTCCGGGGGCCCCTACACCTTCAGCACGAATCCAGTCACGATCACGCTCAACACGGCAAACACTCCTATGGGTGCGGGCGACGTAACCCGGATATACGTTGCCGCCGAGATCAAGTCCACGGCCGCTACCTCCGCCGCCACGATCGGCGTCCAGGTCACTTCCGTCACTCAGTCCGGCAAGTCTCCCATTGCCGTGACAGGCCACGGCGTGCAGAAACCCCTGGACAAATACCGGGTCACCTTCACCGCCACTGGCATCGCACCGGGGGGCGGCCACACCTTCCAGGGCGAATCGGCTTCGATCCTCAAGCTCGCCTTCTCGGCCGTGGACTTGGACGCCTCGACGAAGATCAGACTGGGCTCCGTGAAGGTCCACCAGGTGGGAACGCCGTGGTCGGCCGACTCCAACCTCAACTCAGGAGGCATGGTCGTGTACGAGGACACGAACGCCAACGGCACCTACGAAGCCGGCTCCGATGCGCAGATCACGTCGGCTACGCTGGGATCGCCGACAGCGAACTATGCGACGCTGACTCCGGCCTCCGTTGTCACGATCCCCTCGACAGGAAAGACGTTTTTCGTGATCGTCAACATATCGCTGTCGGCCACCATCAACGACGTGGTGAAGCTGCAGGTCGACAACCCCTCGACGGACATCACCTTCTCGGATGCGTATGCCGACGACCTCGCCGGTGCGGACTATGCCTGCGTGCCTGCCGGCCGCCCCTATACCCAGGCCGGCTACCTGACCGGATCCTCCGCGACCCCGACGACGGGCAATTCCACGACCATCGATCTGCAGACGACTCCGCAGCCGCCCATCGTCACCTCGATCGTTCCGGGCAACAGCGCCACGGACGTCTCGCGTTCGACGACGGTGGTGGCGACCTTCTCGAAGAACATGAAGGCCTCCACCATCAACAACACAAACTTCAAGCTGTTCGACGGCCCGACGGAGACCGCCGGAACCGTGACCTTCGACGGTACGATCACGGCGACTTTCACGCCCTCGTCACCGCTGAGCTGGGGCACGACCTACACCGCCACAATCTACGGCAACGGCGCCTCCGGAGTCCAGGACAACGTCAACAACCTCTACATGGCCTCCAACAAGGTCTGGAGTTTCACGACCGTCTTCGCCGTCAACCCCACCGTGCTGAGCACCAGCCCGCTGAACGCGACGATCGAGGTTCCGCGGTCGACAACGGGCACCGCAACTTTCTCGAAGGCCATGAACCCGGCCACGATCACGACGTCCACCTTCACCCTGTTCGACGGCACCTCCTACGTGACGGGCACGGTCGGCTACGATGCGCCATCGCGTACGGCCACGTTCACTCAGACGAGCCCGCCGCTGGCGTGGGGCACAGTCTACACGGCGAGCATCACCACGGGCGCGACCGACACGGATGGCCTCGCCCTTCAGTCGGCCCACACCTGGACCTTCACGACGACCGCGCCGGTCTACCCGCTTGTCTCCGTGACCTCACCGGCAAACGGACAATCCGAAGTGCCGCGCACCGACAACGTTCAAGCCACCTTCTCGAAGGACATGAACAGCGCGTCGGTGATAGCGAACTTCAAGCTCTACGACTCCGGCAGCAACCTCGTCGCGGGAACGGTGAGCTGGGACGGGCCGAGCTGGACCGCGACCCTCGACCCCACCCCCACCCTGAACTGGGGCGAAACGTACACAGCCAAGGTCCTCGTCGCGGCCATGAGCGCCGACGGCCTGCCCATGCTGGCTGACAAAGTGTGGACCTTCACCACGACGATGCCGGTCTACCCCACGGTCACCCTGACCAGCCCGGCGAACGGCGACAACGAAGTTTCCCGCTCTAGCACTGTCAGCGCCACCTTCTCGAAGGCCATGACCGGCGCCACCGTCACGGGCGCCTTCACACTCAAGGATCACCTGGGCAACACGGTTGCCGGCTCCGGAGTCTATGACGGCCCGAGCAAGACGCTCACCTTCACGCCGGGCGCCGCGCTGCTGTGGGGCGAGACCTACACGGCGCGCATGACCACCGCCGCCACCGCGACCGACGGCCTCGCTCTGCAGTCGGACAAGGTCTGGACCTTCGCCACGACTATGCCGGTCTACCCCATGGTCACCCTGACGAGCCCTGCGAACGGCGACAACGAGGTGTCGCGCTCAGCCACCGTCAGCGCCACATTCTCGAAGGACATGAACAGCGCGTCGGTGATAGCTAACTTCAAGCTCTACGACTCCGGCAGCAACCTGGTTGCGGGAACGGTGAGCTGGGACGGACCGAACTGGACCGTGACCCTCGACCCCACCCCCACCCTGAACTGGGGCGAAATGTACACCGCGCGGATCACAACGGCAGCCACCGCAACAGACGGGCTGGCCATGCAGTCGGCCAAGGTCTGGGTGTTCACGACTACCATGCCTGTATATCCCATCGTGAACGTTACCACTCCCCTCAACGGCGCCTCCGAGGTGCTGCGCGATGCAACAGTCACGGCAACCTTCTCCAAGAGCATGGTGGAAGGGTCTGTCGAGGCCGCTGGCGTGTTCACCTTGAAGGACCACGACGGCAACACGGTGGCGGGGGCCGTCGACTACGTTGACGCTACGAAAACAGTCACCCTCACCCCGGGCTCGACGCTCCTGTGGGGCGAGGCCTACACTGCGCGCATCACGACTGCTGCCACCGCAACCGATGGCCTTGCCCTTCAGGCGGACAAGGTATGGACCTTCACCACGACAATCCCCGTGTACCCGACGGTCCTCAACAAGAGCCCCGCGGGGAACAGCAAGGACGTGCCGCGGGTCTCGACGGTGAGCGTCGTATTCTCCAAGGACATGGATCCTAGCTCGATTACCACGTCGACCTTTGGCGTGAAGAAAGGCGCCACGCCCGTGCCCGGCAACGTCACCTACAACGCCGGCTCCCGCACCGCTGCCTTCACCCCGTCGTTGCTACTGGACTGGGGGACGACATACACGGTGACCGTCGTGAGCGGGGGCTCAGGCGTGAAGGCCCTCGACGGGCTCGCCATGCAGCCTCCTGATGCGACGTGGACCTTCGAGACTGTGCAGCCCGTCAATCCCGTGGTGGTGAACACGAGTCCGGCGCCCGGCATGACCGACGTGGTGCCGACGACCGTGGTGACCGCGACGTTCTCCCGTATCATGAAGGCCAGCACGATCACCGGGACGAGCTTGCTCCTGAAGGACTCGATTGGAGCACCCGTTGCCGGCGTGGTCAGCTTCGACGACACGACAACGGCCACGTTCACCCCGTCGGCGTCTCTCTTGCCGGGGGCGACGTACACGGCAACAGTCACGACCGCCGTTTGGGATGCCGACGATCTCCCGATGCTTGCTGACAGGGTTTGGAGCTTTACGACTTCCCCCCGGCCCGCCGTGCTCTCGGTTAGCCCCGCGAGCGGCGCCGTCGGTGTGTCCCGGAGCGCCAGCATCAAGATCGTCTTCTCAAAAGATGTCGCTTCCACCACCTGGGCGTCAGCAGTGGTGCTGAAGGACGCCACGGGCGCGCCGGTCGCGTGCAACCCGGTCTCGTACGATGGCACCACGTACACCGCGACGCTCGCCCCATCGGCGGAACTGGCCTTCGCCCCGTACACTGTCACGGTGGCCGCGGGGGCATCGGGGGTGAAGGATGGGTATGGCATCGAGATGGCCGCGAATGTCACCTGGAGCTTCACTACGATCCCCGCGGTCGACGAGCCGGTAGCGGCGAACAACCGCATCGTGCCGGGCAGCAGCGCACCGGTGACCGTATTCATCCCGCAGCCTCCCGCGGGAGCGAGCGACAAGGTGACCGTGCAGGTCTTCACGACCACGGGGAAAAGGGTCGCCACGCTCGTGAACGCCAAACCGTACAGCGAGCTGCTGGCCGAGCTGCCGCTGCTGTGGGACGGCACGAACGGCCGCACCCAAAAGCTGGGCCCGGGCCTGTACTTCATCAGGATCAGCGCCACCGGTTGGGTGCGCACGCTGAAGGTCATGATCGTCCGGTAGTGAGGAAGGCATGATGAACACGATACGCACCCTGGCAGTCCTCGTTCTCGCCCTGTCGTTTCCCCTCGCCGCCGTCGCCCAGGAGGGCGGCGGCACCAGCGGGGCTGATTTCCTGATCGCGCCGCCCGGAGCGCGCGTCGAGGCGATGGGCGGAGTGGCCGACCCCCTGGGGACGGGCCTGGAGGCCATGAGCTACAACGCCGCGGCCCTTGCCGCCCTGCCCGGCATTCGGCTGCAGCTGACGATCGACCCCCTGCCGAACGAGGTCACCGACAGCGCTCTCGGCTTCGGCTTCCCTCTGCTGGGCGGGTATGCCGCCGCAGGGGTCCAGCTGCTCAACGCGGGAGGGTTCACCTTCTTCAACGAGCTGGGGCAGCCCCAGGAAACGGTGAACGTCTTCGACGCTGCCGCTGGACTCTCGTACGCGCATTACCTCTGGCGCTCGATCAGCCTCGGGGCTGACTTGAAGGCGATCTGGCGTTCCCTTGGCTCCGAGAACGCGCTGGCTGTCGCTGGGGATCTCGGCGCCACGGCGTGGTTCGAGACACCGCACGTGGGGCAGCGGCCCAAGCCCCCCACGCGCAAGCAGCTAGAGGACGAGTTCCTCAAGCGCAAGGCCGGCATCGACGCCGAGAAGCAGAAGGAGACTTCGATCTCGGCGAAACAGTCCACCGAGGCCCGCAAGGCGCTGGAGGCGACGGAGAAGACAATCGCAGGCCTCGACGCCGACCTCGCCAAGGCCGCCGACGACAAGAAGGAGGCTGTTGCCGCAAAGAAGCAGGAGGCCGAGGCGAAACGCGAAGCCCAGCGCGCAGAGCTGGAACGCGCCCAGAGCTCGGAGTCCGTGGCGCTCGAGGCCATCGAGACCTGGTACCAGACCCAGCTCGCCAAGGCGCAGGCGCTCTACGACAAGAAGTTGGAGGATCTCGACAGGATCGTCGAAGAGCGGAAAACCCTGTTCGCCGTCATCGACGATCCCGCCCAGGAGCTCACCCCCGAGATGGTCGACGCCAGCATCGATGCGGGCATCGAGAAGACCAGGGGCCTGCTCGCGGAGCGCACGACGGCAGCCGACCAGCGGAAGACTGCCTACGAGCAGCACCGCACGGCGCAGGCGGAGGACACTCGGAAGGCCATCGCCGGCTACGAGGCCCTGCTGAACGAAGCGACAGGTCCGCAGGGCGCCGCCCTCGCGGCGGAGATCGAGACGCTCAAGGTGGAGAAGGCCGGCCTCGAGCAGGACAAGGCGGCGAACAAGGACAGGCTGGCGGAGCTGGCAAAGCTGATCCCGGCCAAGGAGAAGGAGCTGGCGGGGCTGTCCGCCGATCTGTGGGTGAAGCGGCTGCAGGAACGGATCGCGGCCAAGCAGAGGGAGCTGAAGCAGGCCGAGGCCGACACGGCAGCCATGGCACAGGCCACGGGAAAGGCGATCGCCGACGCGACGGCGGTGGCGGAGCGCGACGTGAAGGACTTCGACGTCCTGCGCGCGTCGCTGCAGAAGGAACTGAAGAAAGCCAAGCTGAAGCGGGAGCTGGACCGGGTGGAGGCGCGCAGCCAGGCCGCCGCCGACAAGGTCCAGGCGGGCTACAAGGCGAAAGAGAAAGCGCTGTACCTGCGCCTTCTTGCCGCGCTGTATCGGCACGAGGAGGGGATCTTCCAGGACCGGCTGGCCGCAGCGCGGGATGCTGCCGCGATCCGGGCCTTCGATTTCGCGGGCGATCATGAGAAGGCGCGCGAGTCCCTCGACGACGGGTGGGCGTTCGACGAGCGGCTCCTGTCGGCGAAGATCGTCCAGCTCTCGAAGGACGTTCCCAAGGGCGGCCAGGAGCCCGCCGAGCTCGCGGCGGCGCGCGAGGAACGTGCGGCACGGGAGGCGGCGTGGAAGAAGGCGGTGGCGGACTTCGACACGAAGCAGAAGAGCTTCGACGCCGCCGAGAAGTCGACGCTGGAGGACTCCGTCGCCGTCATCACGGCCGAGCAGACCCACGTTCGCCTGGTGTACCTGCAGACCGACAAGCCCTACCTGAACACGGCTGTGGGCGCCGGCGTGCGCAATATCGGCTCGCCCGTGAAGTTCGTCGCCGAGGCGGTGCCGCTGCCGATGTCCGCGGTGGCGAATCTGAGCTACGCGCTGGTCAACGTGCAGGACCACAACGTGAAGTTGACCACGCAGCTGGAGGTGCCCCTGCTGGATGTCTGGAGCTGGTCGGTGGGAATAGGTGTGGAATACGTGTTCGCGAATATCGCCTCCGCGCGGGTGGGTTACAACGTGAACCAGCTCGCCTACGGCCTCAACGCCTTCTCCGCGGGTCTGGGCGTGCGCCTCGCTGCGGGGTTCACCGAGTATGCGGTCGACTATGCCTTCAAGCCTCTCGCGGGCTACGGCTTCCAGCACAGCATCGGCGTCACGATCAGCTTCTGATCGCCTGATCGGTAGATCCGGGCGCCCGCCTCTCCATCGGAGGGGCGGGCGTCTTATTCCCGGCCTGGCAGCGCTCCTGCTGCTCTTCGGGCAGGCTCTCGCGCTTTCGGCCCAGGAATCTCCCTATCGGGACTTTTTTCTCCTCGGCCTGGGGTTGGGCGCGGTGCTGCCCTTCACTGCCGGCTTCCCGCCGGGGCTCGGCGTCGAGGGCATCCGCTCGGGGCCGCTCACCGATGAGCTGATCCGGCAGATCTCGGTCCATCGCGTCATCGACGAGAGGTTCTCGATCGACATCGACCACGACGCATCCCGCCTGGCGGAGGGAGAGCTGCTGGGGGGCGGCAATGTCTACTCGCTGCGCTACACCGGCTCCGAGGGGGATGCGCTGCGCGAGATCGGCCTGGGCAACCTGCAGCGGTCCATCGCCGGCACCCGCTACGTGCCCCTTGATGCCGGAATGAGCGATTCCTTTGCGCTGCGCGCGGTGGTCTCCGCGGGGCCCGTGGACCTGGAGGCTCTGGCCCGCTATGGCGCCTCCCTCGAGGGCAGGCGCAGGTTCCGGGGCACCCGGCAGCTCGTCGAGATGGACCTCCTCGACGTGGACTACGTGCGGGCGCGCTTCTTCCTGCTGCCCGATGCCGGCATCGACAGCGCGAGCCTGCGGCTCGTGAAGTCACTGTCGACCGGCGAGCTCACCATCGACGGGCGGCGGTTCACGCTCCTCCAGGCCGGCATCGACTACCGGTTGGACAACGCGGCGGGCCAGCTCTGGCTGAAGCGGTCGCTCGGTCCCTCGGAGGAGCTCTGCGTGACGTACACCAAGGCCGGGCAGCCCGTTGGGTCCAGCGGGCTCGGAGCGAATGCCATCATCGATGCCGCGGGCGCGAGGCAGGCCTTCACCCGCTCGGCGTTCCCTGCCTACTTCGCGCCGCCTGCTGACGGCGACTGGCTGTTCCTGCGCACGCAGGGGCTGAACAGCTATTGGGAAATGCGCAACGCCTTTGCCCTCGATGACCTCGACGAGGGCCGCATCCCCGACCAGCTCTCGGCCCAGATCCTGCGCACCGCTACCCTCGCGCCTAACGCCGCATACGCCGGTCTCGAGGACAGGCTCACGGCAGCGCCGGCGGCCGGGGTCGTGTTCTTCACCTTCGCCGATTCGGTGGGCTTGCACCCCCGGCCGTTTCCGGGCGAGGCGCCCTTCGCGCCGCCGATCACGGCCGCGAACAACCCATACGATCCCGCGAACCCCATCTACGGCGGGCTCGCCCCCCCGCCGTCCTCTGCTTCGCTCACCACCGTCCGCGTGCGCTACCTCCTTTCCACCGACCTCTACAGCCTCGGCCCGGGCGTCATCAAGGACAGCGTCCGGGTCACGGTGGACGGCGCGCTCCTTGCCCCGAACGCGTACGCCGTGGACACGGATGCCGGGACGATCTCGTTCCCGTCGGGCACGATCGGACCCGAGAGCGACGTGGAGGTCTTCTATAAATATGCGCCGTTCGCGGGGGCCGGCAGGGAGCTCCTGGCTGCCGTGGGCGCCCGGGCGGGCGACGAGCGGCTGGGGGCCCGCAACCTCCTCACGCTCGAGCTGCCGATCGCGGACCCGCCCGCCCCCCGGCTGGGGGAGGAGCGCGGCGCCAGGATCACCGATTCCCTCGATGCCGCTGCCGCCCTCGGCGCGCGGCCCGACGACTCCGGCTTCTCCCTCGAGCTGAAGGGCTCCGCGGCGCTCGGCCTGGCGATCCCCAATCCAGCGGGTCTCGCCGTGGTCGCGGACATGGAAGACGACAGGCGCTCCACCGTCGGGCTCTCCGACAACGCCTGGATGATCGCTTCCCGGTCGCAGGTGCTGCCCGCCCTGTCGATCCCCGTGGCCCTTGGCGATCGGGGGGATCTGCGGTTCGAGAACTACTGGCAGGAGCAGCCCTTTGGGGGAGAGGTGCTGCGGGATCTTTCGTGGGACAACGCAGAGAACCCCCACTTCGCCTATGCCGAGAAAGCGGGGCCCTACAACGCGGCCGAGGAGGCCGCTGGCGGCAACGATCAGTCGCTCGTGCTCGATGTCTCCTTCCCCGCCGGCGCGACCGACGCGTACGCGAGCATTTCCACGACGCTGCCCGGCGCGGACCTCTCGGGGTACGGCAGGCTGCGGCTCACCCTGCGCGGGCAGGGGGTGAGCGGGGACAGCCTCCTCGTCTATCTGGAAGCTCTGGACCGCTTCGGGGAGGACATCAACGACAACGGGCTGCTCGACGGAGAGACCTCGGCGTCCGATCCAGGATTCGCGATCACGCCCCTGGGAGGCGGGACGACCCGGATCGGATCCAATCGTCGCGGGGAATCGAACGCCAGGCTGGATTCGGAAGACAGGAACGGCAACGGCAGCCTCGACGGGTCAGACGAGGGGGTGCTGATCGCGCCCGAGGCCGGCCCGTCGTACGTCGCCGCCCTCGCCGAGGGAACGGGCGGATGGACGGAGCTCACCGTCGACATCGCGAATCTCGTTCGCAACAACCCCCGGACCTTCCAGGACGCGCGCGCGATCCGCATGACTGTCAAGCCCGCCAGCCCCGTCACCGCGGCGGCCGTGACGGGCAGGGTGATCGTGAACGGCCTGTGGTTCGCGGCTTCCAGCCTGACCGCGTCGTCCGGACTCGCGGCCGAGGAGCTCTCGGCAGGTGAGGCTGCCATCGTGCGCGATCACCCCTTCTCCGGGGCATACCCCGGACTCTACGAGCGCCTGCACGGCAACTCCGCGTGGCGCGAGGAGAAAGGGCTGACGGAGAAGAGCCTCGCGTGCACGGTGACGGCGCCGATTACGGCGGGCGCCACGGAAGCGGTGAACCGCCCCTTCGTTCCCCTCGCGGACTTCCGGTCCTACAGGTTCCTCCGCCTGTACCTCTACCGTCCCTCGGGCCCCTGGCCAGCGGCGGACGCGGGCTTCACCCTCGCCCTCTCGGCAGGAGGTCTCGAGCGCTTCACGGCCGTCCTAGCCCCCTCCGGTTTTAGTCCGGGCTGGAACGAGGTCTCTTTTCTCCTGGAGGCCCCGTGGACCGTTACGGTGGGCGGCGCCGAGGCCGGCGCGCTGGTTCCCTCAGGCGGGGCCTCCGCGGGGATGCTCAGCCGGGTAGCCTCCGCTTCATTCGGAATCACGGCAGGGGCATCCGGTGTGCCCGAGGGGGTCGTTTTCTGGCTCGACGAATGGCACCTCGCTGAGAGCAGGGTCCGGCTGGACGCTGCCCTCCTTGCGGATGCGAGGGCGGGCTTGCGGGGCGCCCTGCTGCGGGCCGGAGGCTTCCCTCTGCTCTCGGACCCTTTCCTCTCTGCCGTCTATGAGCACAGGCAGGGCGCGTTCCTCGGTCCCGCGGACAGGAGCGAGGATCGGCTGCAGGCAGGGCTCGATGCCGTGCTCGCACGCTGGCTCTCGACCTCCTTCGTGTTGAGCCGGATGGTCGGGCAGCCCACGGTCCCCGACAGCGCGGTGCCGGTCGGGCTGCGCGAGGACACCACCGACCGCCAGGCCCTGCGTGTGTCGTTCGACGCCGGGATCCCGTGGGTGCCCGTGCTCGAGCACCGGTGGGAGCGGACGGCCGCCCGGCTTCACGCTCCCGCCGTGACGCCGACCGAGTCGCTGGTGATCGCGACCGGATCCGACCGGGAATCGATGACCCTCGCGGAACGAATGGGCGGCGCCGACGGGCTGCGCCAGTCGTGGAGCTTCACCCGGACCTGGTCGGCGGACGGGCGCAACAGCCACGCGGCATCCGACGGAACGCTCCTGGGCTCCTCCACGTCGTACGAGCTTGCCGACGCGCACGACGGCTCACTCGCCTACACGTGGGATGGCGGAGAGGTGCTCGCCTCCCTCGGCCGGCTCGCCTCGTACGCTGTCCCGGCCGCTGGAGAGCCGGCCGGTCCGCCCGCATCCTGGTTCGCGCGCCTGGGGCAGCTCTTCTGCGATCCCGCGGCGGCCCTGCCGGGCTCGCACCTTCAGTCCATGCAGGACCGGCTCGCCCTCTCCGCCTCGGTCCCCCTCACCGCGACTCTCGGCCTGAGCGCTTCCTGGGAGGCGGGCTACAGCGAGCTCAATTCCATCCCCGGCACAGGCGAGCGCGACGTGGCATGCACGGATTCGATCTCACTCGGACTGCCCGTGAGCCCCAATCGCGGCGGCAGGCTAGTGCTCACGCCCGAGGTCTCCCTGGGCTTCACCGGTTCCTACCGGAAGGTCTCCCCGTCGCTCAGCGAGCTCAGCCTCGTGTTCTCGCCGTATCCGTCCCTGCTCCTGGCGCC
>Ga0315274_10012952_pt1 | contig 11868 bp, 14 predicted proteins | sample YL17G02_20_MG_FD_203700 | JGI IMG/M metagenome (GOLD analysis project Ga0315274, IMG submission 203700) | Sediment microbial communities from Yellowstone Lake, YNP, Wyoming, USA - YL17G02_20 | ecosystem: Environmental > Aquatic > Freshwater > Lake > Sediment | place: USA: Wyoming | collected... | reverse complement strand
TGTCGCTCCCCGCACGGGAGCGTGGATTGAAACAAGGACAAGGCCGGGCGCGAGTGGACGCTGGCGAGTCGCTCCCCGCACGGGAGCGTGGATTGAAACAGAATCAGGCCCGCGAGGTCCGCGGCGAAGTCGACGTCGCTCCCCGCACGGGAGCGTGGATTGAAACACCTATTACCGGAAGTGGGACCATCGACTGGACCGTCGCTCCCCGCACGGGAGCGTGGATTGAAACTGGCGGCGGCAATCCTGGTCGGTGGTTGCGGTCCGGTCGCTCCCCGCACGGGAGCGTGGATTGAAACGAGGCGGGCGCGGACGTGGACATCAACGGCAAGACCGTCGCTCCCCGCACGGGAGCGTGGATTGAAACATGGCGCCGGCGATCGCGGCCTTGCAGCCGACTCTGTCGCTCCCCGCACGGGAGCGTGGATTGAAACGAGGGCCGAGACGAAGACGTCCACGCCCTCGACCTGTCGCTCCCCGCACGGGAGCGTGGATTGAAACACGCCTCGCGCTGCGTCGGTCGCGCCGTTGGCGACCGTCGCTCCCCGCACGGGAGCGTGGATTGAAACATCTGATCGACGCACGGAAACTCCGCCACTTCCACGTCGCTCCCCGCACGGGAGCGTGGATTGAAACGAGCCGCAGGCTGGGCAGGCTTTGGCGCCCTCGATGTCGCTCCCCGCACGGGAGCGTGGATTGAAACTGGCGGCGGCAATTCTGGTCGGTGGTTGCGGTCCGGTCGCTCCCCGCACGGGAGCGTGGATTGAAACACCGCCTCTCTGGGCCAGATTGCCAATTACGGCGTCGCTCCCCGCACGGGAGCGTGGATTGAAACTTGTTCCTCGAGTCCTTGCGAAGCGCGAGGACAAACGTCGCTCCCCGCACGGGAGCGTGGATTGAAACCGGTCGTGGATTGGCATGGCTCCTACCTCTGCCCGTCGCTCCCCGCACGGGAGCGTGGATTGAAACCGCATACCGCGAGACGGTCAGCACGGAGCCGGTGTGTCGCTCCCCGCACGGGAGCGTGGATTGAAACTGCAAGCCGTCTTCGAGCGACACGTACTTGACGCGTCGCTCCCCGCACGGGAGCGTGGATTGAAACTGCGCCCCCGTTGATGTTGCAACGCGCCTCCGGGGTCGCTCCCCGCACGGGAGCGTGGATTGAAACCGGGTAGCAAGGCCAATCATCATACTGCTGGCAGTCGCTCCCCGCACGGGAGCGTGGATTGAAACTCCGCGTCAAAACCGTGCGCCCTGGCATCGTAGGGTCGCTCCCCGCACGGGAGCGTGGATTGAAACAGGGCAAAGGTCGATGGCGGCGGCAAGCGCCTCGTGGTCGCTCCCCCGCACGGGAGCGTGGATTGAAACGCTCCGGGCCAGGGCCACGCGCTCGCCCTGCGCCGGTCGCTCCCCGCACGGGAGCGTGGATTGAAACAGCACCCCGACCTTGGCCGCATCGTGGTGCATTTTGTCGCTCCCGCGCGGGAGTGTGGATTGAAACTTGTTGGCGTTGGTGGTTGAGTACACCGCGAGCGCGTTCGCTCCCGCGCGGGAGTGTGGATGGAAACTTCCCGGCGGTCGTTGTTTCGCGGCAAAGGTGCAAGTTCGCTCCCGCGCGGGAGCGTGGATTGAAACTTCGCGTCGCCCGCTATCGTGCCGGACCAGTCGAGGTCGCTCCCCCGCACGGGAGCGTGGATTGAAACCTTCCTCCTCTGTCAATGCTTTCGCGGGTTCGGGGTCGCTCCCCGCACGGGAGCGTGGATTGAAACCAAGTGCTCACGCGCGTTCGTGCGGTCCTCCGCGTTCGCTCCCGCGCGGGAGCGTGGATTGAAACTCCGAGCCCAAGGCGCACTTGACTAAATCGCCGTTTAGTCGGTTTTGTCGGATGGCCCCTGGCGCGTAACTCGTTTATATTCAATAACGTGCATGGGGCACTGTGTTTTGACTAAGTCGCACCATACCCCTGTGGGATGCGTCCTCAATAGAGATTCTTCCACCAGAAACTATTCCGGGCGATATCGCGGAAGGCCAAGAGCACCTGACCCCCGGCGACTAGGGCCATGCCGATAAGCAGGGCCGCCACGCCGATGAGCAAGGATTCCTTCGCCCTGGAAAGGAACATCGTCCATGCCATTTCTATTCCCCCACCACGCACATACGGGGCGGCATATCGGATCGAGGAAAAGAGCGCGACCAGGATGCAGATCGCCCCCAGGGCAAAGCAGACCTGGCCCGCAATGGTGTAAACCCGACCAACGGTTCCTAGCCCCGTGTAACTCGGCACACTGCTCCCTGACGGGCTTGTTGTTCGCCTACCAGGATCAGGCTTGCCGCCAGAATGGGACATCGCGCCGCTAGGCTTTGCGCTCACAGAGTGCGCCACGCCGCGCGCCACTTCGCCAAGCGAAGGGCGATGCCCATAGATATCCTTTTCCACTTCATCGAGGCCAGGTTTTTGGGCTGGTATGGGCACGGCCCCTCCGCAGTGAGGGCATTTAGCGGTCCTTCCCGCATGTCTTTCCGGGGCCTCAAGGCGCTTGCCGCAATCGGTACAGGTAAAGACGATCATTGCGCAGCCCTCCCCCATTGTCAAACCGCTCGGTCGCGCGGCACTCGCGCTGCTCAGGATGCCTTCAAGGCCGCGATGATTTCCTGAGCTTTCCGCCGATTGTACTCGTCGCACCGAGAGCCAGCGGTGAAGATATCAATCAACCCCCAAATGCCGCAACCACCGAGGGTACACATCTTCACGATGCCGAGGCCGATATCACCCAGCCAGATGCGGTCGTAGAGAAACAGCGACAGGATCGTCGCCGTTCCGCGGTCCTTCTTCTCGGAAGCGAATTGCGACTGGAAGATCATCTTCTTCGAGTCGTCAAAGCCCTTCGTGAGTTGTGCGATTTCTGCAGCGCCTAGTTCAGCCATGGGTCTCCCTGCCTTTCTTGATGAGGGTGAGCACTTGGGACACAAATGACTTAATGGCGACCAGCCACACCGGAACGATGAGCCAATTCAAAGCCACTGCATCCCGGAAAGAGCCACGCACAAGGAGCGCATCCGCCCGGGAGAGGCCACAACCAGGGCATTCAAATCCAAAGCACAATCGCCAAATGCACGGTAGTCCTCCGTGACCGGTGAGAGGATTCACCAGGAATCCATAGGCAACGAGCGCGGGAAGCATGAGAGTGCGCACGGACAACAAGTCGAGGATCGCCGGTTTGTGTGGGCGGGTGTAATACTCCCTTTCAGCGCTCGGCCCAAGAAAAGGGGAGCCGCCTGACCCTTCCCCTGAGCCCCCTATCTGAACCGGCATAGTTACCACCCCATCACAAAGGGAGGGCTGAACGTGGCTTTGCCACAGGCCCGCCACCCTCTGACTACAGCAAATTGATCGCCTCGATACGCACACCCCATGCACCGACGCCACTGCAACCAGCAACCACAATCTGCGCCGTTCCCTCTCGGACATAGTAATACAGGTAGCACTCGCTACCCAACACCTGTTCCTTGTACGGTTGTCCGAGACGCGCCTTCACGATCGCAACTACACCGGCGGCCGGGTCGTCGACGTTCTCGCACACTACATACCCGGTACGAGGAGCAGCGAGCGTCTGTTTGAGTTCCTCAAACGACATCCCTGTCTTGCCAGCACACCCCATCACGCCGCCCGCCAGCAAAATCAACCCTGCCAGCACCAGTACTCGGTTCATCGCACACCTCCTTTCCCATTGGTTACGCCGTCGCCACTTTGCCCTTCTGACTTATGTTGCGCATTGTCTGTGGCCCCATTGTCTATAAAGGCGGATGCTTGTCAAGCATGAAAGGCGACCGGTTTGCACAAGAGTTCGGCGGAAGGGTCCGAGCCTTCAGGGGGGCCAGAGGCATGTCACAAGAGGCGCTTGCAGACGCTGCGGGGTTACACCGGACGCATATCAGCCTGATTGAGCGCGGCAAGCGATCCGTACGCCTGGAAACCGTTGAGAGACTTGCCGTTGCGCTGGGGGTCCAGCCTGGCCGTCTCATGCCCAGGATTCGTACATTCCAGACGCAAACGCCGCACGCCTAGCGGGGTGTTACAGGCCTAAACGCTTGCAGGCAACGCTGATGGTAGGCCACGAAAGACCCAGTAGCCGCGCGAGGGCGGCCTTCCCTTGGCCGCGACGCCGCCCATCCTCAATGGCCGTGAGCACGTCGGGCTTCAGTTTCAGAACTCGTCCCTTCCCGGAGCCGCCCCACCGCTTGCCCCTGGCGCGGGCTGCGGCTTGGCCTGCTCGTACCCGCTCCCCCCGAAGTTCTGTCTCGTACTCGGCTACGCTACTGATCACGTGCGCCACGAGCCGCCCCGCTGGCGTGCCCAAGTCCAGCCCCTCACTGGTGCTGATGAACCGGATGCCCCGCTCGCGGAGCAGGTCGAACAGCCGCGACAGCCCGCTGACTGTCCGGCCCAGCCGGTCCAGTTTCCAGCAGACCAGGGCCGTGACCTGGCCCCGCCTTAGCGCGTCCTCCAAGCGTTGCCATGCTGGGCGGTCCATCGTGCGGCCCGTTGCCACGTCCCTGTACCAGCGAACGGGGCCGAGGTCGCGCTGGGCTGCCAACCACCGCTTCAGATCATCCTCTTGGCTGTCGGTCCGCTGCTGGCCCGTGCTGACCCTGACGTACGCGGCTACGTGTTGCTTGCCTGCCATTGGTCGGTTCCCTTATCAAAAGAGGCTGAGCGGGTGTCACTGTCCCCGCCGCAACCGCCCATCTTTCAGCGTCAGCCCTTAAGGTACTTCGCGATGGCCTTGCTGTCCACCTTCGTTCCCTTCGTCCGCCGCTTGCCCTTGTCCGGGTGCAGGCCGCGCTCACGGAGGAGCAGGCGGAACGGTCCTCGGCCACCAGGGTACCCGACCTCCTTGACGATCTCGTCCATCTGGGCGCCGGACAGGGCCTTGCCTTCCGACGCCTTGATGGCCTTCGCTGCCAGGGCCAGGGCCTTCTTGATCGTCCCTTCCGGCACGGGCTCCTTCTTAGCGCGGCCTTTCGCCTTCTTCTTCGGGGTCACCTTTTTCTTCGGGCTGGCCGGCTTGGCCTCCGGCGCTGCTCCACCCACCTTGGCGGTCAGGGCTTTGCACTGCGCGAACTCGTCGGCGAACGTCGTTGCGCACGACTGGCATTCGTCGGTGTCCGGTGAGTGCCCCGTACCGAACGACGGGCACGCGCTCTTTTTCACCCCCGACTGCCCCTTCGCGCCACCCTTCCCACTGCCTTTGCCCTTCTTCTTCTTTTTCATGATCTGCTCCTTCTGTCTGTGCTCCCTCACGTGCCTTCTGTGCCCCGATGACAGTATATGGCTAGATATTCAGAAGTCAACTAAAATTCACCGTTTAGAGTTGGCTCAAAGCGGAGAGTCCGTTTCCTCGTGCGCCATCGGAAGCGGGCCAGGGGAGGATGACAATTTAGAGATCACCGGCACAAGATACGTCCGCGCTTCCTGCTTTTGCGCCTGCCCACACGGGGGTAGGTCTCTTACGTGAAGAGACCTAGGAAGGGGGCTAGGCAGGAGTCCCACACCCGAAGGTGCGCAAAGGTGGGCCTATTCACGGTTTTGCGCGCCTTTTGGGGGCGTTTCTTCCACGCTTTTTGCGTGCCTGCGACCCAAAGGAGACCACATCGCCCCGCCAGGTGGCCGGTGGTCTCCTTCGTGCCCAGAATGCGGATGTACGTTCACGAAGGAGAACAAATAAGAAGCGTGTTTGCGCAATAATAACCCGAAGGAGACCAGAAACCACCCTTAGGGGGGGATGTGGTCTCCTTCGTGTACATCGAATGTTCCCTTATTTGGTCTCCTTCGACGCATCGGCAGGCAGCGACCACCACCAAACAGATGCTTCATCATATCCCTCCTTGCGCTTCTCGACACGCAGGTCGTCGGCGGCTCTCTTCAGCGTCGTATCGCTGATTCCCGCCTTTCTCGCCTCACGTTTCAGGACACTGGCGCAGCACTTGCGCCCGGCCAGCGCATTGCGAAGCCACGTTTCGGCCCTGTCCCTTTGGGGCGACCTCTTCTCACGTGTCAGCAGCGCGTCCGCGTCCACGTCCGCGTCGCCTGGCGTCCACTGGATGCACGCTTGCCCTTCTCTCAGGCCCTTGACGCTCTCCGTCTTTTTTCGGAACCGCATCGACGGGGGGCGGTGCGTGATGTTCCACTTCAAGGCGACCAAGACGCCCAGGTCGTTGTTCTTGGGCTGGTCGGGATCGAGGCCCACGAGCCACGCCTCACGTGCCACGGCGAGCCATGCGACGCTGCCCCCGACGCGGTAGATCGCCTCTTCGGTCGTTTTCTTGTTCAGGTGCATGACGCAGAGTACAGCGACGTTGCACCGTGCAGCCAATGCGGCGAGCGGCATCATCACGCTGCGCACGGAGGCGTCCAGGTTCGTCTCCGTGGCGCCGACGTAGGACATGATGGGGTCGATGACGATGAGCCGCAAGCGCTTGATCGTCTTGATCCTTTCTTCCAACAAGTCAAGGTCGCTGAGCGTGAAGGGCTGAGGCAGGCCCGACTCCCCCTTCTGACGCACGCCTTCGACGAGGCAGATGCGCCTGATGTCGGCCCCCGCGGCCGTCATGCGCGGCCAGAAGATCGTGTCGGCAGGCAGGTCCTCTGCGGCGAAGAAGACGACGCGACCCGCTCCCGCACGTAGCGTGCTTTTGCCCTCGTCGTCAGCGTCGGGCCAGGTGCGCCCCCGGGTGATGCGGGCGGCGACGTCAATGGCCACGAGGCTCTTGCCGACGCCTACGTTGCCCGCGAGCACGGTGAGCATGCCCCGTGGAATCCTGAAAGGCCACAGCCAATGGATGTTTTTAAGCGGCCTGGTCGGGTCGCCGTACTCCGCGACCAGTTCATAGTCCTCCGCATTCTTTGGCCCGCCCGCGCTAGCAGTAGTGCCAGGCGGTTGCCAGAACTCGGTCTTGCCCTCATATACCCTTTCGATCTCCACCTCCAGAAGGGTCCTGCCACCGCGGAGGGTATCGCACTTCGGTGTCATGAGTCCGGACTGGCGGAAGAGGCGGTCCACGGCCTCATGACCACGGGGGCCAGCGAAGAACGCTAACCGGTTCATGAGGGCGAAGCGTGCTTCTGAATGGCTGGCGTACCCTTCGATGCGCCCTTCCCAGAGGGCCTGCCACTTGGCGCTATTGAGAGCCTTCCGCCGGATCGTGCGGTCGTCTGGGGGGACCTTCGTCCCGCTCCCCGTTTCGGCGTATTCCTTGCGCACTTTGCGCTGCGCCTTGCCCACGCCCTGAGGAGCCTTGAAGTACTCAGCGTGAAGGTCGCGGATGGTCTTCGGGGCCAACCGCACCTTCTTGTTCGTCCCTTTCAATCGGTTGCCCGTCACACAGAAGAACCGGACACCCTGGTAGATCTCAATGTCTCCTCCCCACCCACCTTTCGTCTTGCACCGGCCCAGCGGCTTCTCCGGTCCCTTGATGTAGATATGGATGCCCGTGCCTGACGGACTGACTTCCGTGTAGGAATGAAGGCGCTGGATGATCTTCCGCACCTTCGGATGGATGATCCTTGTGGCCGGATCGCGGCAGTGATCCAGATCGATGCCGCAATACCCACCCTTCTTCGCGAATACGAACCCGATGCCAGTCTCCCACGCGCCAGGGCGTCTGAGGCGTGCCAGGGCTTTCTCGAAGGTCGTCCACGTCTGCGGGTCGTTGGTGGCGGCCTTCCCACCGCCGACCGCACGGTAGGGGATCTTCGACCAACGCTGCCCCTTCTCATCCCACTTCGCACGCCAGAGGAACCATTGCTTGCTTTTCCTCATCTCCTGTGGGATGAACTCAGGATGAAGTTCCCGCATCTCCGGAGGGACACGAGGGGAGGAGGGGAGGGTTGCCGCTACGGAACGCTTTCGCTTCGGTGAGGATGACATGTGCTCCCAGCCTTTCGATCCTGGGACGGGACGCACGGAAGGCTGGGGGCCTGGACCGTGCGCCGCCGCCGCCAGGATATAAGCGGGCGTGACAAAGGGGAAGCCGATGGATCGTCGGCCGGATTGCCGCGCCCCCATTTTTCGTTAGTGGACTGATCCATTTGAGTTCCCCTTCTCTCCGCACCAAAATATACGCCGCTGGCGGTTCGTTTTGGTTGCGAATGTCAATTCTGATATTAGGGTGCTGCCCGTGGGGGCAGGCCCAAGCGAAAAGCACCCCGTTTGGAACCTCCCCCCCGCGTGTCTCCGTAAAGCAAGGGGGGTGCATGATGGTCGGGAAGGTCCAGTTCAATAACCTGCCACGCGCGACGGCCCCCTTGGAATTAATCCGGCCACAATTCAAGGGAATAGTGGTTCAGGATTCCGCCGCCATCTTCTTGGGGGAGCGGGGTCGCCACGAGGAACCTCTTTTGCACAAGGTTCTGGATGATCCGGTTGACAGTTTCTTCCGGCAACCCGGTCCTGCGAGCGATGATCTCCGGGTTGGCAAAACTCGCACCAGTTTTCTCATCCGAAGCGGTCGCCAAGACGAGCAAGATGAGGCGTTCCAACGGTGTGACCTCGCCGGCCGTCAGCCCCAAGACCTTCGCAATGACTTCAATGGACATGATTTGCCTCCTCCATCTGACGCAGCCCTGCGGCAAATTGCGGCCGCAAAAAAACGCCGCAGCCCTCATGGGGCAGCAGCGCGTAGACGGGTGCGTGTGATCCTGATCCTCAGCGGCACACGCACCGAGCCTTTAGGGGGGGTCTCGTCTAAGCCCCCGCCTAGCACGGCCATTTTTCCCTCGGGTCCTCTCGTGCCGCCGCACAAGCCCCTAGCAAATCACATGCCACCCTGGCTCGCCGCGGCACGCCCATCGGCTTCCACCCCCAAGTATACCACTCCCAGCGCCCAAAGCAAGCCGAACCCGCAAATCTTTAGTTTCTGGCGTCCTCCAGCCGAATTTTTGCTCTGCGCCCGGCCGAGGACAAGCGCCCAGGCCGGGCCCTTCCTTTTCCTGTCCCCAAAGACCGTTGAAAAACGACGTTTCTGGCACGCAGGAGAAGCGCGGAGCGGTCGCAAAAACGCTCGTTTTCGGTAGGTCGGGGCGCGGCGGTCCGTGCTCCAATCGCATTAGGGCCAGGGGTCGCCTCTGTCTTGCCCACTGGTGCTCCGATCCAAATTCCGGAATAGAAAGCGCTCGTACCGGTCTGCCACCGCCGGGTCGGCGTCCATGAAGTCGGCGTAACGCACCACAATCTCTTCCCAAACGAAAGCGGGAATTGTGTGCGGCCACGCGTTGGTGTTTTGAGTGCCCATAGCGGGTTGTATCAGGCCCTTCTGAGAAAGACCGGCCGCAACATTGGCCGGCGTCGAAAAGAGTACGAGCAGCAACGTTCGCCGTTTGCGCGAGACGCAGTAGGCAAGCAGTAACTTCTCCTCCTTCGACAGGGAATCAAGTTGCGCTAGCATGATAGCCCGGTGTTTGCGAGTGCGCCACCACTCCTGAACTGAGGGGAAGAGTTGCACAATTCCAAGGCAGAAGGCCAGAATAGCCGCCAAAGAAATGTAGCCGCGGCTTACCGACAGTATGGTTGTCATCCCCAGGTGATCGGACAACGAATCTGGCAGGAGGGCGACCACGAAGCCAGCAAGCGCGATGCCGAAAAGGTATCGCGGTTTGAGTTGGACCGCCTTGACGACGCTTTCCCACCAACTCACGGTGTGACCCTTAACCCCCCTTGGTCAGCCTAAGCATACTCATCAAGCGCCACTATATCAACCCGCTTGGGCAAGGGGGCTTGACACCCCCGCCCCGTCGCCGGTAGCGTGGCGGGCGGCGTCGGGCGAGAACGGGACTCTAGCGGGAAAGGGGACTTGCGATGACGACCGAGGAACGGCTGGCGAAGGTGGAGCGGGAACTGGCAGAGGCCAAGGCGCAGGCCACTCGCGCCAAGCGGCGCACGCGGTGGCTTCTTGCCGCGCTGGGGCTGGGCCTGGGTGCGCTGGCGCTCGTGTGGGCGTCGGCGGCAAGCGTGCCGCAGGCCGAGGCCCAAGGCGCGGTGGGCGGGCGGACGGTCCGGGCCGAGCGGTTTGAACTCGTGGACGCCCAGGGCAAGGTCCGCGCCTTGCTGGGCATGACCGCGGACGGGCCGATGCTGAGCCTGGCCAACGAGAACGAAAAGCCCCGCGTCGTGCTGGACTTGGGCAAGGACGGGCCGGGGCTGAGCCTGTGGGACGAGAACGGCGAGCGCCGCGCCAGGCTGTTCGTGAACAAGGACAGGGCGGGGCTGGGCCTGGCCGACGAGAACGGCTATCTCCGCGCCAGGCTGTTCGTGGCCAAGGACGCCCCGATGCTAGTGCCGGCCGACGAGAGCGGCAATCTCGCCATGCAGGGCGCGGTCAAGGCCGGGGCGGGGTTGAGCCTGTACGCCGAGAACGGCAATCGTATCTGGTCCGCCCCATAGGGCGACACTCGTGCTTCGTAGCGAAGTGGCGCTCCGCTACTTCGCAGAGTAGCAAGTGAAAGGCAGGTGATGTATGGCGAGCCTTTCGACGAACCGGCGGACCGGGCCGCGGGCCATGCTGGTGATCTGTCCCGCCGGTCCGCCCGGCGGGGTGCAGCATTTCTCGACGCGACCATAAGCGGCGGCCGGGCCGTCGCGGTAGCGTGGCGGGCGGCAATAGGACTCTAGCGGGAAAGGGCAAAAGGATGAAGTGTCCACACTGTGAGAACCCGATGACGGCTCCGTTCGGACAAGTCGGCGAGGTGAGTGTCGGTATGCAGCAGTTCAAGGGAGTGGTCTACTACTGTCCCTCCTGCCAATCAGTTCTTGGCTGCCAGATAGACCCCATTCTTCTGGCCCAACAGATTGCGGACCTTGTGGTGAAGAAGATACATCAGTCCCAATAAAGAAGCCCCCGGCCAAGCGGCCGGGGACGTCGGGCCGGGCAAGGCGGGCGCTCAGGCGTCCGGGCCGGCGTTCGGTCCCGGTGGGCCTGCCCCGCCTGCCCCCTTGGGGTTGGGGACGTTCCGCTTGGGGCACTTCGAGAGGGTCTTGAGGGCCTGTGCGACCGTCGGATAAAGGTCGAACAACCGGTCCAGGTGGGAGAGCCGAAGGATGGTGGCCACCGCGGTGTGAAGGTTGGCGAAGGCGATCCGGCCGCCGCGCGTCGCGTAGTGGTGATGCACGCGCACGAGCGACGCCAGGCCCCAACTCGAAACGTATGAGAGCCGCTCGAAGTCCAGCACCACGCAGGGCGACCCTTCTTCGAGCAGCCGGTACATCGTCTCGATGAACTGGTCGGTGTTGGTGTGGTCCAGGCCGCCGTCGAGCGCCAGGAGCCTGACGCCCTCGATCCCGCTCGCCCGCTCGCGCATCTCCATGGGATCTCCTTCTGCCGCCGGCCGCCGACTCCAGGGGCCTATCCTAGCGGTTCTTCGAGGGGCCTGTCAAAGCGAAATCCCCTTTTCCTCCCGGATGCGGCCGGGTGGCACTGGTGGCTTGTCCACCAGTGCGCGGCGTTTGGGGTAATGCACTGGCGGGCGAGCCGCCAGTGCCACCCCCAAGGTTTTGAGAAATGCCTTGACCCTTTGCCACGAAATGCGGCCACACCCGGCCCCGAATCGAAGCGGAAATTGCTCGATAATTCCACGCTGCCTGATAGAATAAAACGTTCGAGAACCGGTAAAGCGCCTGCCATTGGGGGGGGCCGTGAAGCGGAGACTGCAAGGAGGCCAGGAGATTATGAGAAGGTTCGGCTTTATCCTCTCTGTCGTCGTGCTGATGGCGTGCCTGGGGTGCCGGGGCGTCCAGGGCGCCGCATCGGCGGAGAATCATCTGGCGGCCCTCGACTTCCGCGAGGTCGTCCAGAGCGCCAAGGACAAAGTTTTTC
>Ga0315274_10012951_pt1 | contig 11869 bp, 7 predicted proteins | sample YL17G02_20_MG_FD_203700 | JGI IMG/M metagenome (GOLD analysis project Ga0315274, IMG submission 203700) | Sediment microbial communities from Yellowstone Lake, YNP, Wyoming, USA - YL17G02_20 | ecosystem: Environmental > Aquatic > Freshwater > Lake > Sediment | place: USA: Wyoming | collected... | reverse complement strand
CGAAACCACCCTGCTGGTTAACAGCCTCTACCCACTCAGCAAGAAACTCTCGCTTTGCGATATCCTGTTGAGTTTCTTGTCCCTTCGTTTCGAGAACTAAGTGCGTGCCGTTCGTGAGGCGGATCAGAAAATCCGGACGGAATTTGTGAATGACCCCCTCGAAGACATAAGCGATCTCAAATCCCAGATGATCATTCTTCGCCCACGCTGCTACGTTTGGGTTTCGATCAAGTTCAAACGCTTCAGATGCCTCCCACCTACTGTCAAAGACACAGAAGTTGATATGCGATTTCCGCGCGGGCTCGCACGGCTTGCCGGTGTACCACGTTCGCATATGGCCGGTCGAGCGGATGGGGAAGTCTGAATCGAAGATTGGCACAATGGATTCAGTGTTTTCGAAGCGAATTTCTTGCCAGATGTGCTGAACGACCTTTCTCATGTTCAACGTGATTACGATCCGACGCCTAAGATCATCTTCGTTGAACAACGGTGGCACAATCCGGATCTTCTCCGAGCGGATGAAATCCTCAACAATTCGGATGACCTGCGCAAGCAGAAACTCCTTTGACCCGCTCCAGTTCGATTTCATCTGGTCGAAGATGTCACTTGCCGTTTCGAAGATTATGCGCTGAGTCCTGAACTTCTTACCGAGGTCTTCGAGATCGATCATCGAAATTCTTGACAGGTCCGGTTTACCCTCAACAATGGGAGCCATCTCCGCGAGCGTTGCCGTGTCGTATGTATCGAGCTCCAGTGGCTTGACTCCAGTCATATCGAGAGTAAGGCAGGGCTTGTAGACGTGGTCGATTCGAATAACATTAGGCCACGATATTTCGTACTGCTTTTTCTTTGGATCTGGTTCAATAGGTGTTTTCGGCTTCGGCGGAACGGGTATGATGTCACCTGTGTCTTCGTGCGGTAGGAAAGTGAAGGGGACACCGAAGATATTGACATGCTCCGCCTCGAAGAGTCCGTCTTCCTTGTTCACTTCGTATGATGTCCTCCGCAACCCCCGCCCCACCACTTGCTCACACAGCAATTGACTTGTGAATGCGCGAAGGCCCATAATGTGCGTCACCGTCTTCGCATCCCACCCCTCCGAGAGCATCCCCACGGAGATTACTTTTTGAATCTTCTCACCTGGCTCGCCGATCCTGCCAATCGTATCCACCTTTCTTCGGAGGAGCTCAGCTTGTTCCTTCTTCGAAAGCTTTTTCACTGGCTCCTCGTTTACCTCTTCTTCCGCCTCGAGTTCTTCGGGCAACTCGCCAATAGGTTCCTCCTCTGCCTCGGCCATCTCAAGGACTTTAGAGTCGATGTGCAAGGTCCTGTCCGGATCGCAGAGCTCTTCAATGCGAACTTTCTTGCGGTCAAAAGCATATTTTACCCGCGCAGCCGTTTCGGTCCTGTTTGTCACAGTTATCATGACGGGCGGCGTAGGGATCTTCGACTCTTTCCAAAGCTTCGCTGTTTCAAGCCAGTCCTTTCCCAAGAGTGCATAAGCATTGTAGATAAGATCGGGCAGCGGCTCATGCTCTTCGGCCTTTCGAGTGATATCGCTCTTCACTTCGGGGTCATTGTAGATATGATAAAGCCGAGACTTGTAGTCCTTGGAAAGCCTGCCGTCGTCGCGAATGACCACGCGAGGCGTCTTCACCAAACCGGACTCAATTGCGTCATTCAAGCCGAAGTCGCTGACGATCCAATCGAAGAGCGCTTCTTCCGAAGTCTTCTTGCCGGAGGGGGCAAACGGCGTAGCTGAGAAATCATAGCAGGTTAAGATCCCGCGAGTCTTGTGGATGCGATCTAATCCCCCGACCCATTTCGTTGCTTCCTCCATCTCCTCTTTCTTGACGCCTTTGATCTTCGATTCTGCAGGGACGCGCCACGCGTGATGTGCTTCGTCATTGATCACAATGATGTTGGTGGCCCCAGCCATTTCCCCTAAGACCTCGCGCACGTAAGCTTCGTCGCTCTTGGCGCCGCGCTTGTCAACACTCTTCTTTTTAGCGAGTCTCTCTTCCGTTTCCCAATTGAGGCCATGCCAATTCCGGATCAGGATCTTGCCTTGACGAAGCTTCTCCTGCAATCCAGGGGGCAGGATGTTGAACTCTTCGTAGTAGTTTCCGGATGCGGTCGGATACAGCACTTGAAGCCGGCTTTTTACGGTGAGGCCCGGAGCAACGATAAAGAGGTGTTTTGAGAAACGAGGATCCTGTGGGTAGGTCACTTTGTTCAAAATCTGCCAGGCACAGAGCATGGCCATGTCGATCGTTTTTCCAGACCCGGTCGCCATTTTTGCGCAGAGGCGGACAAATGGGCCTCCGTCCGACGGAATATCGATGCCGACCCTCTCAGATTCGGAAGCTTCGGTGAGCCATATCAGGGTCTCGATGGCCTCCAACTGGCAGAAGAAAAAGCGCTTGTGTTCGCGCTGTTCCGGATCGTTCCAATGCTCCAGTAATCTCTTCGTTATGCCTGTGACGCCGCGATAGCCGGCCTCCCGCCAAGCCTTTACGCGAGGACGTATCTTGTTAACGAGCGGGATTTCGATGAAGACGCCGGGATCGTCAAACGCCCGCGACGTCTCCGACGCAATCACATAACCGGCGGGTCGACGACCTTCTTTCCTTTCGAACGATCGAGTCTTGGGATCGTACCGCCAATACTCTCTCGGCTCTTCGTATGGAGAGTTGATGATAAGTTTGTCGATCTGTTTCATTTTTTAACTTGACACTAAGGTATCCCAAAGCTATATTAGATATGGATTTAAAAAAGGTTCCGCCCTGATAACAAGAGCCCACGGGGCTCTTCCGAAAGGATAGTCAGGGCGGTCGCTTTTTTAGTAGTACACGTCGCTCCCCCGCTTAAATGTCTCAAACTCGCTCGTCACGAACTTTGAGATAAGGCTATAGCTCCTGTGATCATTCCGCTCCCATTTCCGAAACACTGCCCAATTCAAGTAATCGGCGATCTGAAGGTTCAGGTCTGATTTTGAAGAGTGAAACATGACGGAATATGGCGCGCACGACTTATTCAGCACAAACAAAGCGCGCAGTCTCGACGAAAGTCAAGACGGACTCGATGGCTGTGAGCGGATTAGCAATGCCGCCGGACCAGAAGCGGTCCCAGAGGGCGTCCACTTTTCAGCCGGAGGCTGATCCGCCCTTGGCGGAAGATTTGAGTTGGCGATCGGTGAGCATTGCTGTCCATGATTGGTATTTAGGCGTTACCCCGCTTGAGGAACAGCGGGGTCGGGCTGCGGAATTTATCCCGACGTTTTGTGTCGGGAGGCTCCACTTCGTTTCGGCCCCGCCAAACAGCGGCGGGTCTGGCTCCTCCGAAGAATTCGGGGTTGCCATGATCCGTATCCTTAACGCAAATCGAAGAGAACTAGCTATGCCGGTAACTCACGATCGATCACTTGTACTGTAGTATTTGCAATCGGTCTTGAGAGGACATTTGTCGCAGTTTGGATTGCGTGGCGAACATATCTCAGCAGCAAAATCCAAAAATCCGTAAGCAAACTCGTTTGGACTTCTCTTGCTCGTCACACCATTCAGAAATTCCCTGATTTCCCTTGCTTCCGTCTTCCGCCCGCTCAGCTTGATGCCACAAAACCTGCTCATAAACCTGAATGCATTGCTGTCAACTGGAAAATCAGGATGCCCATATGCAAACAAGCGCACCGCTGACGCAACGTAGATCCCAACACCTGGGAGATTCCGAAGTTCTTCATAAGTTTCGGGAACAACACCTCGATACATAAACGAGATTTGGGCAAACGTCTTTCGGATCTCAATTGTCCTTCTGAAGATACCTAGCCTCTTGACAATGTTGCTCAGCAATCGTGCATTGGTCGCTACTCCTTCTCGACTTCGTTTCAATACCCTCATTACCATCGGCCACTGAGCAGCAACCATCTTTGCTTTGGTCCTTTGCAGTAGCATTTCCGTCAATAGTATAATGCGCGGGTCCCGGATTTTTCGCCATGGGAAATTGCGACCATGGTTCTTGTAGTATTCTAGAAAAGTCGTTTGAAGTTTGGATACCTTTTTCTTTGTCAAATAGGCTTGTAGCTTTGGGATAACTCGATTGTGGTAAGTACCATTCTGGTCAAGCCGCTTTTTGACAGCTTTCCCAATCGCCAATGCCATAGGAAAAGGAACTGCGTTTGCAACATGGAGAGTTTGCTTTGTCCTTGTACCTGACAACACAAAATCATCGGGAATACCTTGCAAACGGGCTGCCTCACGTACACTGATGGCTCGCTTTCGGCTGGGGTGAATTGGAAGGGCATTGTGTCCGGAGATAATGGTCGTAGCGGGTTTGTCAGGAGACAATAGTCTATAGGAAATTACCCCACTCCCCTTTAGTCGGCGCATCTTCCGGAGTACCTTTGGACTGTGTTCCATGAAGGTGTGGTTTGATTTCCTTGCCTCACGGCTAACTGAAAGCCCCTTTAGTGCTTCCCTAACAGTTCGAACTGTGTTAGCAAATCTAACGCATTCAAAAAGTGAGCGCGCCTCGATCCCGCAAACCGCAACCACAAATACCCGACTTCTCCTTTGAGGAGTGCCAAAACTGACCGCATCATAGACTCTCACATCGACACTGTAACCCAGCTTGCGCAAGCCCTTGAGCAGGGAAAGATAAACCCCCTTGTTCCGCTTTGCCTGTATTCCTCGCACATTTTCAAAAACAATAACCTTTGGTCGAACTCTGTGAGCAATCTGTAGAAGATGGCTGTAAAGACTGTTCCGTTCATCTGCGGGGTCCCGCTTGCCAGCTATACTGAATCCTTGACAGGGCAACCCGGCCAGCAATACTTCTGCATCGAGGATTGGGTGAGGCGAGCCATTCTTGAGCTGTTTGGCAAGTTGCTCGATGCGAGTGCTTTTCCAGTCAGCTGATCCCATATTCGCCCGAGCAGTCTCGATTGCGCTTTCATCGATATCGATGCCGCCGAGGACCTTGAAACCCGCGTGTTTGAACCCAAGCGAAAGAACTCCTATTCCACAGCAAAGATCAAAGCATCCCATTCTGTGAGCAGTGGTTCTCATCTTATAGGGCTCTTCCCAAATAGCCGGCTTTGTCATTCTCGAACTGTTCATTTAGTTGAATCAGATTTTTTTTCAATGTCGCTTTCTGTTTTTCCGGTAAGAGCCTGTATTGTTCGTCCACATCAATAGGTTCTTGAAAACATATTGCCGCGTTCTCCTCGTAGGAATCTTGGCAGGAACTTGCCGCTTGGCCGGCTGGCGATGGCATCACAACGTGTTCATAAGGTCGTATTCGGAGGAGGAAGTTGATAAGTTGATACTTCTTGCCGTCTTTGTCTTCTCTCGTGTAAAGCAGTATTTCCGGTTCCTCAATTACACTAAAGGACCGGTTCGCTATGAATAGAAGCCATTTTATGAAACCAATGTTCACGAGATCTTCGGTACTCAGTCGATTAGGGTTGATATTCTTATGTACTTCCTCAAACCTTTCCTTGAAAGACTCAACCTGTTTAAGGTTTTGACTTATGATTCCCTTATATTCGTCTCGAATCTGAAGTTCAACACGATCGGGCTTTGCCCGCCAAGTGATCCACAATTCATATGGTTTTATTAGCGGCGCCTGTTGCGACACAATCGCACTTATAGCATAGAAAACATTATGAGTTGGATGGTGCGCCTTATGAATATCTCCCCAGAAATCCAAGTTGATAACATCGTATGGAAATGATCCCCAAAACTTGGAGTAGACTTCGTTGCCCACATCTGTAGCTATCTCTTCCAAGCGCCCAAAGAACCCCTGGCAAGGTGATGGAAAAACTCGCGTCAATAGATCATAGCGGTCTGGGTCATATTCGCAAAAGGCGAAGGGAATTGGTCTTTGCACTTTGAAATCAATCAATTCTTCTTGCTTGAATAGTCTTGCATCGAAAGCCGTGTCCGCACACAACGAGAAGTAAGCAACGCTCTGAATTTCTCTTGCCCTCATAAGCCTATTGATTCGTCTCTTCCAATAGTGAAACCGAACGAAGTGCTTCAAAATGTCATCCCGAAAGGGTCTGAACGGTGCATTGCGGAGGGGTTTGCGAGCAACGACAGCTTGCTTTTTAGCCTCCCTGAGAAGTTCGGATCGGCTTTTCATTCGAATTCGTTCAGCCATTCATACAGTTCAACATAGAGAGCATCTCTCTCTTGCACTGTGAGCTTCCTTGAAAGGTATGCCTCAAGGAATGCAACAATGTTGTGAAATCGCTGATCGACCCTGCCGGGCTGCCCCGAAAGGGAAAGCGCCAAGCTCAACCGATTCCCTGACCTTTTTACTAAAGCATCCTGTTCTTCGGCAAAGTTGAGTCTACGTCCCCGAGAGTCTAATTGTCTAAATCGTCGCTGTAGCATATCCTTAAGTTTCTTACTTTCTGTACCTCGACGGACCATTCTCTCATCGGTCGAGTAGCCCTTGATACCAGGGAATACGGTTCTGCTCAAGTACTCGTGGATCGACTCCCTGAGCGCAACATAGGCCGGTTCAGTTTCCCTAAAACTAGATCGGTCAATGTTAAGCGACTCATCAAGATCATCAACTAGAATCTCTCCAGTAATCTGTGAGAACTTGAATCCTTCATGCTTTCGGTAAGTCATAAAAGTCGAATCGTACTGTCTTACACCAACATTCCGCACTCGAAGTATCACTCCCCGCAATTCCGGTGGCCAGACCTTTGGTCTCTGGAAATAGATATATCCACGGACATGCAACCGCTTTTCAATTAGGTTGTTGTCCTTGTCGTAATCATTATAAGCTATGACCTCGCCGTCGAGCCCTTTCATGAAAAGCAAGTTAAAGAAAATGGGGTACGCTTTTTCTTGCCGCAAGGGCATCAGGATTGGCTTAAGACATTCAATGCCATCATACTTGACTTTGAAATGGGTTTCCTTGTTGATTCGTTCAACGAACCCGCTGAAATCATCCGTCCGTGATGAGTTGTCTATTGTATGATAGATCCTTAGCGGTGTTTTCATATAGCGCACAGGGCAAAGGACACACAACTCCCAAAAGATTCTGTCGTATTCGTGCAGTCCGGTTTTTGTCAATTGGTGGTTATTCATCCCCTTGACTAACTCTTCGGCTGAATTAACATGAATGCCTAGCAGTCTTGCCTGTCCACCTTTTTCTTCAAGGGAAGAGAGCTTTTCAGCAATCGTTCGTTTCAGATTTGAAAGCTTGAGAATAGTGAAGTGTGCTTTCTTTTCAACGCCACGAATAACAGTGATCGAATAGCTCCCGATCTTGATTTGTTCTTTGCCCTCCCAAAGATCCGTTATCTTGATTTTTCTTGCTTCTTCGGACGCAAACTGGTCGAACTCAATCCGCGCCTTGAACCCATCTGTGGAACCTTCCACGCTGGATTCGACTTCAAGAGCTCTCGCAATTTGCGAAACACTTAGCAGCCCGATTCCAATGCGCCCGATGATCTTCCGACCACATGGTGTTGTTTCTGAAGCACCCCCTGATCGTTTAGGCGAACCTCCTATCGTCTCCATAGTTTCGACGAACTCATCCAGCGTCATCCCCTTACCAGTGTCCTTCACGGTCAACCAGTCCATACTGGAAGAGAATTCTATCCGAACATCGGGTGAATCAGCATCGTATGAGTTGCTAACCAACTCTTTCAAGGCATCGGCTGGTGATCGATACAAACCTTGAGATAGGTCTGCAATGACACGAAGGCTAACGTTAATTGGTTTGCCAATTGGTTGCGACATTTTCTCTAGTTTTTTCTCTTGAGTTCTTGTGAGTGGTCTGAAAATAGAGCTATTTGATTACGCGGTCAAGCGTCAAGCCGCCAACCTCTTTCTCAACTCAATTAACTCAATAATTTCATTCTCTCCAAACAGCTTCTCCACCGCATTCGCTCCAAAATTCGTAAACGGCTCCTCTCCGCCAGAGGCGGATGCCAGCCCGCCGAGCGTTCTGGCGGGCGCCTTCCACTAGAAAAATGGCGGACGGGTCGGCGCAGTACAGATCAGCAAGCTCCAGCTTCCTCCGCTGCAAGAACATCCGCCTCCATTTCATTCCGGCGGACAGGCACTCTGCACCACACGCAGGAACTGTGACTGGTCCGGGTTGTAGCTATGCTTGTGGCTCTCGAGGGATGTTTTGTATTCAACTTGAACCGCTTTTCAGATCGAGAATCTCCTTCAACTCCCCATCACCTTCTTCACCAACCCATCAATCTCGTTAAGTTCATCCGCCAGACGCTCGCGCACTTCGTTGCGCAGGCGGCCGATTTTTCCAGGAGTAACGTGCTGAGTGTTCAGCGTTGGGATGATCTTAGCAACCTTGCCAGCACATTGCACGCCTAACTCGGCTAATCCTTTGTGGGTACTTTTCGACTCGTTGAAGATGGGTATAGGTAATTCCCAAACTTTTTTGTGAATATCCCTTGGTCCCCATAGACCCCGGCTCTGCATTGGCTTGATAAGGTCATCAACCGTTTGGGAATTGAGAAATGCAGCCAAGTAGTGAGCCTCTTGCTCATTTTCCGATTCGAAATAGTAGAGCTTCGATTCAGCAACAAACCCTTTAAGGGTAACTGTTTGCCCACTGACAGTGATAGTTATCTTTTCATTTGGAACAACCGCCCCGCAGAGATTTGTGGCGGATGTGGGATAGATCACTTTGTATTTTGCCTTGTGACGTTGCTGAGTTATTCCGTGTACATAATCTAGCCGGTCGTATATACTCATCTTCTCCGCTTTTTCCTTCCGACGCTTGTTCCATTCCTTCTCACAAATGTTCAACCACTCAGCTAAGTGCTCCAAGCCTTCCTTCTGCGCATACTCTCTATCAAGCATTACAAAGAGTTCGCCACTAGGTTTGATCGGCAGAACAACAGGTCTGTAGTCCAGAAAGCCAAAGGGAACCAGGTCAGTGGAAAGCAAAGTTGCGTACAAAAAATCCTTCTCGATGTTTCCTTCAACCTCAAGGTCTTTGTAGGCTTCTTTTGCTTGCTCCGTAGCTCGGGGATCTGTTTTGACGTAGGGTTTTTCTGGATTGAAGCCGAGGCCCGGTCTTTCTGCAACTTGAACAAACCAGCACGAGCGAGGGACAATCGTTGCCCCTTGAGCGAACTTGGAGCGATAGGGACTTGGTCCTGCAAACTCAGCCTTAGCATCTTCCGACCAGAACGATCTATCTCCTCGTTTCACCAGGTGTAAGCTTGTGTCGCGAATAGTCAAATTGGTTCGCGCTTCTTCGAGAGATGCATTGCGTCTCTTAAGCTGCCCAGTAAACAGTTTCGCTTTGATTGGCCGCTCAGTGTGGTGAAAATGTTTGCCGAAGACGACACAGGAAGGGACATTGAACAGAGGGTTGACCTTCTCAAGGTCCCAAACTTCCGTCAGCCCCGTGAGGTGGATAGCCTTTCCGAAGCTCGCCTTGCGGAAACGGTCGTGCTGGTCAGCAGTGAAGACGCTGCGCGGCAAAACGAAAGCGATGTTATGCCTTGGTTTCGCATACATGCTCAGAGCAGCACAGAAGAACAGTGTGCCGAGCTCGAGATGCGTGATGAGGTGCCCTTCCCCTTTGTCCAACAAGCAGTATGCATTGAGAATGGCATTCTTCACGAATTGCTGATATTCTCCCTTCTCAATGTAGCGGTAGGAAAGCCAGGGCGGATTGCCGACAACCCAATCGAACTGTTTCTGCAGGAAGGTTGGTTTGTAGACGTTCTTGAGGATGAAGGTCCAAATCGAGTTTCGCTCCTTGTCCATCAACTCTCTCATTCGTCTCGCAACATTAAAAAGCGTTTCGAGCGTAACATCGTCGACGTTTGCTTGGAATCCCCGAGTTTTTCCCGCTTGTACCGGATTGCAAAATAAAGGAAGCTGCCGGAGCCGCAAGCTGGATCAAGAACACTCGCTTCAGGTTTGGACTTTAGAACATGGCGAATTATGCTATCGGCGAGCCAATCTGGAGTGTAGAACTCGCCAAGATCGTGTCGGGTTTGAGGGTCCACAAGCTCCTGATAGAGAGACTTCAGGACGTCTTCGGAAATTTCTTCGAGGTAATATTTTTCCAGCAACGTGGAAATGCGGCGAGTTAGTTCCACCAGAATTTCTCGGACCTTCTCTCTCGCGATCCAAGAAAGAAAATCCTCCTCAAGGAAATTAAGGATGCCGAGCTTTTGAAAGAACTTGCCGGTGAAAATATCGTCGATCTCCGACGCAGAAAGAACGGCATTTTTTCTTGCAAGCCGCATGTATGCGAGGAGCTTCGCGAAGGCAGCGAGATACGTATGACGCAAGAATAGCTCAGTATCTGCTACTGTCGTTCCGTAGGCGATTCGAAGGTATTTCTCCCAGTTTTCAAAGATGACCTTGAACTCGCTCTTCGACTCAACCTTTTTCCATTCTTTTTGAAGCACTTTTAGGGCAAAAGCATACGCAGGGCTATTGAAGCCAAAGTCACGGACGAATTCTTCGGTAGTTGGATGAAGCAACTGCGTCCGGAAGAAGTAACGATCAAGCCAGAAGAATGCCTGGTTGGCATCCATCATTAGGAAATTCGCCTTGTCGACTTGTCGGAGATCGACATCCTCTGCCGAAGCAGGTGGCTCGCTCAAGTCTGCCCAGTGAGGCACAAAGACATAAAACGAAACCCCGTCGGTGGCAATGCAGAGGAAATTCACATCTGCCTGTTTGGAGTTCAACAGAGCATACGCGTAGTCCTTAAGCTGCCCTTTAGCTTCTTTCAGCTTCTTCGCGATGTTGGATTCGAATTCGATGATCACGTTACCGTATAGTGCGTCGACCCGCCCCGCGAATACGAAATCTTTGCCTTTTACCTTAACAAATTTCTCGATGCCCTTCAGATAGTCCTCGATGAAACTCGGGCGGGCTTCCGAAAACCATTCCTTGAGCAGGAGCATGAATCGCTGCCCCCGAGCAGTCTCGACATTTAGCCTGACGATTTCTCCGCAGTATTTCTGCAAGTCCAGCTTTCGCTTCGCTTCTCCAGGGATTGCAAAACGCGCACCCTTTTCTCTCAGCTTAGATTTTTTTCTCATATCTCAACATGATTTCTTCTGTGGTCCGCCTTGCTAATTCAAGGGCTGCCGCGATGCGAGTTATTTTCACATCCCCTAGGCCTTTTATCTCCAGGAGTTTCGCTAGAGGGACATTCGAGAGATTCTCAAGGGATCCGTGCACCTTCAGGAGGTCATCAGCAATCTGCTCAGCTGATCTGCCCTTCTGACCAGTGCCGATGATTATCGCCAGCAGTTCTCTCAACTCTAACTCCCTCGGGCCAAGCTCGCGCAGTTTTCCCCCGGGGTGAATCCAGCTCTTGTACTCCCCCATGTTTTCCCTCGACTGATTTTTCTTCCTCATCCGTGGTTCCCAAAATCGTTTACGAACGCCAAACCCGCAGCTTCGCCTCTTTGCGGCTCAATCCTGCGGGTCTGAGAACGGTGCTGGGATCATCGCACTTGTGCAAAGGATGAACTTGTTGTTCATCGAACCCCCTTCTCAGGAATGTAGTGGATTTCTGCAACAAATGAATGTTGACAAAGGTGGCCGAGGGCCAGCCACGGTGCTGCGTCCGAAGTCAGAGAAGCTCCTGAGAAAACCATTTCGCGGAATGCCTGAAGTACGGTGCCGGGTGTTTCACCGACACATGTTAGCAATGAACCTCACGAAAGCACAATACCGTAAACTCGGTATTTTTCCAAATCTTGAATTTCAGGCTGTTTTGCCGGTCTGGATTCGGATTCGAAAGGATAATGGCCAACTGTCCAACGAAGCACCGGCGATCCATGGTCAATCAGGATCTTCTGCCGATCCTCGAGATTGCTTCCGTTCCAACCAAAAAA
>Ga0315274_10012949_pt1 | contig 11872 bp, 11 predicted proteins | sample YL17G02_20_MG_FD_203700 | JGI IMG/M metagenome (GOLD analysis project Ga0315274, IMG submission 203700) | Sediment microbial communities from Yellowstone Lake, YNP, Wyoming, USA - YL17G02_20 | ecosystem: Environmental > Aquatic > Freshwater > Lake > Sediment | place: USA: Wyoming | collected... | reverse complement strand
CCCTCGCAACGACTTCGTCTCCAAATTTGCACCATGTTTAAGAAGTAATTCTACGACTCGAAGCGCCCCTCCACCTGCAGCTATTGAAAGAGCAGTTCTTCCGATCTCATCTTCAGTTTCTAGAGAAGCCCCCTTTTCAATGAGTAGTTTTGCCACCGCTTCCTTATCCCCTGCCGCTGCTCTCATCAAATATGTCATTCCCGCGCCACAATGAGTCTCCAAATTGATCCTACGTTCTAGGATGTGCCTAATGTCTCGCATACTATCAGTTTTAATGGCTTGATTAAGTTCTGGTACCGGCTCAGGATCGCGCCCATCTTCAATCACAGAAGCGCCGGCTGCAAGAAGCACTTCGTGAAATATTTTCTGAGCATTTGCAGCTATGTTGAATATCCACCGGCGCGTCGAGCCAACTTTGCTTAGTCGACTGATCTCGGCAATTACCCCGCCAATAATCTCTCCACTCGAGCTAGGTCGGTCCAGGTAGGCGAAATGGGTGAACCTAAAATTAGTGCACCAGGGAAAGCTCAAGGAAAGATTCGCTACGTCCGCAACAATAGCAGATGCTAGATCACCTGATTTAGCCGATGGCTTTAGTCTCGGTGTAAATGCGACAAACTGCCTGGAATCTGGAATAGGTTGCACTGCTATGGCTTCATGGCGAGTGGTCGCCGCAGCTATGGCTTCGCTGAACTTCCTTTTGTAGCCGTGGACAACTGAACGGTCGTTCTCCGACCTAGCGGAAAGGACCAGACAAAAATCAAAGTAATACGAGCCTCCAGTCTGAACTGGACAGGCCAGATTTGGATCCCAAATCAGACTGCTATGGTCGAGTAGGATGATATCAGAGCCCAAGGTGTATTTCATCGCGTAGCTCCTCTCCAGTTCAATGATCAAAGCCCATTAAAATATCGTCGTCACTTGGAACGACTCACAAAGAGTTATGTGCAGAACAACCATTTACTACCGTCCATTGGAATTCACGATATTAGCGACGACTGACGATCCTTTGAAACTCAGCCCGGCTGCTGATGCGCGGTTGGTCATAAGTACTCTCCAACAATTAGTAAGTTTATCGAACCAGCCTGTGACATGCCGGGACATAGCCATGTTTTCCCCGTCATATCCGGGTTTTAACCATGATTTGTATAGGCTTGTAGGAGGCGCAATAAAGGTGATGTGAAATTTTATATGTCAGCTCCATATACTTGTGAATCACATCTTTCAAAAAGAGGTCTGCAATGGAAAAATTTATACCAAAGCATGGTCTACCGAATGGTGTCGCAAGAATTGAAGTCGCTGCCAACAATGGCATTCCCTATGCGCAGTGGCTTCTTGGCAATCACTATATGATGGGTACTGGCGGCCTAATTAGGGATTTTAAACAAGCTGAGCTCCTCTTTAAAGCGGCATCTAAAAGTGGACTCAGCATCGCCCAGCGTTCCCTTGCAGCGCTCCTTGATGGGAAACTTAGCTCAAATAGAAGTGGACGGGCATTTGCCGCCTGGGTACAAGCGGCGGACAACGCCGATAGCGCAGCCCAATTGCACGTGGGCCGAGCCTATTTTTTTGGAATTGCCGTGCAACCAGACCTCATCAAGGCCAAACATTACCTGCAGCTTGCAGCATGGAACGCCCAGGCCAACGGGAGAATGCTGTTAGCAATTTTGGTTGCTCTAAATAGCCCTGCTTGTGAAAGTCCATGGGTGGTATCTCAGGCTTTGGAAGAAGGGCATCAGACCGGTGATTTAAACTCGACGTTTGCTCTGGGCCTCATCGCCGTTTCAGGCTGGGGGCGCTCGGGCCCGGAGGTCGCCATGGGCCTCGATCTAGTCAAAAAAGCAGCGTCAGCCGGTCATATGGAAGCCGCGGCCTACTTGGGCAGTCGATTAATCCATAGGAGCGATACAGTAAAAGACCACTCTACTGGAATTCAGTTGTTAAACAATGCCGCACTGAATGGCCACCCCGAGGCACTCGCTGAGTTAGGCAACTTTCATGCAAACGGTGAATATCCTGATTATTCAATGGCAATTACCTTCTACGACAGAGCTTTGGCAAGCGGATATTCCGGTGCAAATTGGTATAAGGCTCAAGCTGAGATTGCTCGGACCCGCGGTGCCATTGACCCAGATATCATCCTGATGCTGATTGAATCAGCACTTTCATCGGGCTTCCAAGAGGCCAAGACTATGTCACCTGGGATCCGTGAATACCTGATCAGTCATGATCAATCCTCGATGGTACAAACATGGCTTAAAAAGCATGCATGGGCCTCGGGATCCCGAGGAATGTTTTTACTAGTATGCAAATATTTTAATTCCGCTGATGCGTCCGGCGATATTTCAGATCAGTGGAAGGGCATTTTCTGGCTGGAAGCCTGTGTTGCGGAAGGTGATGACTATTCTATGGAGTGCATGGCTGAGGAATTAATGCGCGGCACTCGCTGCCAAAGTGACCCAGCATCGGCCGTAGCGTTATTAAACACAGCCGCATCCCTCGGACGCGCTACTTCAGCCACCCGGCTGGCGTACTACTTTAACTTCAGCAGTGGCCTCATTAAAAATCATACTTATGCCGCAACTATCAACGAATTTTCGGCTGTGGCTGGAGACAGTGTCGCCCAGAAAAATCTGGCCCAACAGTTCTACCACGGCGAAGGCATCTCCGTGGATCGGAATCTTGGTGACTACTGGTTTCAAAAGGGGATTGAAACGAACACCATTGATGAAACTAAGCATCAAGGCATGGTTTCATCTCATAAAATCATTCATTTTCAGCGAAAGACCGATGCAAAAATAATAGAATTTAAGCCGACAAACCATCCGAGAAATGTGGCAACGCGAGCGAAGAATTCGTAATCGAAGAAAAAATCGATGTTTTTCGCACCACGGCGGCAATGGTCCAATCGTTAATCTTTTTACAGCCTAGGAGATCGACATGAAAATGACCGACCTAATTCAGGCATGCAAGGACTCCTGTCCCGATAGCGTTTCCTGGATGGCTCGAGAACTGTATGGTGATTTTAATATCGGTGATTACATGCGCGACGTTAAGAAGGTGCTGTACTGTGTCACCCCTACCAAGGAGGTAGTCGATTATTTTCGTGAGCACAAATATGATCTGCTCATCAGCCATCACCCATTTGTCGTGGATGTACCCCAGCTGATTTTCCATACCGCATTGGACTGTTGCGATGGTGGTCTGAACGATCAGTGGCGCGATCACCTCGGTATTTTGCCCCCGTATCAACACTTCGACGGCACACTAGGCTGGTACGGCCGCATCAAGCCGACGCCTTTTTTGGAACTCTGCCGCTTAGTCAAGGGCCTATCTAGAAGCCTAGATGGCGAGTGCTGGAGCGAGTCTCCTGATTTCATCGTCAATAGTGTCGTCGTTTGCTCGGGACTAGGCGGCATGGTCAATGATTTAGCGCTCGCAACTAAGGCGGATTGCTATATCCTTGGCGAGCAAACCATGTCGGCCAGGCACACCGGATTTAAGTCCGTAATCGAAACTGGACATACGAACTCCGAGTGGATGGGCGTACTCTTGTTCCAGCGTCTCCTTACTGGTGTACAGGTAGATTTAGCACCTAAGGAGGTTGACTACTATGGCAGGGAAAAGAGGATGTCTAGGAAGGTCGGCTAATATCAGGCAGATGCCCACCCTCGAATAACTGCTATATAAGGCGAGACCAGAAACTTTTGTTCAAAGGATGCACCAAATGCTCGATTATTTAGTGTTGGCTTCTTGTGTGTTTCTTTGCCTAAGCAAAGTCCCAGACTTCATCACGACATACCAAGCAATAAAGCGGAGCGGCAGCATTTCACTGGAAAGCAATGTATTTGCTCGTATGCTTTTTCGTCGGTTAGGACTGACCGGGGGTATGATCGTCGTGGGCGCCATCTACGTTATTTCCGTGGCTAGTAGTCTCTATTTGTATTCCATCAGCGATGGGGTCACCAGAACCATTTATGGGAACATGATGATCGCCTACAATATATTTGTCCTGATTGTGCAGCTGCAAACAGCTGCTGTCAATCGAGGCAGCCCCATGCGCGAACCGCTGCGTTCGGTGGTTCGTATCATGGGGCGGCTTTACCGCCGGTCTCCAGATCCCGCGCAACCTGCAGCGGGCGCCTTAGGCTGCTCGCTTGCTGCTAGGCGTCCGGGGCACACGGATGACGATTAGGTGGGCCTGTGCCCGAGTGTAGGCAAGAAATCGTAATTTATTGTTGGTATCACCATGTTCAACGACGATAATCACAGGACTCTCAAGACCTTTGAAACGTCGTATGGTGTCTAGGCGTATCCCCTTCACCTGCTCATCGGCGGTTATTAGCCTAAAACTGTCAATGCGGTCGCCGATCTTCAACATCGCTCCCTTGCCGTTCGCTTGGATTTTACTAAACGACTCTGAAGACAAAATGACCACATCATGTTCCGCAATACCGTTGACGGTGACTAGGTCTTTGATGAGGCGCTGGAGTTCAGAGCGCATTTGCTTTTTACCAGAGGCCATGACTAATTCAACCGGAGTGCCTGCGGGCCAAGGTAGCTGGTGCGATTTACGCTCTGCTCCAGGTCCTGTTGGCGCCGGCGAGTCCTTGCTTTCCTCGGCAAATGCCGCAATCTTAATCGTGTTGCGCAGATTAACCGTGAGGTTTAGCACCTCAAAATCAATGAAGGCTGGCGAACTCAATGTCAATGGATGTGCCGGGGTCCGCCACTGCTGTGCGCTGTCAATGCAAACCATCCATGAGGCCTTTTTTGTGGCTAAAATGCGCAAAATATCCAGCCAGTCAGCAGAGAGATCCTGAACCTCGTCAATCAATAGAACGTCAAATTGCCACCTAGGTGGAACACCGTCCATAATCAGTGCTGCGACCGCCTCCGGTAGCCAGACGTTATAATATGCAGAATCCTTAGTCATGGCCTTGGTCGGGATATGGTCCTTACTTTTAGCCGCACCAAGATCAACGACGAGCCGTTCACAAAGGTGGTGAAAGGTCATCACCTCAACGGTCGTGCTAGAGAGGTTGCGTTCCAATTCAGCTGCAAGGAGGTCATTATAGCAGATCAACACGGTACGGCCCTGGTCGTTGGCAAAGGCGCGCAGGGCTGCAGCCTTTAGTAGCTGGGTTTTGCCGCTACCTGCACAACCATTCACAAGCAGGCGAGAGTTAGTCTTTATGCCATGGCCTAAGATCTCTGCAATGCGCTGAGAGGTTTGCACACCAATGGCACTGGCATCGCCCATTATTTGTAAGGCCGTACGTTGGTGTTGCCGGTCACAGTGGCTGATAAATAGCCTTTCATATTGCGCCAAATCAGCTCTTGTAAGATCTGGTGGCAAGTGTTTTCCCGCGGCGATGACCAAACTTTCCAGTAAACCACGGTTTAATATAGGGCCAGAACCCGCTTGTCTGTCAAAAAGCAGCACTGGAATCTCCAGCCCAGCGCCTAGTGTGGCATTACGCTGGCCATCAATGCAGCAGAATGCTGGAATAAATCGAGGTGCGCAGGCCAACTGTTCGTGAAGGAACGCGGTCAGTCCACGCATCGACCTCGCTATCTGCATTCCGACGTCTTTTGCCCCGGTGCCATTACCAAAGATTTGCTCTAATCGCCCTTGCGTGTTGGCCATGCGACCAGACTTGGCCTCGATTGCGATCAGTGGCCATCCTTGATTGGCTATTAAAAAGTCAACCTCGGTATGGACGCTCCCATCGGCACCATCGTTGATCCGTGCAGTCTCCGGTCGATGAATTTGGGGGACTCGTAGGGAATGGAATACTAGTGCCGATGAGGGCAGCGATTTACGTAGCCATTCATATATCGATTTTTCGAACGCCTGTCCGCTTACGGCGCCGGCATCGCTCGGAGGCTGAGACAGAAAGATTTCGGGGAACATGCGTGCCATTTGTGCCTTCACCTTTAGGTGGCCAGTCATAATGATCGGTACGTTGGTTATATCTTTGAGACAAATACTTCAGGAAACAAAACATATCCGTGGTTATGGGTAGTTGCGGCTGTAAATGTGGTGCATATCTGTCCTCTACTTGGGCATTCAAATAGAGGAAATCACCCTGTGTCCCCTGATGACACGGGCAATACCGTTAATACTGTTGGATCAAGCAACATGCATGGTAGCACCGGCGCCTCTCTAGACAGGAACAATCTTCAGACTGTTTATTGTTTCTCCGCCTTTAAGGAGTGAATCTATGGAGCTGATGGCACAAACATATTATACCTGCCGTAACGGCCAGAGGGTTTACGTGGACTGTATCATTCTAGGAAATCCATTCATTACCGAAGCATCTAGACGTGCCGTCCTGGGCTATATCGGACCGGCAGTATTTTGCTGGCAAATAGATGGCCGAGTCGGCATCGAAGAGCATGACTTCGATATCGTCGCTATCTTTGAGGACTACGTGGATGAACACGGCTGGGGACTTGAAGATATCGACACGGGGGAAAAGACCTGCAGGTTGTATGCGAGCCATAGATCCGCATTTGATGATTGTGTCCCAGGCTGGAAGGTTGTGGAGATGGTGCGCCGACACAAAATTATACCTGTTGGTGATTCTCAACTGCAAAGTCGTGTTCATCATCTTTAATTTCAGGACACGACCCTTGCCTTAAAATCGATTCAGATATTTTTATTATCGTTTATGACCTATTTTTAAAACAGGCACTGGATTCTTAAAAATGATGGCAAGTGTTTTTCAGGAATAATTATATGAGGTGACTTATGGGCTACGAAAAACATACCAGGTCGCAATTGATGAAACTTGCCATCCCATGTTGATGGATTGAAAGAAATCACCTCTGCAGCTGAGTCACTAAACAGTTTACGCGGTTTATAAAGGCGTTTAGATGAATATTCGTGGGTTAGTAGATAGTCTAATCAATGTTTTAATCTTAGACTAAATATAGGCAGAACAATGGGGTTGAAGAGTGACTAAAATACCCGATGATCAAGAACGTTTAGACGCTGAATACCTCCTGAATATGGATGAGGACTGTTCATGCGATGAATGCAAAAGATGGTACGATTTGATTTCCCATAGCGAGTTAGAGGAAGGTTACGAATATTATACGGCAGAGGGAGAGGAAAACTTTTTTATATATCCTCCGCGTATACGGCGTATAGTTACCCAAAATTCATGACTTAACATCTATTGCATGGGTTCTTAACCCATGCTCTGCGAAGACCACCGAATAACTCGACGAACACTTTTTAATCAAACATGGGGCTCCGTAAACCGCCTGTCGTCAATACCGACGTCATCACCGCCCATAGCGGTTACCTGTTATTCCCCCAAGGAGTCACATCGATTGCAGGATTAGATGTTGTGAAGGCAGGCGCGCAGCCGCGATATGTTCGGCTCATTAGCCGTGCCATTGACTGAAGGATCCACGTAGGATGCCAGTTACCCTGCGCCTCATTGGCTCGCTGACATCGTTGACCTCGCGTTCTAAAGCGCGCATTTGCTGGCTTAACTCCGCGAAGTGGCGCATGTCCACCTGCAAGTCGGCTGACGGTTGATCGATAGCCGCGCGAATGACAGCGTCACTGTCATGCAGGCCAACCGTTAAGCCGCCGAGATCATGCCGAATCCAAAATTTAACCCACCTCAGCTCCCGGGCACGGCTGCACTGCGCCCGGCAATCCGGATGTACTCGCGCAACGAAACGTAAGGAATACACATGGATCATCTCCGTTGAAGGAGTACATACCTCTATCCTGTAAATGGATTATCGGCGAAGGGAATGTCATGTGGGGACAACAGGCCGGGGATTCATTTTTTATGAATCTCAATCCTGACAACAACTCTATTGTCGCTCAGAGGTGCGCAGCGGTCCATTTTGGCGCTGCCGGTGTAGGCCGAGGCCACCTCTGGGAAGTGGTGCCGATTCGTAATAAATATTGGCAACCTATGCCTGGGAATTAGCCACGATACCTGTCGACAAGATCCTTCACGCCTCGGTTTGTTGACATATAGCTGACAATGGAGACATCGAGGTCCCGGTGCTTAAACATGATTAACGTCCGTTCTAGGGCAGCGAGTATCCAGTCGGCTCGATTCCCAAATGCTCCGCCGCCCAAGAGGGTCAGAAATACGCGGTTTTGTTTTGTGACCATGCGATTGAGTACGGCCGCACAGAGCGTTGCCTCATAGGACGCCTCGAGTACCAGTTTTGCAAACGGCGCCCACAGATCATCGGTGTGGGGAAAGTAAGCGACGGGCAGGGCAGAGCCGTACACCTGCGAGACGGTATGTTGGCAATCGCCCATGGTCACTTGGGTATTACGCTGTATGCCGACGCTAAGGTGGCCGCGCAACACATCCTTATCTTGCTCGCTCATCGACCCTATTTGTGTGGCAATCTTCTGAAGTCCCTGTTTCGATGGTTGGAGATATCCATTGCGCATCGCCCATAGGCCTTGATTGGTGTTGCCTAAGGCTTTGCCAAGATCCATCAGGCAATCAATTTGATTCTCGGTAGACTGCCCAATAGCGCCATTCACCGGTGCGAAGTAGTTGCGAAAGATTGTTCCGGCGCCTGCGGCGATAGCGCAGGCTGGTCCTTGGGTGTTATCGTTTTCGTAGATGCCAACGCCTTCCTCCGGAACAACCGAGGGCGATATCATCTCCAGGGTATTGAACTGCGAGGCGACCTGAAACAATGATCCTGCATTTTTGGGATCACAGTGCAATTCCTGTACGCCAGCGACCACTTCGCTGACGCGTATCTGACCGCGTTCTTCGATTAAATCGGCCAAGCTGGTGCGCAGCTCGGACAGCGATACGGTTTCAAAATGACCGTAGGTAACTTCGCGACCATTCACCCGTGACTTCATGCGATCGCCGTCAATCACGATGTTCTTACGAACATCAGCTGGTGACGTCTCGGTAAATCCCATAAGGGCTCGGAACCAAGTCATTTTTGAAACCTTCGTCCAATAATATCGAAGAAACACCAGATGCAGGTTAACTTATTGTTACAAAGGTGTCATCCGGATAGCAACCGTTAACAGTAACTGCCCGGAGTTTACCGGGCTCACCGATGTGCTGCGCTGTGGTTGAATGATCGTCGTCACCAAAGACGGAGCGACTAATGAGCAGCAACGAGATTAATTAGTGGCGGCGGAGCTGGCGACGGCTAGCCTCGCCGATCGTATCGCCCTCCTAACTGAGGTTATAGGAATGCACGCTGCCCAGCTCGAAGCCGGCGCCTTTATCACTGTGCGCCGGGGGGCGACTGCGGGTTCGCAGGCCTGGACGATAACCGTTGCGGGTCTCAATCCAGACGTAGACTTGAAGGCACTAAAAGATCTAATACCCGGCCCTGCTTTACAGCTGGGCATTTTTACTGAAAATTGCTCCTTCATGCCGCGTGGCAGATACTCAATCGATTATTGTGATCGCTCTCACGAACCTAAGACCATGTCCCGACAGCTCCATGAATCCTTGAATCTCTGAGTAATGGCCCATGGTCGTGAAGTCTACGGAGATGGCCCAAATGACTTTGAGTCGACGGTGGGGATCCGCAATATAAATTTTATTGTAATATTAGGTAATTAGGTGTAACTGATCTAAATTGACGCTATTAAAATAATAACGTAAAATGATCTCATGATTATGACGACATCAATTTAGAGCATAAACATGAGTCGCCCTTCCAGTCCTTGTTTGAAATGCTTGCAGCACTTGTCTTCGCAAGATGATGTAGACGGCACCGGTCTGCACGCCAAGTGTTTTACCGACTGGTTTAAGCTAAAGGGCAGAGCTAGCTTCGGCTCATTCGAGCGCCGCCAGAGTGGGAGCCTAGGGCCGGCCGTGCCGATGCAAGGTGACGTGGCAGGCTGGAACACTAGCTTTTTCCACGGCCGATTTAAAAAATACTCAGCCACGCTCGCCGACCAATCCTACATCTTCAAGGTGAAAGAGGACATTGCGCCCGAGCTACCTGACGTCGAGTATCTCTGCAACCAAATCGCCAAAAGTTGCGGCTTACCGGTCCCGCCGTTCTACATGGTCAAGTTCGGCGGTGAGCGCGCGTTTGTCACCAAAAACTTCATCAGAAAGAATGCCGGCGCGGTCAACCTCGTCCATATTTACCATTGTTTAGATCCAAACGGACGCTACGACTGTGCAGCGCTGCTAAAATCAATCCTTCACGAAACAAGGCGTCACTCCGACGCAGCCGTGTTTGTGTCCACCTGTCTTTTCGATTCTATCATCGGCAATCACGACCGCCATGGGAGAAACCTCGGCCTCCTCGTTACGACCAAAGGCACCATGCTCGCGCCGATTTATGACAATACATCCGCCCTGGGACTAGAGTACGGCGAGTTTCTTCGAGCCGACTGGAGTCCCAAGGGCAAGATCGCCACAAGCACGACGCCGGAGCCAACAGCCAAGGATTACGTCGTTGAGTTCCGGCGTTTGGGTTATGAAGCCGAAGTTACCAAGTTCGCTCAGCGCCTAAACATCAACAGGATTGCGGCGATCATCGGCGGGTCCTTCTGCACTGAGCTGATGAAGGATGCTATGAAGCGGCTCGTCATTAAACGAATCGATGAGATTTCCCATGAACTTGCAGCCTGATCCCCATCAATTAGAGGTCTTCCATGAGGGACGGCGGCGACGTCAACTTGTCGGCACTTTAACCTACCATCCTAAAACTACGCGCTACAGCTTCACCTACGATGCCAAGTATCTGCGACAAAAGAACGCTGTCCCTCTTGGACCCGAACTACCGCTAACCAAGCCGTCCTATCAATCGAAGGCGAAGCAGCTTTTCTCTTCGCTTATGGACCGAATTCCATCCAAGGAAAACCCAGCGTACATTGACTATTGCAAGGCGGCGGGCATCGACCCAGGGGAAGAAAATCCGGTGCGCCTGTTGACGAGTGTCGGCCGTCGCGGGCCGTCCACCTTCATATTCGAACCTGTTTACAAGTTCGATCGAGATGCGTTGATCAGCGCGCTCAAGGAGTTTCGTCAGAGGCTAGATATCTCTCTTTGGGAACTAGCTAGGGCGTTTGACGTCCCCTACTTGACCATGCAGCGCATTGAGGCAAGCAAGAGCAAGGATGAACTCACTATGCGGCTCATTTATTGCTATTTGACGTTCCCCGATACCGCGATTTGGCAGCTTAAAATCAGCGGGCGGTATGTGAATCGCGATTCGGTGATCAAGATTGCGAAGGCGTTGAATCCGCAGGCTTTGCCCTAAAACTTGCGATGTCACGACCGGAGTTAGGACGAGGTGAACGCGAACGAGGTTGATCGAATCGTCGTCTGAACAGCGTGCCGCAGCCTAACATGCCTCCCTGTTTCAAATGCTATCCATGGCACAGACCTTGCTAGTAGAGCGCTGGAGGTGCCTATAAGCCCGGCTAAACCCCTGAAATCTCATAAGACACCATGCCTATCGCAAGGCAGTGGCTCGAATTTAAGGCAAAGGGCGGTTCACATTTGGACCACCGGCTTAAATCTCGGATCAGGGCATCCACCTAACGCCTCATTTGGGAGCACGGCGGTTGAAATTCGGACCGGCTATATTGCGATTCTATGAATCAATGAATATTATATATATTTTATATAAAGTTGACAAAATTCATAGACTTCTTTAACATTCGTCTTCTCATGCCGGAGATGGGCAATCAAGCAGAATCGCTGGTAGTCGTCACTCGGGCAATTTTAGTGAAACCAAGGGGAGCAACCGGAGTGAAGATCTTAAAAGCTGTCAGCATGCGCGTTAGTGGATTATTGGCGGTCTTGGGCCTGGCTACGGCTTGCGGGGATGTAGGCCCTACGAAAACAAAAGCCGCACAGCCGACTAAAAAACTCTC
>Ga0315274_10012947_pt1 | contig 11872 bp, 31 predicted proteins | sample YL17G02_20_MG_FD_203700 | JGI IMG/M metagenome (GOLD analysis project Ga0315274, IMG submission 203700) | Sediment microbial communities from Yellowstone Lake, YNP, Wyoming, USA - YL17G02_20 | ecosystem: Environmental > Aquatic > Freshwater > Lake > Sediment | place: USA: Wyoming | collected... | reverse complement strand
CATAGATGGCGCGTGCTTCCGTGAGATCTGCGTCCGCTTGCTTGATGATCTTCTCGCGCTTTTCCGCCACAGACCAATCCTTGTATGCTTGAAGCTTCAGCGCTCTGTACTTGGCCATCTGCTCTAGCTCGGCCATGCGCTGCGCCTTATAGGCTGCTGGCGATATCTCCTGATGAATAAATACCTCTGAAAATGACTCGTTGACTTTCATTCTGGTTCGGGAAAGCTTTCTTTTCCCAACATGCTAAGCATAAATCCTTGGGCGCAATACATGGCATTAGCGAACCAGCAAACCATTTCAATTTCATTAATTTCTGGATGCTGTTTGCAAAAAGATCGAGCCCAATTGACCGGATTTCCATCGGTAAGCAAATCATTTCCACAGTTTTCTTGAGGGTTCGGGCCAATAACTTCTTCAAGAATTGCTTTAATTGCGTCATTTAAAACGTGCATTAAAATTTCCTTTTTCTTCCAGTGTTAGGATCGGTCACACCCATCATGGCTGCTGACCGAGAGGCGAGTGCGGCCTGCGTGGCTGCGGTCTGGGCGATCTGCTCCACAGGCACAGGCGCAGGTGGTGGCACAAGGTCAGGGTTACGCGCCATGATGGCCAAGGTGGACGCGGCTTGCGGGACGCCAGTAGGCAGCTGCGTTTGCGCTTGCGGATGCGTCATCCATGGCGCTGGCCTGAGATGCTCACAAGCTTCGGCTACCTCGACAAGCCTGGCAGCTACTAACTCTTTCGTCTCAGGTGGTAGCTCATGCTTGGTGAGAAGATGCGCTAGGAAACCTAGTTCGGTCATTTGGTCTTACCAGCGCCAGGACCTTTGAACACATGGTCTTGCGGTGTTGAGACTTGCGCTTCCACCTTGCATACAGGCGCAGGTGCGGGCGCAGGCTTAGGCTCATGGTGTTCATGCGCCTTAATCATCACGGCTACGTTGCTTAGTGGCACATAGCCTACCTCTTGATTCCAATGGACTTCCAAAAGGTTTTCTTCCTTGTCGAGGAAGAGCTTTAGGCCGGTGCGTTTGTGCGGATCTAGCTTTTGTCCGAGGTTGCATCCAGCGACGAATAGTGGGGTATGGACTTCCGCCCATTTGAGCTTGATAGACATTCGGTTTCTCACACGAAAGGGTTAAATTTCCACTTAGCATATCTTGATTGGCTATTCTTAGCCCTGATCTGTATCGCAGTCTTCGTTATGTGCGAAATAGTATCAATATCTTTTGGCACTAAAGCGCTACCGATGCCTTGTATCCGCATGAATGGATCTACACACACATAATGCAGCACGTTACCCTGGCAGACTGAGAAGCCAAGAACAACGTCCTCGTCGTCATCTAAAGCCGCGATACGCACATCAGTATCAGGACTATCGAGAATGCGACCAATATATCGCCGGTAGGTATCATAGTAGGTATCAGGGTCGATGAGCTTGAAGTAATCATTTCCATGCCTAAGAGATCTAAGCCAACGCGCATAAATAAGGCCATGGTAATGGTCTGTCTTTTCTCTAGGTATGTTGATGATCCTGTAGCTGCTCATTTCCCGCCGTACTTGTTCATTTGCTTATCGGTGTACGTCTTCATTCCCCAACGTATCTCATGACGCCTGATGATTAGCGTGATGGCGTTCCTACAGCGATATTCTCCCATGATCTGTAAGGCGGTTTGTATCTCTGGAATCTTTTTGCCATCGGCGATCATGCACATGATTACCTTATCAATGGCTCTTTCAAAGTCATGCTCTTCAACGTTGCGCCGAAGTATGGAGAAGTATTCTTGCTTGGCCGATACCCTTACATCATGTTGGTTGGCGTAGGCGTTGGCGGCTCTTTGCTTGATGACTTCGTGTTCCCCGCAATACTTTTCAGCGTCCTCGAATCCAGATTCCTTGAGCTTGGCGTACCACTCCTTTTGCATTTCTTTAAAGGCTGTGGTTTCCCAGTAGTTCAAGTGCTTGGATTCTCCTTAGCTTTCTTCAAAGCGTAAAGCTCTTGCCGAATCTCTTCGGCTACCTGATTAACGCAAAATTTTCTTAGGCTCTTGATAAAGAATACGTCTTCTTTGTGATCTTCGGTAGGGCCTAAATGCATCAGCAGATTGGCCAAGGCAAAGGCTTGTGATTCGTAGGTGGCCGTCACGCCTGCGCCCGCGATGATCCGGCTACTCCATTCGTCCCATTCTTTGCGGCCCATGGGCAAAGGCCTAGGCTCATGCAGCTGGCCTAGAATGGCTGACACCGGCATTTTCTTTGGATTCTTGCCAGTAAGCTTGGCTAAACATCGATAGTAATAACTGTGCACAAATCGCCCTTTCTTCGTCTCATTTTCTTGCGGTCATCTGCTGCCATCTTCAGTAGATTTGGCGCTACTTCCTTCACCACCTCATCAAAGTATTCCCTAAGCTGCTTTTCGTCCCATGTGGCCATGGCGTCTGGTAGCTCGTGAATCGCGCTATTTGCCCGGTGAGTTACACACAGGCAAATCTTGCCCGTCTCCGTGTCTTTAATCAGACTGGTTTGAAAGCTCATTAGCCGCCTCAAGCTCTGGGAGTTTAGCCTTTGCCAGGACGATTAGGTCCTTCATCGACATCTTGGCATATTCGTCTTCCTCGTCTTTCGGCCTATCCCTCCAACCGCACATGTTTTTCAGGCAAAAGATCAGCATGATATTATCGCCACCTTCTGCCTTTTTGATCGCTGTTCGGATCATATTAAACCGCGTAACTACGCTATTTTGCTCGCGAAATGCTGAAAAACCCAAGCCAAATTCGCGCTCTATAAAGTTTGTGATGGTATCTTTGTGGCATTTGAAGAAAGCAGCGCAATCTTCAAGCGAAGGTTTAAGCCGCATAAATGCCGTTAATTGGTCCTTATCTATATCAACCCTAGGCCTGCCAACGGCTGTCATATTTTTCCTTTTGACATATTTGACTATGCACCTGCTTTGCCTCATTATTTTCCCATTAGCAACTCATTGTCAAACACCTCGGGAGAAAACATGGACGTTTATTCATGGCTATTCGCTCTTATCGGCAAGCTTTTGGCAGATTCCTCGGTACCAGCATGGCTGGCCGAAACAATCGTTAGTGCTTTAAAAAGCGTGCTGACGGCGGAAAAGCTTCAAGAGGTTGAACAGGAAGTGAAGGAGCTTTTTTGCGCGGAGCTTAGGAAGCTGGAAGCGGCTAACCCTAACTCGGTGCTTACCAAGGATATTGCCGATGCCTTGTGTGTTTTGATCTGCTGTAAGGAGTAACGATATGGCCTTAGATGACAAAAGCCTAGAGCGCCTTAAGACTTGCGACGAACGCCTGCAAAGACTGTTCATCGAGGTCGAGAAGCACTGGCCTCTTAAGATCATCGAGGGTCATCGTGGTGAGGCGGAGCAAAACGCGGCATTCGACGCTGGGAAAAGCAAGTTGCGCTATCCAGATGGCAAGCATAACGAGCTCCCTTCGATGGCTGTGGACGCCTCGCCCATTCCAATAGACTGGACCAACAGCGAGCGGATGATCTATTTTGCAGGCTTCGTGGTCGGACTTGCCAGGAAAATGGACATCGATATCCGCTGGGGCGGCGATTGGTCTGGCTGGCATGATCCGAAGAAGAATACCTTCAAGGATCTAGTTCATTTCGAGGTCAAGCTTGGCAGCTAATCCCTACGCCGACATCCTACAGATGCAGATTGCATCGGCCAACAATGCCATGCAGTCTATGCTAAAGGCCAACCAAGCGGTTTACGAGTCGTTTCAGACTCAAATCACCAAGATTATATCAACGAATACGGACGTAGTTGCGGCAAGCCTTGGCGACTATATGAAGACGTTCCAAGCGGAGTCAGACGCAATGATGGCTTCATTTCAAAAACAGATGTCGGAGAACGCCAAGCCGTAACGTCCTGTCGCAGCTTGGCATTGTCTCATTTACCGGTAGCCGTTTCGGGCGGTGTGGACTGGGCCAATTTGGCCAGGACTTGCGCGAACGCCAGAGCAAGGCTTTGGCCGAGAGCTGCAGCTGAGTCAGCCGACGAGCTATCTACAATGCGTTGTGGAAGGTCAGCCGTGGCGTTATTGCGGTTAGCAACGGCTTCGGTGATTTCCGACTCAACAATACGCTTGGTGAGCGAGCCCATGATGGCATTGCTCAGGAGTCGTTGGTTTTGTTGCGCGTCGAGGACGTTTTCCGCTGCTCTCAGGTTCAAAGACATGAACTGATTAGCCAGCAATGCGGGGGTTTCCGCGATGGTTTTGAAGTTGGCGTTAACAACGGACGAGACAACGCTTGGATCGAGGTCAGCAGCCATGGAATGCTCCTAAAATAGACTGAAATGGGTTTGCCCGATTATCAAGCCATATTATAGGATATAAAGCAACCACCCGAAAGCCATGCAGCGCTAGCGGCTCAAGCAGTCAATGTTAAGACTGCGAGCTATTTATTGGGCCTTCTCCAACAGTATCGCTGTAGTAGCTTAGCTTTCGGTGTTTGCGCCCTTCCAGGTAGGCTTTCATATTGGCGTTGTAAGCTTCATCCGAGAAGCATCCAAAGCAGCCTTTTATGAATCGAATTACGCAATAGCCAATAATGGTTACAAAAAAGACTAACAGTAGCATCATAATAACGATTCCCATAGCCAGCCAAAAGTCCACTAACTCGGCCATTTTTCATCCATCACTTTGAGTGTTTTTTGGTTGCTCACAATTGCATACAAAATCCACATAACAACGATGACCATGCTAAGCAGAAGCAGGAGCGCCACTATCAGGACTCCTGCGGACACCAATATTTCGATTATTTGGTCCATGGTTTATCCGATCCAAGGTGGCCTAAAGTGCGCTGGCTTGGCGGTAATGCCGCAGCCAAAAGATCTTTAAATCCGCGCACCGAAAACAATTCATTGATAAAGCCTTTGTCACCTTGAAGGTTAAGTAGGCAAGCTTCCATTCCTACGTTACGTCCTGCAACGGCTCCTTCGTAGAAGGACTTGGCGATAGCTTTGGTGCGGGTAGAGTTGAGCATGGGAAACCTCTTTTAGCGGCGGCTTGATTGCCATCCGGTAAGAAGGGTTATACTTATCGTGGCCATTTAAGTCAACCCTTTTTTTGGGTTTGCTTAGTTGGGCCAAATGATCGCGGTGCCTGCATCGACGTTTTCAAGCAACCAACCGCGTTTGGTTAGCATGTCGTCAATGGCGTTTTCGTATCCGGGTCGGTAGTTGGACAGCGACCCGCTTTCCATGCATACCCAGATGCCGCCCTTGTAATGTGGGGCAAATTCTTCGCTAGTGCCGACAACGCTGACGTTGATCTTTTTGAGATGGTCCATAAGTGCTTCGCGTTCCATTTTGAGCTCTCCTTTGCGGCGGCTTGATTGCCATCCGGTAAGAAGGGTTATACTTATCGTGGCCAGTTTAGTCAAGGTCTTTTACACAAATATTTTCATCCGGAAGCTGATCTTTTAGCACCTCAATAAGGGGCCTACCCAGACTCCTAAAAATGTCAGCTTGCATAGCTAATCCGAACTTCCCAAGCTGGTTAAAAAACTCGCTAATTCCAACAGGATTCTCCAAGGCCATTTCCGCCACTTTTGGATCAACACTAATGTGTAGGCGCACCTTCTTTTTATCCGGTGGCAGTACCGGCCTGCCCATTGGCTTTTTCATTCTTCGTATCCGATCATTTTTTTCCTTCTAGCTGTGTCAGAATCTTATGAAATAGGTACTTAGTGCGTATGTATTCTTCTAGCTTAACGATCTTTTTAAGCTTGTCTTTGCCGTCCTTAACCTCGGAGTATTCGTTAGCGGCTTTCAGCCAGTCTTTTGCAGCTTCCAGCGTCAAATCAATATCCACCAAGTCATCTAGCGTGATCTCCACAACTTCAAGTGTTTCGTCTTTGTAATCGCAACTCAGGTGTCCAATTACTGCAAACTTATCTTCGATCATTGCTGCTCCAAACCAATTGCGATGTCGTCATGATTTGCTACCTATCACAAATATCTTGCCGAGAGGCGTGTGCAGCTGCGCAGCTGGCATGATTTTCACTTCGTCATCCACCACCATCAAGTTGCCCATCTCCCGACATAAGCGTTCGTATGCGCCTTGGCTTAATTGCAAAGCTTCCGGCGGCTTTATTCCCTCATCGGCAAAGCTTGCCATCATCATTTCGATCAGCTGATAGACGCATTTCATCTCAACCCCTATAGCTCGTAAGCTCCGCCTTGCGTTTTCTATACTGCGCGTCCTCGTCTAGGTGTATGTAGCGCCCGCCCTTCATTGCGCAGTTCTTACAGCGCTCCACGTCGATCCATCCTCCGCGCTCACCCAGCCAGTAGCGGGCCTGGCAGTCGGGACAAATGACGTTGTACTTGTCCACAGACTTGGTGGGGGTCGGTCGGCAACCACCTTTAGGACGCAGGTGAGCGTTCGTAGTCACTTGGTCTGCTCGTGATCTTGAGGGTTAAATGATCCTCGATCGGTAAAGGTATCGAGGATGAAATTGGCCATCATAATGGCATCGTCGATGCCGAGGATTACAAGCTCGCTTGAACCGTATGCTCCGATCCTGCCAACGACCACGCCTTCATATTCATCTGGGTAACAAAACGTTTTATTTTCTGATCTGTATTCAGGCCTGTTAATCTTTGCGTTTTCCATAGCCTTTTTGTAATCGTCGTACTTCGTCATTTGTCGCCTTTAATGCTGGTAATAAATTCGTCCAAACTGTGAGCCATAAAGCACCTAACACCGTAGTCCATTAGACGCGAGTGCCATGCCTCTTGTTCAGGCGTTGGTTTTGCACCAAATCGCTTTAGTTCGCAAGCGAAAAGTTGGCCGGTTTTGTCGTCAAGAATACCAGCGATATCTGGGAAGCCTTTTAGTGGGTTTTTAGAGAATCTTACTCCGTTTTTGCCACCACCACGGATCACAGGACCAAGCGGCATACGCCACCACAAATATCCCTCAAGTGTGAGCCACTGGCATACGTCCGATAAGATCTGAGCTTCAGGGATCATCTTGGCAGCCTTCTTAGCTGCCTTCAGATCATCTGCTGGGAACAAGCTTGGGGGTTTTACCTCCGAGATCACCATATATACCGCCTAGATCTAGGTACCGCTTTAGCAGGCGGTCGTAGGTTTCTTTTGATGCAGGGAATTGAGCATCCGTGAGCCTACTTTTTAGCTCGTGAATGTCAAGCGTGGACACCCAATCAACTTCCTTGGTTTCTTGAGGCTTTCCGATCCTTGCCATATACTCCGCGTAACTAGCCATACTCTGATTCTCCTGTGCCTTGAGTGATGATGGATCTGCGGCATATGCCACACTTTCCGCTAAGTATCTGTCAAGATTGCCGGGAGCAATCACTCCCTGTGCTTGACGCTTCGTCGCCACTAGATAGGGCAGCAGAGCATCAAAATCCGCCGTGCTGTACTTCTCAGCGCACGCCCGTATCGCAATAGCCCACTCGGCGTGCGGGGGATAAAAAGATGCCTTTCCGCCATCGTCACGCCCAGGTCTGTTCGCAGCATTGACCAGACTGGCCAATAGGTCCAAGCGAGGCTTCGGGAGGCTAGGCTTTGCGATGGCTCCCATGAAGTCGCGCTTCACTCTCGGCACTGTCGGCATGTTCGGCTGGCTTGGTGCAGGGAGAGGGGAGGGGGGGGATATAGATAAAGGATTCTTAGGATGCTTAGGATGCTTAGGATCTTCATCGTCACTGTGACTATCTGAAAAGTCTGTGTGACTATCTGAACGGTCACTGTGACTATCTGAAAAGTCTGTGTGACTATCTGAAACCTTAGAGCGGTCACTGTGACTACCTGTAGTCGTGTTTATGCGGTCACTGTGACTATCAGAATCCGTGTTTAATTCGTCGTCGATTTCGATCTGCTCGAACACCCTTTCGGTCAGCCAATAGGTGTTCGGAGCTTGCTTGCCGTTGCTGCGCTCGCTCTGGGTCTTGATGTAGCCCTTCTTACCTAGGACCATCACCGCCCGGTAGCAGGACGAATGGCTAAAGCTCGTTCCCTTGGAAATCTCAGCTAGTGACATATACCGGGAGCTTGAAAAGTCCCGAAAATCAATATGACTGGCGATCTCATGTAGGATCGCCTTTTCGATGCCAGTAATGCCCATGATTAGACGGATGGCTTCTAAGTGCCTTCCACCTCTATATTTATCTCTAGCGCCCAAAACAACTCCCTTGCTTTAGAGATCATCCAGCGCTAGAAAATAACTGCGCTGGCCTTCATCAGATACCGATGGCTAATTCCATCCGTATCGCATTGAAACGCTTGCTCATAGTGCTGGTCGGATCGGTAGTTACTCTAGGGTAGCTGCCGATTTGTCGTTTGGGGAGATTACGGACGCAAAAAGGCCCCGTCAACAAATGACGAGGCTGGAAGCGTGTGCTTTACAAAGGAGGAGCGTGAAGCTCTTGAACTATACCGAATTATCCCGATCTGTTCCATCCCACGCATTCAAGCGCAAGACTGCGGCAAATAACTCATCGGCACTTTTATCGGATGCCTTGAAGTCTTCGCCTAGAAGAATCCTAGGCTTGTGGCCGTTGCCCAAACTCTGCTGAATCGCTGCATTAAACTCGCTCAAGGCGCGAGCACGGCGATCGGCTGGCGTAGGTGTTGGCTGTGTTCGCGAACCATTTTCGCGATTTTGGTTCGCGGAGCTCGGCGCTGGCCTTTGTGGCTGCGCGGCTTCCCCATCGTCGTCGCCGCTGCTAATGCCCAGCGCAGCGCAGAATCCATAACGGCGTCCGTAGGTTATGGCCGAACCTGTAGCCTGTGGTGAGGGATCACGCGCTTCCAAGGCCAAGGTCGATGATAGCCACTGGCCGGAAGTGTGAAGCACCATCGTCGTGATCTCAACAGCCTTGCCTACGCTGGCCACTGACTGATGAACGCTCAGCCCTTTAAGGTGCGGCCTTACCGCATCCCAGCAAGCCGCTAGGTCAGCGTAACGGCTCTTGAAATGGGGATTAACCGAAGTTTCGGCTGCTGGCTTCATCGTCGCTTGTAGAGCGCTCAAAGCCTGCGCTAGCTCATTGATGGATTCGCTGCCGGTAGTGTGTGGTCCGTACTGCATTACTTCTTAGCCTTTTTCTCTAGTGTGGTCGGGATGATAGGTGAGAATTTTACCGATGTGCTGTAAGCCAAAGAGCCAGGAAAATCGCTAGGCATAGCGCCGATCTTAATAGCGTCCTTAATATCGTCTTTTTTCCAGCTATAGGTGACATTTCGGTCAACGTACCCGAGGAAGGTCGAATAATCCAAATCGGTGGCGGCTCGAACATCGAGCGCAGGGACGTGGGAGCGCTTAAGCTCGATTCGCCATTTATGACCCGGAAGTGCTGTTTCATTGTGCGCCTGCATAGTATGGTGTAGGTAGCCTAAAAGCCTGTCTTTGTTGCCCTTAATTGATTTGGCCTTGGCCAGTAGCGGCTTTGCTGTGGCCTCAAGTCCCGCAACCGTGGCGTCCATCATGTCTAAGATGGCCTTGGTGTTGTCGATCTTGTCGCTGATGTCGCCCATGAATGCCGCCGGATCGAAGTCGGGATCTTCTAGGCAATCGTCGATGGTGGCCAAGCTGCCTAATAATTGATCAAAGGTCATCTTGTTCGTCGTCGTATCCATCGTCATTTTCCTCGCTTACTATATAGCCTTTACCGTTGCATACCATACATCTATCACCGTCATACATTCCCTCGCCGCACCCATGGCACCTTGGGCAATCTTTAGGCATCGAAAACACCTTCTTTTTTTAGACGGGAAAGGATGATGGTCGTTGGTCCTTTTTCCTGAGAGATATCCTTAACTGCATGATAGGTTTCATTGAACACGTCCAATAGGTGCGGTTTTGACCAAGCATAATCGACCCATGCGCAAGCCTTTCCAGCCATCTCTGCTAGCTCCTCGGTAATGCGCAAAGCACTCTCAGGAAACTTGTCGATTGCCTGGTCTAGGCAATGCTCCCAAAACTGGGTAATTTCATTTTTCAAATGGCGCTCCTTTTTGCCCTTGTTTGACCCGATCTGTTTATGTCATGGTGCGGAAGTTGGCAAGTTTTTAATCAAGTTTTGGAGTTATTTTTATGTCCGAATTGAACGAAGAAAATGGAACAGCAAAAGAGCATGTAGTTGCAGCTGAAAAAGCACCCCTAAGAGGTGAAGTTGTCATCGCCAAAATCGGCAAGCTTTTGGCTGCTACGGCTCCTGAAGACCTAGAAGCCGTCAAGAGCTACGCGCACAGTCGTTGGTTTGCTGGCCAGGTTCAGCACTGACGAGAACGGGCCGACCCCATGCTCGGAGGTCGGCCCTTCATTAGATATGATCCTTGCTGGGACGTAGCCAAGCGGCAAGGCACTAGATTTTGATTCTAGCATCGCTGGTTCGATTCCAGCCGTCCCTGCCACTACTTATCGCATTCCTTCTGCGTCTTCTTATCCTTCCAGGCTTTCAGCGTCCTCTCTGTGACTTCGAGTGCGAAAGCAACCAAGAACCTAGCACCCAACCCACATAGCCCGATAACAAGAGAACGCCAAATGTGGTCATCATTCATTACGCTCCCACAGTATTCATGTAAGCATTGATTGTTCCCGCGCCAGCAGATCGTACAAACGCCGCGCGAATGAATTGATAACTCAAGGCGTTTGGCAAGCTGGGAGTTAGGCTAGTTGCGCCCGCCGCCACTGCAATCGAACTGCCAACAATGTCTGACCAATTGGTTGGATTGACGGGATCATTGCTAGCTTGCAGCTTTAGAGTGCCCGCCGCCGCTGCGTCCGTAAACTTAGCCTGCACCGTTGCATTGATAGTGAATTTAGCCGGAATAGCTGCGCTAACAACAGTTCCGACATTAGCCACAGTGGAAAATACATGGATGTTCGACGATTCCATTTTTACCTCTTTGATACGTTGTCGATAAATTCCCAAACATCTTTATGCAGCCAGTTTGGCCAATCGTGTGTTCCACCCCACGGACACCACACCACCTGAAACTGGCACATGGGCAAATACTCGCACCCAACATGCCCATCATCTTGCCTAGGTGGCTCGCATTTGTCAGTCCATCCCCAATTTTTCATCGAGTTGAAACCCGACCAGAACGGCACATATTGATCAGCGCGCCCATGCACAATCATGGCGGGAATCTGCACCCCGCCACCTCCGCCACCGGCCACAGCGATCACGGCCTTTAGTTTGTTTGACCTTCGCTGCGCCAACGAGTTAGCAAAGAAAGCGCCGTTTGAATACCCGACCACAAACACTTGGTAGAGATCGACGCAGTATTTTTTGCCCATCTTGTCGATCACGTTATCTACAAAATAGATATCGTTCGTCTGGTCCCAAACTTGTTTCCCGGCCTCTAGGTAAGTGAATATGGAATCGTAACTATATCCCTCAACTCCACCTGTCAGCGACTTCATCCACCCTGCATTCATGTTGGCACCATGAAGCTGAATGATGAGCTTATGCGGCCTTTTGGCGTCATACTTCGGAGCCGAAAAGATCAGGCTTCGACCACTCACAGTCTGATTATAGCTCTGGTCCCATGATGGGTTATTGCAGCCTTCTGATAGCTTTTCCGCTGAAGCCGTAGAGGTTATGAGGATCAGACATAGAAACGCTTCAATGTGGCAAATCAATCTCATTTAATCACCTCAATAGATGCGAATAGCCTGAGCGCTCCCGTACTGAGTAACGATACCAGAATAAATCATCTGACCGCCAAACCTATATGTTTCCGATGCCGCAGATACATAAACAACATAGGCAGGTACAGCTACAATCTGATCTGAACCACCTGAAACGGCATCGAGTGTACCACTTAGGATGACTTGATTTTCATTGCCTCCGTTAC
>Ga0315274_10012946_pt1 | contig 11873 bp, 11 predicted proteins | sample YL17G02_20_MG_FD_203700 | JGI IMG/M metagenome (GOLD analysis project Ga0315274, IMG submission 203700) | Sediment microbial communities from Yellowstone Lake, YNP, Wyoming, USA - YL17G02_20 | ecosystem: Environmental > Aquatic > Freshwater > Lake > Sediment | place: USA: Wyoming | collected... | reverse complement strand
TGCCGCCGAAGCCGGGCCTCACCGTCGTCGAGATGATCCACGCCGCCGCCGAGGGGAAACTCAAGGCCCTCTACGTCATGGGCGAGAACCCCATGCTGAGCGACCCCGACGTGACGCGCGTCGAGGAGGCCCTGCGGCACCTGGACCTTCTGGTGGTCCAGGACATCTTCCTCTCGGAGACGGCGCGGCTGGCGCACGTCGTCCTCCCGGCGGCGGCGTTCGCCGAGAAGGACGGCACTTTCACGAACACCGAGCGGCGGGTCCAGCGCGTCCGCAAGGCCATCGACCCACCCGGCGAGGCACGGACCGATTGGGAGATCCTCGGCGACCTCGCCGGTCGCATGGGCTACGCGATGCGGTACCCCGAGGCCTCCGCCATCCAGGACGAGATCGCCCGCCTCGTGCCCTCCTACGGCGGGATCACGTACGCGCGGCTCGACGCGGGCGGCCTCCAGTGGCCGTGCCCTGACGCGGCCCACCCCGGGACGCCCTACCTCCACAAGGACCGGTTCGCGCGCGGCAAAGGGAAGTTCCACCCCGTCGCGTTCCTGCCGCCGAAGGAACTGCCGGACGACGACTACCCGCTCCTGCTTTCGACCGGCCGCATCCTCCAGCACTTCCACACGGGCACGATGTCGCGGCGGTCGGACGTGCTGGACCGCCTCGTGTCGATTGGGGCGATCGAGATTCATCCGGCCGACGCCCAGCGCCTGGGCGTTGTGGACGGCCAAGCCGTCCGCGTCCGGTCGCGCCGCGGCGAGATCGAGATTGCCGCCCGCGTCACGGACCGCGTCGCGCCCGGCTCGGTCTTCCTCGCGTTCCACTACCGCGAGGCCCCGGCCAATCGCCTGACGATCGCGGCGCTCGACCCGGTCGCCAAGATCCCCGAGTTCAAGGTCTGCGCCGTCCGGATCGAGCCCTCTTCGGCGGGCCGGCCATGACCGCCCCGCCCGATGTGCCCGACCCCGTGCGCGAGGTCCCCGTCTGCCGCACGGGCGAGGCCGGCGCGCGGCCGGCCGGGCCGACGCGCGACCTCGTGGTCGAGGAGCGCCTCGTCGAACTCGTCCTGGGCGGCCGCACGCTCGCGCACCTCGTGTGCACGCCGACGGCCCTCGAGGACCTGGCCCTCGGGTTTCTCGTGTCCGAGGGCCTCGTCGCGGGCCCGGCGGCGGTCTTCGCGATGGCGGTCTCGGCCGACGCGTCGAAGGTCGAGGCCCGGGCCGACGTGGACCCGGATGTCCTCGCCCGGTTCCTCGAACGCCGGGCCGTCGCGACGGGCTGCGGCGGCGGCGTCACGGGCGCGGCCGATGTGCTGCCGCGGGTCGAGAGCGACGCGCGGTTCCGCCCCGAGGACCTCTCCGAGCGCGTCGCCGAGTTCCAGCGCGCGAGCGTCCTCTTTCGCGAGACCGGCGGCGTCCACGCGGCCGCCGTGACCGACGGCCACACGCTCGCGGCGCTCGCCGAGGACATCGGGCGGCACAACGCGGTGGACAGGGTGATCGGGCGGTGCCTGCGGCAGGGGCTTGAGCCCGCGCGGCACGCGCTCCTCACGACCGGCCGCACGAGCGGCGACATCGTCGCCAAGGCCGCCCGCGTCGGCTTCCCCGTCGTCGTGGGGCGCGGCGCCGTCACGTCGCGGGCAATCGACCTGGCGCGGGGGGCCGGCCTGACGCTCGTGGGCTTCGCGCGCGGCAAGCGGATGAACGTCTACACGGCCGCGTGGCGGCTCGGCCTGGCGGAGGGCGGCGAAGGAGGGAGCCCATGATCGAACCGGCCGAGGCCCTCGCGATCGTCCTTGCCAAGACCCGCCGCCTCGAGCCGGTCGAGGTGGCCCTGCTGGACGCGGTCGGCGGGGCGCTGGCCGAGCCGGTCGCAAGCGACATCGACCTGCCGCCCTTCGACAAGAGCGCGATGGACGGCTACGCCGTCCGCTCGGCCGACGTGGCGCGCGTCCCGGCCGATCTGGAGGTTGTCGAGGAACTCCCCGCGGGCGCCGCACCGACGCGAGCGCTCGAGCCCGGCACGTGCGCCAAGATCATGACGGGCGCGCCCGTCCCGCCGGGGGCCGACGCGGTCGTTCGGGTCGAGGACACGGGCCCGGCCCCCGGCGGCCGCGTGCGCATTCTGCGCGTCCGTCCCGGCCGGCCGAACATCTGCGCCCGCGGCGAGGACGTGTGGCGCGGCCAGGCGGTCCTCGAGGCGGGCCACGTCCTGCGGCCCGAGGAGGTCGGGCTTCTGGCATCGGTCGGGCGGCTGCGCGTCCGCATCTTCCGGCGGCCGCGCGTCGCCGTCCTCGCCACCGGCGACGAGATCGTTGACCCGTCGGCCGTCCCCGGCCCCGGCCAGATCCGGAACGCCAACTCCTGGAGCCTCCTGGCGTGCTGCCGCCGCGCGGGCGTCCCGGCCGACGACCTGGGCGTTGCCCGCGACGACCCGGCCGACCTCCGCGCGAAGATCACGGCGGGCCTCGAGCGCGACGTCCTCCTTGTGTCCGGGGGCGTGAGCATGGGCGAATGGGACTTCGTGCCCGGCGTGTTCGAAGCGACGGGCGTCGCCATCCACTTCACGAGCGTCCGCATGAAACCCGGCAAGCCCACCGTCTTCGCGACCTCGGGCGGGCGGGCGATCTTCGGCCTCCCCGGGAACCCCGTCTCGACGCTCGTCGCATTCCGGCTGTTCGTGTGGCCGTGCCTCCGCGCGATGATGGGCCACCCGGAGCCGGCGCCGGCGCCGCTTTCGGCGACGCTCGTGGCGCGAGCGATCGTGCGCGGCGACCGCACCGCGTACCTCCCCGCGCGGCTCCTGGCGGGCGAAGGGGGCCTGGGGGCCGAGGCTGTCGAGACGCGCGGCTCGGCCGACCTGGTGGGCTTCGCGCGGGCCGACGCGCTGGTGGTCCTCGAGCCCGGGACGCACGAGCCGGGCGAGCGCGTCGCGGTGCTGCCGCTCGGCTTCTAGGTCGCGGGACGTCTGCTCTTCGTGCGTCGGCTGCGGCGCGTGCGCGCCAGGTCGTCCGGCGTGTTGACGTTCTCCCACGCGGGCCGCAGGGCGTCCGGTGGCGTCGGGCAGGCGACCTTAGGATGCTCGGCCAGGAGCGACGGCGAGAACCGGCCCGCGGCGGCCAGGTCCTCGATGGCCGCGCGGATGCGGAAGTCGTAGTGGGCGAGCAGGGGCTCGACGCCCCCGCCGGGCGCGAGGCGCGGCAACGTCGCCCAGACGCCGGGCCGCCGCGTCGCCAGGAGCCACGCCAGCGCTTCGCCGCCGAGGTCCGGCAGGTCGCACGCCGCTACCAGCCACGACGCCTGCGGCGCCCACCGCAGGGCCGCCAGGATCCCGGACATCGGCCCCGCCAGGCCGGGCGCGTCGGGCAGTCGCATCGCGTCGGCGAGCGCCTGGGGCACTGCGCCGGCGCCGACGATGACGACGCGCTCCGCCACCCGCGCGAGGTGCGCGGCCGTGCGCTCGAGCCAGGTCTTGCCTCCCGACTGGCCGGACCGGAGGAGGTGCTTCGGCTTGCCCATGCGGCTGCTCTGGCCGCCGATGAGGATGCACCCGTACACGGGCGTCCGCAGCCACTGGCGGGGCAGCCAGTCGTCGAGCAGGTCCGAGACGGCGGCGAGCCGGTCAGCGTCGCGCCGCAGGCAGGCAACGGGATCGCCCGCGGCAGCGGGCGGGCGCGTCTCACCATCCGCCAGAAGCCACACCTTGCGGCAGGCGAGGGTCTCGCGACCTTCCACGAGGACGAGGTCGTATCGCGCGGCAAGGTCGGCCAGGCGGACGGCCGGCGCGGCCGCGCCGGCCGGGTGCAGGCGCGTGAACGCCTGGTCGGGTCCCGCCAGGTACACGTCGGCCCCCGCGCGGAAGAGACGGTCGCTGTCCTTGCCGGGACGGTCGACGTCGATGCCATGGGCGTGGAATTTGGCGACGGCCACCGCGAGGCCGCGCGCCGCAAGGCGCGGCAGCAGGGCCTCCATGAGCGTCGTCTTGCCCGAGCCGGAGCGGCCTGCGATGCCGAGGATCGGGAGGTCGTCGAGCATCAGGCGGGCTCCCCGGGCGCGCGGCCGCAGTCGCCCGGGTCGCCCCGGAGTTTCCGCAGGCCGTGGGGCAGGGCGGCGAGGATCGCCTCGAGGTTCTCGACGGCCGCGCGCTCCGAGCCCGGCAGGTTGACGATGAGCGTCGAACCGCGGATGCCGGAGGCGCCGCGCGAGAGGGCGGCGTGCGGCGTCTTGGCCAAGGAGGCCGCGCGCATCGCCTCGTCGAGGCCCGGTGTCGGCCGCTCGATGATGGCGCGCGTCGCCTCGGGCGTCACGTCTCGCGGCGCGAAGCCCGTGCCGCCGACCGTCAGGACGAGGTCGATGCCGTGCCCGTCGGCGTAGTGGCGGAGGCGGCCGGCGACCCGCTCGCGCTCGTCGGGCAGAATCTCCGCGCGGTAGACGTGGGCCCCGAGCGCGCCCTCCAGGAGCCTCGCCGCGGCCGGGCCCGCGGTGTCGCGCGCCTCGCCGCGCGAGCAACGGTCGCTGATCGTGAGGACCACCGCCTGGAGGCGGTCGCGCGGAACCAGGGAGATGACCTCGGCCGCGTCGCCCGGGCGGACGGTTCCCCCCGCCTCGACGCGGGCGAAGAGGCCGAGGCGCGGCATGATGCAGTCGCCCGTGGCGCGGGCGATCTCGCACGGGGCGTGGCAGACCTTGCCGATCTGCGTGACGGAGAGCGTGACCTCGCGCCCAAGTCGCAGGCGCGTCCCGAGCCCGACGGCCGCGAGGTCCGCGCCCGACAGGACCACGTTCTCGGCGAACGCGCCGGGCGCCAAGTCCGGCAAGCCCGCGCGGCGGACGGCGTCGATGTCCTTGGCCGCCAGCAGGCTCACCTGGCGATGCCACGGGCCGGCGTGGGCGTCGCCCTCGATGCCCCAGTCGGCGCGGAACGCGGCGGCGGGGACGGGCGTCTTGCGCTCGCCCTTGCGCTGGCTTACGCAGACCGCTTCAACGCGCGGCATCGCGGCCGCCTTTGCGGGTCCAGCGGCCCGACTTGCCGCCCTCTTTCTCGAGGAGGCGCACGGGGCCGATCTCAATGCCCTTGCCGGCCGACTTGACCATGTCGTAGACGGTGAGGGCGGCGACCGACGCGGCCGTCAGCGCCTCCATCTCGACGCCAGTCCGCGCCTCGGCGGCGACCTCGGCGACCAGGTGTACGCGCGAACCGACGACCTCGACCGCCACGTCGACGTGGTCGAGCGGAAGGGGGTGGCACAGGGGGATGAGCGACGCGGTCCGCTTGGCGGCCAGGATGCCGGCCACGCGCGCGGCCTCGAAGACGTTGCCCTTCGCGAGGCCGCCCTCGCGCCGCAGGCGGGCGGCGATCGCGCGGCCGACGGCGACGAACGCCTCGGCGACGGCACGGCGGCGCGTCGCGGCCTTGCCGCCCACGTCGACCATGCGGGCGTCGCCCCGGCGCGACAGGTGGCTGAACGCGCGGCGCTTGGCCATCGTCATCCCTCCCGCCGAGGCGCTTTCACCCGCCGATGGCAACCATGGGGCCTTGGTCGGCGAACCGCCGCGCGGCCCGCTTGAGGCCGAGCGCCTGCTCGGCCGCCTCGCCCAGGGCCGCGGCGTCCGGCCCGCCCGGTGCGCGAAGGAGCGGCGCGAGGTCGATCCCCTCGGCCTGGGCCAGGCACCCGAGCAGGCGGCCCCTGGCCGTCAGCCGCAGGCGCCGGCACCCCTCGCAGAACGGGGCGGTGCAGGGCGAGATCAGGCCGAGGACGCCCGTGCGCCCGTCGGCGTCGCGGGCGCGGAAGTTGCGGCTCGACGCGCCGGGCACAGGCGGCAGCGGCGCGAGGTCGAACGCGCCCGCCAGGCGCGCGCGGACCTCGGCCGACGAGACGAACTCGCGGCCGAATCGCCCCGCGGCCGTGCCGATCGGCATCAGTTCGAGGAACCGCACCTCGCAGCCGCGCGCCAGGCCCCATCGCGCCACGCGGACCACCTCGCCGTCGTTGACGCCCCGCAGGACCACCATGTTGAGTTTGACGGGGGCAAGTCCGGCGGCCAAGGCGGCGTCGATGCCCCCGAGGGCGGCGGCCAGCATCCCGCCGCGGGTGAGGGCGGCGTAGACCTGGGCGTCGAGCGAGTCGAGGCTGACGTTGACCCGCCGCAGGCCCGCCCGCGCCAAGTCGGCGGCAAGCGCCGCGAGACGGTGACCGTTGGTCGTCAGCGCGAGGTCGGGCGGCCCCTCTGCCGCCAGGCGGGCCACGAAGTCCGCGAGACCGCGCCGGATCAGCGGCTCGCCCCCCGTCAGGTGGACCTTCGCCAGGCTGAACCGCTCCCGGACCGCCCGCACCACGGCGAGCATCTCCTCGAACCGGAGGACCTGGGCCCGGTCGACCAGGGGGACGCCCTCGGGCGGCATGCAGTAAGGGCACCGCAGTTGGCAGCGGTCGGTGACCGAAATCCTCAGGGAGACCGGGGCCGACCCGGGTCCGTCCATGTGCCTGCCTTTCGAGCCTGGGCCCTCGCCCGGCCGGGCGGGGCCCTCGCTTGGGGGCCCTCGCATTATACGCCACCCGGGCGGCGGCAACAGGCCCAAACCTGCCGGATGGGCTGCCAGGGCGGCTGGGGACCCGCCGGGGCTGCCGACGGGGGCAATCAAGGTTGACAGTGGGGCCATGCGCTGTATGCTACGTTTGTGTAGCGGACCATACGCGGCCCGCGCCCGCGGCGCGTTCCCGCCGGTTCCGGCGGGCGGCTGGGCGCGTGGCGGCGTGCGGTTTCCATAGGCGATATCGGACCATGCGAGTCTCCGGGGGTAAGCGCACGAAGGCGGAAGCGGCCTCGCGGGCGCCCGCCCCGCAGGCCGACCCTGGCGACCGCCGCGCCCTCGACGCCCTGGAACAGGTCAGCCAGATGATCGCCGGCGACCTGGACCTGGAGGCGGTGGTGGCGTCGGCGATGGGCGCGTGCGCGTGGGCGATGAACGCCGAGGCGTGCTCGATCCTCCTGAAGGACCGTGAGCAGCGCGAACTGCGGTTCCACCTGGTGGACGGGCCGCAGACGGACGGTCTGGCGGCAGCCACCCTGCCGATCGACGATCACAGCATCGCCGGCTGGGTCGCCGCTCACCGCGAGCCGCTCCTCATCCCCGACGCCTACGAGGACGCGCGGTTCAACCCGGCGTACGACGCCAAGACGGGCTTCCGCACGCGGTCGGTGATCTGCGCGCCGCTCGTGGCCAAGGGGGCGCTCCTGGGCGTCATCCAGGTCCTGAACCGGCGCGACGGTCGGTCGTTTGATGCCGAGGACCTGCGGCTGGCGCAGGGCATCGCCAGCCTCGTGGCCGTCGCGATGCACAACGCCGAGGAGCACCGGGCGCGGCTCCAGGCCGAGCGCCTGGCGACGATCGGCCAGACGATCGCCAGCACGGCCCACTGCATCAAGAACACGCTGAACGGCCTCGAGGCCGGGTCGTACCTGATCGAGCAGAACCTGCGGGCCGACGCGGGTTCGCCGGTCGCTCGCGGCTGGGGCATGGTCCGGCGACACATGCAGTTCCTGAGCAATGTCGTCCTGGACATGCTCAGTTACTCCAAGGCGCGCACACCCCTCTGCCAGCCGTGCGAGATCGCCGCGCTGTGCCAGGACGTCGTCGGGCTGCTGGGGCAGCAGGCGGCCGGGAAGGGCGTGACCCTGATCGCGAGCGCCGAATTGGGCGAGGCCCGCGTCGACGAGACGGGCCTCAAACGGTGCCTGATCAACCTCGTCGGGAACGCCATCGACGCGTGCCCCGAGAGCGGCGGCCTGGTGGAGGTGAGCGCCGGCCCGGTTGAGCGGCGCGGCTACTTCGCCATCCGCGTCCGCGACAACGGGTGCGGCATGAGCGAGGAGACGGCCCGGCGGGTGTTCGACCCCTTCTTCTCGACCAAGGGGGGCAAGGGGACCGGGCTCGGCCTGCCCGTCACCCGCAAGATCGTCGAGGAGCACGGCGGCACGGTCCGCGTCACGTCGCGCCCCGGCGAAGGAACCGAGTTTGCCCTGGAACTACCCCTGGCGCCGCCCGACGAGGCACCCGGCGGCCGCCCCGACAGACATCCACGGCCCCGTGCCGTGGCGGACAACCGCAAGGAGCGAGGAGAACGATGAAGAAGGCACTGGTGGTCGATGATGAGCGGGACGCTCGGGACTTCGTGAGGGCCATCCTGGAAGGCGAGGGATGGAACGTCGAGGAGGCCGCCAACGGCGACCTGGGCCTGAAGGCGGCCAAGTCGATCAAGCCCGACCTCGTGGTCCTTGACGTGCAGATGCCGCAGCGCGACGGGTTCGACGTGTTCAGCGAACTCAGCCGCGACGCCGACCTCAAGGACACGCGCGTCATCATGCTGACGGGCGTGGCGGCGAAGGTGGGCATCCGGTTCTCGAAGGAGGAGATGGGCGAGTTCCTCGGACGCGAGCCCGACGCCTACGTCGAAAAGCCGATCGACCCGGAGGCGTTCAAGCGCGTCGTCCGCAAGGTGACGGGCACCTGAGCGGCGCCGCGGGCGGCGCAGTCGGCGCCGCCGTCTGCCGGAAAAGCGCCCGCGCCGCCGGGCCCGCAAGGGGCCGAGCGGCGCGGGATCGTCTGCCGCACGTCACCTCCCGGATCACATCCTGACCGGGATCGAATTGTGCTTTGCGCTCTTGACGGCGGCCTCGATGAACCGCATGTGCTTGACGCCGTCGTGCACGTTGGCGTACTTCAAGCCGTCGCACTTGAACGGCTTGCCCGCGTTGTACAGCCGCACGTCCTCCTCGAACGACCGGTGCAGCCGCGCGTACGCGTCGTGGAACGCCTCGACGTGGCCCGAGGGGATGGTGGGCTCGGCCCCGACCCAGGCGGGGAGTTTGCCGAGGAAGGAATCCTTGCCCTTGACCTCGCCGCGCCAGTAGACGCGGTCGGGCTCGCCGGGGAGGCGGAGGATGACCTGCTCGGCGTCTTCCTGCCGCCAGACGAGGCTGCCCTTGGAGCAGTTGACCTCGATGCCGAGGTCGTTCTTGTGGCCGATGGCGATCTGGCTGGCGCGGATGAGGGCCTTCGCGCCGTTCTCGAGTTCGCAGTAGGTCGTGAAGTGGTCGTCCAGTTGGCGCCCCTTGAGGAACGTCTCGATCATGCCGCGCACCGTCTTCACCTCGAGGCCCGTCACGAACGACAGTTGCATGAACGCGTGGCTGCCGATGTCGCCGCCGCAGCACGAGGCGCCGGCCATCTTGGGGTTCGTGCGCCAGGAGGCCTGCATCTGGCCGGTCGTCTCCAGGCGCGTCGCGAGCCAGCCCTGGAGGTAGTAGGCGTCAACCCAGCGGACCTCGCCCAGTTTACCGCTGGTGATGATCCAGCGCGAGAACCAACTCGACCAGTGGCCGACGTAGGTGTGGGCCACGCCGAAGGGGACCTTGTACTGCTTGACGGCCGCCTCGAGCCCCTCGGCCTGCTTGGCCGTGATCGTCAGCGGCTTCTCGCAGAAGACGGGGATGCCCGCCTTGATCAGTTTCATCGCCGGGTCGAAGTGGACGAAGTTCGGCGTCACGATGACGGCGTAGTCGATCCGCTCGCCGATGGGAAGGCGGGCCTGCTCCCGGATCATCGCATCATAGGAAGGATATCCCTTGATGGGATAGGGCCACTTGGCGGCCTCGGACATGGCCACCTTGGGGTTGGGGTGCAGGGCCCCGCAGACGACGCGCCGCGTGCCGTCGAAGTGGATCGCCTTCTGATGCGGGTTCACGATGAACGCGCCGCCGCCGCCGCCGACCAGGCCGACCTTGAGCACTCGCTTGGACATGGTCCTTCCCTCCCTAGTCAAACCGTCAGACGTTCGACGCCTCGCCCCCGCCCGGGCGGCCGCAGCGCCACCGTTCGATCGTCGAGATACCGTAGTCCGGCGCGCGGCCGATGTCAAGCCGATTCGCGCCGCGCCGCAGGAGGTCGCAGCCCGCGCGCCGCAGGGCGGTGCGACCGCTGGTTCGGCCCCTTCCGCGCAACGCACTTGACTCATTCCAGGTCGGCACGTAGCATCGACCGGCCGCCCGGACGGCACGGCGCCGCCGGGCCAACACGAAGGAGCGGAGCACGCGCGCTCATCGATGCCACCTCGTCGTCCTCCCCTTGCTCGCGGGTCTTGCGGGGGCGGCGGTCCCGGGCTGCGGCGGGGCGGACGAGCCGCAGGTCGTCGTCTACGCCTCGGTCGACCGGAACTTCGCGGAGCCCGTGCTGGAGGCGTTTGAGCAGGCGACGGGGATCCGCGTCCTGGCAGCGTACGACGTCGAGGCGTCGAAGACGACGGGCATGGTGAACCGCCTGCTGGCCGAGAAGGATCGGCCGCGGGCCGACGTGTTCTGGAGCGGCGAGTTCGCGCAGACGGTCCTCCTGAAGCGCGAGGGGGCGCTCGCGGCGTACGATTCGCCGCAGGCGGCGGACCTGCCCGAGGCCTACCGCGACCCGGACCGGCAGTGGACGGGCTTTGCCGGGCGCGCGCGGGCGTTCATTGTGAACACGGACCTCGTGGCGCCGGGGGACTACCCGCGCTCGATCGAGGACCTCGCGCGTCCGGCGTGTCCGCCGGACAAGGTCGCCATGGCGAACCCGCTGTTCGGCACGACGTGCACGCACGCGGCGGCGCTGTACGCGGCCTGGGGGCCCGAGCGGGCGCAGGCGTTTTTCCGGAAGGTCCAGGCGGGCGGCATCCGCATCGCCGCCGGCAACGGCGCGGTCCGCGACCTGGTGGCGAGCGGCGAGGCGTTCTGGGGGCTGACCGACACGGACGACATCGCGGGCGCGGTGGCCCGCGGCAGGCCCGTGGCGGCCGTCTTCCCGGACCAGGGGGCGGACGGCCTGGGGACGCTCGTCATTCCGAACACGGTGGCGCTGGTGGCGGGCGCGCCGCACCCGGAGGCGGCGCAGCGGCTGATTGATTACCTGCTGAGCCCGGAGGTCGAGCGGCGGCTGATCGACGCGGGCTGGTGCCACGTGCCCTCGCGGCCGACGCAGGCGCGGCCGCTCCACGTCCGGGCGGAGGGGGTGCGGCCGATGGCGGTGCCGCTTGCGGACGTCTGCGGCTGCATCGAACGGGCCAAGGCGGAACTGGCCGGCATCTTCGTCCAGTGAGGGCGTCCGAGCGCCACGGGCCTCTCGCGTGGCGGGACCAGAGGAGCCGTGGTGCGGACGATCGGGCTGGTCGCGTTCTTCATCGTCGTCTTCGGGCCGATCGCGGCGCTGGCGGTCGACGCCGCCGGGCTCTTCGCGTCGGGGGGCGCGTGGCCGGCGCTGACGGCGCGGCACGGGGCGCTGCTGGCGCGGACGTTCGTGCTGGCGGCGGCGGTGGCGGCGGGGGCGTCGGCCGTCGGGCTGCTGGCGGCGGGGGTGCTGTGGTCGCGCCGTGCGGGCGTGCTCGGGCGGGCGCGGTGGCTGGCGCTTGCGCTGGTGATCGTGCCGCCGCACATCCACGCGCTGGCCTGGACGGCGGCGGTGTCGGCGGCGGCCGACCTCCTGGGCGGCGCGGGGGCGGCGGTGCGGCTCGACGGCTGGGTCGGCGCATGGTGGGTCGAGGTGATGGCTTACCTGCCGATCGCGGTCGGCCTGTCGCTGGTGGGCCTGGCGTCGGTGGACCCGGAGATGCTGGACGCGGCGCGGCTGCTGGGGTCCGACGCGCGGGCGTGGGTGCGGGTGGCCCTGCCGACGGCCGCGCCGGCGGTGGCCGCGGCGGCGAGCGTCATCTTTCTGCTCTCCCTGACGGACTACGGCGTGCCGTCGCTCTTCCAGGTGAACGTGTTCCCGCTGGAGTTGTTCGTGCACTACAGCGGAGGAGGGCGGCCGGGGGGCGCGCTGGTGCTGGCGCTGCCGCTGCTGGCGCTCGG
>Ga0315274_10012945_pt1 | contig 11873 bp, 8 predicted proteins | sample YL17G02_20_MG_FD_203700 | JGI IMG/M metagenome (GOLD analysis project Ga0315274, IMG submission 203700) | Sediment microbial communities from Yellowstone Lake, YNP, Wyoming, USA - YL17G02_20 | ecosystem: Environmental > Aquatic > Freshwater > Lake > Sediment | place: USA: Wyoming | collected... | reverse complement strand
CCGGGTTCGCACAACGCACCGGCTTTGAGCGGACAGGCGGGATTGATCAACCGCATCATTTCCTCGAACACCGCGCCGACGTCGCGATAGCCAAACGACTTGCCCATCTTCTGCGCGAGACCGTCGAGCACCGCCGCGTCATCCTGTACGCCGCTCGGCCGCAACCAGCCTTTCGCAAAGGACGCGGGCGAGCCGGCGATGCTGACCAGCGTTCCTTCCTTTTCAGAGAAGAAAGCGCCGGGCAAAACGATGTCGGCCCGCTCGCTCAACGGCGACTCGAACACATCGTGGACGATCAGCAGATCGAGTCGTTCGAACGCTGCCAGCACAGAATCGAACCATGGAAGAGCGTGAAAATCGCTGCTGCCCAACACGTAGAGCGCCTTGAGGCGGCCCTGGCGCGCCGCTTCGATCATTTCGGGCGCCGACATCCCCGGCGTCGTCGGCAGCGCGCCGCCCCAGCGCTCCCCCACCCGGCGGCGGACTTCCGCCTCATCGTTCCACCCGCCCGGCAAACGGTCGGGTTGACAGCCGACCAGAAACGCGCCCGCGGCGTTGCGCTCGCCCACAACCGGAAGCGTCTTCCATGTGGGGCCGAGACTGTCGGCCAACAGCGCAATGCGTCCAACCCAGCGGTCGGCAAACAGCTGATTGCATCCATCCAGGCCATAAACGATCAAGCCGTTCCTGGCTTCCCGAAGAGCGCGGAGCAGGTCCTCGGCGGCCTCCCAGCCGGTGACCAGAAACGGGCGCGCCGCGACCAGACTCCGGCGCTCCAGCCCCTCGATGACCCGCTCGGCCAGCTCGATGGGATATTGAACGACGCCCTGCGCATATCGCGTCAGCCAACCGTCGAGACGATGATCGAGGACGAAGACTTGAGCTTTGCGCAATCGCGCCGCCTCTTTGATCTTGAGCGCGGCCACAGGCACTTTCGCAAGAAGGTCGGCGTGGAGGAGCAAAATAACGTCGTAGCAGTCCAGATCGTCGAGCTGGCCGGTCGAGCGTCCGAAGGCCGCCGAAAGCGCGCGGGTGGCTGTCGGGTTGGCCGCTCCCGTTCGCCAGTCCACATTGTTCGTCCCAACCACGTTGCGCGCGAGCCGCTGGAGCAGATACATCTCTTCGCACGTCGCGCGGCTCGAGGCGAGAAAGCCGATGGCGTCGGGGCCGTGGGCGGCACGAATTTGGTCGAGGCGGCGCGCCGCCTCGTCGAGCGCGACGTTCCAGTCCACTTCCTCGGGATCGCCGCGGCTTCCGTCCTCACGCCGACGTCTGAGGCGGGGCGTTTTCAGGCGATCGGAACGATTGGCGAAATCGCAGCCGAACCGCCCCTGGTTGCAGATCACGTCGCGCTCATCGTAGGAGATCTGGAAATTGGCCTTTTCGGGGCTGGTCAGCGGCGTGACGCGATGGATTTGTCCGGCGCGCATCCAGAGCGTTGCCGCGCACCCCGCCGCGCAATAGGGACAGGTGCTCTGGACTTGCTGGAGTTCCCAGTTGCGGGCGCGGAATCGGAACGGCTTGCTGGTCCAGGTTCCCACGGGGCACAAGTCAATAATCATGCCGGAGAAGATGCTTCGAATCGGCCCGTCGTTGAACGTGGCGATGTGTTCGACATCGCCGCGCTCGAACACTCCGATGCAATGCTCCCCCGCGATTTCGTCCATGAACCGCACACAGCGCGTACACACGACGCAGCGGTTGCGCTCGAGGTCGAGGAGAGGGTCCAACTGCGGCTTGCGAAACCGCAGCCGTGGCTCGATCGTGCGGGTGTGGCCGGGACCGTGGTCCATCGTGTAGCGATGGAGCATGCACTCGCCGCCGCGATCGCAGATGGGGCAATCGAGCGGGTGGTTGATCAGAAAGAACTCCATCATGCCCCAACGCGCATCGGCGACCTGGGGCGTGTCGGTGCGAACGACCATGCCTTCGCGCGCCACCGTGTCGCACGCCAGCATCATCTTCTTCGACCCTTCGATCTCGACCAGACACAAGCGGCAGCTGCCGGCAATGCTCAGCGACGGATGGTAGCAATAGTGAGGAATGACGATGCCGAGCAGGCGGGCCGCCTCGATCACGCGCGTTCCGTCGGGCACGGTGATCTTTCGACCGTCAATCATAAGCGTAACGTTGACCGGCGTTTTCTTCATCCGCTCTCCCACAAGCATCACTCCGGCGCTCCCGCTCCAGTGGGTGCGAGAAGCCGCAGGCCCACGGAAGAGGCGCTGGGAGAAGTCACATCGTCATCAGCGCTTCTTCCACGCCATCCTTCAGCACGATAGCTCCTGCGGGACAGGCCGCGACGCACGTCCCGCATCGCTTGCACTTCCACTCATCAATGACAGCGACCGGTTTTTCGTCCCTTGTGTCGAGACGAATCGCGGAAACGCTGCACACACTCAGGCAAATCCCGCATCTGCCGCAGAGACTCTCGTTGATCTCGATCTCTGGAATCTCGGGTTGCAGATCCAATGCTACACAAGCCTTGCAACTCCTGCATGGCCCGCACCGCAGACATCGTTCGGCCTCCCGAATCGCCTCTTCTGCCGTGAACGGGATTTCGATTTCATCAAAATCCAACCTGTCGTGCACGGCCCGAATTCTCAGTTCGGGCTGAGGTCTGTATTCACGCAAGCGGGGCATGTCCGCCCCCATGTACTCTCGTTTCTCTGTCGCCCTCAAGTCCTTGCCTTTCAAGTACCGATCTATGGACTCTGCCGCGATCATTCCATCTCTCATTGCCTCGGCCGCAAAGCCCCCTTGTCTCATATCTCCTCCAAAGAAGATACCCGGTCTTCGGTTGCTCATGCGGGTAAGCGGATCTATATCCAGTCGTCCGTTCTGATCCAACAAACCTTCTTGCTCCAAGAACGTGCGTTCGAGCGTCTGGCCGACCGCCAGAAGCAGGAGATCGCCCTCAAGATAGGTCATATCGCTAAGGTCGAACTTAGGATTGAACCGGCCCTCTTCGTCGAAGACCAACGTACATCGCGGACACCTCAAGCCGCGAAACCTTCCCCCCTCTCCGACGACCTCGCAGACTCCGCGCGAGAAAACAATCTTCACCCCCTCATCGCGCGCACGCTCGATTTCTTCCATCCGCGCCGGCACCCCATCGCGGGAGGACTTGTCTTCACACTCCAGGCAAACCACTAGCACCTCTCCACCGAGTCTTCGCGCGGTCCGTGCAATGTCGAAAGCGACATCACCCCCTCCAATCACGATTAGTTTCCTGTCATGGAAAATATCGAGATTCGCCCCTCCCATGTTTACGCCCGCAAGAATCTGGAAACCATACATGACTCTTGCCAGAGCTGACCCGGCTACCGGCTTGTTTCCAAACGTCAGTGGTCTTCGGGATTGAACGCCAATACCAATGAACACCGCTCGGCAGCCATCGCGTTCGAAATGGCTCAACATGTGCGCGCTGTCCCCTACATTCACGCCAAAATTGACGTCAATATGGGCCACCCTCACGAGGGCTGTCATCGTGATGTCCAGTACGCTTTTGGGGAGGCGATATCGAGGAATGAGGTTGAGAACGCCCCCCAGCCGCGAAGCCCTTTCGAAAACCGTCACCGCGTAACCGCTCTTGCTCAACGTGTACGCACACATCAGGCTGGCCGGTCCTCCACCAACCACGGCCACCCTGTCGCCCGAGGGCAAAGGCAAAGGGGCCTTTTCTTTCTGGAGGTAAGGGAGATAATATTCGCTGAGGAACTTCTTGAGCAATCTCCTTCGAATGGCCCCGGTCTCCTTCCCGTAGTTGCACTCTTTCTCACAGAGACCGCAAACATAGCCGCAGACTGGAAAGAAAGGATTCCTATCGTAGAGATAGTCGCCTATCCTAATGACCTCGGCCGGGAGTTGCTCGCTGGATCGAGGAAGGCGAGCAATCATGACATTCGTGCGCTGGATATCCTCGCCGATCGGGCAAGCGATTTGGCAGGGAGGCGAATAGACCTTCCCCGAGCTCCGGTCGAGTACCTCTTCGGTGCATGCTTCCGCTTCCACGTAACTTCTCCTCAAACGCGAAGGCCCCGTCAGAATCCGCCCGTCAACGGAATCCGACGTACGGCTTTTCCAAGGGGCAGCGGCCCAATGCGATGTGCTGCTCGAACTCGCGGCGAAAGTGCTTGATCCCACTCAGGACCGGCGCACAGGCCGCGTCACCCAGCGCACAGATGCACCGCCCCACCATTTGCGCTGGAATCGCTTCCAACAATTCGAGATCTTCGCGACGGCCCCGTCCGTTCTCGATGCGATCGAGGATTCGGAAGAGCCAGCCGGTTCCGAGGCGACAAGGGGTACACTGCCCGCACGACTCGTGGTGGTAGAAACGCAGCATGTTGCGCACCGCCCAGACGATACACACGGTCTCGTCGAGCACGATCACCGAGGCCGTCCCCAGCATGGATCCCGCATCCTCCATCCCCTCGAAGCTCATGAGGGCGTCGAGATAGACGGGTGGCAGCATGGGGACCGACGATCCGCCCGGAATGACGGCCTTCAGCGCCCGCCCATCGCGAATGCCGCCGGCGAAATCCTCGATCAACTCGCGCAGTGTGATATCCATCGGCGCCTCGTAGTTGCCCGGCCGCCTGACGCACCCGCTGACCGAATAGATCTTGAATCCCGCCGATTTCTCCGTCCCGAACGATCGAAACCACGCCGGGCCGTGTTCGACGATCCCGGTGACCTTGGCCAGGGTCTCGACATTGTTGATGATCGTCGGACAGCCGTACAGGCCGACCTGCGCCGGGAAAGGCGGGCGCAACCGAGGCCAGCCCACTCGCCCTTCGATCGAATTGAGCATGGCCGATTCTTCCCCGCAAATATAGGCGCCGGCGCCGGAGTGCACGAGGATGTCGAGCGCGAAATCGCTATCGAGCATACGCGGGCCCAACACCCGCGCTCGATGGCCTTCCTCGACCGCCCGCGTCATCACGTCAATGGCCCGATGGTACTCGCCACGAATATAAACGAAAGCCAGATGACAGTTGATAGCGTAAGCCGATAGGGCAATTCCCTCAATCAGCAAATGGGGGCGTTGCTCCAGGATCGGCCGATCCTTGCAGGCCCCTGGTTCGCTTTCGTCGGCATTGCAGCAGAGATAGACGGGCCGATCGCTCGTTTCGGGCAGGAAATTCCATTTGACGCCGGTCGGGAAACCGGCTCCGCCGCGCCCGCGCAGCCCCGAGGCCTTTACCATCTCCTCGACCTGCTTGGGCGCCATTATCTTGAGCGCACGATCGAGCGTTTGGTAGCCACCGCGCCGGCGATAAGCATCAATCCACTCGGTGGGCGGCGAGGGATTGTCGGCGAAATCAATGACGCCATCCAAGAGGACTGGTTTATAGTCGTTTCGCGCCATTAGACCTGCACTGGGCCAGAATCGCATCCACTTTCGCACGCGTCAGAAGCACGTGGAGCTGATCATTTACCAGCATCGCGGGCGCCCATGCGCAAGCACCCAAGCACATGACCACCTCGATGGAGAACAATCCATCCGCGGTTGTCTCGCCGCACTTGATACCCAGTTTCTCCTGTAAATACTCGAGCAATCCCTCTCCGCCGCAAAGGGCGCAGGACAGTGTTCCGCAAACACACAGCAGATAGTGGCCGACCGGTTCTTCGCGGAACATCGAGTAGAACGTGACCAGCTCGCTCACCTCGGCGGGTGCGATGCCGACCACCTCGGCTACCTCTTCCATGGCCGCTTTTGGCACGTAGCCCCAGTCGTGCTGCACGGCCCAGATGGCGGGCAACGCAATGGAGCGCCGCGCCGGATGGCGTCGGGCCAGCTGGTCGAGCCATTTCCGCCTTTCGATGCTGAGATAGTATGGTTCCGCCACGTCAGTGACCTGCTCCCGCGACTTGTCTTTTTCGCCCAACATACCAACGCCCACGAGGGGCTGAGCTACAAGCTCGCGTCGAAACCGTGCTGGCCAATTCCATTCGCGCGTTTCTTCCATTCATAACTCATCATTCATAATTCATAATTCATAATTGTCTTTCACCTGTCCACGTCGCCCAGAACCAAATCCAGACTCCCGATGATCGCCACCACGTCCGCCAGCAAACCGCCCCGACACATGCGATCGAGCGCCTGAAGGTTGGCGAACGACGGCGTGCGGATCGCCAGACGATAGGCCTTGGGCGTGCCGTCGCTCACCAGGTAGAAGCCCAGCTCTCCTTTCGACGCTTCGATGGCGTGATAGACCTCGCCCGCCGGCGGCCAGAGTCCCTCGCTGACCAGCAGAAAATGGTGAATGAGGGCCTCCATGCTGCTGTGCAACTCCTTGCGCGGCGGCAGAATGACTTTCGGATTGTCAATGTTGACGGGCCCGCTGGGGAATCGGTCGAGACACTGGCGGATGATCTTGACGCTTTCGCGCATCTCGCGGATGCGGACGAGGTAGCGCGCATAGCAGTCGCCCGCCTCCTCGACCGCCATGCTCCAGTCGAGCTGATTATAGATGAGATAGGGATGGCTCTTGCGGATGTCCCAGCGAACGCCCGAAGCGCGAAGCGACGGGCCGGACATTCCCATGGCGATGGCGTCGGCAGCCGAGATTTTGCCGACTCCCCACGTGCGCTGAAGAAAGACTTCGTTCCGGGTCAGCAGCGCCTCGTAGTCGTCCACGGCTCGGGGGAAGTAGTCGCAGAAGCGGCGGACGCCGTCGAGCCAGCCGTCGGGCACGTCGCGCCACACCCCGCCGACGCGCATATAGCTGACCGTAAACCGCGCCCCGCTGATTTGCTCGAACAGGTCATAGAGCGGCTCACGGTCGCGGAAACCGTACATGAACGGCGACGTGGCGCCCAGCTCGAGCGCGTGGGTGGCAAAGAACACCAGGTGCGACGAAATGCGCGCCATCTCGCACAGGATCGTTCGCAGAAAGGCGCACCGCTCGGTCACTTCGATCCCCAGCAACTTCTCGACCGTCATCACATAGCCGGTGTTGTAAGCCATCGGCGAAAGGTAGTCCATGCGATCGGTGTACGGGATGAACTGGTGATAGGTCTTGATCTCGGCGATTTTCTCTTTGCCGCTGTGCAGGTAGCCGATGACGGGCCGGAGCCGCACAACTCGTTCGCCGTCGAGATCCACGACCAGCCGCAGGACGCCGTGGGTGCTCGGATGCTGCGGTCCCATGTTGATCTGCAGCACTTCGAGGTTGTCATAGGTGCGCTCGACCGTCGTGAAGCCGCCCGCCGCCAATGCCGCTTCGGCGGCCGGCGCGGGCTCCGCGGGAAGTTGGCCGGAGACTTCACTTATGCCCTTTTCATCTTGTTCGAGCACAGCCATCATGAAGTCCTACAGCGAAGGATGAAGGCGGAAGGATGAAGGATGAACGATGAACGATGAATGATGAACAAGAAGCAGGCAGAAGCAGCCCTTGAGCGCAGAAGCCGTTGTTCCCACCCAAACTGTGCTCTTGTCGTCTCGAGTTTGTTCCTCGTTCATCGTTCATCCTTCATCCTTCCGCCTTCATCCTTCATTCAAATGTCCGAGTCCTGAATCCGAATGCGCGGCACCAGACCGGGCGGTTCCCCCGCAAACGGTTGCGTGTCGCGCTTGAAGTAAAAGCTCTTTGCCCCGCCGACGGGAAAGTCTTTGCGCAACGGATGGCCCTGCCAGTCGTCGGGCATCATGATCCGCGAAAGACTGGGATGGCCGTCGAAGACGATCCCGAACATGTCGTACGTCTCGCGCTCATACCAGTCGGCGCCCGGCCAGACGTCGAAGATCGAACGAACATGGAGATCGTCGTCGGGCACGGCCGCTTTGAGCCGAACACGATGGCAGAACTCCAGCGAAAGCAGATGATAGACCACGTCGAAGCGCGGCAGCCGCCCCAGGTTCAGATAGTCCACCGCCGTGACGGTCGAGAGGTAGTTGAATCGCAGTTCGGGCGCGTCGCGCAGAAACAGGCAGACGTCGTGGATCGCGTCGCGCCGGACCGACAGCCCCAGGTCGCCGCGAAACATCGCCGCCTCGGTCACGGCGTCGCCGAACCGCTCTCTCACGGCCTCTTCAATTTCCTCGTGCGTCGCCATCACAGAAACCCAAACGGAAGGATGAAGGATGAAGGATGAAGGATGAACAAGAGCGGAAACAAAAAGCACCACGGGGAAAAACCAATACCGCATTCCAGCGCTGCGTTCCTATTATGGATGCTGTTTCATTCATCCTTCATCCTTCCGCCTTCGTCCTTCCGCCTTCATCCTTAGAACTTCTTCGACGCCTGGATCTTCTTCTGAAGTTCCATGATCCCATGAATCAACGCTTCGGGCCGCGGCGGGCATCCGGGAATGTAGATGTCCACCGGCACAACCTCGTCAATCCCCTGCACGACCGCGTAGATGTTGTGCATCCCGCCGCACGACGCGCACGCGCCCATGGCGATCACCCACTTGGGCTCGGCCATCTGGTCGTAGATGCGGCGCACCACCGGCGCCATCTTCTTGGAACACCACCCCGACACGATCATGACGTCGGCCTGGCGCGGCGAAGCGCGAAACACTTCGGAGCCAAACCGCGACAGATCGTAGCGCGCCGAGGCCGCCGTCATCATCTCGATGGCGCAGCAGGCCAGACCCATCATCACCGGCCACAGCGAGTTCTTGCGACACCAGTTGATGACGTCCACGACGGTTTCGGGATAGCGAAGGGCGGCGCGCGCCAACTCCTCGCGCGTCGCCGGAAGCTCGGGCACTAGAATCTCGCCGGTCGTGCCCACGCCCAACCGAGGCCGAACATCGAGCGGATCTAGTTCCATTTCAGCGCCCCCTTGCGCCAGGCGTAAGCATATCCGACAAGCAGGATGCCGATAAAGACCGCCATTTCGATCAACGAGGCCGTGCGCAGCGCCGGATCGCGGAACGTCACCGCCCACGCCAGGATGAACATGGTCTCCATGTCGAAAAGGAGGAACAGAAGAGCAATGAGGTAGTACTTGACCGAAATCTGAATCCGCGCGGGCGACTGGACGGGAATCCCGCATTCGTAAGGCTCTTGCTTGACGGGGTTCGGCCGCCGCACGGTGAGGAGGCTGGAAAGGACAATTGCCCCAACGGCAAAAGCCACCGCCGCCGCCGTCATCAAGAGCACGGGCCAGTATTGTACATAGGTCTCAGGGAGTTCCACAGCCTGCTCCGCACACTGACCTTGCTTCCGAGGGACCTCAATGCAAGAGGACAATCCGACCGCGAAATGAAAAACCAAAACGCCATTGGACCGTCTTCGGAACTAAAAACCGAATGTGTGAATTGCCTTGGCCCAAATCAAGGCAAAAGTGAAAAAGATCACAAACGGAGAGTAGCAGAGGCGCCCCGCCTGTGATCGCGGCGGCGGTAGTGAAGAATCATTCCCCGACCGCCGCAAAGCGCGCCATCCCTTCGTCGAGAAACGCAATGAAGCGGGCGGGGTCGCGCGTCAGGCCGGCCAGCCGCGCCAATTCGCGGTCGTCGGGACTCAGGATCACATACAAAGGCAAGGCGGCCGTCCCGAACCGTTTAGCCTGCATCTGCTCGTTCTCGCGGCGACTCGGCCCCGAGTCGGTGTAGAGTTGAACCAGAACGAACCGCCCCATCGCCCGCGCCACGTCGTCGCGCGTGAAGATGTTTCGATCCATCCATTTGCAGTTCGTGCAGGTTACGCCGGTGAAATCAATCAGGACGGGGCGGCGATCGGCTTTGGCTCGCTGAAGCGCCTGAGAGTAATCTTCGAGCCACTGGAGAGGCGGGTAGGACAGGTTACCAACCTGTCCTACGTCGGCGGGAAGGAAAGCATCGAGATTGCCGGCGATCTTGCGGCCGAAAAGTCCCGCCGCGAGGTAGAGTCCGAAAACCAGGAAGACCAAACTGAGCAGCATCCGCCCGACGCCGATCTGTTCGAGCGGCGAGTCGTGGGGGAGTCGAATCAGGCCGAGCAGATAGAAGCCCGTGAACGTCGCGATCATCGTCCACGAGGCCAGAATCACCGGCCGCGTGAGAAGTTGCCAATTCCAAACCGCATCGGCGTTGGCAACGAACTTGAGCGCGATGGCCAGAACGATGAAGCCCATCACGACCTTGACCGAACTGAGCCAGCCGCCGCTCTTGGGCATTCGCGCGAGGAACTGCGGAAAGAGCGCCAGAACGAAAAACGGCAGCGCGAAAGCGAACGAGAAACCCAACATGCCGACCAGCGGCCAGAACCACTGCCCGCCTGCCGCCAGTCCCAGGAGCGCGCCGATGAACGGCGCCGTGCATGCCAGCGATGCCAGCGTGAAGGCCATGCCCATGAAGACGGTTCCGGTGTAGCCGCCGCTCCGGCCTTTGGCTGCCAGATAGCTCTGAAGCGAGGCGGGGACCTGGATTTCGAAAAGGCCGAAAAGACTCAGCGCGAAGGCGATGAAGAAAAGGCCGAGGATGAGATTGGCGACGGGACTTGTTCCGAGACGGCTCGCTCCCGTCGGCCCATAAACGAGTGCGAGCAGAAGGCCGACCGACGTGAAGGTCACAATGATCGAAGCCGCGTAAGTCGTGGCCAGCCAGACGGGCCGCCGTCCTTCGCGCTCGCCCTGTTTGAGAAAGAAGGAAACCGTGATCGGGATCATGGGATAGACGCAGGGCGTGGTGAGCGCGAGAAAACCTTGCAGAATCGCCAGCAGCAAGAAAGCGAAGAAGCCCGATTGCATCGCTTGGTTGATCCCTTGCGAGGTTGGCGAGAATTGACCAGCTTGCGTCTGGGCGCTGGTGGATAGCGATGGAGACGTTGGTTTTTCGGATGAGGCAGCGGGCATCGCGGCTGGCGCGCGGAATTGCCCGCGGGCCGGACCGCTTTCAACCGTCAAGGCGAGATCGAAGGGGACGTCTTTGGGCGGCAGGCAACTGGTGTCGTTGCACGACTGGAAGCGAACCGTTCCCTTGATGTGAACCTCGCCCGTCGTCGCCGCGTCGCCGATCAGAACCTTCTGCTGAAAGACGACCGGATCGTGATAATACTCGACTTCGGCCTGGAATCCCTGGTCGAACTTCCTCGCCGGCGCGGGCGCTTCGATGGCCCCGACAGTTCGCAGGCCAGCCGGCAGATCGAACTGAAACCGGGTTGGCGTCGGCCCGGCCGCTTTCAGCGTGTGCGCGTAGAAATACCACGGCTCTTGCGGCTCGGCGGACAGCCGAATCGTCACGACCTCGCCGCGCCGCGCCGTCGTCGGGTCGAGCGAGAAATCCCAAAGCACCGTCTCTTGTTGGGCGGCAACCGCCGCTCTTGCCAGAAACAAGAGAAGGGTTCCGACCAGAGTGTGTCGTGTGCGTTGAAACAGGAAAAACATGGACCGTCCTCCCCTTCACCTGATGGAGAGGATACCTCAGTCCCCGGCCGAGACAACCGAAAACAGGCACAAGACGCCGGCGTGGAAGTCGCGCCGCCTTTCCGTCATTTCACGCGCAAGCGGCTGATCGGATACCATCCGTCGTCGCAACGCCCCGCGATGGCCAATCGAACAACGGGTTCGCGCGTGGATGGATCAACGACGGCGAGCTGCAGTCCGTATTCGCCCGGAGCGAGTTCAGCCGGCACAGCGATTCGCTCGACAAGGCTGCGTTTTCCCGGCAGCCAGTCGCACACTTTCGCCTCGCTCAGCGCGACGGCCGAGCGCTTGCCCGCGCCGTCCACAAGCGCCAGCGCCGGGCGATAGTCCGCATAGCATGGCGCGACGCCGACGTTCTCCCATTCCAGCTTCACCTCGACCGTTTTCCCGCGCTCGACCTCGGCCGGATGCTCAACCGACCGCACGACGAACCGATAGCCGAGCAACCGCAGGCAGTTTTCGACCAACGGCCGCGTTCCTTCGGGAATCGCCGACGACTTGTTGTTGATG
>Ga0315274_10012944_pt1 | contig 11874 bp, 11 predicted proteins | sample YL17G02_20_MG_FD_203700 | JGI IMG/M metagenome (GOLD analysis project Ga0315274, IMG submission 203700) | Sediment microbial communities from Yellowstone Lake, YNP, Wyoming, USA - YL17G02_20 | ecosystem: Environmental > Aquatic > Freshwater > Lake > Sediment | place: USA: Wyoming | collected... | reverse complement strand
GCCTCGAACGCATGCCACTTGGCGGGTGTGATCTGGGGATAGGTGAGCGCCAGCAGTTCCTCCCGCTCGTACCCGAGCATGGTGCGGTAGACTTCGTTGAACTCCTGAAACCGCCCATCCAAGTCCACGCTCACGACACCGTCCATCAGGCTCTCGTGCAACTGCCTGTACTTGGCTTCCTCACGCCGCAGTGTCTCTTCCGCCAGCTTGCGCTCGGTGACGTCGGTATCGGCGCCACGATAGCCAATCAGTCCCCCTGCGCCATCCAGCACCGGTCTGCCGCTGGTTTCCAGGTGCACGATCTGGCCGCTTTTGCTGACATTCGCATTGGGGAAAGCCCGGAACGCTTGCCCGGCCGCAAACACCTGGAAAGCCGCGGCCTCCAGCTCCTCACGGACCTCCGGAGCGAACAACTCGTAGAAATGCACCTTCCCGATCAACTCGTCCGGAGTGTACCCCAAGATCCGCTCGACAGACGGACTCGCGTAGGTGTACAGGCCCTTGGCGTCGACTTCCCAGATGAAGTCCCCCACGGCCTCTGCCACCTGACGGAACCGTTCCGCGCTTTCCGCCAACGCCGCCTCCCCCTGCTTGCGCCCGGTGATGTCGATTGCCGCGCCCAGCATCCGGGCCGGCTTCCCATGCGAGTCAGGATCCACCCGACCCCGCACCGCGATCCAGCGCTGAGTGCCGTCAGGCAGAGCGGCACGGAATTCCCCTGCGTAATCGCCCAGGCCATCCAACGCGCGCCGCACCTCGCGCTCCACCAGTTCGCGGTCCTCCGGATGGATGCGCTGGATGAACTCCTCAAATCTGACGGCCGCACCGGGCGCGAACCCGAACAAGCTGTGCCACTTCCCCGTGCCCCAGACCTGGTTGCGCGCGATGCTCCACGCCCAAACACCGACCCCCGCTGCCTCCGCAGCCAGGGTCATCCGCTCTTCGCTTTCGCCGAGGTCGGCCGACAATTGGGCGGAGCGGAGCAGGTCACGGCTCATTTCGTAGCCCATCACCGCTACGATGCCCATGTAGAAGAAACTCGCCGTCATCGGCCAGTAGATAACCTGCCAGAACACCAGCACGGCCTGCACGGTTCCGGCCAGCACGAAGAACAACATGCTGCCACCCACCACCAGCGCCTGTCGCCTATCGCCGCGTCGCCAGGCGATGATCACCGCATCCGCGACGAAGACCACCCACAACGCCAGACTCAGTTGGCCGACGAGCATCCACGGATTCGATACCCCCTCGCCGACAGAGACGGATTCGCCAAGGAATGGGATGTGCCGCAGCCCGGTGACCTCGCGGTAGTTGAGATTCTGTCCCACCACGAAATTGAGCAGCAGCGAGACGGTCCGCATCAGGCAGACGGTCCAGGCGAGCCACAACCGCCCCGCCCGCAGACGGAGTCGCACGAAGAACAGGAGCGATACGATGATCGCCCAGGCCGGAACATGGAGCCAGCGCACCGCAGCGGCGAATTGTCCGGGCGTCTCCGCCCGTATCATCGCCAACTCACATCCCGCGAGGCCCGCGGTCGCCACCGCCATGAGGGAAAACAGCAGTTCGGCCCACGCCAGGCGCTTCCGGCACCAGACCAGCAAATGGACCGCCGCCAGCGTGAGACACGCGGACGCGATCATGGACCAGATGACGGTGACCCAACTCATGGCGTGACTAGCACCCGCTGATTGGAGCCGAGAGGACTCGCCTGGGGGTGGCCCGCGCCGCGCTGAGCGTGGCGAACGCCGGCAGAAGCGAACACAGACCCGTCGCGCGCCAGAATCTCATGGAGGAACACACCTTCGCAGCCCACCGTCCGAGTCTGTCGCCGTTTCGGGAGGAAGAGACCGGTCGGGGGGGGAGAACTGGGTTGGCCAGTGGGCGTCCGCATCATGCTGCGCGAGCGTCCCTGGCGGCACGGCGGACCGCTCCGGCACAGAGTCGCTTCTGATCTGCCCATCACGCGCTCTCCGGCCGAGCCCAAGCCCCTCGAATTGCCTCGCTTCCACTGGCGCAATCCACTATACCAGAGAGGCCGGGATGGGTCAACGCAGGCGAGCCCGCAGGAAGGCTACGGGGCCGGCGTGAGAGGCGTGAGGCGACAGGATCAGCGTGGCTTCACGTAGGGGAGATCAGTTGGCCGGTAGCGTCGCTCATCTGGGGGACGTGCCCGGCTTTGCCCGTCCGACGGAGATCCTCGCCGTCCCGAGTTCCGCAAGCATTGCCTGGAAGCTCGTGGCCGGGCACTCCACGGAGTGCACTTGAAGGGCATCCTGGAAGAACAGATACATCAGCCGCGTGAAGATGGCCTGCCGTTCGGCGCTGAGGCCGACGACGAGGCGCGCGGCTGTTGTCGATGGGTTCTCAGGATCGACGTGGGAGGCGCCACGAAGCCGGATGTCGTCGATGGGAAACGTCACCGCGTCCACGAGTCTCTGACCGCTGTCCCAGGCGTTGAACGCGGAGGACTCGGCACGCAAGCTACAGACGGGAAGGGGCTTGAGGTGTGCGGCAGCCTGGAGGGTCGCCTGCCAGGGCACGGCATCGAGCAGACACAGCGCCGCGACAGGATATGGACCCGCCTGGGAGAGCACGGCAGCCTGGAACGACACGGCTCCCCCCGCGCTGTGCCCTGCGAGGCCCATGCGAGTTGGGTCAACCATCCCGTGGACCCGGTCGCCAGGTGTGGCGCTGCGCCGAGCCAGCCACGCGATGTGGTCGGCTGTGTTCCGAGCGTTGCGCACCTGTTCCGAGCGGCCGGCGAGCAGGCTGGACATGTTCGGGGTCATTACGACGATGCCTCGCTCGGCAAGGTAGCGTGCGTTCCCCTCATGCACGCGATAGTTCCGCGAGAAACCGTGCGTCAGGATGACTGCGGCATAGGGCGGCTGCGGCTGATCCTCCGCAGGAACGGGCAGGTAGAGCGCGTAGGCCACCGAGTCACCCGTTGCGGTGATGCGGCTCCCTTTCTCGACATCGACCTGGTAAGGTCCGGGTGTCGATCGGGGGACAGAACAGGCCGGAATCAGCGCGAGCAGCAGCGCCAAGGCGATCAGTTCCCTCCGAGCGCGGAAGAGACACCCGAGGAGTCGCAGCCGCCCTGTGGCGGCCATCCGGGCCAGCCGTGGGAATGAGCCAGGCCACATCAGTCGTCTTGCCCCCTTTGCGGAGTCGTGTCCTTGTCGACCCAGTCCTCGTCGTCCTTGTCGACGCCACCGGCGGCGTTGCCGTAGTTGCCCAGCTCGAGGCAGATGGAGAAGGAATCGCACCGCCACATCGTGTTGCCCGCGGTCGGGAAGAGCAGTGTGTCGTCCGTCACGTCGGCCGCGACGTAGAGGTTCGCCTCGTCCCAGGCGAGCCAGGCGACGTAGGAGAGGTCATCGTCCGAGGCCGGCTTGACGGGGCCGCAGGAACTCGCATCAACGCGCATCTTCGGGATGGCGGCCCACTCGTCGAGCTTGCCGTCGAGGACGATAGGAGCCTTGGCTCGGACGCACCGATAGGGCCGTCCGAGGCCACTCCCCAGAACGGGATCTGCCAGGAGCGGGAGAAAGAGCGAGAGCCAATACAGGGAAGGCGACTGGCTGTGCATCACCAAGCCCCTGACACAACCGCGCGAGATTCCGCGCGCAGGGAATGCGGAGATGAGCCCGGCTGCGACCGCTTGGCATCGAGGAGATCCAAGCTGCTATCGCCTCGGCGCAGAACTCGAGGAGTCAAAGAGAACTCGCATCCAGGCCGACCCAGGCCAGGCCCTTGGCCGGCTCTCTGAAACAGATGGCTCGGCCGTCCGCGACTGGGAGATGGGCCGTCAGGAACAGTCCCACGAGGATCGCGACCGTCCACATCGCTGCGTCCACCTCACTCGGCAAACTCCGGCAACAGGTCAGCATGGGCTGCAAGGCAAGCTCCCACGGCCTGGACGCCCGTCTGCTTGTCCAGGATGGTTGGGTCCAACTCAACGGCTTCACGAAGGAGTTTCCGGCTTCGCTGCGTCGCGGCGCGCACGATGGCATCGGTGACGCGAGCTGTGCGCTCGCAGTAGGGCAGAACGGGAGCGGGTAGCTCGACCTCTACTGGGACCGGGCCGCTTGCCGTGCCCTCGGCAGGCGTCTCGACGAAGACGCCCCGCGGCAGGTTGGGCACCTGCCCCGTGTTGACGAGGTTCAGTGAGTGGAAGTGGCACGGCCTGCCGAAGGCCATCGCAGCAACGAGGTCCACCGGGCGCTCCCAGGCCGTCTGCACGAAGAGCGGGTCCCAGGGCATCCGCCCCTCGGCGACGTCGCGGAGAAGGGCGAGGCGGGCAGCGCGCTCCTCTGCCGTGCCATGGTGCAGTGTCTGCTCACGGGGTGGCGGGCCGAGCGGCTCCAGGAAGTCACGAATGTGGCTGTCGCCCGACATCGGCAGATACCCCGTTTCCCTGGCGAGCGCGAAGGAACGCGAGTCGTCGTCGCTCTCGGCGATGCGCCGCCGCAGTTCCGGCATCAGATCGGCTCTCGTCTCGCTGTCGCGCAGCGCCATGAGCCAACTGAAGTGGTTCACCCCCGCCATCGTCACGTCCCACGCTTCCTCGGCGCGCGTGGGGGGCCAGGGCAGCCGCTCACCGTGGAGCAGGTGCCACACGCCGCTGAGGCCGCCCGTCGAGACCGAGCAGAAGCCGGCCGTGCGCACGCCGCACTCGTGCGCCGCCTGGCACACGCGGGGGAGCGGGTTCGCGCTGTTGAGGAGCCACGCTGCCGGGCACAGCCGCTTCATCGTCTGCGCGAGGCCCGTGATGAGGGCGATCTGACGCAGCGAGTAGCTGATGCCGGCCACGCCGCCGAACTCGGTGACCCAGTGGCCGGGACAAAGGCGCGCGACGATCTCGCAGTCCATGTCGAGCCGGCGGCGCAGCTCAGCCGCGGCGGCGCAGAGGACGAAGTCGGCGCCGTCGAGCGCTGCTTCGCGGTCCGTGTGGACGCTCACCCGGCTCTTGAGGCCCAGCTCGCGGATGAGGCGCCGTCCCACGCCCCCCATCAGCTCGACCACCTCGGGCTGCACGTCCACCAGGGCCAGCTCCACCCCGACGAGGCGATGGTCCACCAGCGCCTGCTTGAGAATGCTGACGCCGAACACGTAGGACCCCGCGCCAATGACGGCAACTTTCACACCTGGCATGGCCGCTACCGCGCCTCCTTTTCCGCTTGGGCGTTCAGCGCGGCGCGGTCGAGGCAGGCCCCGCTGCGCGATGGCCGTAGGAGACAACTCACGAGTCCTTGGTGAACTGGGCCGTTCGCCCCAGGGGATGCTGTTCTTGGGGCCGACCGGCACCAGCTCGCACAACGTGTCCTCGACACGTCGGAAGGAGATCATGAACACCGAGTCATGCTAACTCGGATGGGCCGGCTCGTCAAGAAGGGATGGTATCCCGCCGGCGCCTTACCCCCTTGCGGGGACCGTTCGGGCCTTCGTCCGCCCCAGGGCGGACTACTATGCCCTCTGCTGACCTCTGCCCCGCGGTCAGGGAGCCTCACGGCTCCCTCAGTCCCGAAGTCGGGACGCGGGACAGATCTCCCGAGGTAAGCTCGACCCCGTTCAGCACACGCCCGCCGAATCTACATCCGCACCGCTTGATGGATGCCCGAGAAGGTAGTCCGGAGGATGCTCCACAAGATGGGGTATAGGTTCTGTCTCCATCGCCACGATCTGCCGGGACGTCCCGACATAGTTCTGCCCCGTCACAGGAAGGTGGTCTTGGTGCATGGGTGCTTCTGGCACAGGCACAGGTGCAGACGCGGGCGGCCGAAGCCGCTGAGCAATCAAGACTACTGGAAGGCGAAGCTCAAAGGTAACGTACGGCGCGACAGGCTGAACGAGCAGAGGTTGCGAGTCTTGGGTTGGGACGTTCTCGTCGTGTGGGAATGCTGGCTTAGGGATGGCATAGCGTTGGGGAGGCGGCTTGAGCGCTTCCTGCAAGAGGCGGTTTGTAGTCCGACTTCTCGCCAGTGAAGCAGACACTGGCAAGCGGCTTGCCCTGCGTGAGCGTGATGCCATAGCGGACCGCGTCCGGAGACAGCCGGCCGAACCGCTGTAGAGATGCTCACTGGTCATACCCCGCCGCGGTACAGCACCGGATCGCTACTCAGCCGTGACATCGTCGCTCAAACCCAGCTCCCTGAGCGCGGTCTTGGTGTCCTCGGCCTTCTGCTCGGCAGAGGCAGCTTCGGGGGTGACCTCGAAGCTCACGGTGAGCCTGAGGGTCTTCTCGGTGGCAAACTTGGCGAGGACCTTGGTGTAGAAGTTCATCCACTTCTGCGAGGGCACGGTGCCCGCCCACGAGAGCTTTCCCGGCCGCGGCGGCGGGGGCGGCGGGGGTGGAGGCGGCGGCGTCCCTTTCGCCACAAGGATCGTGGCCGTCCCGCTGATGCCGCCCACCTTTGCGGTCACGACGAAGTTGCCATCATCCTGGCCGGCGGCGAAGACCCCGGCCGGGTCAATCTCGCCGCCCGTGGCAGTCCAGACCACCTCGCCCCGCGCCGCGTTCGGGTTGCTCGACTCCCCGCCGATCGTGCTCCCGTTCTCCACGTTCCTGAGCTTCAACGACGCCCGCTCCGTCACCGGCCGCATCCACGACGGCAAATGATCCAACAGAAAGTCCGCCTTGAAGAACAACGTCCGCGAATCGCCCGGCATGTCCACAAGGTCTTCCTTCCTCGACAACCAGAGGAAACTCGCGTCATCCTGAAACAGAAACGCCCACACGTCCGCCCCCACGCACGTCCACGTCGCCGTCATGTCCCGCGCCTTCTTCACCAACACGTTGTGCTGCTCCTCACCGAACAACAACCCCTTCGCCGCGATCAGCTCGCAGAGGAGCGCCTCCTGGAACGGATAGAGCACAATCGGCCGCTCACGGTCCCGCTCCAGCCTCGGATCGTAGCTCCACCCGAAGACACTGGCGAAGAACACGGGGTCCTGCGCGCACATCGCCCGCAGGCCCGCCGCCACCTCGGGCCGCTCACTCCCGGCTCTCATCACTCGCTTCCGGAACGCCAGGTTCGCCCCCAACTCCCTGGGCACTCGCCACGCCCACGGCAGCCTCGCCGTCAGCGGACTCGTCCCATCCCAGGGCAGAGAGGGCCTCCTCAACGTCCCGGTCGCGCCGCGCTCGGTCTGCATTCCTGTCCACCTCGGCCTTGCTCGGCAGCAATCGCACGAGCAGGTTCTGAACCACGAAGCCGTAGTTGAAGAGGCTGTGCTTGGCGAACTCCAACAGGCCCCACGCGAAAGGACTGGGGCAATCCTCGGGCCGCGGGTCGGGATGCACCACGTTGTGGAGCACCCATTCGATGTCGCTCGCCCGGGGCTTCGCAGGCTTCCCTCGCCAGTGTTCAGGCCACTCGGCCACAGGAGGAACGGAAACACGAAAACCGCGATCGCCAGGCTCCGCCCTCGGCCGCTTGCGCTCCAGTCGCTCCGTCCCACCGTCGTCCTCCTGCATCGGTTTGGCATCGAGCGACGGAAACTCCTCCGCCGCCCTCAGCCTGACCTCCTTCGACAGGCCGCCCATCTCCTGGGCCAGTTCCTTGCGGCGCCTCTTGAACTCGTCCCAGCGCCCCTCCCGCCTCAGCCGCTCTTCGAGCTGTCTCGCACTCTCCCGCCACTCGGGCCGCCACTCTCCTTCAGGGGGTCGAGACGCCATCATCCGCCCGCCAAAAAACAAAGCCCCAGCCGCCTTCCGAGCGACTGGGGCTTAATGAAACGCCCCTGGGAGGGCGGATTTCGGCGCCCAGTTCCCAGGGGCTACAGTATCGTATCCATTCGTTACGCCGTCGCTCGTATCATACACACATCCGTGTGGCATTGCAAGGGATTTTCACAGAAATCTTACTGCCCTGGGACCGCTCACCCGCCCTCGGCGGCTACGCACCCGTGTTCGACCAAGCCCCCCACGTGGCGGGGACGGGGAAGATAAGTCGAGGAGTCTCGTGGCCGCGCGGGGCGGGGGTGTGGTTCGGGTTTCGGCCTCTTAGGGTCCCTCCGAGGCGGGAATTCGCCCTCCGGGAAAGAATGAAACCAAATAGACATTATCGGACGTTGAAGTGGCATGCCTTTTGCTATCAACAACTTAGAAAGCCGATAACAGGCGACATGGGATTATCAAAGCCCCGGATCGCCCCCAAAACACAACCTGTGGTATGCCACCCGCACCGCTCCGGGCGACCCAGGCCCGCGGCCCGCCGACGGCCCGTCCGCTTCCCGCGACGCCCTCTCGCACGCCCGCACGCACGCGCGCACAGGGCGTGGGCAGGCACGGGCGTGATAACTATGCCGACCTCTCTGCGTGCAGTCCCTTCGTCAGTTTTGTGGATATGCTGGGGGTCTTCTGTGGATGCTCGCCGGCTTCTACCGGCCACAGCAGGTCTTAGCCGTGGCCCACGTCCCTGGCAGTCAGATGGAGACGTGGCCCACGGGACGCTTTGTAGAACAGTTCACCCGGAAGGTATCAGAAGCCCAACTCCGCGCCCGGTGTGGCTGTACGCTCGCCCAGGGGCACCCCCACGGCGTTCCCAGGCACGCCAGAGCCACATCCCCGACTCCGCCAGCGCGCCTGGCTCTCCCGCTTCGTCTTCCGTCGGGCCTCGACGCGGCAGCGGTCGCACAGCTTGCAGCGCGGCATAAGGGGCGCCCCGCACGGACAGTGGCGTCCATCGGGAGCAGGCTCGGGCACGTCCGGGGCAACGTCGAGGGGGAGGTCAGGCGCCTTCGCCCGTGACAGGAAGAGCACGCGCCGGTACTGGCCGAGCACCGTCTCAGGAGCGCCGAGCAGCGCGCCGCCCTCCGCCTCGTGGCATCGCTGGGGCCGGGATGCCAGGACGCGGCACGGCACCTCGCGCCCGTCGCAGTAGCACCGACCGCAATCGAACAGCCGGCAGAAGCGGCGCAGCCACTCCGCCAGCGCCGGCAGCGCCGAGGTGGCCGGTGGTCGCGCAGCCGCCATCGCCTTGCTCGGCGAGCAGCGCTGATCATCGCGGGAGACCGAGGCGCGCGGATTCATGGGCATCATGGCGTGCTGCTCCTCGGTCCAAGTGTGTGTTGGGGGAAAGAGAAATCGCACGCCTTCCGGACGCGTACGAAAACCCAGTGCCCTGTGGGTGCCCTTTTTTGGGCACTGGATGCTACTTCGTGCAGCTTACTGCAACTTGTTGAAACGTAGGAAGCGAAGCGGCAGGCATTCCCCAAACGCAAGCAGGACAAGGACTTAGTCCATAAGTCCTTGCCCTGCCTGATGGTGGAGACGAGGGGATTCGAACCCCCGACCTCTAGAGTGCGATTCTAGCACTCAGTGCCCCAGGATTGTGCAATGGGTGCCTGCCTCATCGCAGCGGAGCATCCTTGCCAAGCCAGATGACGCCGGCTCCGTGCTTGCGGATGTCTTCCGCGTGTTCAGGGAGGAGGCGCGACGGGTACAACAGCACGCGCAACCTCGCAAGATCAAAATGCCTCTCGACGCTCTGCTGGACGTTGGAGATGAGGGCCCGCACGTATTGCGACCACTGTCTTCGTTCACGAACCTTACCGATCGCTTCAGCTTCCGTGAAGTGGCCGTGCTCACGAAGGGCCGTCTCGCACAACCGAAGGCCAGGCCCACGTGCGTTGACGGGTTCGACGAATATCTCCTCGACATTGCAGCCCACCGCAAACTGGATGAGGAGATCGACTTGCTCGGGCGAGTCCGCGATCCCAGGCAGAAGAGGGCAGAACATCCCGTAGGTCCTCAAGCCGCGCGCCTTCGCTTCCATCAGGGCGGCCATCCGTTCCTGAATGCCCGAAGCATCGGGTTCAAGGATGGACATCACGCCGCTCATGCTCGGTGTGGCCGTGACACTCACGCCAACCAACACACGGTCGCGGTATTGCTCGATCAGATCGAAGTCACGGACCACCGCGGCGTTCTTCGTGAGGACGCGGACCGTCCAGCCCGGCTGAGAGAGGATCGCCGCCAGGCACCGCCGGCCCAGGTTGTGCTCCAAGGCCTCGGGTGCCCATGCATCTACCAACGTGCACAGCTGGATCAACCTGCGGCCAGTGAGCCGCTCGGCGTCCCGGGCGACCCGTTCTGGGGTGTCCGGATCGACGATGGCGTACCCGTGAGCGAACGGGTTCTCACCCGCCTGGGCGAATGAGCGGTGCATGCGGAGGACAGCGCCCGTGCTGCAATAGAGGCAGCCGTGGCCGCACTTCGTGCCGACGTTGACAGAGAAGGAGGCGAGTCGCTTCCGCTCGAACTCCTTTGTCCTCGCGATGCCTGCTTTGAGCCGGGTCTGATGGACTCTCACGACGTCTTCCTCGATGGCAGAGGTCTGCGGCGGCGATGCGCCGTCGTGGTCCGTGCAGGGCCGCTGAGTGTCTCACCGGTGCTGTAGCCGGCGTCTCCTGCGTGCCTTCAGGATAGCCGGCCGCCGGCACACGGTCAACTCCTGTGTCCATCTCAGCCCTGGTACGGTAGCCCCGCGCGAGTCGCGGCGCGGGGATCATGCGCGGGGAAATGCCAGCGGCGCGACCGGGTAGCACAAGGACGTACACAGCCCCTGATGCCCTGACGTCGGTTCAGCGATCGTGAAAGGCGGCAGGCCCTCTGAGGGCCTTGTGCCAGATTTGTGCCAACTTTTTGTCACAAGAGTGTCTTTCGGTGTCCCTCCGTGTCCCTCCTTGTCCGGCTGCGAGGGTGGCGAGGCAGAGGAGATCGCACCCTCACAAATGGAAAAAGGCCAAGAAGTTATGCCGTAAGTCACGGCAGCTTCTTGGCCTAGAGTTCTGGCGCGCCCGGAGGGACTCGAACCCCCAACCGTAGGCTTCGAAGGCCTACACGCTGGAGGATGCCATCACGGGCATCCTGGTCGAGGAAACGGGGGCAGGAGAAGGGCGGAGACGGGGTGGGGTCGCCCGATAGATGAGGGTGAATTGGCGGTGGAAATGGTTGCTACTCCGGGGGTGCGCGACGACTGTTGGGTTTCGCTGATGAAATCCCCGCATTGGTGAAGGAACACGACAGCGAGCTGAAGCGGAAGGAGAGGTAGGCCGGGAGAGTGTGGTGGACGGGATGCGCCGTCGTGCCTTCGCGCGGCAGACCTTACAGTAGCAGACCGCGGCACAGTGCGGGTCGGTTCATCGTGCCTGAGCAAGCGGCGCGGGAGACGATGGTGGCCGCATTTCTCCGTGCTGCCCCACGCGCTCGGAGGACGATGCCCGGTCGGCTCGGCGGCGCCGCTGGCGCGTCGGCTGCGGGGCCGATGGCGTCGGGCGCTCGGCGGGAGCTTCCTGATTCTCTTCTTGCTGGCTGGCTGCCTGCCCGTAGTTCCGCTCAAGGCGCCCTACGGCAAGGCGGAGGTGCTCGTCCGCCAGGTGGCTGTAGATCTCGGCTGTCCGTGTGGTGGTGTGGCCGAGCAGCGCGGCGACGGTCTGAAGGTTCTCGCCGCTCATGCTCAGCCTGCTGGCAAACGTGTGTCTGAACGTGTGCAGCGAAACGTCAAGGATTCCTGCCTTCTTCCGCGCGCGGTTGAACCTCAGGCGAAGGCTGTTTCGATCGTAGGGATTGCCGTCCTCGTTCAGGAAGACGCGGCCGGCCCTCCGTTCGCGGCCAGCCAGGATGGCGTGCGCGCGCTCCGTCAGCGGGATCTTCCGAGGCACGTAGTTGCGGGCTGTTCGTGACGCCTTTGAACGGTAGACCGTGATGAGCCTATGCTCCAGGTCAACGTCCTCCCAGGTCAACTCAGCCAGCTCCGAAACGCGAAGCCCTGTATCCAGAAGCAGGAGCAAGACAGGACGGAAGTCAGAGGGGCAAGCGTCGAGCAGCTTCTCCTGTTCCTCCAGGCTGAGGAAGCGGACCCT
>Ga0315274_10012942_pt1 | contig 11874 bp, 10 predicted proteins | sample YL17G02_20_MG_FD_203700 | JGI IMG/M metagenome (GOLD analysis project Ga0315274, IMG submission 203700) | Sediment microbial communities from Yellowstone Lake, YNP, Wyoming, USA - YL17G02_20 | ecosystem: Environmental > Aquatic > Freshwater > Lake > Sediment | place: USA: Wyoming | collected... | reverse complement strand
AGGAATAGTTTTCATCCCCGCTGTTCGCCCCGTTTAGAGATAAATCTCTAACGGGGCAAGCAACGGGCTTTCTAACGGGGTAAAAATATGGGAAAGGAGGGAAAATAGTTATGAGTGAGAAGGTAGGGTTTATCGGATTAGGGACGATGGGACAGCCTATGGCAGGCCGGATAATCGGTGCCGGTTTTCCTCTCACCGTTTGGAACAGAACCGCTGCCAAAACAGAGGATCTGGTCAAAAAAGGTGCGAAGGCGGCAGGCTCTCCAAAGGAAGTTGCAGCCAAGTCGGATATCTTCATTTCGATGATCTCTGATGGTCCTGCCCTGGAGGCAATCACCTTCGGAGAATCCGGAGTCTTGGCAGGTGCTAAACCTGGGAGCGTCTTTATCGATATGTCAACGGTGGACCCCGGAAGTTCCAGTCGCGTCGCGAAGGCCGTAGAGGAAAAAGGAGTCAAGATGCTTCGAGCACCCGTTTCAGGATCGACGGTCCTGGCTGGTCAAGGGACCTTGACCATCCTGGCATCCGGGAACAAAGGGGCCTTTGATCGGTGCGAGCCGGTCTTCAAGGCGATGGGCCAGAAGATCTTCCATGTCGGCCCAGGGGACGAGGCCCGTTATCTCAAACTCGTCCTCAACATGATGGTTGGGACGACCTTACAGATGTTGGCAGAGGCGTTGACGTTCGGCAAGAAGGCGGGTCTGGAGTGGAAACAGATGCTCGATATCATCAGCAACAGCGTGGTGGGTTCTCCCCTGGTAAACTACAAGGCGGGTCCGATTAAAGATCGAATTTTTAAGCCGGCTTTTACTGCTTCTATGATGGCAAAGGACTTCGACCTGGCCCTCAAGGCTGGATCTGAGATGGGCGTGGCCATGCCGACGATCGGTCTTGTTCGACAGTTCTATGGGATGATGAAGGCCACAGGCCGCGGTGAGCTCGATTTCTCCGGGCTGATCTTACTCATGGAAGAGTTGGCTGGAATCAAAGATCCTTTTAAATCGTAATTTTTAACAATTTATAGTGAACGATTTAATAAAGTAGTCATTGCGAGGAGCGAAGCCCTGCACCGCATGGTGTACAGGGCGAAGCGACGTGGCAATCTAATGAGATTGCTTCACTCCGTTCGCAATGACACCGCATGAACATCGACTTATTTATAGCGTTCACTATAGATTTATGAAAACCTGTCTAATCCCCCTTCATCCCCCTTTAGGAAAGGGGGAAAATTCTTGCTCCTCCCTTTGAAAAAGGGAGGTGGGGAGGGATTTATAAAGTTTTTTTCAAAGAGCTGAAGTGTTATTGTAATTCCATTTCCTGAAATGGATTTGATGTTGGAAAAGGAGGAGGTATGAGAGAACCTCCTCCTTTGGTTGTTTGGTTAAATTCTCCCAAATGTTGCATAAATCCTATCAGACAGGGATACTTCCAAACCTTTCCAATGCGGCTTTGTTAGGAATTTTATGGGTAACACGCGTTTTCACTAAAGGTGGCCTTTGTAATATGCTGAGGATTCCCGTCTTCAACATAGGAAGGTGGCCGCTGGAAAGCTTTTCCAGCATCCCTGTCTGCTGGATTATGTGATTTTTTTTGCAACATTAGGTTAAATTCTGTTACCGGAATGAAGAACCATAAGGAGACTTTGGATGAAAGTATCAAAAAATCAGATGCTGGAAATGCTCAAGAAGATGTTAGAGATCCGGTATTTCGAGGAGAAGGTGGTCGATCAGTATGCGCGGGGTGCTGTGCCAGGGCTCGCCCATCTCTATATCGGTGAAGAGGCAGTGGCAGTCGGAGCATGCATGAACCTGACCGATGAAGATTACATCACCAGCACCCATCGGGGCCATGGACATTGCATTGCCAAGGGGGGCGAACTGAAGCCGATGATGGCAGAGCTGTTTGGCAAAAAGACGGGCTACTGCAAGGGGAAGGGGGGCTCGATGCATATCGCTGCCTATGAGAAGGGGATCTTGGGTGCCATGGGAATCGTAGGCAGTGGAGGACCCATTGCAATGGGCGCAGCCCTGGGGGTCAAGAAACAGAAACTCGACCGAGTCGTGATCTGTTTCTTCGGGGATGGGGCCTCCAATGAAGGGGCAACCCACGAGGCAATGAATTTCGCATCCCTTCATAAGCTTCCTGTCATCTTTGTCTGCGAAAACAACCTCTATGGAATCTCCGTAGCCCAGCATCGACACCAGGCCATTAAAGACATTGCAGTGCGGGCAGCAGGTTACAATATGCCTGGAGTGATCGTTGACGGCATGGATGTCCTGGCGGTATATGAAGCGGTGAAAGAGGCAGTGAAAAGGGCAAAATCAGGAAAGGGGCCGACGCTGATTGAATGCAAAACCTACCGATTCAGAGGCCATCATGAAGGAGACCCTAATCTGGGGGGACGCTATCGGACGAAGGAAGAGGTTGTTGAGTGGAGAAAACGTTGTCCCATCAAGTGCTTCAAAGATAAGTTGATCAAGGAAAAGGTTACCAAGAAACGGGAGGTTGATGAAATCGAAGAAAACGTGAAACGCAGAGTTGAAGAGGCCTTCGTCTATGCAATGGAGTCCCCTTTCCCCAGTCCTGAGGAAGCTCTGGAAGACCTGTTTGCATAAAAGGCTGCTGAAAAACGCCCATCTGTCCCGCGCTTCGCGGGATTACCCTCATCCTCGCCCTGTTAGATGAAGAGGGCTAGCTCTTAGAGAGAAGCGCCCCATATTATGGGACCTGATAAACGCGAAACTCAACCAGGGTATTATCTAACAGGGCAAGTCGTTGCGGGGGTGGGGTAGCACGGTAAGGAACGCATATATGCGTTCCCTACAAAGGATTTCGGGCGCTCCCGAGAACGGGATTTCACAAGGCTCAACTTGCATCTGCCTGCCTGCGCGTAGCCGCTTCGGCGGAGGCAGGGGCATTTTTGAGCAGCTTTAGAAAAATTACTTTTTTCAGCAAGCCGTTAAAGGAGGAGAAGAACCAGATGAGGGAATTGACTTTTCGAGAAGCTGTTGTAGAGGCTTTGGATATGGCCTTGGAGAGAGACCCAAGGGTCTTCCTTCTGGGTGAGGACATTGGCTATTATGGTGGGCTTTTTCAAGCGACTCAGGGGCTTCTCCAGAAATACGGTGAAGATCGGGTGATGGATAGTCCCATCTCGGAATCGGCCATCATTGGCGCTGGAATTGGATCAGCAATTGTGGGAATGAGGCCTATTGTGGAGATCATGAACATCGATTTTATGCCCGTCTGCATGGATCAACTGGTCAATCAGGCAGCCAAGATGCGTTACATGTTCGGCGGCAAGATGAAAATTCCGCTGGTAGTTCGCTGCACGTGCGGGGCAGGTCGGGGAGGGGCTGCCCACCACGCGCAAGCAACGCATAGCGTTTTCATGCATTTCCCCGGACTCAAGATTGCTGTTCCGGGTACGCCTCACGACGTCAAAGGGCTGCTCTTCACAGCCATTGAAGACGAAAACCCCGTCCTCTTCGTTGAGGATAAGATGATGTACAACGTGAAGGGTGAGGTGCCCGAAGGTTATTATACCGTTCCCTTTGGCAAGGCTGCCATCCGCCATGAGGGGAAAGATGTGACGATCGTAGCCACCCTGCGGATGGGCTATAAGGCCCTGACCGTGGCGAAGGAGATGGAGGAGAAGGGCATAGGGGTTGAAGTCATCGATCCAAGAACACTCTGTCCCCTGGATAAGGAGACGATCATCAACTCCTTTAAAAAAACGGGGAAGATGATCATTGTGGATGAGGGGAACCGGGTCGGAAATTTCGGAAGTGAGGTGGCCTCCATCATCGCCGAGGAAGCAGTAGATTATATTAGGGCCCCGATCTTGAAGGTGACCGCTCCTCATGTGCCCGTACCCTATTCGCCTGTCCTTGAAAAATTTTACATCCCTGACGAAGAGAGAATCCGGCAGGCGGTGTACAAAGTTTTAGAATATGCATAGGAGCGAACCCCGTTAGAAAGGACGGGACCCGGTTAGAAATAAATTTCCCTTGACGGATGTCCCTATTCCCTCGGAGGGAGTAAATTTCTAATGGGTCGGGGTTTTAACCTCGCCCTTTCTATGGGGAATTAAAAGTATTTTTATATTTTTATATTATTCCCGCCATGAATGGCGGGGCTTTCTAACGGGGTGAATTATGGCTGTTGAAGTGGTATTGCCAGCCCTGGGTTTGACCGTAGAGAAAGGGACTATCCTCAAGTGGCTAAAAAAAGAAGGGGAAGCTGTGACCAAAGGAGAATCTATCTACGAGGTCGAGGCGGACAAGGTGACCACTGAAGTGGAGTCTCCTGCTTCTGGAATTCTGAGAAAGATCCTCGTCCCTGAAGGAGTTGAAGTCCCCATCCTGACCGTGGTCGCAGTGATCACTGAAGAAAAAGAACAGCTTCCTGAGAAGTATCTCACCATGGGAATCAAGAAGCCTGAAAAAAAGGAGGAGCCCGAACCTATTCGAGTCGAAGAACCGTCTGTCCTTATGACCTCTGGGCCAACTGAGATTAAGGCTCCACCTGCAGCCCGGAAGTTGGCCAGGGAGAGGGGAGTCGATCTCGCCTCTATCAAAGGGTCAGGTCCTGGAGGGACCGTCCTTTTAAAAGATGTGGAATCTTTTCTGGCGAAGGGTATCCAAACCGGGCCAAAAATTTTGACCACACCAACGGCTCGAAAACTGGCAGAACGGGAAGGCATCCCTGTTTCCATGATTAAAGGTACAGGAATCTCAGGACGGGTGATGAAGGCTGATGTCATGGAGGCAAAGTCTGCTCTGAAGCTCGCTGAAGGGAAACCTACACCCCCTGAGGCCAAAGTATCCCCTGTTTCAAAATACCAATTAGGCCAGGTCATCCCGATGAACTCCATTCGGAAGGTGATCGCCAAACGGATGACTCAATCGAAGTATACAGCCCCTCACATCTATTTCTTCAACGATGTAGACATGGAGAAGCTCCTTACCCTCCGGGAAGAGGTCGTCACCGGCTTTGAGCAGGATCATGGAATCCGAATCTCCGTAAATGATTTGCTCATCAAAGCTGTAGCCCTCACCTTACGAGAACATCCTATTCTCAATTCTATGGTCTCGGGTGATGAGATCCGTATCTTTCCCGAAATCAATATAGGTTTAGCTGTAGCCATGGAGGACGGATTGATCGTCCCTGCCATCCCCAAGGCGGATCAGTTGAGCCTCGGTGAGATTGCCCTCTATCGAGCTGACTTAGTCGAACGGGCTCGCCAGGCCAAACTCACCTTTGAAGAGATGGAGAGGGGAACCTTTACCATCTCAAGCCTGGCACAATTTGATATTACCTTTTTTACGGCCATTCTCAATCCTCCTCAAAGCGGCATCCTCACCCTCGGGAAAGTAGAGAAAAAACCTGTGGTGAAGGATGGACAAGTGGTGGTCCGGAGCATCATGATACAGGGGCTGTCGGCCGACCATCGAATCATTGATGGTGCTGTGGCCGCTGCCTTTCTCCAGAGCCTTAAGGAGAAATTGGAAAATCCTTACAACACCTTTTTGAGGCTCTGATTGAAAAATTGAACCTTTGTAATAGTTTAGGTTTATGAAAAACCGTCTAATCCCCCTTCATCGCCCAACGCGTCCGTCGCTGAAGCCCTGGAGCGCAAGCGACCATAGTCTGGCTTTGGACGACGGCGTCCCCCTTTAGAAAAGGGGGAAAATTTATCTCCTCCCTTTGAAAAAGGGAGGTGGGGAGGGATTTTATAAAACATTTTTCAAGCAGCTAAAGTGTTACGATCCTTGAAAATCAGGAGAGGAGATGGAAAGTAAAAGGGCATTCGATATGACTGTGATCGGGGGTGGGCCAGGGGGGTATGTGGCTGCCATTAGGGCTGCCCAGCTTGGGGCCAAGGTCTTGCTCATTGAGAAAGATCAATTGGGAGGCACGTGTCTCAATCGAGGCTGTATTCCGACCAAGGCGATGCTTGCTGATGTCAAACTTTATCATCAGGTCAAACAGTCGACTGTGCTCAACGCAGATGGACTCCGGGTGAACATGGGGAAACTCCTTGAGAGAAAGGAAGGGGTGGTCAAGACCCTCCGTTCAGGCGTGGGTTTGCTCGTCAAGAATAATGGGATTACCCTCTCTGTAGGAAAAGCAAAATTCCTTGATCCAAGGACTATCGAAGTCGAAAGCGAAAAAGGAAAGGAACGATTCAAGAGCTCCAAAACGATCATTGCTACAGGCTCTGTCTCAGCACAGCTTCCCAGTGTGGCCGTCGATGGCAAGGTCATCCTGACAAGCACGGAGATGCTTAGCCTTTCAACCATTCCGAAGGATCTCATTGTTATCGGTGGAGGCTACATTGGAATGGAGTTCGCCTGTCTCTTCAATGGACTCGGATCGAATGTGACGGTCATTGAAATGCTTCCAGACATCCTGGTGACGGAAGATGAGGAGGTCGTACGGGGTCTCATCACGATCTTAAAGAATCGGGGAATTCAGATCCATACCGAGACGAAGGTGAAAGAGGCAAAGATAAAGGATGGCCGTGCGGAAGTGACGGTGGTCAACAAGGAGGGGAAGGAAGAGATCTTTCAGGCTAAGAAGGCCCTGATGGCAGTGGGGCGGTCTCCTTATACGGAAGGTCTCCAGTTAGAGAAGGCAAACGTGGCCTTGAATGGGAAGTTCATCAAAGTGAATGAGAGGATGGAAACGACCTCTCCGGGGATCTACGCCATCGGTGATGTGACAGGCCGTCAGATGCTTGCCCACAAGGCTTCTGCCGAAGGCATTGTCGCTGCGGAAAACGCTGCAGGGAGCCGGTCCACGGTCGACTACTCGAAGATTCCGAATTGTATCTTTACCTTTCCAGAGATCGCTTCCATCGGCCTTACTGAGAAGCAGGCAAAAGAGAAAGGCCTCCAGGTAATCATTGGCCGATTCCCCTTCGTGAATAATGGGAGGGCGTTGGCTACAGGAGGCTCAGATGGTTTTGTAAAGGTGATTGCAGAGAAGGAATTAGGCCAGGTTGTGGGAGTTCACATTCTGGGAGACCATGCCACGGATTTAATTGGGGGTCCAGTTCTGGCATTGGCCTTGGAGGCGACCGCTGAGGAGGTGGGAAAAACGGTTCAGGCTCATCCCACCTTGATGGAAGCTGTCGCAGAAGCCTCCCTCGATGCCATGCGAGAGGCGATCCATCTCCCGAAAAAAAGAAGATGACAAGCCAAAAGCTGTTGAATTAGTTGCTGCACAAGGTTTCGTCAAAGTCGCATGAAGCGGTATTAAGAAAATCCCTCTAAATCTCCCTTTACAAAAGGGAGACTTTTAATTTCCCCTCTTTGGAAAAGAGGGGGCTGGGGGAGATTTAAGAAAAAGGCATTTCCAAAATCAATTCAACAAAGTAAAGCTGACTTTGACGTTGCCGTGAGTTGTTGCGAGGTCTTGTTGCTTAATCTTTTCATAAGTGGTAAAATGCGTCAAAAATAAACGCTGCAATGATGCAGCAGAAAAAGGAGGAACAGAGATATGCCAAAAGGAAGAATGCTTAAGGTTGATGAGAAGGTTCAGCATGTGGTGGACCCCCCGAAACATACCCAGACCAATTCGTTTCCTCTGATATCCCCAAAATCATGTGGTGCGAATTTCGAATTCCACGTCACGGAGATCAGAGCGGGCGGTACTGCCCAAGATGATGTACACGCGAACGAAGAGCATGGATTTTTCTGTATATCCGGAAGGGCTCTGGCAAAGGTGGATGGAGAAGAGTTCTTGATGGAACCGGGCTGTGCACTCTGGGTCCCGAAGGGCGCTGTCCACTCTTTCAAAGTTCTTGGTGGAGAGACTTACCGGATCGGAGTGATCTTCTCCCCTGCCCGTAAGATGTAATGGATGAATTTGGCCGTAGGGTCAAAACGCAAGACCTGAGAGGACTATTACAGGTTTCTGAAGACATAGTTAAATCCGGATGAGATGGAGGCCCCGAAATAAAAATAGGAGGGGCTTCCACCTTCACCCATCGCACAAGTCCTGTTCTCCGTGGTCATTCTGAGGAGCCACAGGCGACGAAGAACCTCGCAACTTAAGGTATTCTTGAAAACGAAATCTTTGCTCGCCTCGAGGTAAGGCCTTTCCCAATCAAAACGGAAATTTTGGATCCGTTTTAAGGTCCCGTGGAGGGCAAAGTTGATCGATCCCATATTGAAGGAACACATCTCTGGTTTAAAGGTCGGTATGACCTTCATTCGTTCTTCCACCGTCATAGCGGCCGATCCCCCTGTCGTCAAACAGATGACCACGTCGCTCTTCTCCTTGATCAAGGTGATGATATTCTTGAAAACGTTGATGTCAGACGAAGGTCTTCCTGTTTCAGGGTCCCGGGCATGGATGTGGACAATGGAGGCCCCGGCCTGTGCAGCCTGGATTGCAGAGTCGGCAATCTCCTGCGGAGTGATTGGAAGATTGGGATTTAAAGAGGGAACAGTGGATGCCCCTGTGATTGCAGCCGTTATGATCAAAGGTTCCATATTTACCTCCCTATTTCAAATCGCTAAGGTTTGATAATTACCTTCACTGCCTTCTCCAGCCTCTCTGAGAAGATCTTCAGTGCTTTTTCGAACTCTTCCAGGGGAAAGACATGAGAGATCATAGGCTTGATTTTGATAGAACCATTTGCAATGAGCGGGATGGCTTCTTCGCATGTGTTCGGGTCTGCCCGTACACCTAATAAATCCTTTTCATCCAAAACCATCTGCGTAATGGGCAGCTCTACTGGTGCGGGAGGAAAACCATTGATCACCGCGCGGCCTCCTCGCTTCGTCATTGCCACGGCTTGTTGAACCGACTCTACCGTCCCTGCACAGTCAATGGCCATATCGACTCCCCGTCCTCCCGTCTGATCCTTTACCTGTTTTACAGGATCCCCTGCCTCATAGTCGATCGGCAGAGCACCCATCTCTTTGGCCAACTGGAGTCGATGTCGTCGGCCTATGACAAAGACCCTCCCCGCGCCTAAGGCCCTGGCAAACTGGAATGAGAGAAGGCCGACTGCACCTGGACCGATCACGGCGACATCCTCCCCTGGGAGGATCTTTCCTCTCTTTACCCCGTGGAGAGCTGTGCCTGCTGTATCCACATTTGTGGCCTCCTCGAAACTCATCGATTCAGGAATGTGATGGACGGTCCTCTCCGAACAGGAGATGTATTGGGCATAGGCTCCAGGAGCTGTAAACCCGTAATGGCGGTGACCGGCCTCCAGATTGCCGTAGTTCTCACAGATATTATAACGTCCTGTCATGCACATCTTACAAAAACCACATCCCTTATGGGGTTCTCCTGCGACCCGATCTCCAACTATCACTCTTTTGACAGAACGACCAACCTGAACGATCTCTCCTGCCCATTCATGGCCGATAACAGCAGGATAGGATTTTGGCCACAAACCTTTAAAAACCCCTTTGATGATCTTCGGGTCGGTCCCGCAGATGGCTACGGCCCTTACCCTTGCAAGAACTTCATCCTCTGCCGGCTGAGGGGTTTCGATTGATTCCAAGCGGATTTTACCGTCCTCATAAAGGACAGCCGCCGTCATCTTCTTGGGAATCGTTTCATTCATAGGGTCCTCCTTCTATACATGACGACATGGGTCTTGTGTAGTTTGTCATTCCGGGCTTGACTGAGCCTGCCCCGTACTTGATACGGGGGAATCCAGTGTTTTTTCTGGATTCCCGCTGGAGTTTACCCCGTACTTGATACGGGGCGGGAATGACGCCCTTTGCTTCCGTCAATATCGCTGTGCATAATATTGCGCATACTGAAGCAAGGAACGAAGAGCGTAAAGAAATAAATACACTGTCCTGGGTGCTCTACTTTGGCATTAATCCTAGTTGCTCCATGATTCTGGACGCTGACAGACCATATTTCTCATAGAGGTCTTTTGGGCTTCCCGACTCGCCGAAACCGCTCAGGGCAATCGAGTGAAACTCCACCTGCAGACGATGTTTAGCAATTGCTTGAAGGACAGCGTCGTTAAGTCCCCCGTTCTTGTAATGGTCCTGGACCGTTGCGATCCGCTTTGTCTTCATGGCTGCCTTGACGATCAAGGCTTCATCCACAGGCTCGATGGTTGGCATATCAATCACTTGAATTGACTCTTGCGCCATCTGGGCCACCTTAAGAACTTCACAGAGTACCGAACCAGAAGCAATGATTGTCCAATCCTCGCCCTCCTTCAAAAGAATTCCCTTCCCGATCTCAAAGTCATGTATCGGTTTAACCCCAAAATCATTCTCTTTGGTGTAGATGAGGGGGGTCGGATTTCTCCCAATTCGATAATAGACAGGGCCATCATAGAGCAGGACCTTCTCGAAGAGCCTGTCAGCCTGAATAGCATCCGATGGCTCAATGACGACTATGTTGGGAAGGCACCGCATGACTCCTACGTCTTCAGTTGCCTGATGGCTTACGCCATACTCACCCAAGGCAATGCCCGTGTGGCTTCCAATGATCTTGACATTGAGACGAGGATAAGAGATATCCTGGCGGACCATTTCCCATGCCCGCCCTGTTGAGAAGATGCCGAAGGTATTGACCACAGGGATTTTACCGCAGCTCGCCATTCCCGCAGCCATGGACATCATATTGCATTCCTGCACGCCCACGTTGATGGAGCGGCGATCGTGGAGATTGACGGCACGCTCCGGATAATTTTTGCAGAAGGCAGAGGTTCCACACGCGCCCTCCAGGTCTGCATTGAAGACGAAGAGACGCCTGTATTCGCCGAGCCTCGTCAGGCAGTTTCCATAACCGATACGCGTCGCGGTTGGAGTGTTATATTGTCCTGACGGGTTCCGCGAGATGATCTCCTTGAGGTTATCGTGGAGGGGGGGGAGGGGGGGAGGGGGCGTCTATACGATTTCCTTCGTGGGAAGCGTATGTTGTGAATACCTGGGCAACTCCTGGTCTATCTCCTCCATCCGATGAAGAAAGGCCTTTGATGCCTTCTCAAGTTGATCGAGAGTAAGGGGGAGGGCATGATACTTGAAGTCTCCCTCAATCTCTTCGACTCCCTTGCCCTTAATGGTGTTGGCAATGACCATGAGGGGCTTCGTACGGATCGTCCGCTTTAATTTGAAATAGGCCAGGACATCGAGGATTTCATAAAAATCGTGGCCATTAATGACCTTTACTTCCCAATTGAAGGCCTTAAACTTCTTGTCCAGTGGCTCCAGTTGGTTAATCTCATCTACGGATCCATCGACCTGGAGGTGATTATAATCCACAAAGGCACAGAGTCGGGTTAGTCCCTTGTTGGCAATCGTCATGCAGGCTTCCCATGGCATCCCTTCCTGCAGTTCTCCGTCACCCAGAATAGCATATACGTCGTAGTCGTAACCATAGATCTTGGCGTGTAAAGCGATTCCCGCTGCCACGGAGAAACCGTGGCCGAGCGATCCTGTGCTGAAATCCACGCCACGCGTTCCCCGTTCTTTCCCGTCCTCCAAGACTTGAAACATTGCCGGATGACCTTCCAGGGGACTTTCAATTTTCCGATAGATCTTTAAGACCTGGCAATCAAAGAAGCCGGCTTTCGCTAATGTTGCATACAGGGCTGGTGCCGCATGCCCCTTGCTCATAAGGACCCGGTCCCGTCCCTCCCAGAGGGGATCACACGGATCGTAATTCAATACATTCTCCAAGCGGCCCTCCTGGGGATTATAGATTCTGCCGAAATAGAGGGCGGTGAGGATATCGGTCACAGAGAGGGCCCCTCCGGGATGTCCTGACTTCGTCTTCGTAATATTATCCATCGCCATATCCCGGATCTCTGTAGCGACCCGCTCCAGGCGTAACTTTTCTCCCATCTTTTCGAACAATGCTCTCTGACGTTTCATCTCA
>Ga0315274_10012939_pt1 | contig 11877 bp, 6 predicted proteins | sample YL17G02_20_MG_FD_203700 | JGI IMG/M metagenome (GOLD analysis project Ga0315274, IMG submission 203700) | Sediment microbial communities from Yellowstone Lake, YNP, Wyoming, USA - YL17G02_20 | ecosystem: Environmental > Aquatic > Freshwater > Lake > Sediment | place: USA: Wyoming | collected... | reverse complement strand
CCCGCAAAGCCTTCGAGTTTCGCCTTCCGATTAAGACCGAGTCGAAGACCACACAAGTCACCGGACAAGTCTCAGGGGAAGTTACAAGGGAAGTCGCAGGGGAAGTCACGGGGGAAGTCCGACGCCTTTTGACTTGCTTACGAGGGGAAATGACACGCAGAGAGTTACAGAATGCGCTGCAACTTAGGGGGGAAGAGAATTTCCGACAGAAGTACCTGGTTCCCGCTCTTGCAGGTGGTTTCGTCGAAATGACAGTCCCTGACAAACCCCAAAGCCGTCTCCAGAGGTACCGTTTGACCTCAAAGGGAAGACAGTGGATCGAAGCCCATCAACCGGGACGGAAACCATGACCGAGATTTTAGATTTTGGATCTGGGATTTTGGATTTGAAACCGCTGGGAAATACGATAAATTTCCACAAGCTGGACCGAATTCACGAAGTTCGAAGGACGACATAGGACGAAAAATGGCGGAATATTCCATCAATCCAAAATCTAAAATCCAAAATCCAAAATTGGACCGGATGGAACAGACCAATCTGGATTTGTCCTCAACATCCACTCCTTCCGGTCCGGTGGAATGTCTCGGCATGACGTTCCCGAACGACGACGAACGCCGCAAGTACTTCCTGGAGAAGCTGGCGGAGAAACTCAAAGCCCCGGAATTCCGCAAGATCGAAGGCTTCCCGATCGGCGAGGATGAGGATATCCTCGCACTCTCCAATCCGCCTTATTACACCGCCTGTCCTAACCCTTGGCTCGCCGACTTTGTCAAGCAATACGGCACTCGCTACAATCCTAAGAAACAGTACCACCGTGAACCATTCGCCGCAGACGTGAGCGAGGGGAAGAATCATCCCATCTACACCGCCCATTCCTACCACACAAAGGTTCCGCACCGGGCGATCATGCGCTATATCCTCCACTACACGGACCCTGGCGATCTAGTCTTCGATGGTTTTGGCGGCACGGGCATGACCGGTGTCGCCGCCCGGCTGTGCGGCGACCGTAAAGAAGTTCAGGCACTCGGGTACCGGGTTCAAGATGACGGCACCATACTCAACGAGCAGGGCCTGGCTTTCTCTAAACCCACAAATCAACCTTAACCTGGGGTTAAACTTGCCACCCAACATTAAACCCGAAGATATTCCTCAGCAATTTCAGGAGATTGTGCAGCAAATGATTAATCAGATCGCGCAAAATGTTCAGCAACTTGTCCAGAAAGAAATTGTAAGGCAGTCTCCAGAGGTTGGCATAGATATAAGGGTTTATGGTGGCAGATGGGAAGAGTATAAAAAGGAGGGCAAGACATGAAGGAAGCAGAAGTTAAAATCAATGTTAATTTTAGAATCATACCGTTTGGGCATGCGTCAATTGAAATAAAAGGCCACGAAGAAGAGAAAGAATTGAGAGAAAAAGAGCTACCCGTTTATCTTGAACCAAAGACAACCAACCTCCAATTGATTGAGATTACTTTTGATAGAGAAAACTATACGGTTCCGAAAACAACAGGTGGTCTTTTATGAAAGACTACTTGCATAATTGAGGTTCGTAACGTTGGCACATCCCCTGAAAATCAACCTCATTACCTTGACACCCATCGAATTGGAAATCATCGTAAACGTATTTGATTCATAGTTCTGCTGTCTTAGAAGGTGGTTTTCCTTCTCCTGGGTCGATACCCGCTGCTCCAGTAGGACGATCTTCTGATGTTTGAGTGGCCCCTACTCCTCGATCCAAAGTGAACGTTGGATTCCTAATCAAACCTGGATCTTCCCCCTTCCTCATTAATTCCTCAATTCCTCCGTTTCTAATACCCCATGGCCGGAGGGCCACCCTTGAACCATGAAAATGGCTCTTGGTTTCTGTAGTTACGCTATGCGCTATGCTATTTTATAAGGAATAGGTGGAACCATCTGGAAATTGCTATAATATTAAATTTTTGGTATAAATAGGTCAACTTTCGGGAGTGATTCAGATTTTCCTTATACGGGAGACATTAGCATGCCAGAAACTCCGATAAGACTTCCTCTCGGACAACCGATATCCATGATGGGGCATTTTGATGTCCCGGTCGTCATCGAGGCAGTTCGTAGCTTAGGTTCCGGTTATGAGTGCAGAGTGCGCCTTCCTGATGGGAGCCTCGACGAAGTTGTAATCTCCGCAGAGGAAGCCCAGTCATTAGCCGCACTTGGCGGTGTTCCTCAGACGATCCGGTTGGTCAACCCTCATGATCTGGCACTCCTGGTCGAATCGGCCCGCATCCGCCTTGCCTATGCTCATGACCGTCAGTTCGCGGTAAGTCTCTCAGGCATCCGGACACTTCCACACCAGATTGAGGCAGTGTACCAGAAGATGCTTCCCCAGCCTTGTCTGCGATTCCTGCTTGCCGACGATCCGGGCGCAGGCAAAACCATAATGGCTGGACTGCTCATCAAAGAGCTAAAACTCCGGGAAGCCATTGACCGAGTGCTGATCCTTTGCCCAGCACCGCTAACCATCCAATGGCAGGATGAGATGCAGCGATGGTTCGGTGAAACATTCGACATCATCTTTGCCGCTGTCGACCAGCAGCAGCTATCGAATCCGTGGCAGCGATCTAATCAGGTGATCGCTTCGCTTGATTATGCCAAGCAGGACGACGTACGGGAGCGCATTTGGCAGCAACGATGGGACTTGCTTATCATTGATGAGGCCCATAAGTGCTCAGCTCGGACTGGGTCGGCCAGTGGTGGCAGGGTTCCCAGTGTCATAACAACAAAAAGATACGAGTTGGCAACGAAGTTGACAGCTCAGTCAGAACATGTGCTTCTCCTGACCGCCACTCCTCATCATGGAGATGAGGACAAGTTTGCTCATTTTCTTCGCTTGCTGGACCCGGACCTGTTCCCCGAGCCGCACCGCTTGGGAAAGCAGGCATCCGAAATCCGTAACGATCTGTTCCGTTTGGGAGAAGATTGTCCATGGGCGCTGCGCCGCCTTAAAGAAGACCTTAAGGATATGGATGGGGCGAGGCTATTCCCGGACCGCCATGCCGTCACTGTTCCGTTCACCCTAAACGCGGAAGAGTTTGCACTTTACAAGGAAGTTACGGCCTATATCAACGAGTTTATACCTCAGCAGTCTGGCCAACGCAGCACATCGGCGGCCCTTGCGAGAACAGTGTTCCAGCGCCGTCTGGCCAGTTCAGCTTGTGCAATTCACGAATCCCTTAAGCGCCGCCTGCAAAAGCAATCGGAGCTACTCCAAGAGCTTGAAGCCCTTTCGCCCTCTCAGCGAAGCAGGCGTCTTGCAATGCTGCAAGGCCGGCTTGCCGATGCCGAACAAGAAGAAGATGATCTGGACGAAGGCGACCGCGATGTGCTGGTCGACCAGTTTACGGCAGCAGAGGAGCTCGACCAACTTCGCGCTGAGATTGCTGCCCTAAAAGAATTGGTTGAGCAGGCAAGGCGGGTACGCGAGGCGGCGACCGATTCAAAGCTTCAAGCTCTCAGACAATGTTTAGATCGCTCACAATTCGCCGAACTGAAGGATGGCCGCGGAAAGCTTCTGGTGTTCACAGAGCATCGCGATACGCTCAACTACATCAGGAGCCACCTCGGACGCTGGGGCTATACCACCTGCGAGATCCATGGAGGAATGAATCCCCACGAGCGTAAACGAGCCCAGGAAACATTCCGCACGGGTTGTCAAATCTGTGTAGCAACCGAGGCTGCTGGGGAAGGTATCAACCTTCAGTTTTGTCACTTGATAATCAACTATGATATGCCTTGGAACCCTACGCGGTTGGAGCAACGACTTGGAAGGATCCACCGCATTGGCCAGCGTGACGACTGCTACGCATTTAATTTCGTTGCTACTAATTCTGAGGCAGGCGATAGCATCGTGGAAGGAAGAATCCTCCAGCGCCTACTTGAAAAACTGGAGGTCATGAAGCGATCTTTGGAAGGTAGAGTCTTCGACGTTATTGGCGAAATCCTCTCTCTTAACGACATCAACCTGCCCGAGATGCTGCGAGATGCCGCCGTTGACCCCAGGCGTCTGGATGACTACCTCGATCAAATCGACCGTATTGACCCTGAGAAACTCAATGAATACGAGCGTGCCACCGGCATTGCTCTCGCCCGTGGGCACGTCGATTTCTCTGGTTTCCAGCACCGCAACCTTGAAATCGAAGAACGTCGACTGATGCCCCGTTACGTCGAAGAGCATTTTATTGCGGCGGCAAAACGCATTGGCCTACGTGTATTACCACGGGCCGATGGCTTGTGGCGGATAGAACACGTGCTGGCAGACCTTCGTTCTGAGCGACTGACCGCTGTGCGGAAGCTCGGTAAGGCTGAGGTCGAGTATCGGAAGATCACGTTTCATAAAGAAGTCCTGGACCAGGATGCGCATCTGGATGCCGTGCTGCTCGGGCCAGGGCATCCGCTCTATGCGGCCGTCGATGAAAAACTAAACGAGCAACTTTCATCCGTCCTTGGCGGCAGTGCCCTATTTCTGGATCCTCTGGCAAGTGGTCCATACCGCCTCCACTTCTTCGAGATTACTGTACGAGGCAAAGACAGTCGAGGCACTGACATTCCGTTGTATGCCGAAATTGTCGCTGTCCGCGATGAAGGTGGGCATTTTGAAGTTGTTCCAGCCGACGTGCTAATTGACCTGCCGGTCCACCCGCAGCCGCCTTCTCAAGTCGACCCGTTTGACCCACAGGCAGCCGCAGACTTCGTTAAGAGTACCTACCAACTCGAACGCCGTCAAGGCTGCCAGCAAGAGCGTCAGCAATTCGCCGCAATCGTACGCGATTATCTGGAACGTTCATTTGCGGCTCGGATCAAGAAGGCCCAGGAACGCTATATGAACCTTATGGCAGAGCTTGGTATCCATCCGGAATATCGGCTTGCTACTGATGAAGCCAAAAGGTATCTGGATGATTTGGAGCGAACTAAGCGGGAACGTCTTGCTGGCCTGGATCGCCTTCAAATTGCACGTACGGGACCAGTCCGGCACCTGGCCACGGCGTTGGTTCTCATGCCGGAAGCCGACGTAGCCGCACAGATCGGCACCCTTGGACGTGAGCCTGATGCGGACCTTCGTCGCCAGAAGGAACTACGCGCCGAAGAGATTGTGATTGAAAGCTTAGTAGCCGAAGGATTCCCGCGTGACCGCATCGAACGCATCGGGTCGCAAAAGCTTGGCTTCGACATTCGCGCCCACCGTATTATCGACGCTACTACTGGGCAGATCGATGTCAGGCGCATTGAGGTCAAGGGATACTCACGAGACACTGACATTCAATTGACAGTGAATGAATGGTATAAAGCTCAGCAGCTTGGACCGACCTACTGGTTATATGTAGTTTGGGACCCACTTGCAGACAACTATGAGGTGGTACGTGTTCATAACCCAGCAGAGAAGCTCGATCACGCAAAGAAAGAAATTGTTGTGGCTCGGATACTTGCCATCCCAGCCGAATCAATTAATCAACACAGGGTGAAATAAATTATGAGCAGCGACCTCAGTATTATCGAAGATTATCTTCCAATCGTGGCAATCAGCGCCGAGGCCTCAAGGGAGAAATCGGTCAGGAGGGGACATATCTCAACTCTCCACCTATGGTGGGCGAGACGCCCTCTGGTTGCCTGCCGAGCCGCAGTTTTTGGCTCCCTGGTACCAGCAGATTGGCCAGAGCGTAATGCTAAGCTAAAAGAACAACTCGACTCTGAACTGAACGGGGACATCGAGAAAGCAAAGAAAAAGTACGGAGGCAAGGTTCCCAATAGAGCCACATCCGCTGCGTTTGTTAAGCATCTGTGTAAATACCCCGGTAGTCAGCGTGCTATCCAGACGGCACAAAGGCTCATTCTAACCGCCCATGCAGAATGTCTCACGGCTGAGGTAGCCGAGTCTCATAGAAGCGGAAAGATCCCACTCTGGATGGAGGAGTTCAAGTTCACTGGCGACCGTGTCACGATGGAGGATATTGCTGAAGGGCGTGCCCCGCGCCCACGGATTTTGGATATGTTTGCTGGCGGTGGTTCTATACCCTTGGAGGCGCTGCGTTTAGGCTGTGAGGCTTATGCCCTCGACCTCAACCCCGTCGCCCACATTATAGAGTTATGCACACTGGTCTATCCTCAGAAGTACGGTAAACCCGACCCAAACGTACGCGGGATGACAGGTCTTAAAAATAACAAAGGTGAGACTACCTGGGGTGGACTGGCTGAGGAAGTGCAATACTGGGGGGAGTGGGTTCTCTGTAGAGTCAAGGCTGATATTAACGATCTCTATCCGCCGATACCCGATCCTGACTATAAAGGTAAGAGCCTGGAAATTGAGTTTGAACACGAAACAGGTAGTTGGATTATAAAGCGTACAAAAGAATCCAAGGGAAGCACGCATAAGGAAAACCTGTTTGATAAGGCGGATTCTACTTTGCTTCCTCCTGGCTACCTCCAACCAGTTGCTTATCTCTGGACAAGAACTATTCGCTGCAAAAATCCCGCTTGTGGAGCAACCGTACCACTGGTCAGGCAAACCTGGCTAAGCAAGAAAGCGGGACAATATGTTGCCCTGAAAATTGTTGCCCCCAAAACACAGAAACAAGTTCGTTTCGAGATAGTTAGATCGTCACGTGCGGACGGATTCGGCTTCGATCCCTCCTCCTTTTCCAAGGCTGGTAATACAACCTGTCCTTTTTGCGGTAGTGTCGCTGATAGCGACTACGTCAAAGCTGAAGGTCGTTTGGGAAGGATGAGCCAGCAGATGATGACAGTTATATGCACTCGTCCAGGAGAGCGCGGGAAGGTATATCTTTCATCCGATGAAGTACAAAAGTTTATTCCTAAAGATGATGCTATTCAAAAGCGTGTTGACGAACTTTGTAAGCGGAAGGGGCTTACCGTTCCTGACGAAATACTTGTAGAGAAATTGACAGATCAGATGCCAAATTATGGTATGAGAACTTTTCGCGATCTCTTTATTCCAAGGCAAATGATTTGCATGCTCACATTCGTTGCAGCAGTACGTGAGGCTGAGGCCAAGATTAGAGAATTTCTTAACGCTGAAAGAAAGGCTAAGGGGATAACTGCTTATATGGCAATAATGGTTGATCGCCTCGCAGATTACAACAGTAGTGGTTGCACATGGGAGTCTGGAGGGCAGTTCATCGGACATACCTTTACTCGCCAGGCCCTTCAGTTGGTTTGGGACTTCGCTGAGCTGTCACCCTTTGGTGATGCTTCAGGGTCACCGAAAGGAGCTCTTGAGTGGATCATTGGTGTAATTGAATCGCTTTCATCTTCAGGGCTCCCAGCTGAAGTCCAGCGCGGTTCTGCCATGTCCCTCCCCTGGACTAATGCATTCGCGGACTTAATTATTACTGATCCACCATATTATGACAATATACAATATGCCTCACTGTCTGACTTTTTCTATGTATGGCTCAGACGGACTATTGGCCAAATGTTTCCCGAACATTTCTCAACAGAAATTTCGCCTAAAAAAAATGAGGCAGTTGCATCACCCTGGCGTCACAAAACTAAGACTGAATCTCAGCAAGCATATGAAACAATGATGGCTCAGTCATTTTCAGAAGCATATCGCGTCCTGAAGCCTAGTGGCCAAATGACTGTTGTTTATGCCCATAAGACTACTCTCGGCTGGGCCACTCTTGTTGACGCTTTACGACGTTCTGGTTTCATAGTAACAGAGGCTTGGCCTTTGGATACGGAAAGGGGCGCAAGGTTGCTTGCAATGGACTCATCCGCTCTTGCCTCAAGTATTTTCCTCGTTGCTCGCAAGCGTGAAGAAGATGCTGGCATCGGCCAATACGAAGACAATGTGCAGCCGGAGCTTGTAAGGATCGTCCGGGAGCGCGTTGATACCCTATGGGACATGGGTGTTACAGGTGCCGATCTGGTCATTGCTGCCGTCGGTGCGGGACTTCGCGCCTTCACCCGTTACAAAAAGGTCGAATATGCCAACGGAGAAGAAGTTCCAGCCGAGAAATTTCTGGCCGAGGTCGAAGGTGTCGTATTGGATACGATGATGGCCAAGCTTTTTGGCATCACAGGCGGAAATGTAAGCGCCATAGACCCAGCTAGCCGGTTCTACGTACTGTGGCGTTTCGTTTACAAGACTGCAGAAATTGAAGCTGGCGAGGCAATTGTCTTCACCTATAGCCAACACGTTGAGCTCGATGGTCCCAAAGGTCTCTCCGCAGGGAATGACGCTCTTGTCGAGAAAAAGAAAGCCAAGTATCGCATCCGTGACTTTGCTGAGCGGGGTCAGCACGACAAGCTTGGTCTACCACCCGACAATGGCCAGCCAGCCCCATTGATTGATGTCCTTCACCGCATTTTATGGCTGATAGAGAATAGTCCGCGGAAACTCGCTGAGTTCTTAGATGAAACACGCCCAGATCGGGAGCGGCTTCGTGTTGTAGCACAGACTTTGGCAGGAGCGGCATTATCAGGTAAAAGCGAGCAGGAGGCCGAACGGCTGGTGTCTACGACCCCTGCCGAGCAGGCTGCACTCGGCAAACTGTTGGCCAACTGGCGCAATTTGATCGAAAGTCAATTAGTAGCAGCAGAAGAAGGTCTCTTTGGAAAGAAGGGAAGGCAAGAAGTCCCACAACTTAAACCTTATCCTTCAGGAAAGGAACAATCATGAGTATACACACACTCAAACCTTGGACAGAACTGGTGAAGCTACATCCGGATGTGGAGTCTGGCTCACTGGCGGAGGCGGTTTTTGCGATTGACTTGGGAGGCGTTGCGACCAGAGACCCTACGGCGCCAATGGTATACCGCGACCCAGACGCCTTCTTTTGTGCGACGTATTTAACAAAAGACCTGCAGCGCATGCTGGAAGAAGTATTAGCCAGCCTCGCAGGACAGGGCAACTACAATCGTGTCCTGAAATTGAGGACCCCCTTTGGCGGCGGAAAATCGCACACACTGGCTGCACTGTTACATGCCGCCCGGTCGCGTAAATCCTTGAATCAAATTGCCGAATGTCGCAACCTGGCTGATCCCGGACCAGTGGATGTGGCGGTATTCGATGGAGAAAAATTTACCACGATTGGCGGGAAAGAAGTGGGGCATAATCAAACTGTAAATACGATCTGGGGTTGGCTGGCTTGGCAGATAGGCGAAGCAGCCTTCAAGGTTTTCGAGAAACATGACCAAGATCGTGTTGCACCGGCAGGTGATGAGATCAAAAAGATGCTTAATGCCAATGGTAAGCCCGTCCTGCTTCTGCTCGATGAGGTATTGAAGTATATCGAAGGGACGGCTGCGGTAGCGGTCCAGGAATCAACGCTGCAACGTCAGGTGAAAAAGTTCCTTCAAGACCTGACTGTTGAGGTTGCTAATACCACACACGCTGTAATGGTCTATTCACTCCAATGGAGCGCACGTGAAGCTTTAGGGAATGTGGCACTATTGGAGGAACTGGATAAATTAACCAGTCGTAAGGACCAGGTACGAGAACCAGTAGCCGGTGATGAGGTGCTTGCAGTGGTGAAGCGCCGTTTGCTCGCAGATGAGCCGGAGTTCGACGCAGCAAAGGAGGTAGCAAAGGAGTATTCCAATGTTGTCGGTGGAATGCTTCGTTCCTATGCAGAGACACCATCTGCCCAACAGGATGCCCAGGAACAATCAGTCCAGCTTCGCAATAGGATGCAGGCGGCTTATCCGTTCCATCCAGCACTAATAGATGTAATGAACAGCAGATGGACAAGCGTCGATGGTTTCCAGAGGACGCGCGGTGCCCTTCGGTTCTTGGCGGTATGCCTACATTCACTCAAATCCAAGGGAGGCGCTCGGGCCGTGCTGGGGCCAGCCGAGATCCCTCTGAGTGACCCGGAAGTCAAGGGGGCCATGCTCAAAGACCTTGATCCGCGACAAGATTACTCTCCTGTCCTCAATCATGATCTTACAGGTCCAAACGCACGAGCCAAACGCATTGACGACCGCTTGGCAAAAGAAACACCAGCACTCGCTAATGTTCGACCGGCATTGCGATTGGCTACCGGGATCCTGGCTTATTCCTTTGGTGGCTTAAAACGCGAGGGCATTGAGGGGAGCGAATCGCTGCCACCAGGAGTAACAGAGAGTGAGCTATTAGCCGCATGTATCGGACCGGACTTGGACAGCATCACGGCATCCGCGGTGTTATCAGAGTTACGCAATACATGTCTGTATTTGCATTATGATGGGGTGCGGTACTGTTTTAAGAAAGATCCAAATGTAACGAAACTGATTGAAGATGCTGAACAGGAGATTGCTCGTGACCCTGAAGCGGTTCGCGACCAGATCAAAGAGATGCTGGGTCAAAGACTGGCAGGGAGAAAGGATGCTATCGTCTGGCCGAAAATCTCACAGGATTTTCCTGACCGCGAGCCCCTTTTTCTGGTAGGGTACCTACCGCTTGAGTTTGCTGGTAAGACGTTATCTGAACAGGAGGATGCAGCTAACGTAATGCTGGCTAAGCACGGTGATGGGCCACGCCGGTACAAGAATGGCATTGGGCTGGCAATTCCCGACAAGAAGCCCATTGAATCATTGCGGCGTGCGGTACGTTACCTTATGGCCGTCGAGCGTGTGGACACGAAGAAGAAACAACATCGCCTGACAAATGATCAGATCGACCAGCTGAAGGAACGGAGGCGAACTGAAGAGGCAGCAGCTGAAACCGCATTTCGCGTGTTATATACATCGGTCTGGTTACCAAGGGTAGGTCAGGGCGGAAGTTTGGAGATTGAGAAAGTTGAAGTTGGAGGACGCCCTCTGCAAGCGACTGGCGTGCACGAGCGAATTATGGAGCTACTAACCGCAGTAGGCACGCCTAAGATTCACGGATCACTGAATCCGCGAAAGATCGTGGAGCGATTGAAACTCGGTGAACCTTTAGCGGGGGGAGAACCGCCTCGGTTAGGGGTAACGACCAGTGCTGTCCAAGATGCTTTCTTTGAATTCCTGGAACCTCCCCGCATTAGCACGGCAGATGTGCTTCGCAAGGCAATCGTACGAGGAGTCGGTGAAGGTATGTTCGCCTATACAACTGGCAATCCGACGCTTGGGTCGGACAATAAGTATGAGGTCAGTCTTTCGAAGGTATCTCTGGGCCGGACAATGAGCGAAGACGAGGTTGACTTGGATTCGGGTTTCCTGATGGTTCCTGCGGCTGTGCCAGCACCTAAACCAGTGGTGTGTCCAAAGTGTGGGAAATCACCCTGCGAATGTGTGGTAATATCGCCGGTGTGCCCGAAGTGCGGCAAGTCTCCGTGTGTGTGCTTACAACCACCAGTGTTATGTCCAAAATGCGGGAAGTATCCATGCATCTGTAAGGGAGGACGAACTGCTATTCGGTTGAGTTTCCGTGCCTCACGCGACCAGGTTTTCAAATCATTCCATCCAATCGCTAATCTGGCTGACAAGTCGGAGGGTGGAAAGATAACGATACATGTCGAAGGCGCTGCGGAGGGACAGTACGATTCGAATTGGCTTAGGAACGCGGTCGAAGAGCCCCTCGATGAGGCAAATGTTGACGAGCTCAAGATCGAATAGTGAAAGGTTACATTTTGAGAAGATATTTCTGGGGAGAGACGATCCGCTGGCAAGTAAGGGTCTACGTGCCAAAGGGATGTAACTCGACGAATACTTTTTCATTTGAGCACCAAATGAAACATTTCTGACCAGCTGATGACGGCAGCAAGGAGAAAGAAATATGAGCGGAATCTATTACTATGAGCACCTCCTGGTCGGACCAAGAAATCTATTTGATATTACAGGATAATATTGAAAAAAGGAGTCAATCTTCGGCTTAAACCCGCAATTTTGGACAAGAATAAAGGGGGCAACCCGTGACGTGTA
>Ga0315274_10012937_pt1 | contig 11878 bp, 12 predicted proteins | sample YL17G02_20_MG_FD_203700 | JGI IMG/M metagenome (GOLD analysis project Ga0315274, IMG submission 203700) | Sediment microbial communities from Yellowstone Lake, YNP, Wyoming, USA - YL17G02_20 | ecosystem: Environmental > Aquatic > Freshwater > Lake > Sediment | place: USA: Wyoming | collected... | reverse complement strand
TTCCAGGTCTGTCGAAGTACGTGATGCTACTGACGGTCGAGGCCATTGTACCCCCTATCTGATCGTCGAAGGCTTTGCCACCGCTAGCTGCGACACAAAGGAACACGCGACCATCGTTTTCCTTCTAAGGTCGCGCGTAACTGATTACATAGGGTCTGCGTCCCCCGCGAAGCGATCGACTGCACTCACACGAAGCCAGGCGCCCACCGCGGACGGATCGAGTGAGGGGTTGTCAAAAGCTATGGAATACTACCACCGTACCCCGCCCGGGGTACCCGTGCCACCAGCATGCGGGATCGCTTGATCGATCGGCACAATCGGCGCCCCAGCAATGATATGCTACGCCCGCCGCCTGTTGAACCAGCGCGTCGCAGCGTATCCGGCTAGCCCAGCGAGACCACTTCCCAGGAGCAGCAGGCTACCAGGCTCCGGGACGAACTCCCCGCATACCACTATGTACGCGCTGGGGTCGAACACCAGCGACGGGCGCTCGACCACCACCGAGGCCGTGTTGTCGATCCGGAACCCCGCAGGCGCTGTATCGCGGACGGTACAGGTGATCCTGACGGTCACCGTTGTCCCTGCCGGTACGGTGCCCACGTACACCGTGACCAACTGTCCAGCATAGGAAGCGGTGCCCTGGGATGTCGAGATGCTATCGATCCTGAGTGCCGGATCCAGGTCGTCCGTCAGCACCACGCCGTACCAGTCCAGCGGGCCAGCCCTGAAGGTGATCTCGAAAACGAACTGCTCGCCCGGGCAGACCACCGTCATGTCGGCCGTCTTGATTGGAGGCACGCTTTGCTGCTGAGCGTGTTCCTGAGCCGGTGTAGCCCAGGCGCTCGAACTGAACGAAAGCAGCGCCACGATGACCAGTGCCATTGTCACGAACGCCAGGAGTCCCCATCGTTTCTCTCGTGTCCGCATGATCTCGTCCTCCCTCCGCAAACGATTCGCCGTTGATGCTCCTCTCGCGGCTTCAAACGACGGCTGCTTCTCTGAGCATGTTAGCACAGAATCAACCAAGAGTCAAGCCGCTCTTCTGCTTGGGCCAAGATGTCCTCATCAGCTGGTGACCAGCACGGTAACCAAGTCCGCTGCTCCCACTCCAGCATCATCGAACCTTGATCGACTTCGGCTGGTTCTACCGCATCTGCTTTGCCTGGCCTTGACATGGAAGGCCCAGCAGTGGACAATGGCCAAAGACGCCCGGATGAGCATCGGCACCGAGGTCAATGAGGAGTTCCTAGACGTCGCCACCATCAACAAGGACACCTTCAGACTGTGAGGAAGCGATGGGCCGCACAATCCTGCTCGCCGGTCGCCCAGGCGTGGGCAAGACCACTATCATTAAGGAGATTGCAGAAAGCCTGGGGGACTCCGCTGGAGGCTTTTATACCGCCGAGATACGAGAGGGCGGCCGTCGTCAAGGCTTCAAGATCATTACTCTGGACGGCGAGGAGGGCATCCTGTCTCACGTAGATGCCAAGGGGCCTCCACGGGTGAGCAAATACGGCGTGAACCTGAGAGACCTGGAAGGGATAGGAGTGGCAGCTCTGATTCAAGCCGTGGCCAACGGACGGTGCGTTGTAGTGGATGAGATAGGCAAGATGGAGCTCTTCTCACAACGATTCCGCGAGGTTGTCCTGGCTGCCATTGAAGGTGACAGCACAATGGTAGGCACTGTTATGAAGGCCCGGAACCCCTGGGTAGATGATCTCAAAGCGCTTCCGCAGGTAACCATCCTCGAAGTGACGGAAGCCAATCGCGATCACATGGCCCAGCGCGTGCTGAGCCTTCTTGACATCACGTCCACAACCGCTCGCTGAGCCCTTTCTGAAGACCGCCTAGTCGGTGCAGGGACTCCTGAACTCATCCCGTGTTCACTTCCTCCCTAGGAACCGGAGCCTGGATTCCGGCAGCACGAGCGCTGGGATCTCCCGCCCCAGCTCTGCACAATGCACCGATAGCCACGCCTATGGCTTCAATTGTCTGGCCAGTACTCTGCCTGCAACAGCCTGAGAGATGGAATCCATGCCGCCCCAAACGATACACTGGGTCGGACAAGCCCTGGCACAGGCTGGCTCTTCTCCATTGGCCAGCCGCTTTTGGCACAGATCGCACTTCACGGCGACCTCCCTCTCCTCGTCGAACTGTGCAGCGGCGAAGGGACACGCCTCGACACAGGCCTTGCAGCCGATACACGATTCCTCGTCGATGAGCACTATGCCCCGCTCATCCCGACAGATGGCCTCGGCAGGGCAGGCGTCCTGGCAGGGCGGCCGGGAGCAATGATGACAGTAGATGGGAACGAAGAGGGGCGCTCTCTCGACCACTTGTATCAGTCTGGGCCCCACATCGAGTGCGTGTTCCTGTTTGCACGCCACCTCGCAGGCGTGACAGCCCATACAATCTTCGCTCATAATCAGCAGTGCAACCTTGTCCATGCCATCTCCCTCTATTCGTCCTGGCAAGGCGCTATGGCGCACAGCAAGACCCTCAGGTTTGTGGAACCCATCGCCGGATCGTATCCCGCCGGATCGTTGTCGGTGAGCAAGTTCACGTTGGACACGTCCCAACCATGACCGGGGCCCTCCGCCTCCGGATACCACCACCCATGCTCCGCCACGACCACGCGTGGATCGATCCCCCTGTTCAATCTGACGCGCTGCTTTATGCGCCCCCTGGGGCTCTCGATGTATGCCCATTGGCCGTCCTCGATCCCATGTGCCTTGGCGGTCTCGGGGTGGATCTCCACAAAGGGGTCCGGCCTGATCTCTCTCAGCCACGGGATCATACGATGCTCCGAATGGAAGAAGACAGGCGTGCGCAGCCCTGCGTTGAGGATGTATGGATAGCGCTCCAAGAGATCGGGCCGGGAGACCGGGCTCTCCGGGATCTCCCTATACTGGGGAAGGGGATCGTATCCCCACTTCTCCAGGACCGTGGAATAGAGCTCCACCTTCCCCGTGGGGGTGGAGAACCCCTTCTCCTCGTGCTTACGATATCTCATGTCGCCCTTGAGATGACCCTTCTCTTTGAACTCTCTGAAGTCCATACCAGATGGTTCGAGCATGTAGTTGAGAGCATCCTCCAGCGTGTTCCACCAGTATTTCTCTTGGCCCATCCGCTTGCCCAGTTCCTGGAAGATCTTATGGTCTTGCCAGCACTCCCCTATCTCGACCACCTTCTGCCGCGCCATGACGTAGCCGTGCCTCTTCCAGAAATCGCCCACATAATCCTGCTCCAGCCACGTGGCTGCGGGGAGTACCACGTCCGCCAGTTCCGCAGTTGGCGTGAAGAAGAAGTCGATTACTGCCAAGAACTCCAGCTTCTCCAAAGCGTCACGGACCTCCCTCGCGTTGGCCCTCGTCACCACGGGGTTCGTGCCGCATAGCAAGCCAGCCACCACCGGATAGGGCTTGCCCGTCAGGATGGCGTCCCAGACCACCTTGGGAGTCACGAGAGCCACCCGGGAAGCAAGCTTGTACTGATCCCCTCCTAGCCGCTTGGCTCGCTGGTCCGCGGACAATTCTCGGTGAAGGGCGAACTCGGACACAACTCTCACCGGTGGGGGCACGAAGAACACATTTCCTCCGGGCACGTCCAGATTGCCGGTGACGGCCATCAATGCAGTGAGCAAACGGTTGCTGTCGGTGCAGTTGATGGTTTGCTCGATGGGAACGCCCCACTGGATGCAGGCTGGTTTTGTCGTAGCATATGTCCTGGCCGCTTCTCTGATCAGATCCCTATCAACCCAGGTGATCTCTTCCACCCTCTCCAACGGGTACTCATTCACCCTAGTCACGAAGGCGTCCCAGCCGTGGACGAAGCGCCCCACGAAACCCTCGTCGAAGAGACCTTCATCCAGGATCACCTTCAGGAACCCCAAGGCCAGCGGCGCATCCGTCCCTGGACGAAGTTGAAGCCACAGATCAGCCCTCCTGGCCAGAAAACCATGTCGAGGATCTATGACGATGAGCTTGCTGCCCTTCCGGAGAGCGTTCCAGAAGTCCACTCCCTTGTACTCGTCGGGATTGGTCCACAGCGGGTTGTTGGCCCAAACCACCAAACACTTCGGCTCCCCTTCAAAGTCGCTCACCGGCAGATTGCCGCAAGTGATCAGTGTGGCGCCGACCCTGGACACGTAACACATGTGGCCTGCCGTCAGCACGTTGGGTGTGCCCAAGAGGTTGGCGAAGCGGTATAGGAAGCTCTCGTAGTCTCCCCCCGTCCCCTGGCCCACTACGATGGACTCTGCCCCATGCTTCTCGATGGCACCCCTGAACCGATCAGCAATGGTGTCCAGCGCCCGGTCCCAGGATATCCGCTCCCAGCCGGAGTCGGTCTTCTCCATGGGGTACAGGATCCTGTCTGGATGGTATGCCAGCTGAAGCACCGCCAGGCCCTTGCTGCACATAGTGCCGTGGCCTATGGGCGCCTCACGATCGCCTTCGACCTTCACCACCCGGCCATCCTCTACGTGGACGATCACCCCGCAACCACCGTGACAGCCGCGACAAGATGTCCGTATCTGCTTTGTCTCTCCCATTTCTGCCTTCACTCCCCGTCCAGATGATAGGCTACAGAGACCCTCAACTCTCAAGCCTGGTCTCTTGGTTCCGCCTCGACATCCTCGTCCAGGGCGTGATCCCAGTCATTCACGAAATCTCGACGATGCGATCCAATCGGAAGGTGCGCTCCTCCTGGCGAAGGTGGCACATGGCAACCAGATAGAGGTGACCCGCGTGGGCTGTTACCCGCAGAGGCGTCACCATCCGCCGAGTCTCCTCACCGGCAGCAGACACGTATCGCAGCCGCAACCGGCGGTCACTCCCCAACGCCTCCTCTATCTGGGGCGGGAGAGGTGTTGCCTCTCTCCTCTGGAATCCTATAGGGCCTCCCTGGGCCGCGAGCAGTTCACCCAGAGTGACTACGTCCTTCTGCCGCAGGTCAGCCAGGAATCGCTCCAAGACCATCTTGGTGGTGACCACGTCGGTCAGCGCCCGGTGTTGGCCCATGGTATCCACACCCAGGAAGCGGGCCACCGTCTGCAGGCTGTTGCTGGGGAAACGGTAGCAGCGGCGGGCCAGCGCCAAGGTGTCGATGATCGGATTGACGGTCAGTGGCAAGTCGCAGATCTGGAACTCTGCAGCGAGGAACGAGAGGTCGAAAGGAGCGTTGTGGGCCACTAACGTGCTGTCTTCCAGCAAGTCCAGCAGCCTGGGAGCGATCTCTGCGAAGATGGGTGCATCGACCAAGTCCTGGTCGCGGATGCCATTCACGGCGAAGGCTCCCGGAGAGATCGGCCGTCGGGGGTTCACCAGGCTGTGGAAGCGGCCCAGCTCTCGGTCGCCTCTGAAGCGCAGCAGCGCTACTTCGCAGACGCGATCCCCGAACTGAGGTGTAAGGCCCGTGGTCTCGACGTCGAGGACGGTGAAGGTGGTGTCATCCAGACGTACATCCTCAGACTCCACCTCCACCAGGTCTCCTATTCGACGCTATCGGCGTACACGCCGCGGTACTCTGGTGGGAGCAGTTCTGCCAGTCTTTCCATGATGAAGTCAGCATCAGCCTGTCGCTCGTCCTTCCGGGAAACGTGGTCGCCACTCTCGGGCAGTCTGAAGACACGGCCGATGATCACCCTGATGTGGGGCCTGCGGAATCTGCGCCACTCCGTCAGAGCCTTCTCGGTGCCGGTCAGACCCACAGGAAGGATAGGAACGTCAGCCTTGCGCGCGATGAACACAGGGCCGGTCTTTCCCCTTTCCAGGGCCCCCGTGACGCTCATCCTGCCCTCAGGAGCGATGCCGAGTACTTCCCCCCTAGCAAGCGTTGCCAGTGCCTGCCGCAACGCATCCCGGTCGTATCGCCCCCTGTCCACCCAGATCGGATCGCTCAAGGAGAGAAGCTGGCCGGTGATGGGCACACGCTGCAAGTCCTGCAACGCCATGGCCCTCATACGCCAGGGGAGAGTAGCCATGGCCACCGGGGCGTCCCACCAGGCCAGGTGGTTGAACACCAGCAACAGGGGCCCGCCCGGAGGCAGGTTCTCCTGGCCCTCCACCTCATAGTGGGTAAGCACGCGCAGCAGTGCTCTGACCACGGACTTGGACACCCGGTACATTGTCGCTGCCTCCAGCCTCAAGGCGATGGGGTTCGTCCCCCTGCGCCGCGCTCACGCCTTGCGGCGAACTTACAGGAGCGCTGCGTTTCCCAACAACGCTCCGGGCAGGATCCGAGTTCAGTAGTGGTTCACCACCTTGGTTCCTATCGGCGCCCAGTTGAAGATCCAGCCCGCATCCGCTGTGCTGAGATTCGTACAACCATGGCTCATGGGGGTCCCGAAGTTGTTGTGCCAATAGGTGCCGTGGAGCGAGTAGCCCGCGTAGTAGTACATACAATAGGGCACGTTGGGCAAATAGTAGTAGTCGCCCCGTGCGCGAGAGCCCCCGGTCATGTCGTCGTACCTGTACTTCCGTTGGATGTAGAAAGTCCCTGCGGGTGTTGGGTACCAGGACACGCCGGTGGACACGCGCGCCGTATAGACGACCTGGGTTCCTTCATAAGCTAGCAGGGTCTGCGTGCTCAGATTGACGTCTATCCATTTCTCGCCTGCGGATCCAGGGCTGGTCGGCGTGACGATCGGGGTGTTACTGGCCGGGGAACTACTACCAGCCGCTGGAATGACCAGCCTTTGGCCCACATAGATGAGCGAGGGGTTGATAAGGTTGTTGGCGCTGGCTATGGCGCTACTAGTGGTTCCATACCTCCACGCGATGCGGGCCAGGAACTCCCCACTTTGAACGATGTGCACGACGGTCGAGCCTTGATCCTGTGGCGCGGCGGTGGGCGACGAGGTTGACGGCACCTTGAGGGCCTGCCCTACCCAGATGAAGTCGGGGTTGGGCAACCCGTTTATGCTGGCAAGATAGCTCACCGTGGTGCCGTACCGCGCAGCGATGCTGCGAAGGGTATCACCTCGGCCCACGACGTGCACGCCCGTACTCCCAGCAGAAGGCGCGGCAGCGCCAGTGGGGATAACCAACCTCTGCCCGGCGTACACGAAGTTGGGGTTGGCGAGGTTGTTCGCGCTGGCGATGGCGGCATACGTGGTTCCGTATCGTCGGGCGATGATCTGCAACGTCTCACCCCATTGTACGACGTGCACCACAGTATCAGTTGACTTGGGGAAAGCTGACACAGGCGCGGACGAGAGGCCCAAGAGGGCCATCACCAGAAAAAGGACCAGCACGCCCTTCAACGCGACTCGTATGCGCATGGCACGTCCCGGCGAGTACGGCACCAGTGAGCGAGATTGCCTCCGTCACCAGACGAAGGCGGCGGCGTCAATCCAATTATACAATAGCAAGGCAAGAAAGAAAAGGGGTCAGGGCAGCCGAGCAGAGTAGGTAACCCATGCGTCGGGCGACTCCCACACCTCCACGGACCCCAAGCGTGCTCCTTCGATGCGTCCCTCCAGCTCTTCGTAGACGACGCGCGCGATGTTCTCCGAACTGGGGTTCTTCTCGTCGAAGGGACGCAGCTCGTTCAAGTAGGTGTGGTCGAAGCGTTCGATCACCGAATCCAGCACTCGTTTGAGCTCGGTGAAGTCATAGGCCAGGCCCATCTCGTCCAGCGCCTCGGACTCTACACAGACCACCACCTCGTAGCGATGACCGTGCGTAGTCTCGCACTTGCCCTTGTATCCTCGCAAGGCGTGAGCCGCGTCGAAGTGCCGCTTAACTCGAACCTCATACATCATTCTTCCCCACTACCTCCGCCAAGATACGTGCCATCCCCTGTGCCGCTCTGGCTCGGTGGCTGATAAGGTTCTTCACCTCGGGCAGAAGCTGAGCCATGGTCTTCCCATGCTCAGGCAGAAAGAAAACCGGATCATAGCCGAAGCCATGCTCGCCCTCCGGCGCAAAGGCGATCACCCCCTCGCAGACACCTTCTGAAGTGTATGTCTCTCCCCCTGGTTGTGCCACGGCGATGACACAGCGAAAACGTGCACTTCGCTGCTCCCATGGCACTTCGTTCAGTCTCTCCAGCAAGAGTCGATACCGGTCCTCGTCCGTCGCGCGGGCGCCGGCATACCGTGCCGAATGTACCCCCGGCCCCCCGTCCAGGGCGTCCACCTCCAGCCCTGAGTCATCTGCCAGCGTCGGCAGCCCACTGATCCAGGCGTACTCGCGGGCCTTTTGTACGGCGTTCTGGCTGAAGGTGTGGCCAGTCTCCTCTACATCGTATGTGATTCCCTCTTCAGTGAGATAGGTGAGCGACATGGACAGGCCCGCCAGCAGTTGCTCGTATTCCCTGAGCTTCCCCTCGTTCCGAGTGGCAATCAAGAGCCGCCTGCGCATGCTCACTAGCTCACTCCTCGCAGCGCATCACGCAGTGTCTTCCAATGGGAACCGGCGGCCCAGGAAATCCAGCACGGCGGCGTTGAACTCTCCCGGTCGCAGCCCAGGCACCCAGTGATCGCTCTCCAAGAAGACCAATTCCGAGTCAGGTATCCGAGCAAACAACTCCTCAGAAAGCAGCTTGGGACTGACCGAATCCTTGCTTCCCTGAATGATGAGCGTTGGACAAGTGATGTCGCCTCGGCGGCTAGATACAATATCCTCGTCGTTCCCCACCCGCGCCAGCACCGCGCGGCCATAGTTCCTCAGAAGCGGACGCCACTTGTCCTCTCCATGTAGCCGAGCAAGCACTTTCGCCCACCCTGCGTCCATGCTATCGGGTTCGCTCATGTTCTCCCACAGTTCAAACAACCCAGGGGCGATATCCCTATTCACCCTGGCTGCGCCGGAGACCAGGATCAGCGACCGCACGAGCGAAGGGTTTGAGTAGTAGAGCCACGAAGCGATGGACGACCCCATGCTGAAGCCGCAAACGTGCACGGGAGCAAGATCGAGCTCTGAGACCAGATCCACCATCTCCGACGTTGCCATCTGGAAGAACTCAGGGCCGGTGATCGCCTCCGGATGATCCGTCCGACCATGCCCTCTAAGATCAGGCACAATCATCTGGTAGTTCTGGGAGAACACTGGTATCTGGTGTCTCCAATCGCTGTGGCCAGTGCCACCGAAGCCGTGGAGCATCAGCATTGGCTCCCCCTGTCCGATAAGCTCGTAGAAGATCTCCAGATCGTCAGTATGCAAGAATGGCATCTCTTCGTTCCAGAACCTCGCTCGCCCCGGCACGACGCCAGACGCTGAGAGAGTGGCAGTTAGGTCAAGAGGACACGATTACCACCCGCTGGAGCGGCACTGCGGTGCCTGACCCCCCCACGTAGTCAGCGCTGACTTCCTCTCCGGACGCGCTGAGCAGGGTCACCTCCAGGACGTACTCTCCCTCCGGCGTCCTCGGATTCAGATTGACGTCGTAGTCGTCCCTCACGATTTCTCCCTGCTCCCAGAGACTGGGTACGTAGAAACGCATCGTATTGTCAGGGCGTTCCAGCGAGCCCCCCCACACCTGGTGAGCATCGTCCACTAGACGGACGACCGCCACGTAGTCCCTCGCAGGCGGCTGGATGGCCTCCCAGTACAATGTCACGTGTATCCAACCGCTGGGTGGATGGAAGGTGTCATCAGTCGCGCTGTATGGCCCGTCGTCCAGTTCGTAAGCCAGGAGTCGTATATTCTCCTCGTACACCGCATCCACCCCACGGGCGGTAGATGGGACACGCCGCAGCCGGTAGTTGGCAGCGTACCCCTTGACCTCGATCCCCGGGGGGTATTGCTCCGTCACCAGGGGAAAGCTGTCCGCCAGCCAGCCTTCAACGCTCCGGTCTGGATCTGCCAGCTCGATATGCGACTGGACCAGCCACACTGTGTCGTACTCGGCCAGACCCTCCAGCGTACGCGCCACATCAACCCCATCGCCCACCGGCCCACCGAAGGGCGCAAACACAGGCACGCCCCCTCGATAGTAGTAGCCGAACGGTATGCGTGTGTAGTCAACGTGACAGAGTATGGCGTCGCCCTGGCGGCTGTGCTTCGCCACATACCGTGCGGCCGCCCGCCACTCCTCTTTGCGAGATTCCAGACTCCAATTGTAACGCAGGCCATAGGATAGTAGGCCAACCACCACCAGTAGAGCAACGAGCCCTGCCGCCCGCTGGAAGGAGGCGATTCTGTCCACGCCAGAGGCAAGCGCCAGAATCAACGGGGCCACGATGATAATCACGTAGTACACTGTGAAGATCTGTTGCCGGAAGGACAACACGTACGCGGACAAGAGCGGCACCAGCAGCAACAGAATGAGAAAGGCATTGGGCCGCAACGCCTCCGTGCCCCACTGCCGGCCACTGACCGGCCTGGCACGTGCCCGGGGAAGCACAAGCCCCACCACGGCGATAGCCGCCAGCGCCAGGAGAGCGCTCACTCGAGCGACGCCAGTTAGCGGCACGCGCCGCATGGAGAAAGCTTCGAGGCAAGCCATGATCATGGCTCCGAGGCCAAGCGAGGGACGCCACGAGGGCGTCGTGGCGCTCAGGTCCCACGCCCTCCAAAGCCACGGGGAGAAGCATACAAGGCTCACCGTCCAGGCCAAGGCTCCTCGCCAGAGTGCAGTGCGACGCCGCCAGGCGTAGACCAGCAGAAACATGAGTTCGGCAGGCAGGAGCAGCGCGGCATAGAAATGGCTGTAGAGACTGGCTACGGTCACGCCCACGTAGGCGGCCCACCAGGACCAGCGAGGCGTGTCCATGGCACGGACCAAGCAGTAGACCGACCAGAGGCTCAATGTTGCCACCAGGGCGTACATCCTGGCTTCCTGGGAGTACCACACGAGGAAAGGATCGATCGCCACCAGCAGAGTCGCTATGAGGGCCACACGCGGAGATAGCAGCCGCCTCCCTAGCAAGCAGATGGGCGGCAGGTAGAGCGTCCCTAGCAAGGCCGACAGTATACGCACCGCGGCTTCTCCCGAGCCGCAGACCCTCATCCAGCAGTGGAGCAAGAGATGATACAGTGGAGGGTTTGGCTCTTGGAGGAACATGCCTTGTCGGAGAATCTCGAGCGGCGGAAAACTGGCCAGGTAGACGCTGACCGTCTCGTCGAGCCAGAGGCTGTGGTAGGTCAGGCCGTAGAGGCGGACGCCAAAGCCCAGGAGCAGAAGAAAGAAGCAGGCCCACTTGTCCTGCCTCTTGGTCAACTGCACTACGAATGGGCCTGCTTGTGTCGCTACTGCTGAGACTTTAGAGCACACGGCTCTAGTGACCGGCTTATCAGGTGGTATCGCAGCCGTCGCCGCCGTCGCTGTCGCGTTCGTGCACTATGCTGTGCGACGGGCCGCAACAGCAGGATGGCCCCGTTTCAGATCGCACGATACATACCCGCCAATACCAGTTCCCTGGGCCCGCGCCATGTATCTCGGCATTCATGTGACCACTCGCCTCCCACAACTCCCCTTGGCCCTGTGCGTCCTTCCACCTTAGAGCAGGGGTGCGGCCCCAAGAAGCTTGATCCTGACTGAACTCCAACACGTAGGAATAGCCAGCGGGGACCGATCCGCCCAGCACGTCCCACTCGATCCCGAAAAGACCGTAAGGAGGGGCTCCCGAGGGGACATTTATGCGGAAGGTGGGACAATTCGGTGGGCATACAGGAGTAGTAGCCGTGGGCTGAGGCCTGAGCGTGGCGGTAGCTGTCGGCCTCGGCGGCGTAACAGTGGGAGGCCTAGTGGTGGGCGTAACGGTCGGCGTGTCGGTAGGCGTCGCCGAGGGCAGCGGCAGGTTCAGAAATGTGGGCATGTCGGGGACCTCGAGAGAGGCCGTCACCTCGCCCGTGGTCTCCTGGACAGGGGCTGTCGGGACCATCGCCACAGCCCCATAGCTCACCGGCGGGGAACCGAGCTCGACCATGAG
>Ga0315274_10012934_pt1 | contig 11881 bp, 6 predicted proteins | sample YL17G02_20_MG_FD_203700 | JGI IMG/M metagenome (GOLD analysis project Ga0315274, IMG submission 203700) | Sediment microbial communities from Yellowstone Lake, YNP, Wyoming, USA - YL17G02_20 | ecosystem: Environmental > Aquatic > Freshwater > Lake > Sediment | place: USA: Wyoming | collected... | reverse complement strand
TTCTTTCGTTTTTTCTTTTTCTCTCCTCGGGAAAAGAAAAATGAACAATCAAAAATTGGCAATGACAATGACAGTGAAAAGAGATTATAATTAGGCGGCGGGGAAAAAGGATAACGGGGGAGATATGTAAAAAGTTGAACGCAAGTAATGAAAAAAGGGGAGACGGTCAAAAATTTGATGGTGTTGTTGTCTTGGAGGGGTCAAAAACGGGTTTCATCCCTCCTTTTTTGAAGTTTCGCGGGCGATGGAGGGGTGAATCAAAATGGCTGCATGGCAAAATGGGTTTCCCGAACCCGCTCCGTCCGCGTTGGAGAGGAAAAGCGAACGATTTTGTTTTTGGTGTTTTGGTGTTTTTTCTCTCTCGCTCCCCCTATCTCTCTTTCTCTCTCCATCTCTCCGCCACCACCACCCCCTATCTCTTTCTCTTCGTTCTCGCCCGAAACTCTCTCTCTTGTCTCTCTCTCTCAACTCCCTCCCGCAAGTAAATAAAAAAGGGGAATCAAACGCTGTTCTTCTCCTACTCCCTCTTCTTCTTCTCCTCCTTCTTCTTCTTCTCCTTCTCCTTCTTTTCCTCCTCAACGGAGGAAACAACAGAACAGAACAAAAAACCCTCCATCAAACGCCGGCGGCACGCGCCTCGGACTCGGCCATCGACCGCAGGCTCTCGAGCAAATCCGGCCCCAGCGGCGTCGTCGCCGTGTTCCCTGCGTCGGCCGAGGCGCCGTCGGCGGCCGCCTGGAGGGGAGAGTGCTTGGACGACGTGCGAGCGGCAGCAGAAGCAGCCGCCTCTGCGGCGGCGGCGGCGGCGGCGGCCGCGGCGGCGGCGCGGGCGCCGCGGCGGGTGAGCGGAGCCTCGGGCTCCGCCGCTGCCGCAGCAGCTTCCGCGACGGCCGCGGCGGCCTCGGCCCCGCGGTGGCGCGAGTTCGCGGCGGTGGGAGTGTCCTTGTCCTCTCCCGCGGCCTCTGCCTCCGCGTTCCCGCCCCCGCTGCCTCCGCCCTCGAGGTCGTTCGGGTGGTCGTCGTCGTCGCCGCCGCCGCCGCCGTCGCTGCCCTCGTCGTCGTCGTCGTCGTCGTCGTCGTCGTCGTCGTCGCTGCTCTTTGCCGCGAGCCTCCCGGTCGTCGTCGCCTCGGCCGGCGTCGCGATCTCCTCGACGGCGGCCGCAGCCGTCGCCGCCGTCGGGGTCGCGGCATCCTCGGCGGAAGCCGGGGAAGCAGCAGCAGCAGCGGCAGCAGCAGCAGCAGCAGCAGCAGCGGTTTCAGTGACGTCTGCCCCGCTCCCGGCGGCCTGCGGCGGCAGCGATGCCGGCGCTGCCTCGGCGTCTTCCTCGAGGCCCTGAATCGGCTTCGCCTGCGGCTGGCTCGCCGGGGTGATCGGCTGGTGCTGCTTCTGCAGTGGCGAGACCTGTCCCGCCGCCGCGCCTCCGGAAGGGAGAGAGGCAGCAGAAACGCGGGCGGAGGAGGCGGCGATGGCGGGGCCGCTGCCGCTGGGCTTGAGGTCCGTTGTTGCCGCGGCCGTTGTCGCGAAGAGCCGCGGCGGCGTCATCAGCATCGCCGCGGTCGCCGCCGGTGTCGCAGTCGCGCCCGCTCGCAGCGGAGGCAGCGGCGGGGTAGGGGCCATCGAAGGCACCATCGCAGCCGCGGCGGCAGCAGAAGCAGCGGCGGCGGTCGGCGAGGAAGAGGGCGAGGCAGCGGCGGCGGCGAGCCGAGACCAGTCGACGGCGTCCTCGATTGCCGAGATCGCCGCCTCGACCGCGGGCACCCCGGGGGCACCTCCGGCGGAGAGGGCGAAGAGCGCCGGGACGCTATCTCCGGAAAATGTGGCTTCCGCAGCAGCAGCAGCTGCAGCAGAGGTCGAGGCGTAGGCGTTCGAGTTTGGCCGGGCGCCCTCGAGCGCGGCCTTGACCCGGGCGACGAGCGCCGGGTCGCCTCCGCCGGGCCCGCCCGCGGCCGCCGACGCCGACGCCGCACCTCCCTCTCCGTCGCTGCCGCTGTTCGCCCCCGCCCCCGCCCCCGCCGCCGCCCCCGCCACCGCCTGCTCCAGCAGCACCGAAGGCTTCAGCTGGTGCGCCAGTGCCAGGACGTGCGGCGCCAGCTCCGCCGCGGACTCGGCGCGCGCCGCCGCGCGCCGCCACTCGGCCCAGAACTCGAGGCGCGCGCACCAGACCACGCCGTCGAGCGGCAGCCGCCCCTCGGCCGCGAGCAGCCGCTCGGCGCTCGCGCCGGCCCCGGCCCCGTGCGCCGCGGCCCGCGCCGCGGCCCTCCCCGCGCCCCCCCCCCTCGCGCACTGGGCCGCCACCTTCAGGGCGCGGGAGCAGTCGGCGTCGAGCGCGTCCGCGTCGCTGTCGGGGCAGGCCACGGGGCAGCGCCGCGCCGCGGGCGCGACGGCGGCCGCCGCGGCCTGCCCGGCCGAGGGCGTGAACGGCCGGCAGGCGGCCGCCTCGGCCCAGCCCATGTCCCTTGAGCCCAGGACCACGACGGGGTACGCGTCCGAGACGCGGCCCGAGGGGGCGGCGCCGTGCAGCGGCTGCGGGAACGAGCGCGTCCCGCGCACGCTCGCGCCGCCGGCGGCGACGGCGAGCGGCAGGTCCGAGGCCGCCGCGACGACGACGGGCCAGTGACGGTTGAGGTCGTCCGGGTCGGGGGCCAGCAGCAGTGAGCCGGGGGCCGCCCTGCCCGGGGCGGAATGCTCGATGCGGGCGAGCGCGGTGGTCACCGCCGCGGCGGCGGCGCGCGTGGCCGCTACCTCGTCGGCGGCGTCGCGGGCCACCGCCGCCGCGTCGTCGTTCCCGTCCGCGGTCGCCGTCGTCGGGACCGCCGCCGCGGCCCTCCTCCCGAGCTCGTCGGCAGTAGCAGCAGCGGCAGCCGCTGCTTCAGCGGCGGCAGAGGAAGCCGAGACGCCGCCGCAGCCCGACCGGGTGCGCTTCATCAGCGGGGACGCGGCATCGTCGTCGTTGTTGTTGTTGCCGCCGCCGCAGAGGCCGTTTTGGTTCTGGTTGGAGTTGCGCTTGCTCCCCGCTCCCCCGTTTGCTCCCGGGGCCCGCGGCAGCGGCCACCCGGCCCCGGGCGCGAGCGGCGTGCCCCCGGCGCCGATTCCGGGGGGAAGGGAGGAGACGTCCGCGCCGAGCGGGGAGCAGGCGCCCCCGCCGGCCGAGGCGGCACAGCGCGGGCCGCGCGGCGCTCCGTTGGCGGCGGCGGCGGTGTTGGTGTGGGTGTTCCACGCGAAGAAGGGGGCGCTGCCGCCCCCCATGGGCGCCGAGACCGCCTGCCTGGGAGGCCTGTGCATCGGCGGCTCGCCGGCGGAGGCGACGTCGGCGAGGAAAGCCAGCGGGTCGGCGCCGCCGCCGCCGCCCTTGGGCCTCCGACCTCCCCCGTCAAACGCGGCGACGTCGCTCTCGCCCTCCTCTCCCCCGCCGTCCTCCACGCCGGCGGACGCCGCCGCGCGGTGGTCGTGCTGCTCGCGCTGCTGTCCGGGCTCGTCCGAGGGCGGCAGGTCGACGGCGGCGTGCTCCACCTCGTAGGCCAGCAAGTACCGGCGGTAGAGCGAGAGCAGCGTCGCGCCGACGGCGGCCGGAGGCGCCAGCGGCGGCGCCCCGGCGGCGGCAGCCGCGGCCGCGGCGGCCGGCGACGGCGCGTTCCTCAGCTTGGGGAAGATCTGCCCCGCGAAGTCGATCCCCGCGCGCGCCGCCGCCGAGGCGGCCGAGGCAGCCGACGAGGGCAGCGACGACGGCGACGACGACGACGACAGGTGCCTCGCCAGCCCGCCCAGCGCCGCGACCTCCCTGTACAGCCCGAACACGTCGAGCGGCGCGCCCGCGAGGCTCACCCTCCTCGCCCGCAGCGCGCGCGCGGCGTCCCACTCGCCGCCGGCGTCGAGGAACGCGAGCAGGTCGTCCTCGAAGTCGGGCTCGGTGCACTCGTCGAGCCCCGGCCTGCTGCACGCCTCGGCGTGGCCGGTCCTGCCCAGCTCGCCGTCGGGGCCGGGCAGCGGCCCGCCGCGGGCCTCGAGCGCGCGGTCGGCGTCGTCGTCGGGGCTGGCCTGCGGGACCGAGCAGCGCGCCCAGCGGCCGTCGGGGTTCATCGCGCAGCGCCAGGCGCCCCGCGGGACGTCGCGAGCGCGCAGGCGCCGCCACTTGTGGCAGGCCGGGTCCTCGCACTGGACCCAAGCGAGGGCGTTGTGGCCGGGGGGGCCCCGCGGGGCGACGGGGAGGGGCAGGGAGGAGGCGGCGTTGAGGGGCTGCGCGTTTGGCGGCAGCGACGACGGCGGGGTCGAGACGGCGAGCGCGCTGATATTGTCGGCGATCGTCGCCGAGGAGGCCCGCGCGAACGTTGCCCCGTTGCTGATGTTATTGTTGCTGTTGTTGTTGGTGACGTTGGTGTTGTGGTTGGAGCCGCAAAAGGCGAAGCAGCCTGCGTTGCTCCCGCCGGAGACGGCGGCGCGCGGGGCGCCCCCCGGCCGCGGCGGCCTCGGCGCTCCTGCGGCGCCGCCGCCGGCGCCGCGCTTGGGCGAAGCGAGGCTCGCCGCGGGCGACGACCCCGGCCACTGCCCGCCTCCTCCTCCGCCGCCCCCCGCGGGCCCGAGCGAGCCGCGCCTCGAGAGGGAGCCCCCCCCTCCTCCTCCCCCGGCCGAGGTGGCCCCTCGCGGGGGGCTCCTGGAGAGGATCGTCCCGTTGCCGACGCTCGCGGTGCCCCTGCCCTCGTCGTCGAGGTCGGAGTCGTAGTCGGCGTTCCCGGTCCCCCCCATCGTCATGTTTCCCGCCAGCTCGGAGTCGATCGCCGTGCCCGCCGAGGTCCTCGGCCTCGGGCGGGACTGCTTCGGGGACGACGTCTTGGGCGTCGCGGCCGCCGCCGCCGCCGCCGCCGCCGCCGCCGCCGACGCACTGCCGCCGCCAGGTAGCGCCGGCGCGTTGCCGAGCCCCGACGCAATCAGCTCTTCGAGCCTCGGCCGGTACAGCGAGAGCAGCGTGCCCCGGTACTTGCACGAGGTCCAGCCGTCGTCCGCCTTGCGGGACGGGTTCTGTGGAGTCGGTTGGAGCGGAGGGAGAAAGAGAGAGAGGGAAAGAGAGAGGGAGGGAGGAGGGGAAGAAAAACGACAGCGAGCGAGGGGCGAGTCGGGGAAAGTGGGAGGAGGTGGGTCAGCGACAAGAAAGTGACGAGCGGATTTTCTTGCCGGGCGGAGCTTTTTCAGCCGCAAGCTTCTCTCGCTCGAGCCAGCCGCCAACGGGTCGGCCATCAAGCTCTCTCGCTCTCTCTCTCTCGCTCGCTGGAGAAGCGAGAATTGCGAATCCTTCCGATCCCCCTCTCTTTCTTCGACTCACCTGTTTTCTCTTGACATAGACAGAGAAGGCCGAGGGGCTCTTGAAGACGTATCCTTCAAAGTGGATCGCGCCGTCGGGAGCGAGCTCTGTGTAGAGGTTGGAGATGGTGTTGAAAAGAGAGGTTGGAGAGGATTGGAAATTGAGAATTCGGTCGTTCGGCTTTTTGCGGCGACCTCCTTCTCATGGGAACAGAAAACGCGTCGCCTCCTCGCGCCACCTTCCACCACTGCGTTGCCCTCTCGACACTCCGATTCGGAGATCGACATCGCAAAAGAGCGATTCGGGAGCTTTTTGGAAGACAAGACTGCAGATCAGGGCCTTCTGACCGCGGTCAAATGCGCTCAAAGCATCAGGAGAAAAAAACCAAGGGCTCTCCAGGAGAGCTCGTTTTCTTTCGGGCGAGAGAGTTAATGCCCGCGCGATATACGACCAGCCAAGCGCGTCGCTATCTCTCCGATGCCTTTAGACGAGTGCCACGACGTTTGCGATTGCTAATATTGTAAAATCGGGCTTCAAAGCACCTCGGAAGACCTTGCCGCGGGGCGGACAAGGCTTTTCGACGATCTCAATGCTCGCCGTCGGGACGTCGTCCGGTCTTGCGGCGACTCCTCCTCTCTCGCTCTCTCGACACATCAACCAGAAGGCAAAAACTGCTGTCGACCGCGCCCGCGGGACCCGCTTTCGCGATTTCACGACCACCAAACGAGACTCTCAATCCTCATCTGCAAACTCACCGGCGAAGTGTTCGCGCCCGGCCACGCTGCAGGACAGAAAGTTGACCCCGGCTTGCAGGGCGCCGGTCGCGACGAGCGGGGCGAGCGTCCTCGAGCGGCCCGCGCCGCCGCCGCCGCCGCCGCCGCCGCCGCCGCCGCGGTCGCCGCGGTCGCCGCCACCGGAGCGGGCCGACATGATTCTCCCGTCGAGCTTTTCAAAGAGACCGACGGAAGAATCCCAAGAGAGGGGGTGGAGAGGGAGGGCGAGAAGAGGGAAGGGTGACAAAGGGCGAAAGGATTGAAATGGAGATGTGAGATTGGCCGATCGCGAAGGCCGGCCCACTTCCAAGGTGAGCAGATCGAGTTTCGGGGGGAGTGATGCAGCTCCTTCTCCGCCCCCCTGGTGTCGCCTCCTCCACGAGCTTTCGCTGTTACCGATCTCTCGCCTCAGTACTCCCACAATGCTCTCCTATCTCGACCATATCGAAAGAGGCAATTCGATGCCGTAGGCTCGCAGGAAAGAGGCCGCTGACTTTCTTAGCGCCGAGAGCGTCGGCAGCGGCGGCGGCGGCGGCGGACGAACCTCCTCCTCCCTCCCCCTCTTCCTCTTTCTCCGACCTCCCCATCGCGCAGGTCATCCCGCAGTGCCTGCGCGCCCTGGACAGGGGGCACCTGGTGCTCGAGGCGCCTCCCGGGGCGGGGAAGACGACGGCTCTCCCCCTGGAGATCCTCGCCGCGGACCCGCCGTGGCTCCAAGGGAAAGCGCTCGTCGTCGTCGAGCCGAGGAGGCTCGCGGCGACGGCCGCGGCGCGGAGGATGGTGAGCCTTCTCCAGAAGGGAGCACGAGGAGAGGGAGAAGAAAGCGGAGAAGAAGAAAAGCCCCTGCGCTTGGGCAGGGGTGGGTGCCCGATCGGCTACGCCGTACGAGGGGACGCGCGCTGCTCGTTCCGCGACGCCCGCGTCGTCGTCGTCACGCCGGGCGTCGCGACTCGGCTCCTCCTGGACGAGTTTCACGCGGCGGAGAAGAGCGGGAGCGAGGACGGCGGAGCTCCTCTGCGCCGCCGTCGCCGCCGTCTCTTTGCCCTTCCGATCGGCGCCGTGATGCTCGACGAGGCCCACGAGCGGTCTGCCGAAGTCGACCTCCTTTTCGCGCTGCTCGCAGCGAGGGGCGGCGGCGGCATCAAGGTCGTCTTCGCATCGGCGACGCTCGGGGGCGGCCTCGCCGAAAAGGCCGCGGCCAGGCTCGAGGGCGGCGGCGGCGGAGGAGGGGGAAAAGGAGGAGGCCCGGCGGCCTCGATCGTCCGGGCCCCGGCGGCCAGGGCCTTCCCCGTCGCCGTGCGCTTCGCGGGCCCGCCCAGGGACGCCGGAGGGCAGGGCGGCGGCGGCGCGGCCTCGCTCGCCGCGGCCGCCGCGGCGGAGGCCGTCGCGCTCCTGAAGGGAGCGGGCGGGAAGCATGCCAAGGGAGACGTCCTGGTATTCCTGCCGGGCGTCGCCGACATCCGGGCGACGCGCGCGGCGCTCGAGAAGCTCGTCGGCATCGAAGGCGGCGAAGGCGAAGGCGAGCGAGGAGGAGGCGACAACAAAGGCGAGAGCGGGAGTGGGAGCGGGAGCGGGAGAGGGAGCGGGTCGTCGACGATAGTGGACGTCCTCCAGCTCCACGGCGGCCTTCCCCCGTCGGAGCAGGACAGGGTCCTCGCCCCGCGAAGGCGGGACGGAGCTCCGAGGAGGCGGCGGAGGATCATCCTCTCGACCCCCGTGGCGGAGTCGTCCCTGACGGTGCCGGGGGTCACATCCGTCGTCGACGCCGGCCTCTCCCGCGTGCCGCGGCTCGACCCCAGCAAAGGCGTAGAAAGGCTGGTCACGCTGCCCATCTCCAGGTCCTCCGCGGACCAGAGGGCAGGGAGGGCCGGGAGGGAGGCCCCGGGGGCCTGCGTGAGGCTTTGGAGCGACGGAGACCACTCGAGGAGGGCCGCGGCGGCCGCGCCCGAGGCGAGCCGCGGCGGCAGCGACCTGGCCCCGCTCGCGCTGGCGCTGGTCGCTGCCGATGCCGATGCCTCTCCCTCCTCGTCGCCTCCGCCTCTTCCGTGGCTCGACGAGCCGCACCGCGGGGACCTCTATGCGGGTCTTGAGCTCCTCGAGCTCCTGGGCTTGATCTCCAAGAAGAAAGAAAGAGAGGGGGTGGCGGTCGGCGGTGAAACACCGGCTTCTTCTCCCCCTCCCGAGCTCCACCGCGCCTTTGAGCTCACCCCCCAGGGCGCGCGGGCCTCTGCCCTCGGGGCCCACCCGCGCCTCTCCCGGATGCTCCTATGCGCGGCCCGGCTCCGGTGCCCCGAGCTCGGGGCGGTCCTGGCGGCCGCGTGCTCCGAGAGGGACTTCGTGCTCCGGAACACCCGAGGGCCGGGGCGAGGAGGGGGGGTGGCGGCGGGGGCGCCTGCGCCCGGCGCCTCGGCGGCGGAGAGGGTCCTTGCCCTCGCCGGCCGGGGCCCCCTCGCCCCGAGCGTCGACAGGAGGGCCGCCTCCGGGGTCTTGGATGCAGCGCTGGTGCTCGAGCGGCAGCTGCGGGGAGTCGCCTCCGCCGACGACGACCCGGAGGAGGGGGGGGAGGAGGAGCCCGAGGAGGACGACGAGCCCGCTGTCGACGACGGCGACGGCAGCGGCGACGGCGAAGGTCTGCGAGAGGCGCCGCCGCAGCGCCTCCGCCGCGGGGAGCGGCGCCTCGCGCTGGCGCGGGCGGCAGCAGACGCCGTCGAGGAGAACCACGTGTCCCTCGTGGGGTGCCTCATCGCCTCTGCCTACCCGGACAGGGTCGCGACGAGGAGGGCCCGCGGCGGCAGGGACAGGAGCGCGGCCTTTGTCCTCGGCGGCGGCGGCGGCGGCGGCGAGCACGACCCCCCGGCGACCGCGGTGCTCCCGGCCGGATCGCAGGACCCCCTGCTCGAGTGCCCCGTCCTGGCCGTCGCGACCCTGGGCACTTCGGCCGCCGCGGCGCGCTCGTCGTCGCTCATCTTCCTGGCCGCGCCGCTGGAGCTGCCGCCGAAGGAGAAGGAGGGCGGCGGCGACGAGGGCGGGGACGCAGAGGCCACCGAGATCCTCCGCGCGGTCCCGGGGCTGCTCGTCTCGGGCGAGCGGTCTTGCACGTGGGTCCCCTCGGCGGCCAGGCTCGTCTGCTCCGTGCGCACCCGCATTGGCACAGCCGTCGTCGAGGAGCAGGCGCTGGACCCGTCGGAGATCGGCGACGAAGAGGCGGGAGACGCGTTCGCGGAGGCCGCGCGGCGCGGCGGCGGGCTTGCGGCGCTTCGAGAGCCGGCGGCGTCGAGGGCGTGGAGGAGGAGGGTCGCGAGGGCCGCCGCCGAAGAAGAAGAAGGGTTCGACGACGGCTCTCTGTTGGCCGACCTCGGGGGCGAGGCCGCGAGCCCTGCGGCGCTGGAAGCACTGCTCCCGGCTCTTCGCAGATGCCGGACGGCGGCCGACCTCGAGGCGATTGACTGGATTCCGTTGCTCTCGGCCGCGCTGCTGACTCCGGAGCAGGAGGCGGTGTCCTCTGCTGCCCTTGGTTCTTCGTCTTCTTTATCTTCTTCTTCATCATCTTCTTCTTCTTCGGCGCCTCGAACAGGAGGAGGAGGAGGAGTCGCACGGGGCTCTCCGGCGGCGAAAGGGGCGGGCAAGAAGAAAGGAAGGCCGAAGCGGTGAAAAAGAGAGAGAGAGGGAGAACAAAACCAAAAAAACGCGACGAAAAAAATGAAAACTTTTTTTGCTTTCTCGTGTCATTTATTTTGATGTTTTCATGTATTTTGTATTTCACACTGAAGAGGGGGAACGAAACCACGGGCGGGGGACTGAAGAGCTGATAACTACGATTCTCAATGGTGCTTCGCGAGGAAGTAGAGCAGGCAGAAGAACAGGAACGCAAAACCCGAGGCCTTGACGGCCGACCGCCGCCGTGCCGGCGACTCGAAGACCCTCTTGAAGCGCGTGGTCGCCGCCGCGAGGCCCATCTGGGCGACGCCCATGGATTCGGACTTGTTTGGGGATGTGGAATGGATTGCAGGGGGGGAAAGGCGGAGAAAGTGAGAAAGAGAGGAAGAGAGCAAGGGGTCGGAAAGTCAAAAGAGTAAGAACCAAGAAGAAACAGAACATTAATCGCACCATCGAGTCCAGCAGCCGGTGCTGCGACTCCACCTCGCCGTGGATTCCCGAGGTCATCGCCCGCAGGGCCCCGACGCGCTCCCCGAGGGCGTCGATGCTGCGGTCGTTCTCCCGCTCGAGGGACTCCGGGTCGGCCTGCTGGAAGAAGAAGAGTTTTCGGGGAGGGAGAGAGAGAGAGAGTTTTTGAGAAAGTTTCGAGGTCGGGGCTCCGAGGTTGAGGGGGAAAAAAGCAATGCAATCGCGTCGTCGTCCTTTCAACGTCGTTTCTCCTCTCTCTCTCTATCTATCTATCTCTCTCTCTCTCTTTCTCCCTCTTTTCAAATGAAACAGACCTGCTGCTGCGAGCCCGGGGGAGCGCCGAAGAGCGGCGCTCGACGGCCACCGTTCATTCGAAAGAGGGAGGAGAGTGGGGGTAAAATAAAAAAGAAGAAACGAACTTGAGACGAAAGCGTTGATCGATGGGAAATGTTTTTTTTTTTCGCTCTCTCGCTTTCATTAAAGAAAAGAAGAAAAAAATGAACGACGCCTCTCCTCCCTCTAGTTCCTCCCGCTCCCCCGCGCCGCAGCGGCAGCAGTTCCCCTGGTCTACCTCGAGCCCTCCCTCGCCTATAGAGCTGTGGCACGTCGCGCGAGGGGCCGCTGCGGCGAGAACGGCTCTGGAGGAAGAGGGCGAGGGGGCCGAGGAGGAGTGGGCCGAGGAGGATGGAGCCGAGGAGGGAGACGAGGGGGCAGCCTTCGAGACTCGCTCCTGCTCCGCCTCTCCTCGCTCTCTCCGCCGCCGGGGAGACGACGACAAAGAGGGCACAAGGTGGAGCCTCGAAGATGGGATCCTCCTGGAGCGTTGCAGCGGCGAAGAAGAGCCCGGAAAAGGCGAGGGGGAAGAAGGAGGAGAAGGCCGAGGCTGCTCGTCTCCCGGCGCAACATGGCCGAGACAAAGCCGCCGCCGCTGCCGCCGCTCGCTCTCGCGCTCCCGCTGCCTCCTCGCCGAGGAGGAGCCCAGAGACGGCGAGAGGCTCGAGGACCTCATCGACAGTATGCTAGCGATGACGGTAAGAGTAATGAGACAGGGTAGAGAGTGCGGGAGAGAGAGAGAAGAAACGCGAAGAAGAAAAACCTCGGGGTTAAAAAAAAGGAAGGGTTAGGTTTTTGCATTACTGCTGAGTCTAAGTCTTACGTTCTTATAGTACTTTTCAATTCTTCTTCTTTTCGACCAGGCCATCGGACAGCACGACGACGACGATTATGACGACGAAGACACCGAGAACGCCCCTATGCAGAATAGAGGGATGAAGGAACAAGCGAGGGCGAAGTGTCAGAAGGAAGGCGAGCAGCAGCAGCGGCTCTGCGCCTGCTGCGGCAAGCCGCGGCGGCGGCGGCGGCGGCAGAGGGAGGCGAGCGCGGAGGGGTCGAAGTCACCTTCGTTGGCGACCGTTCCCGCTGTTGTTCCTGCTGCTGCTGCTTTTGCTGCTGCTGCTGCTGTTGCTGCTGCTGCTTCCGACGAGAGCTCCGCGGGAGAACTCCTCCGCGAGATGAGCGCGAACGGATCGCGCCGGAACCACAGAGCCGAGGAGGCCGCCGGTGAAGGAGGAGAGCAAGGAGAGCGAGCGAAGAGGCGAGCGCGCCCGCAGCCGCCGCCGCGCGGCCTCCCCCTGCGCCGCCGCAGGAGGAGCGGCGCCGACAGCGGCACCGACGCCGCCTCGCCCGGCCT